>Ga0208480_1000801_pt1 | contig 11766 bp, 11 predicted proteins | sample NGESurshal092012_4_FD_184485 | JGI IMG/M metagenome (GOLD analysis project Ga0208480, IMG submission 184485) | Arctic peat soil microbial communities from Barrow, Alaska - NGEE Surface sample F53-1 shallow-092012 (SPAdes) | ecosystem: Environmental > Terrestrial > Soil > Wetlands > Peat ... | reverse complement strand
CCCGCCAGTGGCAAGAACGCCGCCGGCGACCTCTTGGTCACGGTCAACGTCACGATTCCCAAGAAGCTGAACAAGGAACAGAAGGTGGCCGTCGAGAAGCTGGCCGTCGCGCTGAAAGAAGGGGTAGCCAATGACTGAACGACAAGAACAGCACGCCGTCTACGTCATCTCGGTGTTCGCGGAGATCGCCGGCGTTCACCCCCAGACGCTTCGTAACTACGAGCGCGGCGGTCTCTTGAACCCGCAGCGCACATCGGGCGGGTCGAGGCGGTTTTCTGACGCGGACTTGGCCGCGCTCCGACGCATCCAAGAGTTGACCAATGAGGGCATCAACCTCGAGGGCGTGAAGAAGATCCTTCGTCTCGAGACCGACCTCGCCGAAGCCCGCGACCGGTTGGCGGCGACGCTCGACCAGGCGCGCACGAGCATCGAGGAGGCCCACCGCCAACACCGACGCGACCTCGTGCCGATCCAGAACACGATCGCCGAATTCATCGAAGCCCGTCGGAGGATTCGCGAGAGTCCGTAGCCGCTCGTCCCGAGTTCGGGGTCGAGAAGCCAATATCCGTCTACTAGACTTCTGTTGCAACGAGGCCGACTCGGAGGAGCCCAGTGCCCGCAACGGTGGTCGTCGGAACCCAGTGGGGTGACGAAGGTAAGGGGAAGTTGACCGACCTCATGTCTCGTGACATGGATATGGCCGTGCGCTACCAAGGTGGCCACAACGCCGGTCACCGAATCGTCGTCGACGGCGAAGCGTTCGCCCTACAACTCGTTCCCTCGGGCGTTCTGTACCCCACGCTCACGCCGGTCATCGGCAACGGCGTCGTGGTCGATCCCGCCGTACTGCTCGCCGAGCTCGATACGTTGAGCGCCAAGAACGTCGACGTCTCGCGGCTCCTGGTCTCGGGCAACGCGCATCTCATAATGCCCTATCACCAGGAGTTAGACCGCCTCACCGAACGCTTCCTCGGCAAGAACGCGCTCGGCACCACGAAGCGCGGCATCGGTCCGGCCTACGCCGACAAATCATCGCGCGTCGGACTGCGCGTGCAGGACCTCTTAGACGCGAAGATCTTTCGCCAGAAGCTCGACGTCGTGTTGCAAGAGAAGAACCTCATTCTCACGAAGATCTACAACCGCCCCGCGATCCCGGCGCAGTCCATCGCCGAGAAGTATCTGGATGAGTACGCTCCTCGACTCGCACCGATGATCGCGGACACCGTCGCGATCGTGCACGACGCGCTCGACCGCGGCGAGCGAATTCTGCTCGAGGGGGCCCAGGCCACGTTCCTCGACCTCGACCACGGGACGTACCCCTTCGTGACGTCATCCAATCCCGTCGCCGGTGGCGCGTGCACTGGATCGGGTCTCGGCCCGCGTGACATCACGTCCATCGTCGGTATCGCCAAGGCCTACGTCACGCGCGTCGGTGCCGGACCGTTCCCCACCGAAGTGGAAGGCGACATCGGTGAGTCTCTCGTCGATCGCGGCCACGAGTTCGGGACGAACACCGGACGCCGTCGACGCGTCGGTTGGTTCGACGCGGTCATGGCGCGCCAGGCGTCGCGGCTGAATTCGCTGACCGAGATCGCCCTCACGAAACTCGACGTGCTCGATACCTTCGACGAGATCAAGGTCTGCGTCGCGTACGAGGCGAACGGCGTGCGCTACGACTACCCGCCGTATCACCAGTCGGTGTTGCACGAGGTGTCGCCGATCTACGAAGTGCTGCCGGGCTGGAACGCCGACATCACGGACTCGACGCAGTACGACCAGTTGCCGGCGGCCGCGAAGAGTTACGTGAAGTTCCTGGAGAAGACCACGGGTGTGACCATTTCGGTGGTCGGCGTGGGTCCGGGCCGAGAGCAGTTCGTTCGACCCTCGTGAGGCGCAGCGTCGTCATCGGATCAGGCGCGCGCGAACACGCGTTGGCCTGGGCGCTCGCCAAGAGTTCGAGCGTCGTCGTCACGCCCGGGAATCCGGGCATCGCGGCGCACGGCATCACCTGCGTCGACACGCCGTCGACCGAGCTCGACGCCGACCTCTTCGTCATCGGCCCCGACCAGCCGGTCGTCGATGGACTCGCCGACGTGTTGCGGGCCCAAGGTAAGACGGTCTTCGGTCCGGGCGCCGACGGCGCGCGCCTCGAGGGTTCGAAGGCGTACCTGAAAGAGTTCCTCGCGGCGGCGAACGTGCCGAGCGCCGCCTATGGCGCCTTCGACGACGAGGCTGAAGCGTTGTCGTTCCTCGCGACGATGTCACCGCCGTACGTCATCAAGACCGACGGCTTGGCGGCCGGCAAGGGCGTCCTCGTGACGGCGGACCTCGAAGAGGCAAGGGCCGACGTTCGCGACAAACTCAGTGGACGCTCCTTCGGTGGCGCCGGAAGCACCGTCGTGATCGAGGAGGGCCTAGACGGCCCGGAGTGTTCGATCATGGTGCTCTGTGACGGAGCGAACGTGGCAACGCTCGTTCCCTCCCAAGACTTCAAACGTCTCGGCGACGGCGATATCGGTGCCAACACCGGGGGAATGGGCGCCTACGCGCCAGTGGCGTCGTTGAGCGCCGCTGAACTCGACGAGATTCATGAACGCATCGTGGTGCGGACCATTCGAGAACTTCGACGACGCGACATCGACTACCGCGGGGTCCTCTACGCGGGGATCATGCTGACGTCGAAGGGACCCAAGATCCTCGAGTACAACGCACGATTTGGCGACCCCGAAACCCAGGTCCAAGTCCCCCTGTACGGCGACGGACTGTACGACCTCTTGCTCCAGGTCAGCGAAGGTCGCCTCATCGGAGCGCCACCAACGGCGGTTGGAACGGCGGTGACGGTGATACTCGCGTCCCACGGATATCCGCATTCGCCGCGAAAGGGTGACGTCATCACCGGTCTCGGTGAGGATGGTCAGCTGGCGAAGTCCGTGGAGGGCGTGACCGTCTTTCACGCGGGAACCACGCTCGACACCGAGGGACGCTTCGTCACGGCCGGCGGACGAGTGCTCGCCGTCACCGGCGTCGCCGACACGATCGCCGAGGCACGACGTCGCGCGTACGAAGGTGCGGCGCTCATAACCTTTGAGGGGAGAGTGATGCGCAGTGACATCGCACTTTCGCCGGCGTAGAGGAGACCGATGATTCCCAGGTATTCCCCCCAGGACGTGGCCGAGCTCTTCAGTGACGAACACCGTTTCGACACCATGCTCGAAGTCGAACTCCTGGCCGCCGAAGGCCTCGCCGAACTCGGCGTCCTCCCGCACATCGAAGTCATGAAACTGCGTCAGCGTCGCCCGGTCATCGATGCCGAATTCGTCGCCGCGGTCGACGAGCGAGAGTTGGTCACCAACCACGACACCGCAGCATTCGTCGATGTCGTGCAATCACGGATCGGCATGCCCGAGGGGACGTGGATCCACTACGGACTGACGTCCTCGGACGTCGTCGACACTGCACTCTGTTCCAACCTCACCCAAGCCATGGACATCGTCATCGCCGAGACGATTGCCCTGCGCGACGCGTTAACGCGCCGCGCCGTGGCCTCGATCGACATTCCCATCACGGGACGTACGCACGGCCAGTACGCCGAACCGACGACGTTCGGCGCGAAGTTCGCCTTGTTCGCGCTGCAGGCCCAGCGCGACGTCGTGCGCGCCTCGCACGCGCGAACCGCGATCGCCGTCGGCAAACTGTCGGGCGCGGTGGGAACGTTTTCCAACATCGATCCGGCGGTCGAGGAGTACGTCTGTTCACGACTTGGGCTCGTACCGGTACCGGCGACCCAGGTCATCGCGCGCGACCGACACGCAGAAGTCCTCTACGCGTGTGCCTCGATCGGCACGGCGATCGAACAGTTCGCTCTCGAGGTGCGTCACCTCGCACGAAGCGAAGTCGGGGAGGCCGAAGAACCGTTCACCGTGGGCCAAAAGGGATCATCGTCAATGCCGCACAAACGCAATCCCGTCCTCTCGGAGCGGCTCTGCGGACTGGCGAGAGTCCTTCGTGGGTACTTGCAGGCCGGTCTCGAAGACGTCGCTCTGTGGCACGAACGCGACATTTCGCACTCGAGTGTCGAACGCGTCGTGTTGCCCGATGCGTTGCAACTCACGGTGTACATGTTGCGCAAGGCCACCGGTCTCGCTGACGGCTTGGTCCTGCATCCGGAGCGCGCGCTCGAGAACCTCACGACCGGGTCGCTCGGACTCGTCTTCTCACAGTCGGTGTTGACCGCCCTCGTTGATTCGGGCATGGTGCGCGACGACGCCTACCGCGTCGTGCAAGCCGCGGCGCGTCGCGCAGTTGACGAACGCATCAATTTCCGCGACGTCATCGAAAGCGACGACGACGTGCCGTTGAGTAACGACGCATTGGCCAAAGCGTTTGACACCGATCGGCTCCTCGCGCATCGCGGCCGATTCCTCGAAGCTCTGGAGTGGCGCTCGTGAGTGAACTCGGCCTGACACCGCTCTACAGCGGAAAGGTCCGCGACCTTTACACGGTCGACGATCGACACCTCTTGATGGTCGCGTCGGATCGATTGAGCGCCTTTGACGTCGTCATGGCCGAACCGATCCCCGAGAAGGGTCGCGTCCTCACCGGGATAACGAACTTTTGGATCCACGAGTTTGGTGAGTCCGTGCCGTCCTCGCTCGTGAGTTGCGACCCGGCGGTCATCGAGAAGTCGGTACCGGGATTCCTTTCCCAGACGCAGTGGCACGGTCGCGCGATGCTCGTTCGCAAAGCTGACATGTTGCCGATCGAGTGCATCGTGCGAGGTCGCCTCGCCGGTCAGGCCCACGACGAGTACGTCGCTCGCGGAACGGTGCACGAGATGATCGTGCCGCCCGGACTCCAATTGACCGACGCCTTCGCCGAGCCGATGTTCACGCCGTCGACCAAGGCCGCCTCGGGACACGACGTCAACATCAGTGTGGAGCGAGCGGCGTTACTCGAAGGCGCCGATCGGGTTCACCGCGCGCAGGCACTGTGCGTGGACCTCTTCACCCGCGCCGCCGCGAAGCTCGCCACCAAGGGACTGATTCTCGCCGACACCAAGTTCGAACTCGGCTTCGTCGACGGTGAACTCGTCTTGTGCGACGAGGTGATCACGCCCGATTCGTCACGCATCTGGCCGGCGGACCAGGTGCACTCGGGCGAAACGCCCCCATCGTTCGACAAGCAGCCGTTTCGCGACTGGCTGAGTGCGCAGTCCTGGGACCGAACACCCCCGCCGCCGAAGGTCCCCGACGATGTCGTCGCGACGACGTCGGCTCGCTACGTCGACGCGTACGAGCGCGTGACCGGAATGCCTCTGAGTGACTGGTACGGTGCTTCGCAATGAACTACTCGGTTGTCGTCGACGTGACCCTGCGAAAGGGCATCGCAGATCCTGAAGGTTCCACGATCGAGCGCGCGCTGCCGGCCCTGGGATTCACCGGCGTCACGAACGTCCACGCCGGAAAGTCCTTCCGCTTCGACGTCGAAGCCGAGAACGAACAGGCGGCGCTCGAAAAGGCCACGTCGTTGGCCGAGCGACTGCTTTCGAACCCGGTGATCGAAGACGCGTCGGCCCGAATCGGAGCGCAGTAGTTATGACCCGCATTGGCGTCGTCGTCTTCCCTGGTTCCAACTGTGAGTACGACGCCGCGGCGGCCGTCGAGCGGCTGGGACATCACGCCGAATTCGTCTGGCACACTCGTACCGACCTCGACGGCATCGACGGTGTCATCCTGCCCGGCGGATTCGCCCACGGCGACTACCTGCGCCCCGGTGCGCTCGCGCGCTTCTCGCCGGTGATGACAGCGGTCGAGACGTTTGCCGCGGCCGGCGGCCCCGTGCTCGGCATCTGCAACGGGTTCCAGGTCCTCGTCGAAGCCGCAATGCTGCCCGGCGCGTTACAGAAGAACCGCGGACTGACGTTCCTTTGTCAACCGACGACGCTCATCGTCTCGTCGACGTCGTCGGTCCTGACCCGCGGTGCGACGGTCGGTCAAGAGCTGGTCGTGCCCATCAATCACTTCTCCGGCTCCTACACCTGTGACGACGAGACGCTCGCCGAGATCGTGCGCAACGGCCAGATCGTGCTGCGCTACAAGGACAACCCCAACGGCTCGCGTGACGACATCGCCGGCGTCACCAACAAAGAGGGCAACGTGGTCGGCCTGATGCCCCACCCGGAACGCGCGATGTCGACGCTGTTGGGAAGTGCCGACGGATTGGTGCTCTTCGAAAGCTTCCTCGGCGTGAAGTCCGCGCAGCCTGCCCTCGCGCATTGAGGCGCCGGTTGCTCCCCGTAGTGTGGTCTCGTGAGTAGCCCCCAGCCCCTCCACCAAGCGCTCGGACTCACCGATTCGGAGCTCGATAGCATCCGCGAAGTCCTTGGTCGCGAGCCAAATTCACTGGAGTTGGCGCTCTACGGCGTGATGTGGAGCGAACACTGTTCCTACAAGTCGTCTCGGATTCACTTGCGCCGGCTCCCGAGCGAGGCGCCCCACGTCCTGGTCGGTCCGGGGGAGAACGCCGGGGTCATCGACGCCGGTGACGGCATCGCCGTCGCGATCCGCATCGAGAGTCACAACCACCCCTCAGCCATCGAGCCCTATCAAGGTGCCGCGACCGGCGTCGGCGGAATCCTGCGTGATGTGTTCACGATGGGCGCACGGCCCCTGGCCGTAATGGACCCGCTGTTCTTCGGCGAGTTGAGTGACGCGCGACAGCGATGGTTGGTCGAAGGCGTGGTCTCGGGTATCTCGGGCTACGGGAACTCCGTCGGGGTACCGACGATCGGCGGTGAACTCACCTTCGACGACTGCTACGCGTCGAACCCGCTCGTGAACGTGTTGTGCTGCGGTGCTCTACCGACCGAACGGCTGGTCCTCGGCGTCGCTTCGGGCGTCGGCAACCTCGCGGTGTTGCTCGGCTCCTCGACCGGCCGCGACGGTATTGGCGGCGTGTCGGTGTTGGCGTCGGCCGGATTCGACGGCGCCGACGGCGCGGAGTCCCTCGACGACGCCAAGCGGCCGAGCGTGCAGGTCGGTGACCCCTACGAGGAGAAGCGACTGATCGAAGCCTGCCTGGCGTTGCTGGACGACGGACTGGTGGTCGGTATCCAGGACCTCGGCGGCGCGGGCATCGTCTGTGCGACGAGTGAGACCGCGGCGCGCGGCGGCGTGGGCATGGATGTCGACGTGACGGCGATTCCGCTTCGCGAAGCGGGGATGGCGCCCTTCGAGATCATGACGTCCGAGAGCCAGGAACGGATGTTGGCGATCATCACGCCGGAGAATTGGGACGCGGTGGCGACGTTGTGCGCCACGTGGGAGGTTCGCGCTACCGTCGTCGGTCACGTCGTGGAGCCGACGGTTGACGCCAGTGGCCGCGCGGTCGCCATGCTGCGCGTCCGTCAGGGATTCGACGGTGACGTGCTGGCCGAGGTGCCGGCGAGTTCGCTGGCCGACGAGGCCCCTCTCTACGATCGACCGATGATGCGACCACCGGGCCTCGAGGCGATCAACGCCGATGACCCGAGCGATGACGAACCGGTGGGATCGCCGAACGACGACCTGTTGGACCTGCTCGTCGATCCCGCGTGGGTCTATCGCCAGTACGACTCACAACTCTTCTTGAATACCGTCGTCGGTCCGGGTCGTGACGCCGCGTTGTTGCGACTCGCGGGACCGGGACTGCCGTATTCCGAACGAGGTATCGCCCTCTCGACGGACTCCAATCCCCGCTGGTGCGCGCTCGATCCTCGCTCGGGCACGGCGTTGACGGTCGCGGAGAGCGTGGCGAACCTGGCCTGCGTGGGCGCGACGGCGAAAGCCGTCGTGAACTGTCTGAACTTCGGCAACCCCGAACATCCCGAAGTGATGTGGCAGCTCTCGGAGTCAATCGACGGGATGACCGAGGCCTGCCTCGGCCTGGGGCTCCCCGTCATCGGCGGCAACGTCTCGCTCTACAACGAGAGCGGCGGACACGACATCGATCCGACGCCTGTCGTCGGCCTGCTCGGTATGGTCGACTCACTCGTCGCGCCGCCGCCCGGGTGGGCGTGGCGCGAGGGTGACGACATCGTGCTCGTGGGTACGCGACACGCGAACTCGCACCATCAATTCCCTCTCGGGGGATCTCGCTGGGCGACGCGCCGGGGGCGCCGCGGCGGCCACGTGCCGCATTTCGATGCCGAGACGCTCGCCGCGGCGATCGACTTCGTGGCCGACGAGATCGCGGGGATCTGCGCCGGACACCCCAGCGACGTCACGGCCGTTCACGACGTCGGCGCCGGGGGCCTCGCGGTCGCCTTGGCCGAGATGGTTGCGGTAACGAACGTTGGCGCACTGGTTGAGGAACTCGAGGGTCACGGCGAGTTGTTCTCGGAATTTCCGGGTCGCTTCGTTTTGGCCACCAACGACGTGGCGGCGTTTCTAGCGCGCGCCGAGTTGGCGGGTGTGCCCGTGGCGCGACTGGGCGTCGTGGGTGGGGCGGCGCTGCGCATTGGTTCGATGATTAACGTCGCCGTCGACGACGTCGCTTCGCGACGACGCGGCGCGCTCGAAGCGTCACTCGCCGCCGTCGGCTAGCGCGCGGCTTTCAGCTCCTCCAGGATCTGGTCCGGCACACGTAGGTCACCCGTGCGACCGAAGCCGAGCGCAACGTCGGTCTTGTAGGTGCCGTGGTAGTCCGAACCGCCCGTCGGGATCATCCCGGCGTCTCGGGTGAGCTTCACCATGAGGGCGCGAATCCCGGCGCTCGTGCCGCCGTAGTGCGCTTCGATGCCGGCGAATCCCCGTTCTCGGAGTGACGCCATGACCCGGGGCATGGTGGTCTCGATCGACGTCGGATTGATCTCGTCGACGTAGTTGACCAAGGGGTGGGCGATCGAGAAGACGGTGCCCGAGCCCTTGGCGGCCTCGACGAACTCCTCGATCGGCATGCTCGTCTTGGAGACGTAGGCCGCGCCCTCCGTACCGAGCCAATCGGTGAAGATCCGGTTCCAGGTCTCGTCGTTCTGATCGCCGATCAACTCGGGATGCAGGTCGATCATGGCGCGCGCGAAGTGCGGGCGTCCTATCGAGTCGACGTTTCCCGTCATATCGGTCAGATACGCGAGCGTGAGGTCCTCAAAACCCTTCTCCTGGAGCAACGTCACCAAGGCGTCATTACGACTGTCGCGGTCGTGGCGGAGCGAGGCCAGTTTCTGCTGAAGCGGATGCTCAGCGTCCAGCGGCAAGAAATAGGCGAGAACGTGGACGTTGCGAGGTTTGGCGACGCCGTCGCGCACCCTCGGGAACTCCGTGTCGCGTAGCGAGACCTCGACGCCAGTCACCAGTTCCAGTCCGAGACCCGCGCACGCCGCCGACATTTCGTCGTGACTCAGCGTCGTGTCGTGGTCGGTGAGGGAGATCGCCGAAATACCCAGATCGTGTGCCTTTTCGGCCAGCTGCGTCGGCGTGTCCGATCCGTCGGAGAACGATGAGTGGGTATGAAGATCTAGCACCCCAGAATGGTACAGAGGTCAAACGGGGGTGGTCGTCTGTGCGACAATATCTCAGTGCCTTCTGAGATGAAATCCCGAACTGGAGAGGGCGCGTGAAAGAAGCCTGCGGCGTCGTCGGGATCGTCGCTCCCGGCCGAAGCGTCTCGCACCTCTGTTACGACGCGCTCTACGCACTCCAACACCGTGGTCAAGAGTCGGCCGGCATGGCGACGTTCAACAATCACCAGATCACGGTCGTGAAGGACAACGGTCTGGTGAGTCACGTCTTCGCCGAGACGACGCTGCGTGCGTTGGCCGGCGACTTCGTTATCGGTCACACGCGCTATTCGACGTCCGGTTCGGCCAATTGGACCGCGGCCCAGCCGGTCTATCGCTCGGCCGGCACCTCAGGTTTCGCCATCGCGCACAATGGCAATCTCACGAATACCACCGCCCTCGCCGAAGAGGCGGGCATCCAGTTCACGTCGATGCTCTCGGATTCGGACCTCGTCGCGGAACTGCTCGCGCGTGAAGTCGAGTCGGGCATCTCACTCGCGAAAGCGCTCGGCGTGGTCCTCACGCGCACCGAAGGCGCCTATTCGATGGTGGTGCTCGAGGCGGGCGAGATCCACGCCGTTCGTGATCCCTACGGCTTTCGCCCACTCTGTCTCGGTCGCTTCGGTACTGAAGCGGCGCCCGAAGGTTGGATCGTCGCCTCGGAGTCACCGGCGCTCGACGTCGTGGGCGCCACGTTCGTTCGCGAGGTCGCGCCCGGTGAGATGGTGACGATCTCGAACAAGGAGATCTCCTCGGTCCAGTTGCTCGATCCCGCCGAGGGCAAACAGAAACTCTGCATCTTCGAGTTCGTGTACTTCGCGCGACCCGATACCTACCTCATGGGCCACCAGGTGCACACGACGCGTCGTCGCATGGGCGAGTTGCTCGCCGCCCAGTCCTCGGTCGATGCCGACATCGTCATGGGCGTACCGGACTCCGGTGTACCGGCGGCCGAAGGCTTCGCCAAGGCGTCGGGGATACCGTTCGGCTACGGACTCGTCAAGAATCGCTACATCGGTCGGACGTTCATATCACCTGATCAAAATCTCCGTGCGGCGACCGTTCGGCGAAAGCTGAACCCACTGCGCGAGAACATCGAGGGTCAGCGTCTCATCGTCGTCGACGACTCGATCGTGCGCGGTACGACGACGCGCGAGATCGTGAAGATGCTGCGCGACGCCGGCGCCAAAGAGGTGCATCTGCGGATCTCGTCCCCGCCCTTCATGAATCCCTGTTACTACGGCATCGACACGCCGACACGCGACGACCTACTCGCGGCCAACAACACGATTCCCGAGATGAACGAGTTCATCGGTTCGGACTCGCTCGAGTTCATCTCGCTGGAAAATCTACGCAAGGCCATCCAACTCGACGGTGAGTGCTGTGACGCCTGTCTCACCGGCTCGTATCCCGCGCCAACACCGGTCGTGTTGGGAACCGCAGGCAGCCGCTGGTGAGCCGTCTGCTCGAACAGCCCCTCAACGGCATGACGTACGCGAGTTCGGGAGTGTCGATTGAAGCGGGCGACGCGGCAGTCGAGCGGATCAATGGGATTGTGGCGAGCACGAAACGGCCCGAGGTATTGGGTGGCATCGGTGGCTTCGGCGGACTCTTCGCCCTCGACACGTCGAAGTACACGTCGCCCGTGCTCGTCGCCTCGGCCGACGGCGTCGGCACCAAACTCGACATCGCGCGCCAGGTCGGGCGCTACGGCTCGGTCGGCGTCGACCTCGTCGCGATGTTGGTCGACGACCTGGCCTGTGTGGGCGCAGAGCCACTCTTCCTTCTCGACTACGTGGCGGTCGGCAAACTCGAACCGGCGCGACTCGAAGAGTTGGTCACCGGCATCGCCGAAGGTTGTCGGATCGCGAAGACCGCCCTCCTCGGCGGCGAAACCGCGGAACACGCGGGTGTCATGGCGCCCGATGACCTGGACGTCGCGGGCTTCGTCGGGGCGCCGATTGTCGTCCAGGACGGCGCCGCGCGCTACCGTCTGGCCACGAGCTGAGACCACCGAGGGAGACCGCCGTGTCTGAAGTGCTTCGCGAACGCAGGGGCCACATCGAGATCCTGACCATCAACCGGCCGGAGGCCCGCAACTCCATCAACGGCGCCGTGTCCCGCGGGTTCTCGGCGGCGTTCGACGAGTTGGAGGCGGACGACGACTGCTGGGTGGTCATCGTCACCGGCAGCGGGGACAAGGCCTTCAGCGCCGGCATGGACCTGAAGGC
>Ga0208480_1000800_pt1 | contig 11782 bp, 10 predicted proteins | sample NGESurshal092012_4_FD_184485 | JGI IMG/M metagenome (GOLD analysis project Ga0208480, IMG submission 184485) | Arctic peat soil microbial communities from Barrow, Alaska - NGEE Surface sample F53-1 shallow-092012 (SPAdes) | ecosystem: Environmental > Terrestrial > Soil > Wetlands > Peat ... | reverse complement strand
AGGAGGAGGAGGAGGAGGAGGACAAATGAGCTTCGTCGACTTCAGTCGGAGCAACGGACGGCCCGTGACGTCGAAGCTGATCTCAACCCGTGTGGCTGTGGCTGTCCTGGGAAGCTATTTTGCGATCTACGTGAGTTGGCAGCTGTTTCACTGGCTGCCGGGCAGGCAACAACTGGGACAGGCCTTCTTGATACCGGCCGACCTGGCCGCGTTTTGTGCCGCCTGGATGGCAGCCCAACGCTGTGAGGGATCTCCCCGACTGCGGTCCTTCTGGCGGTGGATGAGCGCAGCGATGGCGGCTGAGGCCATCGCAGACATCTTCCTGCTGAAGTACAACATCCAATACGACGAACCGCCCTTTCCGACGATCGCGGATGCGTTCTTCCTGTCATTTTATCTGCTGCTGTTCGTCGCTTTGCTGCAGATCCCCGTCGCCCCTGTAACGAAGGCGAAGCGGCTGCGGATCCTGCTCGACGGGGCTACCGTCGTGCTCGGCGGCGGTGCGGTGGTTTGGTACTTCGTGCTTGGACCCACCGCCAAGGCCGGTGGCCAGGGAGTGCTCGCGACTGTTGTCTCGCTGGCCTATCCCGTCGGTGACCTGATCCTGCTCGCGGGGCTTGCGGCGGTGCTGCTGCGTAGCAGCCCGCCCATTCTCAGGGTCGCGCTCCTGCTGATAGCAGGCGGGATCACCGCCTCGATCGTGGCCGACGTCGTCTACAGCTACGGCGTATTGCACGATACCTACACCAGCGGCGATCCGATCGACATTCTCTATGTCCTCGAGTTTCTTCTTTTCACGCTCGCGGCCCTCTCACAGCGACCGGTCAGATCCGACGATCAAATCCTGGGCAACTGGAGCCAGCCTACTCCGCGCGCAACCTGGCTGCCCTACATCACAGCGCCGATCGGCTTTGGCTTGCTGATCGGCGTGGAGTCGCGCAGACCCTTCTTCCCGGATCTGAGCCTCGTCCTGATCCTGACCATGATCGGAGGACTTGTCGCGATCCGCCAGTACCTTTCGCTGCGTGAGCTCGCGGCCGCCGAGCGCGCCCGACGCGAAAGCGAGCGGCGCTCCCGTGCAATCTTCGACAATGCGGGCGTCGGCATCACCGTCAACGACCTCAGAGGCCCGACGATCCTCGACGTCAACCAGACGTTTGCCGAGATGGTCGGATATTCGCCTGAGGAACTCCGCGGCAAAGGCTTTTCCAGGCTCACGCACCCCGACGAACTCGAGACCTTCCGCTCGCTGGGCCCGAAGACCATTGACGGGTTTCAGCGCGAAATTCGCTTTCTACGCCATGACGGCTCTTCTTTATGGGGAAACATGACGCTCTCACTGCTGGACGACGAGGCTGGGGCTCCCCGCTACGTGATCGGTGTCTTGGAGGACGTCACAACGCGCAAGCAGGCCGAACAGGTCAAGGACGAGTTCATCTCGGTGGTGGGACACGAGCTGCGCACGCCGCTGACCTCGATTCGGGGTTCGCTTGGGTTGCTGGAGGGCGGCGTCTTCGGCGAGCTCCCCGGCGAAGCCGCCGGCATGGTGGAGCTGGCTGTCGCCAACACCGATCGTCTGCTCAAGTTGATCAACGACATTCTCGACATCGAGCGCATGGACGCCGGGCGCAAGGAGCTCGACTTGGTTCCCGCGAAAGCATTTGAGTTGGTGGGAAACGCGATGCAGATCGTCCAGATGACTGCCACACAGGCCAAGGTGACGCTTGTTTCAGAGGTGCCCAACGATCTGGCCGTCCTGGTCGATGCCGACAGCGTCATCCAGGTGCTTGTGAATCTGCTTGGCAATGCAGTGAAGTTCTCGCCCCGCTGGAGCACCGTCACAGTGGCTGGGACACCTGAGAATGGGCACGCGCTCTTCTCCATCAAAGACGCCGGCCGTGGCATCCCATCAGACCGGCTGGAGACGATCTTCGAGCGCTTCCGCCAGGTCGATTCCTCAGACGCTCGCGAGAAGGGCGGCAGTGGCCTGGGGCTGGCCATTGCACGTGACATCGTCGAGCACCATGGCGGAAAGATATGGGCCGAGAGCGAGATCGGCCGGGGTAGCGCCTTTCACTTCACTCTGCCGCTCGCCGGCCAGGCAGAGGAGCGCTTCGAATGAGCTCACGCCTGCTCCTCGTAGACGACGAGGACGCGATCCGCATCATCGCCTCGATCAGCCTCGAACGCGTCGGCGATTGGAAGGTGATCGCCGCCTCCTCGGGGCAGGCCGCGCTTGAAGCGGTGCAGGACGATGGGCCATTCGACGCGGTTCTGATGGACGTGATGATGCCAGGGCTCGACGGACCCGCCACATTGCAGCGTATGCGTGCCGGCCTGCTGCCTCAGTACGTACCCGTGATCTTCCTCACCGCCAAGATCGGCGATGCCGAACGGGAGCGTCTCATCTCGTTGGGTGCGAGTGGCGTGCTCGCCAAGCCGTTCGACCCGATGACGCTTCCTGACCAGCTCGAGCAGATACTCGAGCGTTGAGTCTCACCACGCAAACGCATTGTCGTCCTCGGCCACCGGATCCACTGGCTCTGGGTGCATGCTCTGCGGCGTCTGGATGTCCGTCTTGGCTACCGCGACATAGCTGACGAGCGTCACAAAGACCGCCAGCGCCAGTACGCTGACAGTCCCGTCGCCGAGACCCAGGCCTGTGGCGGAATGCGGCTTGCTGAACCAATCGGCAAAGGACGCTCCTAGAGGCCTCGTTATCACGTAGGCCGTCCAAAAAGCTGCTATCGGGTTCAGCTTTCCGCGCCGCCAGGCAAGCGCCGGTATGGAGATCAAGACCGCGAAGAGCACGACTGAGCCGAGGAAGCCGAAGTTGAGCGCGATCGCCGTGAGATCGCCTGCGGCTGTACCCAGGGCGAAGGTGGCGAGTACCGCGGCCCAGTAAAAAGCCTCGCGACGTCGCGTGGTGATGCTGTGGATCGAGAGTGTGCCCTCGCTGCGCCGCCAGAAGAGGAAGACCGCGCCAACGACCGCCGCGAACACCGGTGTCGTGACCGCGTAGGGAATGTCTGCCCCGTCGTGTATACCGTCGGCTGCCATGGTCCCGAACACCGCGACCATCACCACCGCAAACCAATAGACCGGCGCTCGGTATTCGCGCGTGCGCAACTGCAACCACAGAGCAAAGGCCAGGCCGAAGATGCCGAGGGCTCCCGCTAGCGGGACGCTCTGCTGGCCCATGAAGTCAGACATCGACTCCCCCATGCCCGTCGTCAACAGCTTGATTACCCAAAAGAGGATCCCGATCTCGGGGACCTTCGCCGCGATTGGATGACGGTCGCTGAACTTTTTGATTGATGCGCGAGGCACCGTGTCTCCTTTTCCTTGCAACAAGCCATCGCCGTCGCCGTGAACATTGGGCGCGTCTGTCGTGTGCGTCGTACGAAACCACGAAAGCCTCGAGCGCCAGGTTGATCCGGAGGCTAAAGCAGAGCCGACCGGATCATCACCGGTTCTCCTGGATCGCGGAGAGCGGAGGCCACATCTGTTTACGTTCGATGCGTCACGGGCCCAAGAGCGCCTATCGTGAGGATCATGTGCGCGAGATCGATGACTGACTCAGGTCGCGAGAACATAGGCATCCCCACGCCAGAGAACAATCAGGCGATCGTGCAGGCCAAAGACTTGTCTCGTCGCTACGGCGAGGGTGAGGCGGCCGTCGATGCTCTGGCCGGGGTCACGGTGGGCTTCCCGAGCGGGCGCTTCGCGGCGATCATGGGACCGTCCGGGTCTGGAAAGTCCACGCTCATGCACCTGCTTGCCGGACTGGATCGCCCGACTTCCGGGACCGTCACGGTGGGCGGAGTCGAGTTGACCACGCTGAATGACCGTGCGCTGACGCAGCTTCGACGCGATCGAATCGGCTTCATCTTCCAGACCTTCAACCTGCTGCCGGTGCTGAGCGCCGAGGAGAACATCCTGCTGCCACTGTCGATTGCCGGACGCGAGGTGGACCGCGAGTGGTTCGACCGCCTCGTGGACACGGTAGGCATCCGCAACCGGCTGAGCCACCGGCCCGCTGAGCTCTCCGGCGGCCAGCAGCAGCGGGTCGCGGTTGCGCGCGCGCTGATCTCGCGTCCCGCAGTCGTGTTCGCCGACGAGCCCTCCGGCAACCTCGACTCCAAATCCTCCGGCGACGTGCTCGAGTTGTTGCGCCATGCCGTGGACGACTTCTCCCAGACGGTGGTGATGGTCACCCACGATGCCCACGCAGCCTCGTTCGCCGATCGTCTGCTGGTGCTGGGCGACGGCAAGATCGTTCACGATGGCGAGGCTGGGAGCGCTGAGCAGGCGTTGGATCTGATGAAGGCCGTGGGCTGAATGCTCACGCTGGTGCTGCGCGGCTTCGTGCAGCGCAAGCTGCGGGTGCTGTTGACGGCTGTCGCGATCGCGCTCGGTGTCGCCCTGATGGCGGGCACCTACATCCTCACCGACACGATCAATCATGCGTTCTCGGAAGTCTTCGGCAACGCATATGCAAACAAGTCGGTAGTCGTGAGCGAAAAGGAAACGCTCGGTGGTTCCCAGGCCTCTTTGGTGACCGATGCCACCCTCGCCCGCGTGCGCGCTGTGCCGGGCGTAGCCGCGGCCTCGGGCGACATCTCGACCAGCGCGGCATTGCTCACCACATCCGGCAAGCGGCTCACCAGCGGCGGCGCCTTCGAGCTCGTCGACGCATTGCAACCCCCGCGCTTCGAGGCGTTCACCGCGACCGTGGGTCACCTGCCCAGCGCCGCCGGCGAGGTCGCAATCGACCAAGCAAGCGCCAAGCGCAACCATCTGGCGCTCGGCCAACAGATTGTGATCGCGGGTAGAACCCCAGCGCGGCGCTACACGATCTCGGGTATCGCAAAGTTCGCCGGCAGCGAATCCTTCGGTGGGACGACCGTTGCCCTACTGCAGCCGAGCCAGGCCCAGTATGTGGCGGGCGAAGCGGGCGTATACGACAGCATCAACGTCGCGGCGAGCCGCAACGTCGCACCACAGCAATTGGTCTCGCGAGTGCGCGCTGTCCTTCCGAGGACCCTCGTGGTGCGCACTGGAGCCCAGGAAGCCGCTGACCAGACCTCCGAACTGGAAGAAAAGCTGGGCTTTCTGCGCACATTCCTTTTGATCTTCGCCTATGTGGCGCTCGTTGTTGGCGCGTTCATCATTTTCAACACCTTCTCAATCACCGTCGCCCAGCGCACACGCGAGTTCGGCCTGCTGCGCACACTTGGAGCCTCGCGGGCGCAGATCATGCGCGCGGTCGTCCAGGAAGGTCTCTTGCTGGGCGTCATCGGAGCCGTGATCGGGCTACTGCTCGGAATCTTGCTCGCGCCGGCGCTCGACGGGCTGTTCAAGGCGTTCGGTGCCGACTTGCCGGACAACGGCACGGTCCTCGAGGCGCGTACTGTGGTCGTCTCACTCGGTGTGGGCATCGTCGTGACGGTGCTCGCAGGGCTCTTTCCGGCGATGCGCGCCACGCGCGTGCCGCCGATCGCGGCGATGCGCGAGGGAGTACAGATTCCGCCGCGACCACTGCCCACGCGGCGAATGCTGATCATACGGTTCATGCTCGGGCTCGCCTTGATCTTCGGGCTGGGAATCGTCGTCGGGCACGGGATCGGGTTGCTGCTCGTGATCCTCTGGACAGCTCGCGCGATCAGACTGGGAGTCAGGTTGCGCCGCAAGGGCGAGCGCCCACCGCGCCACTACCGGGTGATACCCGCACTCGGGCACGCGATCGGCTCGCTCGTGGCCTGGCGCGGCATCACCGGACGCCTGGCGCGCGAGAACTCGGTGCGCCAGCCCGGACGCACACTAGTGACCGCGCTCGCGTTGACCGTCGGGCTGGGGCTCGTGGCGTTCATCTCAGTGCTCGCCGCCGGCGCCAAGACAACCATCGACAATGCAGTCAACCGCTCTTTCGCGGGAAACCTGATCGTGCAGAACTCGCATAACGAAGGGGGCATCCCCGCAGCAGTAGCGCCTGCGGTGAGACAGGTGCACGGCGTGGAGGAGGTCACCGCGATCGCCTTCACGAAGGGCAGAGTGCGCAACGCCTCGGCGCCGGGGGCGCCAGTGATCGACGAAAAGAGCGCTGTGAGCGCAATCGAACCCGAATCGTTCTCACGGATGTACAAGATCAAATGGGAACAGGGCTCGAACGCAACGCTCGCCACGCTCGGCCAGGACGGCACGATCATCACAAGAAGTTCGCCAAAGCCCACAAACTGAGCGTGGGAGAGCGCCTGTCGGTGGCGACGCCCTCCAGTCATGTGGTGAGCTTGAGGGTGAGGGGGATCGTCTCCGAAGAAGTGCTCGGCCTGCTCTCCAACCTCACGATCTCACGCCCGCTGGCGCGCAGCGCCTTCGGACAGCGCGAAGACGGAGTCAACTTCGTCACCTACGCCCCCGGCGCAAGCGGTGCCGAAGTGCAACACGCGATCGACGCGCTCCTGCACCGCAGTTTCCCGCAAGCGCATTCACAGACCGCAGCCCAGTACACCCAGGAACAGGGCAACAAGGTGAACAAGTTCCTGCTGCTCGTCTACGTGTTGCTCGCGCTGTCGGTGATCGTCTCGCTGTTCGGGATCGTCAACACGCTCGTGCTGTCGATATACGAGCGCACGCGCGAGCTGGGGATGATGCGCGCGATCGGCGCCTCGCGTCGCCAGATCCGCCAGATGATCCGCTACGAGTCGCCGATCACCTCGCTGATCGGCGGGGTGCTCGGACTGGTCATCGGTGTCATCGCAGCGATTCTCGTCACGACCTTCGCGCTTTCGGGCTCTGGCTACATGCTTTCGATACCGGTGGGCACGCTGGCCATATTGCTGGTGCTCGCGGCGCTCGCCGGATTGCTCGCGGCACAGCTGCCCGCACGCAGAGCCGCCCGGCTGGACGTGCTCAGCGCGCTCACATCCGAGTAGCAAGCCCCTGCGCGGCCCTTGAATCCCGGTAGGGACCGGTCGATCTGACAGAGCCCACAGAGGGATAGCGCCGCACCTCGCCACAGCTCGGACGGACCGACCGGGACAGACTCGACCGAACATGCTTCGGCATGTGCGTGAGCCGTGGAGTAGTGTTCGTGGCCTCGTGCTTCACGCTGTCTTGTGTCTCGTGCCTGCTGTCGTGTTGGCGATACCGCTGCTGGCGCGGCGTTATCCGGGTGAGCGTGTTCTGCTCGCGTTTCGTCGGGTGGAGCGGGGGCGGTGGCCGCGCCCGCGCTCTTGTATGGCCCCGCCTCGTCGTGTGGCGCTGCTGACTGTGCGTGGCGGTCGCCTGATGGGCTGCTCGCTGGCTGTGCGCCCACCGCCGCCTCTGCTCCTGGCGAGCTAGCCCCCTTCGGCCCCCCGAGCGGGGGTTTTTGGCTGCTCGCCCCGAGAGGATCCGGCCGCGAATCGAGCGGACTCGCGTTGTTCGTTTTGCGGGTCTTCAGTCAGTCCATACGGGCAAGTATGCGAGGAGCCTTCCGTGTTCAGTTGTCTTATCGCTGCCACGTTCAGCGCCCGGCTGCGGGAGCCGTGTGTCGTCGTGAAAGCGCAAAGCAGTACCCCGATTCCCGTTAAAGAGTGCGACCGCCCGATCAATGATCAGATCGGCAACTACAACTACCGCTCGAGCCTCACCTGGAGCCTCCCCGCGCTGAGCCTTCGAAGTGTTGGAGTTCGAAGGTCGCTTGGTGCTGTGACCGATAGCGAGAAAAGAACGGCGAGCCTCCATCGAGGCCGGTGCCTCGTTGTGGTCGCGCTCGCCGTGGCGGGTCTGCTTGGAAGCGCTCCGGCGGCTTGGGCGCATGCGCAGTTGCTCGACACCTCGCCGGCCTCGGGCTCGACGGTCGAGGTCGAGCCGAACGAGGTGATCTTCGAGTTCAACCAGGACGTCGACGGGACGCTCGGCTCTGTCCGTGTCTATGACGCTCAGGGCAACGAGGTCGATGATTTGAACGTCTCTCATCCGCATGGCAACGAGCATTGGATGGGCGTCGGCTTGAAGTCGGGCCTGCCCGACGGCACCTATACGGGGACTTATCGGGTGATCTCGGCCGACACCCACATCGTCTACGGCGGGCTGGTGTTCAGCATCGGGCACCCGAGCGCCTCCTCGAAGGTTACGGTGGCAGGGCTGATCGGCAGGGAGGAGAGCGGCAAAGTGACTGAGGTCGCTTTCGGGGTTGTGCGTGGCCTTAACTATCTGGCGATCGCGCTGATGGTTGGTGGCCTGGTCTTCCTGTTCTTCGTATGGATACCGGGGCTGGCGGCAGTCGGCGGCTCGCAGGAGCGCTGGCTGCTCGCCTCGCGGGCGTTCGCTTCGCGGGCGTGGCGGCTGTTCGCGGTGACGATCGTGCTCGGAGCGCTCGTGAGCGTGCTCGGGGTGCTGTTGCAGGGTGCGAGCGCCGCAGGGGTGTCGCTGTGGGCGTCGCTGAAAAGCTCAATCCTCCAGAGCACATTGGAAAGCCGCTTTGGCGAGGTGTGGGGTTTGCGTGCGATCGACTGGCTGTTGCTTGGCGCTGTCCTGTTGGCAACTAGGGTTGTGGGTAGAGGCGCGATCCCGACGTTGAGAGTCGGTTCGCCTGATCCCGATACGTTGGCGTTGACACCCCGTCCCACTCGCGCGGCTCTCTCGCTGCTCGGGCTCGGCGCTCTGTACCTGTCCATCACCCCGGCGCTTGCCGGTCATGCGAGTATCGAGAGCCCTGTCGCGGTGTTCTTCCCCTCTGACGTTCTGCACGTGTTGGCGGGCAGCGTTTGGGTCGGGGGGATCGCGTGCTTTCTGATCGCTTTGCCGGGCGCCACTCGACGGCTCGAGGGCGGCGAGCGTAGCCGGCTGTTGCTTGCGAATCTGGTGCGGTTCTCGCCGATCGCGCTGGGCGCGGTCGTCGTGATTGCCCTCACAGGTGGGGTCCAGGCATACATCGATGTGCGCAGCCTGCACGGTCTCCTCCACACGACTTACGGTGCTCTGATCATCTCCAAGGTCTTGCTGCTTGCCTGCCTGGTCGGCTTTGGCTTGATTCACCGCGAACGGGTCATACCCGCACTTGAACGCTTGGTCGGCGACCGGCAGTCACCCGGCGGGATCGGAACCCGGGCTCGCCGTATCCTGCGCGGCGAGTTCGCGCTGATGCTGTGCGTGTTCGCTGTGACCGCTGCTCTAGTCAGCTATGCGCCGCCGATCGACGCCGCGAGGGGGCCATTCTCGGTCAACACCCCTATTGGCCCGGCAGAGCTCGAGATGACGGTCGAACCGGCGAAGACCGGACCAAACACGATCCACCTTTACCTGATCGACTCCAAGACCGGAGCGCAGTTCACAGCGACCAAGGAACTGACGGCTACCGCCAAGCTGCCCTCCAAGGGAATCGGGCCACTGAGGCTGACGCCAATCGTCGCGGGACCGGGTCACTACGTCCTGAACTCAACAGTGCTCAGCCCCGCCGGCGCTTGGGAAATCGAAATCAGCGACCGGGTCTCTGAATTCGAACAATTCAGCCGCAGCGTGAAGGTTCCGATCGGATGAGCCCGCCGAATCGCCGACAACCGTGGCTCGCGCTCACGGGGCGTGCGCCACCGCTGAATCCTGGTCAGCCGAGTTTCCTTCAGCCACCTACTCAGGAGGTACACCTAGTATGAAACCCAAGAAGGTCGCCGTGCTCCTCGCGATGGGCTCGCTACTTGCACCCGCCGACACGCAGGCGCACGTCAGCCTGCACCCCAACACGATCCCCGCGGGGGCCTTCGCGACGCTCGACGTGCGCGTGCCCGGCGAGCAAGAAGGCGCCTACGTCAAGAAGGTCGACGTGCTGTTCCCGCAGGGCTTCACGGGGGTCGATTACGAAAATGTGCCCGGTTGGAGCACGAAGGTCATCGAAGCGAAGCTCGCGACCCCGATCAAAGAGGACGGCGAGACGATCGACACCGAGGTATCCCAGATTCTCTGGACATGGACAGGTCCCCTTGGAAAGGTGAACAACGGGCAGTTCATCCAGTTCCCACTCTCGCTTGCGATCCCTCACGGGGCTGCGGGCAAGGCGTTGGAATTCAGGACAGTCCAGACCTACAGCAACGGCCAAGCCGTCCACTGGATATCTCAATCGCTTGAAGCCGAACACCCCTCGCCGCGGATCAACGTCACGGTCAAGGGCGGCGCGATCCAAGACATCGCGGGCGAGGAGGCAGGCCCAGAGGCCGGACATAGCGGAGAAAGCCCATCCACGCCCGCGCCGGCAACCGGCGGAGCACAGGCAAGCGGCGGGGCGAGCAAGGGCCTTGCCATCACCGCCCTCGTTCTTGGCGCGCTCGGCCTGATCGCCGGCCTCGGGGCGCTTGCTGCCTCGCGTCGCCGTCGTGTCGGAGCTGCGTAGGAGATCAGGCCGCCCGATAATTCGCGCCGCGCCCGTCGTCGGCGATGACACGTATCCCCGGGCGGGACAGCTGAATGTGGATTTGGCAAAGTGCCACTTACTTGATTTTACGGCTTGACGCAATCCCCTGGCAGACCTACCCTAGGTAGTCACTTGGTAAAACCCAAGTGACCCATCAGGGCCATTGATACAAACGGGCCGCAGGAAGAGCGACTCGTGGTGGAAAAGGTAAACCTCACCCGCACCGACTTTGGCTGATCGCAAGTATTGCTACTTCCGTACCCGTCGTATGAGATCTCGGTGTACGGATGTTGGCACAACTTGGAACGCCAAGGTTCGGTGCCGGAGAGAACACGCCCTGCGCAGCAACACATAATCAAGCAGTCGAATTATTTCGGACAAAGGAGGAGCAAATGTTGTCAATATCCATGCCTCGTCGGGTCGGTTGGTTTGCGACCCTGGCCGTCATAGTGCCGTTTACGGCCATAGCGATGCTCGCACCCACACAGGCTTTGGCTCTGAACTCGTTCTGCAACCGCTCGCTACCAGCGGGAGCTACCTGTGAACTGGCCGCAGAATCGTTCCTGGGTGTCGTGGATGCTGAAGTCACCGAAGGAAGTGGCAACATCTGCGTAGGTGCAGATGTCAGTGGCACAATCCACGGAGAGTCGTGCGCCAACAACCATGCCGACAGCGAACCCAACGTCTTTGGCCGTCCTTGGCTCAAGAACAACAGCGGCAAAAGGTTGACGCTGTTCGGTGTATATGCAGAATAGATAGCTTGCGTCAAACCCAGTTGTCAGGACTGGTCGCATCGGAAGAGGGCGGGCTTCCATTCCGGGATTCCGTCCTCTTTGAACTCGGTCACGATTGGTGTCGGCCGGCAAAACCTCAAACGAGCTTCCCTGTAGCGGCGTGAGCGTGCGAAACGCGCGTTCCTCGAGCGCGGTGAGCCGTCGAGCTCGCAAGTGGCCGGCGAGCACCACAAGCGAAGCGTCAGTCTTCTCAAACTCCAGATCGCGATAGCTCGCGCCACGTCCCGTGCCATCGCCAGCTCACGCGGCGTCGGTGCGCCCACTACATACGGGCTTGCGCAAGCGACGGACGGGCCTCGAACTCGCCGCCTCGAGCTTGGGAGAGCTTGAGGTAGGTAGGCCACGTCTTGGAACGGGCGCCTGACCGAGGACCATCGCTTTCGCATGGCTGCTTCAGCGCCCCCGAACATCCTGCTGATCCCTGGCACCTCATCTGTCGCGCACTTGCGCGACAACATCAAAGGTGCTGCGCTCGCGCTCTCCGAGAACGAACTCTAAGTTGGGCTGTCTCCGGGTTGTGCCGACAGGTGTGGCTCATTTTGCCTTCATCTTTCGGGCACGGTAAACGATGTCTGCGGGTATGCGTCCTTGGGTGAGA
>Ga0208480_1000799_pt1 | contig 11783 bp, 9 predicted proteins | sample NGESurshal092012_4_FD_184485 | JGI IMG/M metagenome (GOLD analysis project Ga0208480, IMG submission 184485) | Arctic peat soil microbial communities from Barrow, Alaska - NGEE Surface sample F53-1 shallow-092012 (SPAdes) | ecosystem: Environmental > Terrestrial > Soil > Wetlands > Peat ... | reverse complement strand
GGGCAAGCCGATGGAGGAATCGGTCGCCACCGCGGTCGGCACGGCCGGCAGCGCGGTCGTGTTCGCGGGCGCCACCGTGATCGTCGCGCTGTGCGGCCTGAGCGTGGTCGGCATCCCCTTCCTGCGCACGATGGGCCTGGTGGCGGCGGGCGCCGTCCTCCTCTCGGTGCTGATCGCGCTGACCCTGCTGCCGGCCCTGCTCGGCTTCGCCGGGGAGAAGATCACCCACTTCGTCGGCCCGCGCCGCCGCACCAGGGAGAAGACCGGCCGGGTGGGGCACGCCGAGCGGATCGCGCGGCGCTCGGCGACCGACCCGTCGACGGCGGTGGGGGCGCGGTGGGGGCGGTTCGTGTCCCGGTTCCGGTTCCCGGTGCTGATCGCGGGCATCGGGGTCGCCCTCGTGATCGCGATCCCGGCCCTGAGCATCGACCTCGGGCTGCCCAGCGCCGTCTCGCAGCCGACCTCGAGCACCGCACGGCAGGCCTACGACACCATCACCAACCACTTCGGCCCCGGCTACAACGGCCCCCTGCTGGTGGTGGCCAACCCGGTCACCAGCGCCGGGGACGTGGCCGGGATCGCGGACCGGGTGTCGAAGGTCTCCGGCGTGATCTCGGCCAAGCCGGTCGCGTTCCAGAACGACACCGCCGTCATCCAGGTCATACCGACGACCGGGCCCAACGACAGCGCCACCACCAACCTGGTGAACACGATGCGGGGCGAGCGAACGCAGCTGTCCGGCTCGTCTAGCATCGACCTGCTGGTGGGCGGCTCGACCGCGTCCAACATCGACGTGTCGACCAAGCTCACCGACGCGCTCCCGATCTTCCTGCTGTTGGTCGTGGGGCTCGCGTTCATCCTGCTGACGTTCGCGTTCCGCACGATCCTGGTGCCGATCACGTCCATCCTCGGCTTCCTGCTGTCGATCGCGGCGGCGCTCGGCGTCACCGTGGCGGTGTTCCAGTGGGGCTGGGGGGCGAGCCTGCTCGGCGCGGCCAAATCCCCGGTGACGCTCAGCTATCTGCCGACGATCCTGGTCGCGATCATCTTCGGCCTGTCCAGCGACTACGAGGTCTTCGTGGTCTCCCGGATCAAGGAGGACTTCACCAAGCACGGCGAAGCCCGCCGGGCGGTCGAGCGGGGGACCGGCGTGTCGGTCCGGGTCGTGTCGGCGGCGGCGCTGATCATGTTCACGATCTTCTGCGCGTTCACCACCCTCCCGCTCAGCGCGGTCAAGCCGATCGCGATCAGCTTCGCCGCCGGCGTGCTGGTCGACGCCTTCCTGGTCCGGCTGACGCTGATCCCGGCGACGATGGCGATCATCCGGGCGAAGCTCTGGTACCACCCGCAGTGGTTCTCGAGGTACGTGCCCGACCCGGACATCGAGGGGGCCCAGCTCGAGAAGCGGCTGGCCGAGCGGCGGATGCCGGCCGGGACGCCCGGCGGCGGTTCCTGACTGCGCTTGTTTCTGGCGGGGCAGCCCCCTCGCGCTGCGGCGGTGACGTCAGATAGCGTTGCGCATCATGCGGATTGGCCTGTTCGTCACGTGCCTGACCGACACGATGTTCCCGGAGACCGGCAAGGCCGTGGTGACGGTGCTCGAGCGGCTCGGGCACCGGGTGGAGTTCCCGGCGGGGCAGTCGTGCTGCGGGCAGATGCACTTCAACACCGGCTACCGGCGCGAGGCGGTGCCGATGGCCCGGGGGTTCGCCCGCGCCTTCGACGGTTACGACGCGATCGTGACGCCGTCGGCGTCGTGCGCGGCGATGGTGCGCGAGTACCACCCGGTGCTGGCGGCCGAGGCGGGCGACGCGGCCCTCGCGCGGCAGGTGGCCGACGTCGCGCCCCGGGTGCACGACCTGGCCACGTTCCTGACCGGGGTGCTCGGGGTGACCGACGTGGGGGCGCGCTTCCCGCACCGGGTGACGTACCACCCCACCTGCCACTCGCTGCGGATGATGCACGTCGGCGACGCCCCGCTGCGGCTGCTGCGGGCGGTCGGCGGCATCGACCTGGTGGACCTGCCGGACGCGGAGACGTGCTGCGGGTTCGGCGGCACGTTCTCGGTCAAGAACCCGGACGTGTCGGCGGCGATGTGCGCCGACAAGGTGTCGGCGATCAGGCAGTCGCGAGCCGAGGTGGTGTGCGCGGGGGACAACTCGTGCCTGATGCACATCGACGGGGCGCTGAGCCGGCAGCGGACCGGCGTGCGGAGCATGCACCTGGCCGAGATCCTGGCGTCGACCGGAGCCGGCGCGTGACCGGCACGATGCCCACCTACCTGGGCATGCCCTCGTTCCCGCGCGCGGCCAAGAAGGCGGTGGCCGACTCCCAGCTGCGCCGGAACCTCACCCACGCCACCACCGCGATCAGGGCCAAGCGCGCGAACGCCGTCGCCGAGCTCGACGACTGGGAGCAGCTCCGGCAGGCCGCCAAGGCGATCAAGGACCACACGCTGGCCAACCTCGACACCTATCTCCTGCAGCTCGAGGGGAACGTCACCAGGGCCGGCGGCCACGTGCACTGGGCGCGCGACGCGGCCGAGGCCAACGCGATCGTGGCCGCTCTGGTCAAGGAGGCCGAGGCCGACACGGTGGTGAAGGTCAAGTCGATGGCCACCCAGGAGACAGGGCTCAACGAGGCCCTCGCGGCGAGGGGCATCCGCGCCATCGAGACCGACCTGGCCGAGCTCATCGTGCAGCTCGACGACGACCGGCCGAGCCACATCCTGGTCCCCGCGATCCACAAGAACCGGGCCGAGATCAGGGACATCTTCCTGCGCGAGATGGGCGACGCGCCCGCCGACCTGACCGACGACCCGACCCGGCTGGCCGCCGCCGCCCGCGCGCACCTGAGGAGCGAGTTCCTCAGCGCCAAGGTGGGGATCTCCGGCGCCAACTTCGCCATCGCGGGCACCGGCTCGCTGGTCGTGGTCGAGTCCGAGGGCAACGGCCGGATGTGCCTGACCCTGCCGGACACGCTGATCTCGGTCGTCGGGGTGGAGAAGCTGCTGCCGTCCTGGCAGGACCTGGAGGTCTTCCTGGCGCTGCTGCCGCGCAGCTCGACCGCCGAGCGGATGAACCCCTACACCACGATCTGGACCGGGGTCGCCGACGGCGACGGGCCGCGCAACTTCCACCTGGTGCTGCTCGACAACGGCCGCACCGGCACCCTGGCCGACCCGACCGGACGGCAGGCGCTGCGCTGCATCCGCTGCTCGGCCTGCCTGAACGTGTGCCCGGTGTACGAGCGGGCAGGCGGGCACGCCTACGGCTCCCCCTACCCCGGCCCGATCGGCGCGATCCTGTCACCGCAGCTGCGCGGCGTGACCAGCGCGATCGACGCCTCGCTGCCGTTCGCCTCGTCGCTCTGCGGCGCCTGCTACGAGGTCTGCCCGGTCGCCATCAACATCCCCGAGGTCCTGGTCGAGCTGCGGGCCCGCTCGGTCGCCGAGCACAAGCACCCGATCGAACGGGCCGTGTTCCGCCTGTCGGGCTACGTGCTGAGCTCGCCCCGCCGCCTGGCCGCGGCCCAGCGGGCCGCGTCGGCCGGCCGTCACATCGTCGGCCGGTCCGGCCGCATCCGCCGCCTCCCCCCGCCGCTGTCGGCCTGGACCGACACCCGCGACGCCCCGGCCCCGCCTCCGGAGTCCTTCCGGGCCTGGTGGGCCCGTACCCGAGGAGGGGCCGAGTGAGCACCGCCCGCGAGGAGATCCTGGACCGCATCCGCGCCGCGATGGGTCCGCACGGCCCCGGCCGGGCGGCGACCCCGGCCCAGGTCGACGCCGCCTACGCGGCGCTGCCACGCGACTACCGGCGCGCGCACCACGAGGCGGCCGGCACCGACATCGTCGCGCTGTTCGCCGAGCGCGCGGCCGACTACCGGGCGGTGGTCGAGCGCGTCCCCGAGGCGGGCCTGCCCGCGGCGATCGCCCGGGCGCTGGCCTTCCTCGCCGGTTTCCTGGTCCCCGACGGCCTGCCGGCCGGCTGGCTGGCCGACGTGCCGGACGCCGGGGACAGGATCGTCCGCGACGACCCGCCGCTGTCGGCCCGCGAGCTCGACGCGGTGGCCGGGGTGATCACCGGCTGCGCGGCCGCCATCGCCGAGACCGGGACGATCATCCTCGACCACGGCCCCGGCCAGGGCCGCCGGGCGCTCACCCTGGTACCGGACTTCCACCTGGTCGTGGTCCGCGCCGGCCAGGTGGCGGCCGACCTGCCGGACGCCATCGGCCGGCTGGACCCGGCCCGCCCGCACACCCTCATCTCCGGGCCGTCGGCCACCAGCGACATCGAGCTCATCCGGGTCGAGGGCGTGCACGGCCCCAGGAACCTGCACATCCTGGTGGCGGGCTTACCCGGCCCCGCGGGCGATTTTCACACCTTCATTGCCGCGCTGACGAGCACGAAGATCACGAAGCCGGCCACCAGCAGCGTTATCACCGCGATGAGCGGCTGGCGCGCTTTCCCGGCGATGACGAAAGGCGGCACGATCCCGAGCACGGTACAGCCGGCGAAGGCATAGAGGCAGACGCGGAGGAAGGTATTCACGTCAGCCTTCCGGCAGCGTTCAGCGCTGCCGTCAGCCGACGACAACTTGATCTCGGGCGCACCGATTCCGTTACCCGACGGCTCGCTCCCCACGCGCCGGCTGGCAGAGAATGGCAGGCCCGACTTCCCCCCAAGGCCACGATCACATTGTACAGGCGCGACGGCCACGAGCCCCTGAAGCCGGCGAATTAAGGGCGTCCTTTTCGCGGGCAAAGCCGAGCTGCCTCGGGCAATTGTCCGCTCGGAGGGCCTGATGACCGCCTTATGATCTTCGTCTTCGATATCGCAATCGAGCTAGCTATTGCGCGGCTGGCCAATGCGGTTCCTGCGGACGGCGGCGTACGAGCCCGGCGTAGGCGCGGAACGGCCGGAGCAGCAGCCCGATCAGCGTGACCAGGAACAGCGGGGCCGCCGCAAAAATCCACCACGGAGGCCCGCTCGGCCTGCCCCCGTACTCGAACGCGTCGACCGCGTCCCGCAGGGCGTCCGCTGCGAGCGCGGCGGCCCCGACCGCCCACAGCGCCTCAATCGCGATCGCGGCCATAGCCGCCCGGCGCCGGCCTTGCCTGAGCCGGATCGCGGTCGCGATCAGGGCCAGGCCGAGCAGGGCGGCGATGAGTGCGGGGACGAGAAGCGGCCAGCGGCCAGGGCCGAGGCCCCCGCCCTCGCCTACGCCTCCGACGGGCAGGATCTCCGCCGCCAAGAACAGCAGGAGCGCGCCCTGCAGGCACAAGAGCACGCGCAGGTAGACCAGGAATGCCGTTCTCAGCATGATCCGCACCGTTTAATAGTGGCCTAAATCGGGGGATGAGGGCGCCGCAGTTGCGGTTCGCGATAGCTGCCGTTCGATCATGGCCAGATCGTAATCGCCCGTGACCAGGCCATCCTCCATTTCCGCGGCGGCCATGCCGACCCGAAAGGCGTGGTAGACCGGCGTCAGGGCCGCCTCCTCGAGCTCGCTGAGCGGCCAGCCGCGGGCGGCGAGCTCCGCGCGGTAGGCGGCGGTCATCTCCGGCGCCCGGTAGCTCCGCGCGATCGCCAGCTCGTAGGGGCGGGTGTCCACGTGGGTGAGCCCGAAATCGATGACGCCGGCCAGCCGGCCGCGGTCGTAGTGCACGTTCCACTCGGCGAAGTCCCCGTGCACCACCATCACCGGCAGGTCGTCGGCCCCAAGGACCGCGAGCGCGGCCTGGGTTTGCGTCTCGGCCGCCTGTGCCCACGCGGCCAGCCGCGGGCTGACCGAGGCGAGTCCGCGAACGCGCTCCTCCCACCGGTCGGCGGCGGGCGCGCCGACGGCGGGCCCGCCGACGGCCGAGTGCCGGGCGCGCCATCCCGGACGCTGCCCGATCGGCTCAGCCAGACCGCGCAGCGCCAGGTGCAGCCGGGCCAGATCGCGTCCGCGCTGGCCGCGCTGCCCCGCATCCTCGCCGCGGACAGCCTGACCCGGCACATACCGGGTCAGGCAGTACCACCGGTCCTGCCAGCGGACGGGCTCGCCGAGCGCGGCCGGCACGACCCAGCCGGCCCCGGCCAGGTAGCCGAGCACCGCGTGCTCATAGGCGAGCTCCTCCCGGGTGGCCAGAGGATGATAGCGGCGCAGCACCGAGGGCGGCCGGCCGGCTGTCCCGACCAGCCAGTTGCCGTTCCCGAGGGGGACGTCCTTGAGCACGACAATCCGGCCCGGCCGAACGCCAAGCAGGTCCAGCACGTGGCGAGGGTCGTTGGCAGCCATCGCGCCTACGTTAACAAGCGCGTTGGCGCCTGGACCCCTACCGGTTTCGTAGACACCACATCAAGTGGCACGGTGGTCTACGAGGAGACTTCAAGGCCCACTACGGACTCAGCGCCACCACCTACCGCGAGCGCTTCGCCACCCAGGCCGTCCACCTCCACGACCATGGCGAACCACGCTACGGCTGACCGGGCGCCAGCAGATCGTGTAACGATTCCGTTTCGAGCGCGGAACCACCCATTGACACTTTTGTGACCCAAGCGAAGACTACAGGCCAGGAATTGAAACGTTCTATTAACGTCGGGTACGCGGAGGTACGATCGGTGGGTGCTGGCAACGAGGCTGGTGGCGGAGCCGCAGCGGCGATACCCGCCGATGTGCCGCCTGCCACGATGGTGCTTGAGCTACGGCACGCCGCGAAGTCGTTCGGTCCGGTGCAGGCTCTGCTCGACGGCTCGATAGAGCTGCGCGCGGGAGAGGTGCACGCCCTGCTGGGCGAGAACGGCGCAGGCAAGTCGACGCTGGTGAAGATTCTGGCCGGCGTGCACCAGCCGGACAGCGGCCAGGTGCTCGTGGACGGCCAGGCGGTCACGCTGCACGGCCCGGCAGCGGCGAGGGCGGCGGGCATCGCGGTCATCTACCAGGAACCCATGCTGTTCCCCGATCTGACCGTGGCCGAGAACATCTTCATGGGCCGCCAGCCGGTCCGCGCGGGGCGCAGGATCGATCGCGGCGCCATGAGCCGCGCCGCGAACGAGATCTTCGCGCAGCTCGGCGTGGCGCTTGACCCGGCGCGGCCCGCCCGCGGGCTGTCCGTCGCCGACCAGCAGATCGTCGAGATCGCCAAGGCGCTCTCCCTGAACGCCCGGGTGCTGATCATGGACGAGCCGACGGCGGCGCTGAGCAACATCGAGGTAGAACGGCTGTTTCGGGTCATCGCTGCGCTGCGTGCCCGCGGGGCGGCGGTGATGTTCATCTCGCATCGGCTGGAGGAGGTGTTCGCCATCTGCCAGCGGGTGACGATCATGCGCGACGGCAAGTTCGTCATGACCGCGCCCACGGACACGCTCGACGTGGATACAATCATCCGCTCGATGATCGGGCGGGATCTTGGCGACATGTACCACAAGACGGGTACGGTGCCCGGCGAGGTGGTCCTCGCGGTCGACCAGATCACGCGGGAGAACGTCTTCTACGACGTCAGCTTCAGCGTCCGCCGGGGCGAGGTCGTCGCCCTGGCCGGGCTGGTGGGCGCGGGGCGCACCGAGGTCGCCCGGGCGATCTTCGGTGTTGACCGCCGGAGCTCAGGATCGGTGCGGCTGCTCGGCAGGGAGCTGCCGAACGGCGACCCGACGGCGGCCATGGCGGCGGGCATCGCGTTCGTCCCCGAGGACCGGCGGCAGCAAGGTCTCGTCATGGACTTGGCGATCGACCACAACGTCGCGCTCGCGTCGCTCAACCGGCTCAGCAAGGGCGGGCTCATCTTCCGTGCCGCCGAGCGGCGGCTCGCCGTGACCTGGGCGGAGCGGCTGCAGCTCAAGTACGGGCGGATGCGGGACACGGTATCCACCCTGTCCGGCGGCAACCAGCAGAAAGTCGTGCTCGGGAAGTGGCTCTCCCGCTCGCCTTCGCTGCTGATCATCGACGAGCCGACCAGGGGGATCGACGTCGGGACCAAGGCCGAGGTGCACCGGATCATCGACCAGCTGGCTGCGGACGGGATGGCGGTGCTAATGATCTCATCCGAGCTGCCCGAGGTGCTCGGCGTGGCGGATCGCATCCTCGTCATCCACGAGGGCCGGCTGACGGGTGAGTTCGCCCGAGCGGACGCGACCGAGGACAAGATCATGCGGGCGGCCACCGGCCAGGTCGCGCAGGCAGCGGCATGACTGCCCCCGCCGCGCCCATGACGCCCATGACGCCGGTGCAGGCGCCGGGCATACCGAGGACGGCGCGGCTCCTGCGGGCGAGGGAAGCCGGGACCCTGGCGCTCGTGCTGCTGGTGTTCCTTCTCACGACGCTCAAGAACCACAACTTCGCCAGCAGCAGCAGCATCCAGCAGCTGCTGGTCGGAGCGTCCCTGGTGGCGCTGCTCGGAGTCGGGGAGACGATGGTCATCGTCACTCGCAACATCGACCTGTCGGTCGGATCGACGCTCGGCCTGGCCGCGTTCGTCGTGGGCGACCTGTTCAGGACCCAGCACATACCGGTGTGGTCCGGGTTCGTCATCGCGATCGCCATCGGCGCGGCCGTAGGCGCGGTCAACGGGCTCATCACTACCCTCATCCGGGTGCCGAGCCTGGTCGTTACCCTGGCGATGCTGTACATCGTCAGGGGCCTGGACTCAAAGCTGGTGAACGGAAACATCGTGGTCCCGAGCCAGGTGCCGCACGCGTTCATCGAGGTCGGCTACCAGACGGTGCTCGGCATCCCGTGGCTGGCGATCATCGTCGCCGTCGTCGTGATCGCCGTTGGCTATGCGATGCGCACCTTCCGCCCCGCCCGCGAGCTGTACGCGATCGGGTCCAACCCTGACGCCGCCGCGCTGGCCGGGATACCGAGCGCCCGGCGGGTATTCGTCGCGTTCGTCACCAGCGGTGCCCTCGCGGGTCTCGGCGGCGCGCTCTTCCTCGCGCTGTTCGCGCAGGTGGATAACAGTGCCGGGCTCGGCTATGAGCTGAACGTCGTGGCCGCCGTCGTGGTCGGCGGGGTCGCTATCTTCGGCGGCAGCGGCACGGTGGTGGGCGCGGCGCTCGGCGCGCTGCTGCTCAATACCATCCAGCAGGGCCTGGTCGCGGTCAGGAGCTCCTCCTTCTGGGACGAGGCCATCGCCGGCGGGCTGCTGCTGGTCGCAATCTCAATAGACAGGCTGCTGGCGCTACGGGTGGCGCGCAGCCTGCGGTCAGCCGAGGGGGCCCACCGTGAGCTCTGAGATCGCACCGCCCGCGGCCGGCGCTGAGTCCCCCGCCGGCGCTGGCAAGCAGGGCACGGGACCGGAGCCGTCGGCCGACACCGGGACGCGGCAGCCGCTCTGGCACCAGGCGGCCCGCTGGGAGGTCGGGCTCGTCATCGTCCTGATCGGGGCCCTGGTGTTCGGCAGCTCCGAGTCATCGACTTTCGACAGCCAGACCACGCTGTTCTACGGCGGCATCAACGCCGGCTTTATCTCGATCATGGCGCTGCCGATGATGCTCATCGTGGTGACCGCCGAGATCGACCTGTCGGTTGCCTCGATGCTCGGCCTGGCGGGCGCCCTCCTCGGCGACCTGTGGCATCACGGCTGGGGGATTTGGCCGGCGCTCATCGCCGCGCTGGCCGTCGGCGTCGTCGGCGGAGCGCTCAACGGCTTCCTCGTCGCTAAAGCGGGACTGCCCTCCATCGCGGTGACGATCGGTACCCTGACGCTCTACCGCGGGATGGCCGAGATCCTGCTCGGGTCACAGACCATCCCGGGGGCTGGCGACCGGACGTTCCCCGTATGGTTCACCAAGATCGGGGTCGTTCCCGTCCCCGGGACGCACCTGTCGTACACAACGGTGATATTTATCGTTCTGGCCATCATCTGCGGTGTGGTCTTGCATGCCACGCCGCTCGGTCGCTCCTTGTACGCAATCGGACTGCAGCCTGAGGCGGCCCGGTTCGCGGGGGTCCGGGTCGCCCGGATCAAGTTCTGGCTGTACGTCGCCTCAGGCCTCATCTGTGCCTTCGCGGGGATCCTGCTCACGGCACAGAACTCCTCCGTCAGCTATAACGCTGGCTACGGGCTCGAGCTCAACGTCGTGGCGATCGCCCTCTTCGGTGGAGTGTCGATCTTCGGCGGCAAGGGCAGCGTGCCCGGAGTGGTGCTATCGGCAGCCATCGTGGCCACCCTGCAGATGGCGATGACGCAGATGAACATTGACCCCAATGTCCAGGAAATCGTGATTGGCGCCCTGCTGCTGATCAGCGTGGTGGTTCCCAGCCTCGGCCGGCTGATGCGCTGGCCTGCTGTGCGGCCACGACGGTCACGTCCTTAACGGCCCGCATATCCCGTTTCTAATAGCCCCGAATAGTTCACGCATCCCGTCCCTAACAGCCGGCACACAGTAGTCCCGGTCCAGGTATCACGGAAAAGAAAGTATTCGAATGAAACGTTACAAGAGAGCAACATTCATCGCCGTCCGCAGACCCGCGGTCCTGGCCTTCGCGGCCGTGGCGGCCGTGTCGACCATCGCGGCATGCAGCTCAAGCTCAAGCACCGCGAGCTCAAGCACAGCTGCGAGCACCTCGGCGTCCGCGACCACCTCGGCCAGCGGCACCGCGACGGGGATCAAGAAGGGCCTGGTGGTCTACTTCATCCCGAAGGACACCCAGAACCCGTACGAGGTCCTCGCCGACCAGGGCGGCGCGAAGGCGCTGGCCGAGCTGGGCGGCAAGGTGGTCGTGAGCAGCGGAACCGCGGACACGGCAGCCGCCCAGATTCCCTCCATCCAGGCGGCCATCCAGGCGCACGCCAACGCGATCGTGATCGCGGGCAACGACCCGAGCGCGCTGTGCCCGTCGCTTCAGCAGGCGGCATCGGCGGGTATCGCGATCCTCTCGTTCGACTCCGATGTCACCTGTGGCTCCAGCCCGAACCACCTGTTCGTCAACCAGGCGAACACGGCCAGCATCGGCACATCCGAGGTTGACATCCTGGCCAAGGAGATCGGTGACAGTGGCCAGATCGCCATCCTCTCCGCGGCGGCCAGCGCGACCAACCAGAACGCCTGGATCGCGTACATGAAGCAGGAGCTCACGAAGTACCCGAAGATGACGCTGGTCAAGACCGTCTACGGAAACGACGACCCGGCCATGTCGCTGACCGTGCTGCAGGGCCTGCTCTCCGCCTACCCGAACCTGAAGGGCATCATCTCGCCCACGACAGTCGGCATCCAGGCGTCGGCGCAGTACCTCGATACGCACAAGAGCCTGCTCAAGAAGCTCACGCTGACCGGCCTCGGGCTGCCGTCGCAGATGAAGCCGTACGTCAAGGACGGCACGGTCAAGGAGTTCGAGCTGTGGAACCCGTCCCAGCTCGGCTACCTGGCTGGTTACGCGGCGGCCGCGATGGCTTCCGGCACCGCCACCTTGACGACCGGGTCCACCTTCACGGCCGGCACGCTCGGCAGCTACAAGGTGCTCGCGCCCACCACCGGCGTCGGCCCGTCGATCGTGCTCGGCCCGCCGACCGTCTTCGACGCGGCCAACATCGCCCAGTTCAACTTCTGACAGGTCAATGACGCGTTACTGCTTTACCCTGCATGTCCGGCCAGATCTCCTGGCGGAATACCGGCAGCGGCACGCCGCGGTCTGGCCGGACATGCTGCGCGCATTGCGGGACGCCGGCTGGCGCAATTACTCGATCTTCGCGCGCCCGGACGGCCTGCTCATCGGCTACGTCGAGGCCGACAACCTCGCGGACGCACAGCGGGCGATGGCGGCGACCGAGGTGAACGCGCGCTGGCAGGCGGATATGAGCC
>Ga0208480_1000798_pt1 | contig 11784 bp, 12 predicted proteins | sample NGESurshal092012_4_FD_184485 | JGI IMG/M metagenome (GOLD analysis project Ga0208480, IMG submission 184485) | Arctic peat soil microbial communities from Barrow, Alaska - NGEE Surface sample F53-1 shallow-092012 (SPAdes) | ecosystem: Environmental > Terrestrial > Soil > Wetlands > Peat ... | reverse complement strand
ACTGCCAAGCCAACGGTCCTCACGCGCATCGCAGGCATGAAACCAGATCCGAAGACCGACAGGCGCACGTTCCTCAAGCAGGGCGCGATCGCTGGCGGCCTGCTCGCGGGGGCGGGGGCAGGGGCAGGGGCAAGGGCAAGGGCAAGCATCGTTGCGGCCAAGACCACCACCACGACGGCCCCTAATGCTCCAGCGGCGGCACCGACGACGGCCACCACGCCGGTCACGGCCGTGGCGCCGGGCACCCCCACAGACGCGTGGCTGAAGAAGGCCATCGCCGCCGAGACCAAGGTGGGCAGCGTCCACATCAACGGCAACATCGTCCAGGGCAAGACCGGGATTGCCCTGTCGCTCCTGGTCAACGGGGACGGGGAAGGCGGCGGGAGCTTTACCCAAGAGGGCAGTCGGATCCAGCTCAAGCGGGTCGGTCCCCTGCTCTACTTCAACGCCCCCAAGAAGTACTGGGCCAGCCACGCCAACGCGGCCCAGACGAAGGCCTACGGGGGCAAGTGGATCGAGGTCAACGCTCTCGACGCACGCTTCCAGTCCTTTGACCAGTTCCTCAACGCCGGCGACCTGGCCGCCGCCGTGTTCCAGGGGTACACCAGGCCGCTCACCGTCTCGAAGCCGACGGCGCTCAACGGGCACAAAGTGGTGATCATCAGCGACACGGCCACCGCCAAGGGCAAGAAGAGCTCGGTTCAGATGTACATCGCGGCCTCAGGCACGCCCTATGTCCTGAAAATCATCGACCGGGGGGCGACCCAGACGACGACGCTGAACTTCACGGCCTACGGCAACCCGGTCTCCATCTCCACGCCGCCTGAGCCGATCAACCTGACGCAGTAGGCCGGATCGGTCGGCGACCCCGGCGAGACATCCATCCGCCGGTCCCAGCCCCCCTTCGGGTCGATCCTGGCGACGGTTTAGGACCGCAAGATGCTTCCGAGCATGCCAGCTGCCGCCCCACCGGCCGCCCCCGCCGCGGCTGGGTGCTCGTCGCCCAGGAACGGCCTGAGTGCTCCGGCCAAGAGGGCGATCGGCATCGACTGCAGCCAGATCCGCCCCGGGCCGGTCATGACGGCGAAGTGGTGACCGTCCTCACCCATGTAGCGATTGGCCAAGCCGGGCACCCTGACCACCTGGAAGGTGACCGAGGCCTGGAAGAGACCGATGTGGCCCGGGTGCACCCGCATGCTCTGCCCGGGTTGGAGATCGAAGGCCAGCACCTCACCGGAGAGATCGATGAAGCAACGGCCCGTCCCGGTGATCTTCTGGAGGATGAAGCCCATGCCGCCGAAGACGCCGCCGCGAAAGGACTGCTGGAACCCGATGTCCAGCTGGACGCCCGGGGTGGCCGCCATGAAACCGTGGCGGTGGACCATGTATTGGGCTTCGGGACTCACATCGATGGGGATGATGTGGCCCGGGACCTTGGCCGCAAACGATACGGCCCCCACGCCACCCTCGGCGGTGTAGGTGCTCATCATGATGGAGGCTCCGGACACGGCCCGCTTGACGATGCCCTTGAGTCCGGCCCCCGCCATGCCGCCGCCGGTATTGGTGGCGATCTGGACAGCATCGGTCATCCAGCTGAATTCACCAACTTCAGAGATGATCGACTCACCGGGTTGGAGGGAGAGCTCCAGCACCGGCATGACCGTTCCGTGAATCGTCTCGTCCATGACGACCTCCTTGTTGGCCTTGTGGGCCTGGTTGATCAGATGGTAGTGGCGCCTCACCCCGAATTCTTGGACCGGCGGCGTTGTTCACCAGTCGTTCAGCCAGTGACACCTCGACCAGGCCCAGCAGCACGCCGAAACTGAGACCCCCGGCCAGATAGGTGAGGAACACCAACCAGATGTGCTCATGGGGCACCAGGTACGCAACGGCGTCCACCAGTTCGTGTTCAATCCCCAACGGGACGGTGATCAAGAACAGCACGAGAAGGAATCTCGGCGCCACCAGGGAAGCCGATCGGCGAAAAGCGGCCCGCACCGAGAGGTCCTCCATATTGATAAGGGGACCGATAAGGGCGAAAAAGGTGGTGACGATCAGCCCGGGGATCACAAAGGCCAACGATGCCAACCCGCCCAACACCCACAGGATGCCATCGGCCACCAGCAGGCGGACATAGGGCAGTGTGCGCAAGACCTGGCCCACCGCCGGAGCCTCGTGCCCCCGTTCGACCGCGCCCACCAACCGCTCCAGGAGACCGCTGTAGAAGGTCAGGCCGAGCGTCGAGACCAAGAGGACGAGGGCGGCACCCAACGACTCGCGCCCCAAGTGGTCCACGGAGATCTCGGTGAACAAGGTGCTGTCGGCCGCATCGAGGCCGAAGATGAAGAGGGCCGGTATGAAGACCCGGCCGGGCTCGGCCCGGGCGGTGCGGAGCGCCATGCTCCAGATGTCGCGGGGCCTGACCCGGGGTCGGTCTCCGGTCGGGTCCGCAGTCGGGGTCGGGGTTGGGTGCGCGGCCGGGTCAGGGATCGGGTCCGGGGTCAGGTCCGGGGTCGGGTTCGGGATCGGGTCGGGGGCTGCGCCAGCGGTCGGGCTTCCGTCCGGGTCCGGGTCGGGTTCGGGGTCATTCATGCCGGTAGACCGCCATCCCCGGTGAACTCGAAGTGGCGCCGCTCGGGGTCGAAGGCAGCCGGAGCGCCCACCAGCTGATGCCGGCCGACGGCCAGGACGTAGCCCTTCGGAGCGGCGAACGATCGCTCTGAGAACCCGGCGGCGGCGAACCAACCTCGGATGGCCGGGGTCTGGTCCGGCGGGCGGCGGTGCCGGGTCCAGATCACCGATGCGCCCGGGGCGCAGAACGCGGGTAGGGCCGCAACGGTGGCGGCCACGTCGTCCGCACTGATATTGCCGAAGACGCCACAGACCAGCACGAGGTCGGCCGGCACGGCGGGGGCGAAGTGCCGGGCCAGGGACGCATCACCCTCGATCACCGAGACACGGTCGCCTACTGCCGCCGCGGCCGCCCGGTCGCGGGCGAACGCAACCAGGACGGGGTCCTGCTCGACCAGGAGGGCGCGCACGTCTCCCGCCCGCTCATGCGATGCCATCACATCGATCACGTCGCGGCCCTGGCCCGCGCACAGGCTGATGACACTGATCGGGCCGGGCGGCCGTTCCCTGATGGCCTCGGCCACGCCGTCCTGCACGTGGCGCAGCCGCACCGAGAGCCCCGAGGCCGGATCCTCGTAAGGCGCATGCCAACGCACCCAGTACGAGACGTCCGGGTCGACGAAGCCTTGGTTGGGATCGGAGCCGGAGCCGGGCGCCATGCCGCCATCGTAGGGTCGGCCGTCGACACCGTAGGGTGGGGCCGGTGATCAAGTATCTCGGGAGCAAGCGCCGGCTGATCCCGGTGCTCTCCCAGATCTGCGCCGCCTCGGGCGCCCGCACGGCGGTGGACCTCTTCACCGGCACCACCCGCGTGGCCCAGGCCTTCAAGGCCCAGGGTCTCGCCGTCACCGCGCTCGACTCCGCTCGATACGCCCACGTCTTCGCCCAGACCTACATCGCCACCGATGCTGCCACCGCCGACGTGGGGGCGCTGACCGCAGCCGTGGCCCACCTCAACGGCCTGCCCGGCCGACCCGGCTACGTGCACGACACGTTCTGCTCGGAGGCCCGGTTCTTCCAACCGTTCAATGGTGCTCGGATTGACGCCGTGCGCGACGCCATCGAGTCGGAGTATGCGGGGTCACCCTTGTACCCCCTCCTCCTCACCAGCCTGATCGAGGCGGCGGACCGGGTCGACTCGACCACCGGCGTCCAGATGGCCTACGTCAAGCAGTGGGCACCACGCTCGGCCCGGCCGCTCACCTTGCGGGTGCCCGACCTGTTGTCCGGTGGCGGCCGGGCGGTGCTCGGTGATGCCCTCGAGGTGACACCGACGCTCGGCCCGTTCGACCTGGCGTACGTGGATCCGCCGTACAACCAGCACCGCTATTTCACCAACTATCACGTGTGGGAGACGCTGGTGGCCTGGGATGCGCCCGAGGCCTACGGCGTGGCCCGCAAGCGCATCGACTCACGCGATCCTTCGACCCGAAGCGCCTTCAACTCCAAGCGCACCATGCCCGATGCCTTGCGCCGGGTCGTGCGCGACCTCGATTGCCGGCTGCTGGTCCTGTCGTACAACGACGAGGCTTGGCTCAATGCCGACGAGCTTGAGGCCGTGTGTCGAGAGGGTGGCGGCGGAGCTGGTGGGGCTGGTGAGCGGGAGGTCGTCACGTTGAGCTTCGACTCGGCTCGCTATGTGGGAGCGCAGATCGGCATTCACAATCCGGCCGGCGACAAGGTGGGTCAGGTGTCGCATCTCTCCAATCACGAGCTGCTCGTCATTGCCGGCGAGGGCGCCCTGGTGCGCCACGTCGTGGACCAGGTGCGAGAAGCGGAGACCGAGCCTGCGACGGGCGGGTCCACCAGGTCCAGTGCCGGGGTCGCCAGCGGGCTGATGGCAGATCGGCTTCAATAGGCGCCGTGACCAAACACGTCGCCCGGTTGGAGGATGTGGACCTCACCGCTCGTCTCTCGAGAGAGGACGAGGAGAAGCGCCTGCACGCGGCCCAACTCCGGTTGTTGCATCTGCGCCTGATCATCGGCGGCCAGCTGAGCGGGGGGGAACTGGGTCCGCCGGTCTGCATCGTCTTCGAGGGGTGGGACGCCGCCGGCAAGGGTGGCGCCATCAAGCGCCTCGTCGCGCCGCTCGATCCACGTCACGTCCGCATCGCCCCCTTCGCCGCCCCCACCCACGACGAGCTGCGCCACCACTTCCTCTGGCGTTTCTGGCCGCCGTTGCCCGGCTGGGGCGGCATGACGATCTTCGACCGCAGCTGGTACGGACGGGTGCTGGTCGAGCGAGTGGAGCGACTGGCGACCGAGGTGCAGTGGCGTCGGGCCTACGACGAGATCAACGACTTCGAGCACTCCCTGGCCGAAGAGGGCATGATCGTGATCAAGCTCTGGATGCACCTCTCGCACCAGGAGCAGCTGCGCCGCTTCGAACGTCGCCGCGACGATCCCCTCAAGTCGTGGAAGCTGACCGACGAGGACTGGCGCAATCGCGAAAAGCGACCGCAGTACACCGAGGCGGTCAACGACATGCTGCGCTTGACCGACGGCCCGCTGGCGTCGTGGGATGTCATCTCTTCGGAGCACAAGCGCTACGGGCGGGTCGAGGTCATCGAGACGGTGATCCGCCGCATCGAGGCCGGCATGGCCCGACTGGGCATGGAGGTGCCGTCCTCCGATGACGCGGCCGAGCAACAGACGGAACTGGCCCTGGGTGCCGACGAGGCCGACTCCGAGGCCGATTACGCCGCCGCCGACGCCACCGGAGGAACCGCCGAAGGCACCCCTCCACCGACGGACGGCCGATCCGCACCTGCATCCGCCGCTGAATCAGCGCCTGAATCCAACGCTGAATCAGCACCAGCACCAGCCGACACTGCAGGATCGAGGATCGACGCGTGAGTACCGCTACCCGCTACGGCATCACCATCCCGTTCGACGGCGTGCCCCTGCACGCCCACCGCGAGTGGTTCGCCACCCTGCGCCGGCTCGGCTACACCGATGTCTGGTCGGCCGAGGTCGACGGGTCCGACGGCTTCACCCCCCTCGCTCTGGCCGCGGCCTGGGAGCCCGAGCTGAAACTCGGCGTCGCCATCACCCCGGCCTACACCAGAGGCCCCGCCCTCATGGCGCAGAGCGTGGCCTCCATCGCCGACGCCGCCCCGGGGCAGTTCGCCTTCGGACTCGGCGCCTCGTCCGAGGTCATCGTGGCCAACTGGAACGGGCTGGCTTTCGAGAACCAGTACCGCCGGGTCCGCGACACCCTGCGCTTCCTCCGCCTGGCCCTGACCGGCGAGAAGATCACCGAAACCTACGAGACCTTCCACGTCAAGGGATTCCGGCTGGCCCGGGTGCCCGAGCAACTCCCCGATCTCTACCTGGCCGCCCTGCGGCCCGGCATGCTGCGTCTCGCCGGCAAGGAAGCCGATGGCGCCATCCTCAATTGGCTGAGCGCCGACGACGTGCCCAAGGCGGTGGCCGAGGTCGAGCAGGGTGGCGGGGCGGGCAAAGAGATCGTAGCCCGCATCTTCGTCATCCCCCACGAAGACCCGAACGTGGCCCGGACCATCGGGCGCCGCATGATCACCGCCTATCTCAACGTCGAGGCCTACGCCGAATTCCACCGCTGGCTGGGTCGGGGGCCCGCCCTCGAGCCGATGTGGGACGCCTGGGCCGCCGGTGACCGCAAGGCCGCGCTGGCCGCCATCCCCGACGAGGTGGTGGACGATCTCATCGTCCACGGGTCGACGAGTGAGTGCCGGGCGCACATCCAGCGCTATATGGACAACGGCATCTCCGTGCCTGCCCTGGCCGTCATCCCCTTCGGCGTCGACCTGGCCGGTGTGGTGGCCGGCCTCTCCCCCTCGGCCGCCACGGCCGCCGCCACGGCCGTCAGCACGCCCAACTGATGGACTTCCGCACCACCTCCGTGGCCGATCTGGCCCGTCAGGTCCGCAGCCGCACCGTCAGCGCCCGGGAGCTGGCCCAGGCTGCGCTCGATCGGATCGAGGCCCTCGACCCCACCTACCACGCCTTCGTCGCCGTGGACGGGGAGCGGGCACTGGCGGAGGCCGCCGCGGTCGACCAGGTCATCGCCGCGGGCGGTGATCCCGGCCCTCTGGCCGGCATCCCGCTGGCCGTCAAGGACAACCAGGACGCCATCGGCTACCGGACCACGTTCGGCTCGCCGCTGCTGGCCGACGCGCCGCCGGCGACCCACGACATCCCCTTCGTGGCCCGCATGCGGGCGGCCGGATGCGTGGTGGTGGGCAAGACCAACACGCCGGAGTTCGCCTGGTCGGCCAACACGACCAATGCCGTCTTCGGGCCCACCACCAACCCCTTCAGCATCGAGCACGGGCCGGGCGGGTCCTCGGGTGGAGCGGCGGCCGCGCTGGCCGCCGGCATGGTGCCCCTGGCCACCGGCTCGGACGGCGGCGGGTCCATCCGTATCCCGTCGGCCTGCTGCGGGCTCTCGGGCATGAAACCCTCGCTGGGCCGGGTGCCCGGCGGCGGGGCGGCGGCCCCGGGCTGGATCGACCTCTCCACCAGCGGTCCCATGGCCCGGCGCATCACCGACGTCACGACCGCCCTCGATGTCGCCGTCGGCCCCGACCCGAGCGACCTGCGTGCCCTGCCCCGCCCCGAGGCGTCGTGGTTGGCCGCGCTGGAGGATCCCCACGTGCCGGTCCGGGTGGCCTGGGCCCCGACCCTCGGGTACGCCGAGGTCGACGCCGAGGTGCTGGCCGCCTGCGAACGTGCGGTGGGCGTCCTCGAGTCGCTGGGTGCCGAGGTCACGACGATCGACACCGTCTTCGAAGAGGACCCGGTGGGCGACTGGCTCACCCTGGTCGGGGTCTGCCAGCTCCGGACCATGCGCCCCTTCTTCGATCATCCGAGGTGGGACGACGTCGACCCGGTACTGCGGGCCATCGTCGACGGCGCCAAGGCCACCACCGGCGAGCAGGTGGTCCGCGTGTTGGACCGGTGTCATGAGATGAACCTGTCGTTGGTCGACCTGTTCCACGACGTGCGCATCCTGATCACGCCGACCTGTTCGGGGGTGGCGCCGCCGCTCGGGTCCACCGGGGCCAGCGTGGTCAACGGCGAGGTGTCGTACAACTGGGTGCAGTTCACCTACCCCTTCAACATGACCCGCTCCCCGGCCGCCACCGTGTGCGCCGGGTTGAGCTCGGCCGGATTGCCCATCGGGCTGCAGTTGATCGGGCCCCAGCACGGTGACCTCGTCGTGCTGCGCACGGCCGCCGCCCTGGAAGCAGCGCTGGACCAGGGCGTGCTGGCGCCCGTGGCTGAATGACTTGTATGACATGTCCCAATTGACTGAATGACTTGTATGACCTGTCCCGATTGAAAGGAGCCCGTCGTGTCGATAGCCAGTGAAGAGGATGTGGTGCGTCTCGTCCGCCCCGACGATGCGCCCTGGGCCGACACCGGCACCGGCGTGCTGCTCAAGGTCCTGCGCTTCGACCAGCAGCACGGCACCTGGGTCATCCTCAACCGCTTCCGCCCCGGTGTGTTGCTCCAGAAGCATCGCCACACCGGCTCGGTCGACGCGTACACGTCGGCGGGACGGTGGCATTATCTCGAATACGACTTCCACGTCGAGGCGGGGTCGTATCTCTTCGAGCCGGCCAACTCGGAACATACCCTGCACGTGCCCGAGGACAACACGGAGGACACCGACGTGTGCTTCGTCATCGAGGGTGCCCTGCTGAATCTAACGCCGGACGGGTCGGTCGAGTCGGTGACCGACGGTCCCGGCATTCTGGCCGCCTACTACGCCCTGCTCGAGGCTCAGGGCGATCCGCGACCCAACGGCCTCATCGTCTAGGTGGGATCGGCCGGGGCCCGGGCAGGGGCCGCTGACGTGGGCCGCCTCACCGACCCGCACCTGTACCAGGCCGGTGATCCCTTCGCCCTGTACGCCGAATTGCGCTCGAGCGCCCCGGTGGCGTGGCATGAACCCGACGACCGCGCCGGTGGCTTCTGGGCCGTCACCACACACCCCGAGGTGGCGGCCATCGGGACCGACCCCGAGGTGTTCTGCTCGTCGCGGGGCATCTTGGTCGAGGAGATCGGCACCACCTACGACTCGCCGCCCACCATGATGCACACCGATCCGCCGCAGCACACCCGTTACCGTCGCCTGGTCCAGCCGGGGTTCAAGCCGTCGATGGTGCGGTTGATGGAAGCCGGCGTGACGGACAAGGCCCGGGCCCTGGTGGCGCCGCTGCCCGTCGGCGAGGTGGTCGACATCGTGGGCGCGCTCTCCATCCCCTACCCGCTCCAGGTCATCTGCGAGCTCCTGGGTGTCGACGGCGAGCAATGGCCCCGCTTCTACGAATGGTCGGAGGCGGTGATCCCGGGCGAGAGCGACCGTTCGGCCGAGGAGCGGGCGGGACTACAGGCCGAGATGTGGGAGTACCTGATCGGCGTGGCCGAGCAGCGCCGGGCCGAGCCGGTCGACGACCTGGTCTCCGCGCTGGCCACCGCCGAGTCCGAGGGCGACCAGCTCAGCGAGGCCGAGCTGGCCATGTTCTTGATCCAGCTGCTGGTGGCCGGCAATGAGACGACCCGGAACCTTCTCTCGGGGGGCCTGGTGGCCCTGGCCGAGCACCCCGAACAGTGGGCCGCCCTGCGAGCCGATCGGTCGTTGCTGCCGAGGGCGGTAGAGGAACTGTTGCGCTGGACCACTCCGGTGATCTCTTTCATGCGCACGGCCACCTGCGCCACCGTGGTGCGTGGCCAGGACATCGCCGAGGGCGATCCCCTGCTGTTGGTGTACGCCTCGGCCAACCGTGACGAATCGGTGTTCGGGCCCGACGCCGACCAATTCCGCATCGACCGCCATCCCAACCCCCACCTGAGCTTCGGGTTCGGGCCACACTTCTGCCTGGGGGCGGCGTTGGCCCGTATCGAGGCCCGGGTCGTTCTCGGTGAGTTGCTCGACCGTTTCGGCACAATCGAGGTGGCCGGCGAGGTGACGCGCACCGCCAGTCCCGTCATCGCCGGCGTCCGCCGGGCGCCACTGGTCTTCCGGTAGGGGCGCCTAGGGCAATGGGGGTGCGTAAGTTCCGGGCTAGAGCTGGGCACCGATGATTTTCACTGAGTGGAGGCGTCTCATCAAGCGAAGGTCGGCCCTTCTGGGTTCGGACGGTCGGACGGTCGTTCCGTCGCTCGGTCGCTCGGGCGGGCGGTGGTCGGGACTTAGAGAACGGCAGGCAACAACGAACAAAAGGAGAGATGCGAAATGGAAAGCAACGAATGCAAGCCGGTCGCCGTTTCGAGGCGGATCGGGGCGCCGGCCAGTGACGTCTTCAAGCTCCTGGAGGATCCGGGGAGACATCCTGAATTCGATGGCTCCGGGATGTTACGAGAGGGCGCTTCCAATGCACCCATCTCCGGCGTCGGGGACGTCTTCCACATGAAGATGCACTTTTCCGAGGTGGGCGACTACGCAATGGACAACCATGTCGTTGCGTACGAGTTGAACCAACGCATTGCCTGGACTCCGATGCTGAGCCACGCTGACACCGCGAGCGACGCTTTCGCCGATGGCGCCGATGCCGCCGATGGCGCCAGCAATGGTTCGAGATGGATGTTCGAACTTACTCCCGAGGGTCCGGATGCGACCCTCGTGACTGAGACCTACGATTGTTCCGGTTCGCCCGAACAGGTACGTGACGCGGTGGACAACGGAAACGGTTGGATCGAAGCCATGACAACCACGTTGCAGCGACTCGACCAGCTGTGCGCCGCGGAATAGTGCAGTGATGGTACCGACGACGCAACTTGACGCTCGATTCAGTGACCCGGATGCCGTCGCCACGACGTGGGATGAGACTCGCCGAGTCCTCGAAGCGGCCGAGCTGTTCTGGATCTCCAGCGTGCGAACCGATGGTCGACCCCACGTCACGCCGCTCGTCGCCGTGTGGCTCGACGGAGCCGTCCATTTCGTCACCGGGGCCGAAGAACAAAAGGCCCTCAACATTCGCTCCAACCCACACGTGATCCTGACCACAGGCTGCAACCGCTGGGAGGAAGGACTCGACGTGGTGGTCGAAGGCGTCGCCGTCCCCATCACGGACGACAATGTGCTCGAACGCCTGGCCGAAGCGTGGGCGAAGAAGTGGGACGGGCGATGGCAATGGGTCGTGCGCGATGGCGCTTTTCGCCATGACTCCGGCGAGGCCGCCCTAGTCTTCTCGGTTGCGCCGACCAAGTCACTCGCCTTCGCCAAAGGCGGCTTCAGCCATACCCGCCATCTCTTCTGATCGGCTCCTCCGATCGGGCGGGTGTGTGCTGCCTGTCGTCCCCGTCCCGGAGGAAAGAACTCAGTCGTCAACCGTGGGGGTCTCGAGCAGTTGTCGAAGCGGCGCTGCGTGAGATCCCCCACCATCCGATCGCGCTGAGGCACCTCCTGATCCGTCGTGACAGGCGTCGCCTTGTGCGAGAGGGCTAGGGCCAGGAGGAGTAGGTCACGGAGGCGCCCGTCACATCGAGGGACAGCACCGGGCATTCGTCCAGACCACCACGCACGCGAAGGTCATAGCGACCCTCGGCCAGTGAACCGAACACGGCCGCGTACTGGGTGCCCCTTGGAATGAGGCGAGCCCGGACGGCCGTGTGGACGCCTCGCCACTCAGTGCCCACTTTTCGGATCTCGATCTCGCGGCCCTCCTGCCATGGAGGGGTGTCGATGACAACGGCCCCGAATCCATCACCAATATCGAGTACCACGGCCGCCACCGGACTGGGGCCAGGGAGGACCTCCAAGGTGGCTCCCGCCGCACTGTGGCTGGGGCTGGGGCTGGGGCTATGGGAATGCGTCAGGGTGGTCATCAGCTCATGCCGCGGCGAACCCCTGGTTGGGCACACCGAGGTAGGGAAATTGGCCGATGTAGTTCTCGGTGCCCTTGGCCGTCGTGTCGGTGGTCGAACTGGTCAGGCCTTGGGTGATGGCATTGACCGCGCCGTCGGCCTTGAAGCCCGTGTCAACCAGCCCCAAGAGGGCACCCGCGATTGCCTGAATTTCAATATTGACCACGTCGTCGAAGACTCGCCGGCCATTCGGGAATCCGGCGAGATCCCCACCGAGCGCACCCATGTTGTTGCCGGCCAGTTGGTCGCCGGCGTTGGCCACCGGCGGTATAGCCAGGTTGAGCCGGAGCATGTCGG
>Ga0208480_1000797_pt1 | contig 11785 bp, 9 predicted proteins | sample NGESurshal092012_4_FD_184485 | JGI IMG/M metagenome (GOLD analysis project Ga0208480, IMG submission 184485) | Arctic peat soil microbial communities from Barrow, Alaska - NGEE Surface sample F53-1 shallow-092012 (SPAdes) | ecosystem: Environmental > Terrestrial > Soil > Wetlands > Peat ... | reverse complement strand
GGGCCGGTCGACATAGGGACCGCTCTCGCCGTATCCGGACATGGACACGTAGACGAGCTGAGGATTGACGACGGCGAGCGATTCGTAGTCGACGCCGAGCCGCGCTGCGACGCCGGGCCGGTAGTTTTGCAAGAAGACGTCGGCGGTGCGCACGAGATCGAGAATCGCTGTCTTACCTTCAGCACGCTTGAGGTCGACCGCCAGCGAGCGCTTGTTGCGATTGAGCGAGAGGAAGGAAACGTTGATTTTGTTGCCGCGGGCGCCGCCCGCCGCGACGTGCCGTTGCCATTCGCCGGCGACAGGCTCGACTTTGATAACGTCCGCTCCAAGATCGCCAAGTCGCTGCGCCGCGAACGGTCCCGCCATGGCGATCGTGCAGTCCAGGACACGGTAGCCGCTGAGAACGCCCATAACCGACCTCTCCTCCTCGCGAAACCTTGGGCGTGCCGTGCCCTCGGCGCGCGAATATTCCCGCGTGTGCGATGCGGCGACATTGCCGCTTGATCGTCGGCCAATATCATATATGATCGCGTCCGGGAGGAACAGTGTTGGACGAGAGATTGCAGCGCGCAGCGGAAGCGGTGAAGTCGGTCGGCTGCGACTGGGCGATCCTCACCAATTTCGACTCGATCTGCTACGCGCTCGGGCACGTACCTTCTATCGAGACGGCGATTTCGCCTTTTGCAGGCGGCCCGACGACCGCTTTCGTCCGCGCAGACGGCGTTTGCGGCCTCATAGCGCCCAACGTCGAATCCGCGGCGGCGCAGGCGAGCCGCGCGGACGAGAAAATCATCTATGAAGGCTTTGCCTACGATCATCGTGCGGATATCGTCGGGAACTACACGGCCGCCATAGAGCAGATGAAGGCGCGGCTTGGGATCGGCGGCGTTTTCGGCGCGGAGCCGGAGACTTTGCCGGCTAGGCTCGCGGCAAGCCTCGGCGCAGACCAGACTGTCGATATCACCGAGCCCCTGCGTCGCGCGCGCTCCACAAAGACGGCCGAAGAGAAGGAACTGATGGAGCGCGCGGCGACGGCCGCGGCGAGGGGCCAACAGGCGTTTTACGAATGGGCCCGTCCTGGCCGGACGGAACTCGACGTTTTCGCGCAGATTCGCGCTGCGATGGAGAATTTCGCGGGAGAAAGGATGGCGGTCGCAGGCGACTTCCTTTCAGGCAAGGAGCGCACCGCAGGCGGTGTGGGCTGGCCGATCAGCCGCGTGATCAACCTCAACGATCCCCTGATTTCCGATCTCGCGCCGCGTGTTTCGGGATACTGGGGCGATTCGTGCGCGTCGTCGGTTCTGGGGACGCCTCAGGACGGTTATCTCAAGCTGTTCAGCACCGCGAAACGCGCGCTCGACCGCGCGCTCGAAATCATGCGTCCTGGAATACTCGCCGCCGATCTTGACGCCGAGCTTCGTCGTTCTGTTGGCGCGGCCGGCTATGCCTATCCGCATCATTCCGGCCACTCGATCGGCGCTTCGGTCCACGAATGGCCGCGTCTCACGCCTTATGAGCGGGCGCCCCTTCAGGAGGGCATGTTCATCATGGTCGAGCCCGCCGCCTACGATCCGGACATTGGCGGAGTTCGGCTGGAATGGATGATCGAAATCACCGCGACCGGCTGCCGCCCGGCCGCTCCCTTTGAACATTACGCGAGCATCGCCGCCTGAGAGCTCCGAAGGTCTTTGAACTCGAGCGTCGGCTACGCCGGCGGAAAGGGAGGAAAATATGCGAATGAGGAAAACAGCATTAGCAGCCGCCGCGGTGGTCTCCGCAGCTTTTCTTGCGATGGGCGCCCGCGCCGATGAAAAGTCCGTTGTGAGCCTTGACGGGCTCAAGCTCGCGACGCCGACAGCCGAGCAGAAGGAGGCCCTCAACCAGCTTCCCGAAGCGCTTCGACCTTACTACGCCGGCTATTGGCTGCTCGCGAAGATCGGCCCGGACCCATATGCGAACTGGACGCCGCCGAAAGCGCCGTGGAAGTTCTGCTACAACGATTCCTATCAAGGCAACGCTTGGCGCCAAAACGCGCTCGACAAATACAAGGCGCTTGTCGAGGAGTACAAAAAGAAGGGGTTGGCGTCGGGCGATCTCGTCGTTACGAATTCGAACAACGACATCAACGTCCAGCTGTCGCAGCTCAACAATCTCGTGCGCGAAGGCTGCAATGTCATTCTCTCCATTCCCTCGTCGCCGACAGGTCTCTGCAGCGGCATCAAGGACGCTCACGACAAAGGCGTTCTTGTCGTTACGGTGGAATCGCCGGTCCTTTGCCCCGAAGCGGTCAATGTGGGCTTTAACGAATATTTCGTCGCCGCGAAGACCGCCAAATGGGTGGCCGATTCTCTTGGGGACAAAGGGACTGTCTTCCTCATCAACGGCATCCCGGGCCTTGCCCCCACCGCGGCTCGCCATCAGGCAGCGCTCGACGTTCTCGGCAACTATCCGAACATCAAGGTGATCGGCGAGGTCGAGGGTCAGTGGACGCCCTCGGTCACCAAGACAAACACCCTGAAGTTCCTCGCCACCCATCCGCAGCAGGTGGATGGGGTGGTCGACAGCGGTCTCGGCGCCGTCGCCGCGTGGCAAGCATTTGAACAGTCGGGCCGTCCCCTGCCCAAGATTAACGGTTTTGTTGGTGAATGCTCGTATCTCGCCTATGTGAAGGAGAAGGGCATCCCAGTCTATTCGACGTCACAAGGCGGCGCCGCTGCGGTGTGGACCGGATTCGACGTTGCGACGCGGATGCTGAACGGCGAAAAGCCGGTCGTCAGCACGTTGCTGATGCCGTTGCCGGAGATCACCCCGGCGAATTTCGATAAATGGTACAAGCCGGACATGACGGTACAGTCGACCTGTTTTGCCGAATCACCGGACGGTCGCCGCGTTTCACCCGAATTTCTGGACCAGTACTTCAAGAAGAGCTGAGCGTCAGCTCCGTCAACGTTCAGCCGCCTTTGGCGGCGGCTGAACTCAATGCGGGTTGCAAAAGACGGTGTCGAGAAGCGCGCTTATCGCTTACGCGATGGTGCCCGTGCTGTTCGTAATCAGCATGGTGATGATTCCCGGATTCGGCTCGCCGCTAAGCGTCATCTCGCTGCTCGTCATCGGCAGCCTCCTCGGCATCGCCAGCATCGGGCAGACCCTGACGATCCTCCTTGGCGGCATCGATCTTTCAATCCCCGCCGTCATCGGACTCGCCAATGTGCTCACGGTTCGCTGGTACGGCGATGGCCTTCCCTTCCCGTTGGTTGTTCTTTGCGTCGTGGCCATCGCAATGGCGATCGGGGCCGTGAACGGCATCCTGTCTCGCGTTCTGGGCGCCCATCCGCTGCTGATCACGCTCGCGGCGAGCTTCATGATCCTGGGCGGAGTGTTGGTCTACACAGAAGGGCGAACGATTGGCACGGTGCCGGATTATTTGCTTCAGGCGGTCTCGCCCGCCGGCCGCACCGGACCCGTTCCATTGCCGCTGATCGTAATTGTCTGGTTCCTGATGTCGCTTCTCGTGGTCGCCGTCGAACAATTCTCCGTCCCGGGTCGTCTCCTCTTCGCGACTGGAGCCAGCGAACGCGCCGCGCGCCTCGCGCTCGCCCCGGTGACCGTCATCTGGGCGGCAGCTTTTGCTGCAAGCTCCGCCTGCGCGGCGATCGCCGGAATTCTCCTCGCTGGATTCAGCGGCGGCGCAGATGCGAGCGTCGGCCAGCCCTATCTCTTTCAAACGGTCGCGGCGGTCGTCGTTGGCGGAACAGCATTGCTCGGCGGGTCGGGCAGCTATGCGCGCACTTTCGCGGGCGTTCTGCTCATTACAGAGCTCACGACCTTCCTGATCGGTCTCGGCTTCAGCGATCGCATCCAGCAAGTCATGCTCGGCCTCCTCATTATCCTCTTGGTCGCCATATACGGCCGCGAACCGCATGTCCGAACTCAGATCTGAACGGCGTGGAGCCGCGATGGCCAACGTGAGGACAGAGGCTGCTCAGATCCACGATCTGGATTGCAGTGCGGCGCGTTCGCTTCTGCGCGTCGCAGATCTACGTAAATCCTATGGGGCGACGCAGGCGCTCCGCTCATGCAACATCGACATTGCGCCGGGCGAGATTCGCGCACTCCTCGGCGAAAACGGTTCCGGCAAGAGCACGCTCGTCAAGATTCTGAGTGGCGTGGTGCGCCCGGATGCGGGTTCCGTCGAGCTTTCCGGGAACCTGCTCTCGGTGCATTCCCCGCGCGAGGCGCAGGCGCGCGGGATCGTCACGGTTTTCCAGGAGACTTTGGTCGCGCCGGAACTGTCCGTGCTCGACAATGTCTTCCTCGGCAGCGATCGTACATTCCGCTGGGGGCGGCCGCACGCCGAGCAGCGACGCCTCGCGCGCGAAGCCCTCGATGCGCTGGGCGCGAGCTCGATTCAGCTCGACACCCCTGTGGGCGTGCTGCCGCTGCATCGCCGGCAGCTTGTGACGCTGGCGCGCGCAATGGCGCGACCGTGGCGACTGCTGATCCTCGACGAAGCGACGTCCGCTCTGGATGTGGAAAGCCGCGACGCCTTATTCCGCTTTCTCAAGCTGGATCGTCCTGCGGGATCCGCTGTTCTCTTCATTTCGCACCGTATGGACGAGATCGCGGCGCTGGCCCACTCCGTCACCGTGCTGCGATCGGGCGAGACGACCGCGACGCTCGCCGCCGCCGACGCTTCGGCCGACCGGTTGATCGCCATGATTTCCCAATCTCACGACGCCGGACACGCGCCGTCTGCAAAAACCTCGTCCGTTCATCGGACAGGCGGCTCCGAGCCGCATTTGCGCGCGCAAGGCGTCGTCCTACGATCAGGCGCGCGGCCGATCGACCTTGAAGCGAGGTCAGGCGAGATCCTCGGTTTCAGCGGGCTCGATGGACACGGCCAAGCCGATTTTCTCGCGACGCTCGCGGGGCTGAACAAGGCGGAAGCCGGAACGGTCGAGACCTTACGCGACGGAGCGTGGCGCCCGATCGCCACGCTCCGGGAAGCCGTGCGAAGCGGTGTCTGCTATGTGCCGAGGGACCGCAAAACCGAGGGTCTGTTCCTCGGCCTGTCCGTGCTCGACAATTACGGTTTACCGACGCTTTGGCGGGAGGCGCGCCTCTCCTTCATTAATCGCGCCGCACTCCGCCGCCGCGCCAAGCGCGACCTTGCAATGTTTCACACGCGATATTCGAGCCTTTCCGGACCCATCGCGCGACTCTCGGGCGGCAATCAGCAGAAAGTGCTGCTCGCGCGTTGGCTCGCCACCGACCCTGCAGTGATGATTCTGGACGATCCGCTGCGCGGGGTCGACGCGGCGACCAAGCGGGAGATCTACGACGTCTTTCGCGATCTTGCGGGACGCGGCGTCACCCTCCTCCTGCTCTCGACCGAAATCGAGGAACTGATAACCTGCTGTGATCGCGTGGCGGTGTTCCGCGAATCCGAGGTGAGCGCCGTGCTCGAAGGCGCGGCGTTGACGCGCGAAGCGATTGTCGCGGCGATGTTTGGCCAGGATCGTCAGGGCGCCCGCGAAGGCGCGACGGAGGCGCCCCAATGAACTGGCGCGCGCGAGTCCAACGCCGATTTGCCTACGCGTGGCCGGCGATCGCTTTCGCGGTCGCGCTGCTAGCAATGAACGTCGCGATCGACCGCAGCTTTCTCGACTCGTCCAACTGGCCCTCGATCCTCACAGTGGCCATGCCTTTCATTCTCGTCTCCATGGCTGCCGCGCCCGCCATCATCTCGGGGGGCGTCGATCTCTCGATCGGGCCAGCCGCCGGCATCGTCAACGCCGTGCTGATTGCCTGGCTTGCTCCTGCTGGTTGGACCTCGCCGCTCGCGATCATTGCTGCGACGCTCGCCATTGGGCTTGCCATCGGCTTCGCAAATGGTGTTGTGGTCGCATGGCTGCGGGTGCCTTCGATTATCGCGACGCTCGGCTCCTATCTCGTCCTCTCAGGCTTAACGCTCGAAATCCTGCCGATGTCAGGCGGTCGGGCGCCCGACTGGATGATCGCGCTCGGCGGCCGGATCGGTGTTTTCCCGCTGCCGCTTGTAATGCCCGCCGCGGTCTTTCTCGCCTGGGCGCCGATTCGCGCCTCGGCCTTTGGCCGCAATCTTCTGGCGTCGGGCGGTGAGCCGCGCGCAGCCTTCGCGAGCGGGATCGACATCGCGCTCATGCGGGTTATCGCGTTCATTGCTTCGAGCCTCATCGCAGCCGTCACCGGCTTCGCCTTCACTGTCTCTCTTGGTTCCGGCGATCCGACCGCCGCGACCCCGTACACGCTCATCGGAATCGCGGGCGCCGTGTTGGGCGGAATCAGTCTGTCGGGCGGTCGTGGCGGGCTTCTCGGGGCGGCCGCAGGCGGCGCGGTGCTGTTCCTCGTGCAGAATCTCCTGAGCCTGGCGCATGTCTCAGCGTTCTACGCCCAGATCGCATATGGGGTGATCCTGCTCGTGGCGCTTGCCCTCAACGGCCTCGCTGAGAACGCACGGCATCGCCGCGACCATCTCGCCAGTCTTCGACTCTCAGAGAAGGCAGCGAGGTGAGCGACGCGATGACGAGGCGACTTTTGATCGTGGCGATGATCATATATGATCACCAGGAATGCGACGGATGAGCGACTCGAAGGAAATCCACGGATGATCATGAGCAACGATGGCCCAGAAAGCGGGCCGCTCGCGGGCTTGCGTATCATTGACATGACACTCGCCATGGCGGGCCCGCTTTCGACTCAGCGGCTCGCTGACATGGGCGCGGAGGTTATCAAGATCGAAGGGCCAACTCGCCCGGACTTCACCCGCACCGCCGTGATGGCCGACGTCATGCTGGGCGGTGAGACGACGCCCTATTTGACCCTGAACCGCAACAAGAAGTCGATTGCGCTCGACCTCAAGTCGGCCGAGGGACGCGCGGTGTTGCTGAGATTGGCGCAAACCGCCGATGCGCTGGTGCAAAACTTCCGACCAGGCGTGGCCGAGAGGCTCGGAGTCGGCTACGCGGACCTCAAAGCGCTGCGGCCGGAGCTCGTCTATGTCTCAATTTCCGGTTATGGCGACGAGGGTCCGATGATCGAGCGGCCAGGTCAGGATCTCCTGGTCCAGGCGTTCTCCGGTCTGACATGGAACGCTGGAACAATCGACGGGCCGCCGCATCCTTCGCCCGTTTACATGGTCGACGTCATGGCCTCGCATCTCGCGAGCGAAGCTGTCCTCGCCGGCATCATTCAGCGTCAGCGGTCGGGTCGAGGCGCTGACGTCAAGGTCTCGTTGCTCGGCGCTGCGCTCGAAGTGCAGATACAGGAGCTGTCGACCTACCTCACCACGGGACGTGAGGCGCCGCGCGGCGCCCATCCTTATGCGTCGACTTGGATGGAGCCGCCCTACGGCGTCTACCGCACCACGGATGGATGGCTTGCCATCGCCCAATCCAGCCTCTCGGCTGTCGCCAAAGTCTTGAAGTCGTCGACTCTGGCACATCTCGCCGAGGAGAAACCTTCGGACAGCGATGATCGCGACGGAATCAATCGGTGGCGCGATCGCATCTATCCGGTCGTCGCGGAAGCCCTCGTTGAGTGGAAAACGGAAGACGCGGTCACGGCATTCTTCGCTGCCGGCGTATGGTCGGGACCGGTCAACGACTATGACGCGCTCAGGCGCAACCCGCAGTTCGACTCCTATTTCGTGACCTACGAGCATCCGCGCGCGGGCACTGTGACGACAACCGCGCCGTCGATCCGCTTCTCAGGTCAGTCCGGTCTTCCGATTCGCGGTGCGCCGGCATTAGGCGAGCACACGGCCGAAATCCTAAAAAGTCTGGGCTACACCGACACGGAGACCGAGGCGCTCTACTCGACCGGAGCGGCGGCATGATCGATGAGATTCTGATCGAGAAGACCGGCGGCGCGGTCGCCGAACTCGTGCTCAATCGCCCTGCGAAACACAATGCGATTACGCCAGCGATGTCCACTGCGATTCGCGAGGCGCTCACAGCATTGGAATCGGACCGTGAGGTCCGCTGCGTGCTGGTGCGCGGAGCGGGGGAACGAGCGTTCTGCGCCGGGACGGACCTTCATTCGCTCGACGACTTCGCCGACGCATGGTCTTGGCGCAATGCGATCAACTATGCGCTCGAATTCAACGCGTTTCGTAAGCCGCTCGTCGCGGCGGTGAAGGGTTGGGCTTTCGGGGGCGGCTTCGAAATCGCTCTGAACTGTGACATTCGCATCGCTTCGAAGACAGCGAAATTTGCCGCCCCCGAGGTCAAGCACGGTTGGCTCGGCGCCGGCGGTTTTTCGCAGCGGCTGACACGTCTTGTGGGCTACGGACAGGCGAGCCGCATACTCCTGACCGGAGAGCCTATCGATGCTCTCGAGGCCTATCGGATCGGCGTTGTCGAGTTTCTTGTCGAGGAGGGCGCAGAGCTTGCCGAGGGGCGCAGGCTCGCCGCGACGATCGGCGCACACTCGGAAATCGCCACCGTCACCAACAAAGCGGGCGTGCGGGCGGCGATGGAGGGCGGCCTGACCAATGGCCTCGCAATGGAACGCGAGCTTATGTGCCTTTCCTTCGCGCTCGGCTCGCAACGCTCCGGTCCTCAAGCCTTCGCCGATCGTGAGCGAAAGTGACCCCTGCCGGACCGCCGCCTACGCGCGACGGGGCGGAAGATCCAAGTTGAAAGCGCTCAAAGCCGCTCGCGATGTGTTTGCTGACCGCCATTCGCGCCGCAGCTGCGTCGCGCGCTTCAAGCGCGCCAATGATATCCTCGTGTTCGCGCACGAATCGCTGCACATCGCCTGGCCCGCGGCCGTAGGTCGGACGAGTAATCTGTTGGTGGTAACCGAGCCGGCGATAGGCCTCGGAAAGTGGCGGGTTGTCCGCGAGTGCGACCAGTTCGACGTGAAAGCGTTCGTTCAGCGTGACGAAGTCGCGGAACGCCTGGAACGTCGTGCCATAAGATCCAGAGGCGATCAGGCGATTGACGGCCTTGAGATGATCAAGCGCTCCGCAGTCGCAGTGTTCGACCGCGAGCGCCGCGGCGCCCGTTTCGATTACGAGCCGCGCCTCGAAGAGCTGGCGAAGCTGGTCGTGTGTTGGGCGCATAGCGACGCGATAACCCTTGTTGCGCTCGAAGGTGACAAGGCCCTCGGCGTGAAGACGCGCCAAGGCTTCGCGCACCGGAATCAGGCTCGTGCCCAAAATCTTCGCGAATTGATCGATGACGATGCGCTCGCCGTCGGCGAGCCCGCCATCGGTGATCAACCGATGCAGTTCGTCGTGGGCGAGATCGACAAGGCTTCCGAACGCGGCCGGAGGAATCGGCTTCGATTGGTCGCGGAGAGGCAAGCCTAGCGCTCCTAAGAAACACTGAAGTCTAGCGAAAGGGTGGGCATATGGCCAGTCAGAACCTGAAGGGACTCGCCTGGGGCCATCGCCGGGCGACCGGACCGCTCGAGCCGCTGACCGCCGCCTTTCGCCGTGAGCATCCGGACGTCTCAATCGAATGGACCGTGAGACCGCTGTCCGATTTCGAGCATCAACCGATCGCCACCATCGCGGATCGTTTCGATCTCATGATCATCGACCACCCATTTTGTGGCGACATCGCAGCCTCGGGCGCGTGCTTCCCGCTCGAAGAGGCCATTTCCGAACTCAGCTCGGACGCGGACCATCTCTACGTTGGTCCCTCGCTTGCGAGCTATCGTTTCGCCGGTCACGTGTGGGCCGCGCCTGTCGACGCCGCAACCCCGCACGCGGCCTTTCGCCCCGACCTGTTGGCAAAAGCAGGCGAACCCCTCCCGACGAACTGGGAGGAGACTGTTCAACTCGGCAAGCGGCTCCGCGACGCCGGACTTTGGATCGCGACGCCGGTCGTTTCGCCGCACGCCTTCGCGACCGCCGCGAGCCTGATGGCGAATCTGGGATCTCCGATCGCGACCGATCCGGAACAGCTGTTTGCGTTCGATGGCAACGCGATGGCCACGGCGCTCGATGCGCTCGACGAGATTCTCGCCTACTCTCCGCCCGAGACGCTCGACTGGAACGCCATCAGTCTTTCCGAGGCTATGGTCGCGCGTGACGATATCGTGTTCACCCCGTCGATCTATGGCTACGCGACCTATGCGGAAGCCGATATGCGAGCGCCGCTGCGTTTCTCGAACTTCTGCGGCGTAGCCTCGCCGTTTCCCGCAGGCTCCATGCTCGGGGGAACCGGGCTTGCTGTGTCCGCCGCGACCAAGCACAAAGAGATGGCAATCGCGTTCACGCGGTTCTGTCTCTCCGCGTCGGCGCAGGCGCGCATCATCCCGGATCACCACGGGCAGCCGGCTCTCGTCAGCGCATGGGAGACCGCCCGGAACGACGAACGTTTCGGCAAATTCTTCTCGGGCGTACGAGAGTCGATCGAGACGGCGTGGATCCGACCACGGCGACGTCACTATATCCGTTTCCAGGCCGAGGCGGGCCAGCTGGTGGAGAGTTACTGCCGGCGTTCGCGGGACAAACGCTCCACGATTGAGGCGATAGCTCAAGCTGGGGAAACGATCTTCGGGGCCGACCACAAACGCTAGCTGTTTGGTCCCGGGCTTTGTTGGAGCATTCTTGTCGAGCGATTCGAAGGATGCGCTATTGGCCAGGTTCTCATGGGTGCGCCACAACGACAACGGCAGTCCGTCGGGCGCCTGAGGACGCTTGCCAGGCGACATGGGATCCATCAGACGGGTCGCCAGGTGGAAGAAGCGAACGTCGGTCTGCGGCCTACTGACTGGCCCCAAGGACGCTGGATCAACGGTTCTCACTGTCTAGGAAGAGGCGGTGATCGTCGCTTTCCGCAGGCATACGCTTTTGCCGCTCGACGACTGCCTCTGCGCGCTTCAGCCGGCTATTCCGCATCTGACGCGCTCGTCATTGCACCGCTGCTTGCAGCGTCACGGAATCTCGAGGCGGCCCCAGGTTGAAGAGGAGGCGTCCCAGACGCGTAAGTTCAAGGCCTAACTTCGCCAGAAGGCTGAAGATCCTCAAAGGCCTCACCCCTCACGGGTTCGTCTGCAAAGCATGGACCTCCGCAGCCCGAACGGTTCAAACTCAGCCCGCTCACAAAATGCCCGGATGCGATCGCTCGCATGACTTCCGCCAAACCGCCGCGGAGAAGAACGATCGCTTCATCCCGGGAGGGTCGGCGGATCGACGAGTCCTCCGCCGCAGCCGCTCGACCCATGAAGCGCGCCCCGAGCGAAACTCCCGCAAACAACCTTCGATCTCACGGTCGGATTTGCCTTCGGGGTCAGCAAGCCATGCCTGCCACTCGTCGATCTGCATCAATGCCCTGAAGCCGGCCGATCCGGACAGGCCGTTCGTTGTCTGGGGCGAGCCGTTCAAGCCTACCGAGCGCTATGACATTTGGGACACTGAGCTTTCGAACTTCGGCATGCGTGTCACCGAAACCGGCAAGATCTCTTTCAACGTCATGCGCCGAATTGGCCCCAAAGGCGCACCGGTTCGGCGGGTCGTCGCCGAGCATCGGTGCAGTGCCGAATACACGGAAGGGCTTCTCACCCAGGCGCGCGAGGACGCGCGAAAGATCATCCGCGACATGGCGCAGGGGATTGACCCAAAGGCTAAAGCCGAACGTGAGCGGGAAGCTGCGCAAGCGGCGGAGGCAACGCGTGCAGCAAATTCATTCGAGGCGGTCGCCGAGGATTTCATCAAGCGTCATGTGCTAGCGACGGAAAAGGGACGGCCCAAACTCAAGTCGGGTGCGGAGGTCGCGGCGGCGATCCGCCG
>Ga0208480_1000796_pt1 | contig 11792 bp, 12 predicted proteins | sample NGESurshal092012_4_FD_184485 | JGI IMG/M metagenome (GOLD analysis project Ga0208480, IMG submission 184485) | Arctic peat soil microbial communities from Barrow, Alaska - NGEE Surface sample F53-1 shallow-092012 (SPAdes) | ecosystem: Environmental > Terrestrial > Soil > Wetlands > Peat ... | reverse complement strand
GGCGGCGACGGCGCAGGCTGGCACGAAGAAGAGAAGGCCAGCGTGCAGGCCCAGAGCCCGCTTCGACAACCACCGTTCACGCACGGCCCCGATGATACCGGGGACCCATCGGCCCAAGATTTCGCCACTACTCTGATGCCCATGGCGCCTGAACTTGTGCGCGAACATCCGCCGTTGGTGGCCGACGAGCGGAGCACGTTGACCTCCTGGCTCGATTTCCATCGGACCACCCTGCGGCAGAAGTGTGAAGGCTTGACCGCCCCCCAGATGGTGCGGGCCAGCGTGCCCCCCTCGGCGATGACCCTGCTGGGGTTGGTGCAGCACATGACGTCGGTCGAATGGTGGTGGTTCGAACACATCTTCGCCGGTGGTCCGGCACCCGAACCGATCGAGACGGGCGATGACCCGGAGGCCGAGTGGCACATGCTCGAACCGGGACGCGTGGCAGTGGCCTTGGAGGAATTCCAACGGCAATGCGCGCACTCGCGCACCGTCGTCGGCCAGGCCACATCCTTCGATGCCCTCTCCGCCTCACCGGAGCGGCCGACCCGTGACCTGCGGTGGGTCATGGCCCACATGATTGAGGAGTACGCCCGCCACAACGGCCACGCCGATCTGCTGCGCGAATGCATCGACGGGGCCGTAGGGGATTGAGTGGTTCGGGAGTCCGTCCGTCTGACATCGCGCGTGCCGTGACGCGGACGCGTGGACTGACACTGACGCTGAGACTGACGCTGGCGCCGACGGATAGGCGCCGGGAATCGTGAAGATCTCCATCCGACAGGTCCTGGCTTCGGTCGCCGGTGCCGTGGTGGCCGCCACGATCGCTTCGTTCTTCGGGGTGAGCGGCACCATCGTGGGAGTGGCCATCGGGTCGGCCGCCGCCACCATCGGGACGGCGGTGGTGGCGCAGTCGATCGACCGGACCCATCACGCCGTCCGTCAGGCGGTGGTGCGGGCTCCCGACTCCAGCTTGCTCCGCCGGCTGGGGGGCACCAATGTGGCCGGCGCGGTCACCGAGAGCGTTCCCGAAGCCTCCGCGCCGGTGACCGAGGCGGTGAGATCGAATGAGGTTCGAGGCGACGAGGTGCCGGTGACGGAGATCACCTCACCGGGACCGCGCACGGCGGTGGTTCCCGAAGTGGAGACGCCGGCCGAGGTGCCGCGCCAGCTGAACTGGCGTGTGGTGGCCGTGACGTCGCTCATCGTCTTCGTGCTCGTTCTCGCCATCATCACCCTGGTGGAGCTGGGCGCCGGAAAGCCGCTGGCTGATCTCTTCGGCGGCTCGCCGGGCAACGGGACCTCGATTTTCGGCGGTACGACGAACACCACGCAACCGCCACCCTCGACGACCACAACGGTCCCGTCGACGACCAGGCCGAGCACGACCGCCGGAAGCACCACGTCGACGACCGCTGGTTCGACCACGACCACGACCACGAGCGTGCCGACCACGACGACCACCGGACCAACCGCGTCGACCCCGACGTCGACTACAGCGCCGGGCGCATCGGGCTGAAGGACCGGATTACCAGCCCTTGAAGGCAGCGGGACGCCGCTCGACGAAGCTGGCGATGCCCTCGGTGGAGTCGGCGGTGTGGGTGATCAGTTCCTGGGCGAAGGCCTCGTCCTGGAACGAGGTGGAACGGTCGACGTCGAGGGCGCGGTTGGTCAGCCACTTAGCCATGCCGATGGCCTTGGTCGGACCACTGGCCAGGCGGGTGGCCAATTCATGCAGCGTGGCGTCGAGCTCGGCCCGCGGCACCAGGCGATTGACCAGACCCAGGCGATAGGCCTCGGCGGCGGGGACATCGTCGCCGAAGAAGAACAGCTCCTTGGCCTTCTGGATCCCGACCAGTCGGGTCAGCAACCAGGCGCCGCCGGCGTCGGGCGCGATGCCGCGCCGGATGAAGACCTCGATGAACTTCGATTCCTCGGCGGCCACGACGAAGTCACAGGCCAGAGCCAGGTGCATGCCGCCGCCGGCCGCGGTGCCGTTCACGCCGGCGATCACCGGCTTCTCGCAGTCGATGATGGAGCCCACCAGGCGCTGCCAGCCGTTGCGGATGGTGCGGGCGCCGTCGCCCATGACACCCTCGGGGGCGTCGTCGGGCTTCGGTCGGGGCGCGGCCCGGGCGCCTCGCAGATCGGCGCCGGTGCAGAAGGCCCGGTCACCGGCGGCGGTGATGACCAGCACCCGGACGAAGAGGTCGGAGGACGCATCGTGGACCCACTCGCTGATCTGGTCCCGCATGGCCCCGGTCATGGCATTGCCGGCGTCGGGCCGGTTGAGGGTGATCCACGCGATGCCGTCGGCGATCCGCCGGGTCACATCCTCGCCGGCCGGGCTTTCGGAATTCTCACTCATCGTCGCTCCTGCGTGTCTCGTTGATTCGGTTGGTTCAGGACAGGACGACGAGCGCGTCGGCAGCCACGACACCCTTGGGCCCGGCCAGCAGCGGGTTGATGTCGAGCTCGGCGACGTCGGCCGAAAGGTCGACGGCCAGGTGCTGGACCTTCATGAGGACATCGATCAGCGCGTCGAGGTCGGCGGCCGGTTGCCCGCGCACGCCTCCGAGCATGGCCGAGCCGGCCAATTCGTGCAGCATGGCGGCGGCGTCGCCTTTGGTGAACGGAGGAACCCGGAAGGTGACGTCTTTGAGCACCTCGATGAAGACACCACCGAGGCCGAACATGACGACCGGTCCGAACAGGTCGTCCTGGGCCACACCGACCACGGTCTCGATGCCCTGGGCCATCTGGGCCACCAGGACCCCGTCGATCGACGCCTTGGGCGCGGCCTTCTTCGCGGTGGCGATGAGCCGCTTGTAGGTGCGGCGGGCGTCCTCCTCATCGCGGACGCCGACGGCGACCAGGCCGAGGTCGGACTTGTGCAGGATGTCGGCCGAGACGATCTTCATGACGACCGGGAACCTGATGTGCTTGGCCGCCTTGGCCGCTTCGCTGGCCGAATGCACGACCCGCTCGGTGGGTACCGGGATGCCGTACGCCTTGAGCAACGCCTTGGAGTCCTGTTCACTGAGCGCGGTCCCGCTCGCCCGACGCTTGCCCTTGGGCGCGATCAGGCGCGACGCCTTTGCCGCGACCGGGCTGGGAGCCAGCACCGGGTGGGTGAACGGCGACGTGTAGCCGCTGACGAAACGGTGATGGTCGAAATAGGCCTGGGCCGCCATCACGGCATTGGTGAACGTGCGGAAGGTGGGTACGGCGCTCTGCAGGAGGGTGGTCCGGTAGGCCTCCTCGTCGCCGACCGGTGAGCCCCAGACCACGAAGACCGGCTTGTCGGTCGTGGCGGCGGCGGCCACCAGGTCCTCGCACAGCTTGTTGCCCATGGAGGGGAGGGCCCCGGTGATCGGGCAGAGCAGCAGGTCGACGTTGGGGTCGGCCAGCATCGTCTCGATGATCTTGGGCCCCCGCCAGTCCCGGACCGGCGCCCCACCGTTGTCGACCGGGTTCGAGACCCGCAGGTACGGGGGGATCCAGGTGTGGAGCTCGGTCTGGGAGTGCTTGGTCAGCGGGGGCAGTTCGAGTCCGGCCGCCGACACCATGTCGGCCATGTGGGCCCCGGTGCCGCCGGAGATCGAATACACACAGACCCGGCCGCCGGCGCCCCGCTTGAGGCGGCGGATGGCGGCATCGGTGGGGGGCTTGGTGCGGGCCAGCGCGGCGGAGACGTCGAGCAGTTGGTCCAGGCCGTCGACGCGCTGCACGCCGTACTGGCGGAAGACGGAGGAGACGACGGCGTCGGAGCCGGTGAGGTGGCCGGTGTGGGCCTTGGCCATGGCCGTGCCCTCGTCGGTCCGCCCCACCTTGACGGCGACGATGGGCACTTTCTTCTGGGCGGCGTGGTCGGCGGCCAGTTGCAGGGTCCGGCCGTTCTTGAAGCCCTCGATGTAACAGGCGATGGCTCCGGTGGAGTCCAGGTCGGAGAAGTAGCGGATGAAGTCGGCCGACTCCATGTCGGCTTCGTTGCCCGCCGGGGCCCAGTGCGAGAGGCGGATGCCCATCTCCTGGCCCTGGAAGACCGGTCGGCCCTGGTGGCCGCTCTGGGTGATCAGGGTGATCGCCTTCCCGGGCAGGTCGTCCCGGAAGACCTCGAAGGCGTTGAGGTTGGTATTGGGCCCGAGGACGTGGAGATCGCCGCTGTCGATGATCTCCTCCATCTCGGCCTGGATCTTCTCGCCCTCGGCGCCTACTTCGGCGAACCCGGCGGCGAAGACGACGGCGAACTTGGCGTTGGCGGCCACGGCGTCACGGAGGATGGGGAGGGGATCGCCGACCAGGATGGCCACCAGGTCCAGCCGCTCGGTGATGTCGGTCAGGGCATTGGCGCAGGGCCGGCCGTTGACTTCGCTGCGGTTGGGGTTGACGTAGTGGACCGTGGCCCCCCGCTCCTCGCCCCAGATGGTGATCTTGTTGGTCAGCGCCGTGTTGGGGCGGGCGTTGGAGTCCGACGCTCCGACCACGGCGACCCGCTTGGGGCGGAAGAACGTATCGAGGTCGATCTGGCGGAGGGTGACCGGCCGGCCCGTGATGTCGAGCAGCAGATCCCCGTCGTTCGCGGGTGCGGTCGCGGGCTCTGTCCCGGCCTTGGTGGTACCTGCCATGTCCCTCCCTTGTGCGCACCGCCGGACCGGCGGGATCAGACGAGACATCGCGCCGCGTCCGTCCCCGGGAAGGCTCCTGGTGGAGGTGCGGCATCCCCGTTGCCGGGCGCCCGCTGACGCCCTCACCGTATATGACATTCGTGTCAGTGTCGATCCCGCAGCAGGCGCTGCCGCAGGCCCCGGGGGCCGAATTGTGGGTCGCTCGACCTCCCGTTACGGTATGTGACAGACGTGTCAGTCTTCTCTCTCAATTGGGGGTTTCATGGGTATTCTGGACGGCAAGATCGCGATCGTGACCGGGTCCGGGCACGGGATCGGCCGGGGCGAAGCCCTCGAGCTGGCGGCTCAGGGCGCCAAGCTGGTCATCAACGACCTGGGCGGTAGCTCGAGCGGCGAGGGTGCAGACAAGCGGGCCGCCGACGAGGTGGTCGAAGTGATCAAGGCCCGGGGCGGCGAGGCGGTGGCCAACTACGACGATGTGGCCGACTTCGGCGGCGCCGAGAACCTGATCGCCTCGGCCTACGAAGCCTTCGGCGGGCACGACATCCTGGTCAACAACGCCGGCATCATCCGGGACAAGATGATCGTGTCGATGACCGAGGACGACTTCGACTCGGTCCTCCGCGTGCACCTCAAGGGCACCTTTGCCGTGACCAAGTTCGCCTGCATCCGTTGGCGCGAGCGCACCAAGGCCGGCGAGGACGTCCGGGCGGCCATCGTCAACACGGTGTCGTCGGCCGGGCTCCAGGGCAACGTCGGTCAGGCCAACTACGGGTCGGCCAAGTCGGCCATCGCCGCCCTGACCATCATCACCTCGCTCGAGGGTTCGCGCTATGGCGTGCGGGCCAATGCCATCGGTCCGGGCGGGGCCACCCGCATGGCCGGGGGAGTGCTCAAGGACGTCGAGATCAAAGAGCCCGACGCCTACGGGGACGACGAGTTCAGCCGCCTCAACCCGCAGAATTCGGCCCCCATGGTGGCGTGGCTGGCCTCCGACGAAGCCATGCACGTCACCGGCCAGGTCTTCCGGGCCGTGGGCACCAACATCGCGCACTACGAGCCCTGGAAGTTGGGCGCCAGCGTCGACAACCCCAAGGGCGAGGTCAAGTGGGACCCGGCCGCCATCGGGGCGGAGATCAACGCCCAGGTGTTCCACTCGCGCCACCCCGGCCTGAAGATGGGTTGATCGACCCGATCCGGCTGCGGCCGCGCTACTTCCGCACCTCATTCCGAATACGAACAGGAGACTCATGCCGAACCGCCGGGTAGCCATTGTCGGCGCCTCGACGTCCGACTGTGGACGGGTCGACGACAAGACCGCCTTTCAACTGAACTTCCAGGGGACGACGCGTGCGCTGGCCGACGCCGGCATTGCCAAGGACGAGGTCGATGGCTTCTGTTCGTTGACGGGGGCGCTGCCGCCCATCGAGCTGGCCGAGTACCTGGGGATCCGGCCCAACTGGGTCGACTCGACCGGGCACGGCGGCAGCATCTGGGAGTTCATGGTCGAGCACGCCGCCGCCGCCATCGCGCAGGGTCTGGTCGAGACGGTGGTGCTCACCTACGGCTCGACCCAGCGGGCCGACCTCAAGAAGAAGCTCCGGATGGCCAACCTGTCCTTCGGCACCCGGGGCCCCATCCAGTTCGCCGCGCCGTTCGGGCACCCGGTCGGTTCGCACTACGCCATGGTGGCCCGGCGTCACATGCACGAGTTCGGCACCACGATTGAGCAGCTGGCCGAGGTGGCGGTGTCGACCCGGTACAACGCCGGCCTCAACCCTGACGCCTACTACCAGGACCCCATCACCATCGACGACGTGGTCGACGCACCGCTGGTGTGGGACCCGCTGACCAAACTGCACTGCTGCATCCGCACCGACGGCGGCGGCTCGATCGTCCTGACCAGCGAGGAGCGGGCCCGCGACTGCGCCAAGGCTCCCGTCTGGGTGTTGGGGACGGGCGAAGCGGCGTCGCACACCACCATGAGTGAGTGGGACGACTTCACCGAGTCACCGTGCGTGCGCTCGGGCCAGCTGGCGTTCGACCGGGCCGGCGTGAAACCCGACGACATCGACACGGCGCAGCTCTACGACGCCTTCACCCCCATGGTGCTCCTGACCCTCGAAGGGCTGGGTTTCTGCAAGAAGGGTGAGGGTGGCGCCTTCGTCGAGGACGGCCGGCTCCGGGTCGGCGGCGCCCTCCCGACCAACACCGACGGCGGAGGACTCTCGTCGTGCCAACCGGGCATGCGCGGCATGTTCCTGCTCATCGAGGCGGTCAAGCAGCTGCGGGGCGAGTGTGGCCCCCGGCAGGTCGAGGACGCCCGGCTGGCCTGCGTGAACGGCACAAGCGGATGGTTCAGCGCGGCCGGAACCGTCATCCTCGGCCGGGACTGAGACCCGGCCCACAGGCCGTAGCCTGGGCGCGATGCCCGCTCCCTACGATCTCTCGCGCCAGGAGCTGGCCGAGATCCTCGGGGACGAGCCGGCCTTTCGCACCCGGCAGGTGTGGGACGGCCTGCACCGGCGGGTCCAACGGCCCGAGGAGATGACCGAGCTGCCGTCCGCGCTGCGTGAGCAGCTGTCGGTGGCGCTGCCCCGGGCGCTCACCGAGGTCTCGCGCCTCTCGGCCGATGACGGACAGACGACCGGCTCTGGGCCCTGGGCGACGGGGCTCAGGTCGAAGCGGTGTTGATGCACTATCCGGACCGAGTCACCGTCTGCGTGTCCACCCAAGCCGGTTGCGCCATGGCGTGCCAGTTCTGCGCCACCGGGCAGGCGGGGTTCCAGCGCCAGCTCAGCGCCGGTGAAATCGTGGAGCAGGTGGCCGAGGCGATGCGGGCGGCACAGCCCCGGCGTCTGTCCAACGTCGTATTCATGGGCATGGGGGAGCCGCTGGCCAACTACGACCGGGTCTGGAGGGCCGTGACCCGACTGCACGGCGAGATGGGCCTGTCCGCTCGCCACCTCACGCTGTCGACGGTGGGTGTGGTCCCGGGGATCCGGCGCCTGGCGGGGGAGCGGCTACCCGTGAACCTGGCCGTCTCGTTGCACGCGGCCAACGACGAGAAGCGGGACGCCCTGGTGCCGATCAACAAGCGCTACCCGCTGGCCGATCTGGCCGCCGCCTGTGCGGAGTACGTCAAGGCGACGGGCCGGCGGCTCTCCATCGAATGGGCCATGATCCACGACGTCAACGACCAGGAAAGCGACGCCCTCGAGCTCTCCAGGTTCGCCCGACCGCTCGTAGCCCACGTCAACCTGATCCCGCTGAACCCCACCGCCGGCTACGCCGTCCGGGGCACCTCGAGCGGGGGCGTGCGGCGATTCCGTGACCAGCTGGAGAACTTGGGCGTCAATGCCACCATACGGATGACCCGGGGGGCCGAGATCGACGCGGCCTGCGGGCAGCTGGCCGCGTCGGTGACCCGTGGCGGCACGGTGCCGTCGGCGAACGTCGTGCTGGGGCGGTAGGGCGACGAGCCCGCCGCACCGGGACCTTCCATCGACCAAGATGGTGCGATGGGATCTCAGGGGAAGGCTCGCAAGGAAAGACGTCGGATGGCCAAGGTGCCGAAACACGAAACGCCCAATACGGCGGTCGGGTTCGACGGGGCCGGGAGCTTCGGTCGATCCGGTCACGGCTCCGACCATCACCAGGCCGGCAAGCCGGGTCGCATGGGCGCCTGGTTCCTGAAGGTCCTGGGGCAGGGGTCCAAGCAGTAGGCCGGCCGCCGAGCGCCATCTCCGGCGGATTGGCCGCCCGGCCTCCCGATCGGTAGAACAGGACGATGGCCGCATCAAAGCGCTCCGACGTCGTCCGCCCGTCGTGGGGCTGGTTCGCCCTGCTCGATGGGGGGATCGTCGTCCTGGCCATCCTCGCCTCCCACGAAGGGGCGCACACGGTCGCCAGCGGGGCCAGTCCGGTGCCGTTGCCGTCGCAAGAGGTGTGCCGGTACATGCTGGTCGGCACCGCCGCCATTCACGTGGCCGAAGCGTTGTTCGCCGGCCCGATGGCCCGTCGTCGCGGGCTCTCGCCCCGCGGCTGGAGACGCCAGACGCTCACGGTCGGATTCCCCTCGCTCCTGGCCCTCCGCCGGATCCACAAGCCGAGCGTCCTCAGCTGACGAGGTGCCTTAGCGGTTCTTCCAGACGGGCGCCCGCTTCTCGGCGAACGCCTTGGGGCCTTCGGTGGCGTCTTCGCTCGAGAAGACCTGGCCGGACAGTTCCGACTCGATCTTGTAGGCCTGGCCCATGTCGGTGGCCAACCCTCGCAACACGGACTCCTTGGTCTTGCGCACGGCAAAGGGTCCGTTGGCCGTGATCCGGCGGGCGTAGTCGTAGGCCCGTTCCATCAGGTCGGCCGGACGGCACACCTCGTTGAGCAGGCCCATCTCATAGGCACGCGAGGCCGGGATGCGGTCGGCGCACAGGAGCAGTTCCATGGCGGCCGGGTAGGGGATCTGCCGGGGGAGCCTGACCGTCGTGCCGCCGCCGGCGAAGAGGCCGCGCTTGGGCTCCATGACGCCGAAGCAGGCGGTGTCACTGGCCACCCGCAGGTCGCAGCCGCCGAGCATCTCCATGCCGCCGGCCACGCAGTTCCCGTTGATGGCGGCCACGATCGGCTTGTACAGCTTCGTCCCGCGCAGCACGGCCTTGACGCCGTCGTCCAACCGGTACCCACCGATCTCGGAGACGTCACCGGACTGCATCTGCTTCTGGAGCTTGGTGATCTGGGGGATGTACGTCTTGAGGTCAGCCCCGACACAGAAGTCCTCACCCACGCCGGTGATCACGGCGACGAAGGAATTGTCGTCCTCACCGAAGCGCTCCCAGGCGCTACGGAGCTGGAAGAAGTGCTCCATGTCCATGGAGTTGCGCGCCTCGGGGCGGTTGATGGTGATGGTGACGATGTGGTCGTCACCGGTGACGTAATCGATAGACATCGGGCGGACCGGACTTAGTCGCGGTCGAGCATCTGGGACATGGTCCCCATGTTGACGATCTCACCCGGCTTGCGCTGTGAGCCACCACGGAGCTGCGACTTCAGCGCGGTGTCGACATCCGCGGTCTCGGCCCGCAGCGCGGCCACCGTGCACTTCTCCCGGGGCCGGACACTGAAGGGGTCGAACTGGAAGTGCTTCATGGCGTTGAGGTGCGTGATCTTGTTGATCTCGTCGTCGGGCACGTCGGCCAGGTACTTCATGGCCGCCTCGGGAGACTGCGGCCAGGTGGAGTCCGAGTGCGGGTAGTCGCACTCCCAGGTGATGTTGTCGAGATTGAGATAGCGGCGGCTGTCGATGCCGAAGGCGTCGTCGATGAAGCACGTGATGATGCGCTCCTTGAAGACCTGGCTGGGCAGCATGTCGCCGAAGTCCTGCCCCGTCCACTTGCGGTGGTGCTCGTAGACGTAGTCGATGCGCTCCAGGGCGTAGGGGATCCAGCCGATCCCGCCCTCGGAGAGGGCGAAGCGGAGGTCCTTGTACTTGCGCAGGATGGGCGACCACAGCAGGTCGGCCGCCGCCTGCACCATGTTGATGGGCTGCAGGCTGATCATGACGTCGATGGGCGCCTCGACCGAGGTGATGAGCAGCTCCGACGAGGAGCCGAGGTGCATGCAGATGATCGTGCCCTCGTCCGAACACGCCTGCCAGAACGGGTCCCAATGGCTGTTGTGCAGGGAGGGCCACCCCAGCTTCTCGGGGTTCTCGGAGAAGGTGACGGCGTGACACCCCATCTTGGCCACCCGCCGCACCTCGGTGGCCATCAACTCGGGGTCCCAGATGATCGGAATGGAAAGGGGGATGAATCGTCCCGGCTCGGCCCCGCACCACTGCTCGATGTGCCAGTTGTTGTAGGCCTGGATCATGGCCAGAGCCTCGTCCTTGTCCTCGGCCCGGGCGAAGAGTTGGCCGCAGAATTGCGGGAAGGAGGGGAAGCACATGGATCCGAGGACACCGTTGGCCGACATGTCGCGGACCCGCTCATGGATGTCGTAACAGCCCGGCCGCATGTCATCGAGCGAGGTCGGCTCAATGCCGTACTCCTCGGGCGGGCGGCCGACGACCGCGTTGAGTCCCACATTGGGGATCTCTTGCCCGTGGTAGTGCCAGTAGTCGGTCCCGTCGGGACGACGGATGAGCTGGGGGGCCAGGTCCTGGTACTTGGCGGGCAGGAGGCCGTCGAACATGCCCCGGGGTTCGATGACGTGGTCGTCCACGCTGACCAGAATCAGATCTTCAGCCTGCATCGTCGGTCCTCCCTCGTGCCGAGCGTTTCCTGACACTCGTGTCACCTACCTTACGCGCCGCCAACGGAGCCGTGCGAGGTGGGACCGCCGGGCGTCGGTGGCGCCGGCTCGGGGTTCCAGCTGGTGCCCGCCCCGGAATTCACCCGGTGGCCACCCCGAGTGTCGGGGCCGACAGGCCGCGCCGGGGCAGGATGATGTCGTCGATGAGGCCATAGGCCTGCGCCTCCTCGGCGGTCAGGTAGTGATCGCGGTCGATATCGAGGGCGACCTGCTCGACCGGTCGTCCCGAGTGGTGGGCGATGATCTCGGCCATGCGGTGGGTCAGGGCCAGGACCTCGCGCAGCTGGATCTCCATGTCCGACGGCGCCCCCCGGGTACCGGCCGAGCCCTGGTGGATCATGATGCGGGAGTTGGGGAGGGCGAAGCGCTTCCCCGGCGTCCCGCCGCAGAGGATCATGGCGGCGGCCGACATCCCCATGCCCACGCAGATGGTGGAGACGTCGGGGGCCACGTGCTGCATCACGTCGTAGATGGCCATGCCGGCGTAGGCCATGCCTCCGGGCGAGTTGATGTAGAGGTGGATGTCCTTCTCGTTGTCGGCGGCCTCGAGGAACAGCATCTGGGAGATGATCAGGTTGGCCACCTGGTCGTCGACCTCCTGACCCAGGAAGACGATCCGTTCCCGCAGCAACTGGGAGTAGATGTCGAAGGCCCGGTCTCCCCGGCTGCCCTCCTCGATGACGGTGGGGACCAGGATCTGCCGCGCTGCGTCGGTCGCTGCGTCGCTCGGTGGCTCGGTCGGTCGGGCTTGCGGTGGGGCGGTGGGCATGGGTCTCTCCTCGTGGCGGTTGCTCGTGGCGGTTGGTATGGCCCCGAGATTATCTCATATATGAGATAATGGCAGCACCGTGAACG
>Ga0208480_1000795_pt1 | contig 11795 bp, 7 predicted proteins | sample NGESurshal092012_4_FD_184485 | JGI IMG/M metagenome (GOLD analysis project Ga0208480, IMG submission 184485) | Arctic peat soil microbial communities from Barrow, Alaska - NGEE Surface sample F53-1 shallow-092012 (SPAdes) | ecosystem: Environmental > Terrestrial > Soil > Wetlands > Peat ... | reverse complement strand
GCGCCGAGGGTCCGATCCCGGTCGGCGACCAGCGGCTCGAGGATCTCGATCGCGTCCTGCGTGCGCCCCGCGGCCTGATGCGCGTTCGCCAGATTGCCCCGGCTCGCCAGCGTGTCCGGATGCTCAGCCCCGAGAATCCGCTCGCGCTCGGCCAGCAGCGGCTCGAAGATCTCGATCGCGTCCTGCGTGCGACCCGCGGCCTGATGCGCGTTCGCCAGATTGCCACGGCTCGCCAGCGTGTCCGGATGCTCGGCCCCGAGGATCCGCTCGAGGTCGGCGAGCAGCGGCTCGTAGATCTCGATCGCGTCCTGCGTGCGACCGGCCGCCTGGTAGGCGTTCGCGAGGTTCCCCCGGCTCGCCAGCGTGTCCGGATGTTCAGCCCCGAGGACCCGCTCGAGGTCGGCGAGCAACGGTTCGAGGATCGCGATCGCGTCCGGCGTGCGACCGGCCGCCTGGTGCGCGTTCGCGAGGTTCCCCCGGCTCGCCAGCGCGTCGGGGTGCTCGGCCCCGAGGATCCGCTCCCGCTCGGCGAGCAGCGGCTCGTAGATCGTGATCGCGTCCTGCGTGCGACCGGCCGCCTGGTAGGCGTTCGCGAGGTTGTTGCGGGTGTTCAGCGTGTTCGGGTGCTCGGGACCGAGGATCCGCTCCCGCTCGGCGAGCAGCGGCTCGAAGATCGTGATCGCGTCCTGCGTGCGACCGGCCGCCTGGTAGGCATTCGCGAGGTTGCTGCGCGTGTTCAGCGTGTTCGGGTGTTGAGCGCCGAGCGTCCGCTCGTGATCGGCGAGCAGCGGCTCGTAGATCGTGATCGCGTCGTGCGTGCGACCGGCGTCACGGTAGGCATTCGCCAGGTTGCCGCGGGTACTGAGCGTGTTGGGATGCTCGGGGCCCAGGGTCCGCTCGAGGTCGGCCAGCAGCGGCTCGAAGATCGTGATCGCGTCCTCGGTGCGACCGGCAGCCTGGTAGGCGTTCGCGAGGTTGCCGCGGCTCGCCAGCGTGTCGGGATGCTCGACGCCGAGGATCCGCTCCCGCTCGGCCAGCAGCGGCTCATAGATCTCGATCGCGTCCTGCGTGCGCCCGGCGTCCCGGTAGGCGTTCGCCAGGTTGCCGCGGGTGTGGAGCGTGTTGGGGTGCTCGGGACCGAGGATTCGCTCGACGTCGGCGAGCAGCGGCTCGAAGGTCGTGATCGCGTCCTGCGTGCGCCCGGCAGCCTGGTATGCGTTCGCGAGGTTGTTGCGGCTGCGAAGCGTGTCGGGGTGCTCGGCGCCGAGCGTCCGCCGATGCTCGGCGAGCAGCTGCTCGAGGATCGTGATCGCGTCCTGCGTGCGCCCGGCAGCCTGGCCGGAGGCAACCTTCCGTGCAGCGTCCTGCTTGGGCATGTTCGAGCTCCCGCTTTCGAAGATCAGATCGACGACGATCACGCTGGCCGCCTCGCACGAAACCCTACGAAACGTCAGCTCGTCGCGATCACCATCGACCGTGGGCCGACCGTGATCGTCGCGCCTTCCCCGAGCGGTCCGCCGGCCGCCGGCACGCCGTCCTCCGGGGTCGTGTCGAGGCTCGGGGTCCACCCGCCCGGGGGTGGACTCGGCACCGTGAAGCCGACCGGCTCCCAGTAGGCGTTGACCATCACGAGCACGGACGGCCCGGGCGGGGTGGCCGTGAACACGACGGCGAAGCTGTGCCCCGCCGGGTTGTCCCAGTCGGCGCTCGTGACCGGCGAGCCGTCGGGATCGAACCAGCCCAGACCGGTGAGGAGGTTTGACTGACTCGACTCGGGTTTCGCACTTTTCGCTTCGGCCGACTGCACGTCGGGGCGGGGCGGCGCCGGGGTGGGCGCGGGTCGGGCGCGCGGGGTGTGGGATGCGATCGACCGGGCTCCTCCCGGGCGGCGGAGGTGGATGCGAGACCTTCGTCGCGAAAGTAGCTGACTGAGTCAGTCAACTACTCTCCTTGGAGAGTCCACTTCTCTCCACGACCCGGTCCCCCCCCCGCAGAGAGCCCGCCCGGCTCTGAGCGCCCGAGCTCGGCCCCCCGAACCTAGCCGCGACCCGCTCTCCTGACCTCGCCCCCCTCGGCGCCCGCGTGCCGCCAGCCGCTCACCCGTGACCCGCCGGCGAGACCACTCGCCCGGCGGCGTTGGGCCCGGAACTCCGCCAGAGCCGGGTCCACGTCGGCAAGGTCGGGCTCGCGGTCCTCCAGGACGCGCGCCTCACACACCTTCTCGACCAGCTCCCCGTCGACCACGTCGACCCGGTGGGCGTCGCACCCCGGCCGGCCCGTGACGACCTCGAGGAGCTCGGTTCCCGCGAACACCAGGGCCGTCCCGTCGGGGACCCCCCAACCCCCGGGGATTCCGCCTGCGAGCATCGCCGCGTGGTAGGCCGGACGCCGGGCCGCGTCGTTTGCGTAGTGGACGCAGTTGCTCCCCTCGAGGAAGCCCAGGCCCCGGGTCGCGCGCGGCTCGCCGTGCGACCGGGTGATCCCCGCCTGGAACCAGCACATCGACCCGGCACTCACCCCGCAGAGGAGGATCCCCGCGTCCCACGCCTCGCGCAGGACCTCGTCGAGGCCGTGGGTCCGCCAGATCGCCAGGAGGTTCGCGAGGCTGCCCCCGCCGACGTAGATCGCATCCTGCGCGAGGAGGTGCTCCCGCACCTCGACCTCGGGTTGGTCGCCCAGCCGGAAGAGAGCCAGATGCGACGGGGAGCACCCGAGCCGGCGGAAGGTCGCGTTGAAGCGGGTGATCTGCTCCTTCGGGTCACCGCTCGCCGTCGGCAGCAGGCAGATCCTCGGCCGGTCGGGCCCGGCCAGCTCGGCGATGTAGGCGTCGAGGGCGTGATCGCGCCCGGTCGACCCGAAACCTCCCCCGCCGATCGCCACGATCCGCCGGGTCCTCGGGCCGGGCGTCAACTTCGCGCGCCCGCCGCGATCGCGGTTGGCGGGCAGACCTCGGCCGGGCCCGAATCCGGCGCCACGCTCAGACGCCGGCCGGCCGCGGCCGGCGAAAGGGCCGGAAGACCCTCGGCGAGGTAGCGCGTCCGGATCGCCGACTTCACGACCCGCCCCCGGACGCACCGCATCCGGTAGGCCCGGGCGTGCGGCCGGGAGCTGACCGCCCGGACGAGTCGCTCACCGACGAAATGCAGGGCCGCGCCATCCTCCGCAGCGTACCCCGGACACAACCCGTCGACCAGGAACTGCCGGTAGCTCCGGTCGCGGGCCTGCTCGCCGTCGTAGTGGACGGTGTTGCTCCACGGAAGGAAGTCGAGCCCCTCGACCCGCTGCGGCTCGCCGTGGAAGGCGGTCACCGCCTCGCGGAACCAGCACAGCGAACCGGCGCTGACGCCGCACAGGAGAATCCCCTTCGACCAGGCCTCGCGGAGCACGACGTCCAGGCCGTGGGCCCGCCAGACACCGAGCAGGCTGATCACGCTGCCGCCGCCGACGTAGATGATGTCCTGCTCGAGGAGGTGCGTCCGCAGATCGGGGGCGCCGGCCTCCCGGCGAAACAGCGAGACGTGGGACGGCTCGCACCGGCCGGCGTCGAACGCCCGGTAGAAGCGGACGATGTAGTGGTCGGCGTCGCCGCTCGCCGACGCGAGGAAGCAGATCTTCGGCCGGGGCTTGTTGGCCAGCGCGAGGACGTAGTCGTCGAGGAGGGGATTTCCGGCCTCCATCGAGAATCCTCCGCCGCCGAAGGCGACGATCTGGGGGAGCACGCCGTTCACCAGTTGAATGTACGGCGATCACGACCGAATGTCCTTGGCCAGCCGGCCGAGCCGGGTGGACCGGCTGTACCCGCCCGGCTCGGTATCCTCGCGCGCATTCGTATCGCGATTGAGCACCGGACGGTCTATCGGTACGACCGCCCCGTCCGGCTCGGTCCCCACGTCGTCCGACTCCGGCCTGCGCCGCACTGCCGGACGCCGATCCTCGCGTACTCGCTGACCGTCAAGCCTGAGCGCCACTTCGTCAACTGGCAGCAGGACCCGTCGGGCAACCACCTCGCGCGGTATGTCTTCCCCGAGCCGACGGCCGAGCTCGCGGTGACCGTCGACCTGGTCGCCGAGATGACGGTCATCAACCCGTTCGACTTCTTCATCGACGAAGCCGCCCGCGAGTGGCCGTTCGCATACGACGCCGGGCTCGCCCAGGACCTCCTCCCGTACCTCGCGCCTGCGCAGGACGGCCCGCTCGTCGAGCAGTGGGTCGCCGGGATCGCCCGCACACCGACGCCCCTGATCGACTTCGTCGTCGCCCTCAACCGCCGGGTCCGCGACGACGTCGACTACTCGATCCGCATGGAGCACGGCGTCCAGGCCCCCGACGAGACGCTCGGGCTCGGGGTCGGGTCGTGCCGCGACAGCTCGTGGCTGCTCGTCGCGATCCTCCGCCGCCTGGGGATCGCCGCCCGCTTCGCGTCCGGCTACCTCGTCCAGCTGGCCGCCGATCGGCCCGCCCGGACCGGTCCGACGAGCGATTCGACCGACCTCCACGCCTGGGCCGAGGCCTACGTCCCCGGGGCCGGCTGGGTCGGCCTCGACCCGACGTCGGGACTGCTCGCCGGCGAGGGCCACATCCCGCTCGCGTGCACGTCGACCCCGGCGGCGGCGGCCCCGATCGAGGGCAACCGGGAACGGGCGGAGACGACGTTCGAGTTCTCCAACTCGGTCACCCGCTTCGCGCAGGCGCCGCGGGCCACGCTCCCGTACACGCCGGACCAGTGGGCACGGATCGACGCGCTCGGACACGCGGTCGACGCCGAGCTCCAGGCGGGCGACGCCCGTCTGACGATGGGCGGCGAGCCGACCTTCGTCGCGATCGGCGCCGGTCGTGCCGCCGAGTGGAACATCGCCGCCGACGGTCCGACCAAGCGCCCGCTGGCCACGGCGCTGGGGACCCGCCTCGCCCGCCGCCTCGCCCCGGGAGCGCTGATCCAGCACAGCCAGGGCAAGTGGTATCCGGGCGAGCCGCTCCCCCGGTGGCAGGTCGGCGTCAACTGGCGGACCGACGGCCACCCGCTGTGGCGGGACCCCGGCCTGCTGGCCGACCCGACGAGCACGGGCGACGGCACCCCGGCGCAGACCCGGGCGCTCGCCGAGGAGATCGCCGCCGGGCTGGGGCTGGCGGCGGAGATCTGCGTCCCGGCCTACGAGGACCCGGTCGGACGCCTCTGGACCGAGGCCCGCCTCCCGGCCGGCGACCCGCCGACCGGCCTGGCGTCGGACCCGCCGGACGCCGCGCTGGCGAACGCGGCCGCCCGGGCGGCGATCGTCGCCGCCCTCGATGCCGAGTCCGGTGAGCCCAGGGGGTTCGCGATCCCGCTCCACCGGGCGGCCGGCGACGACGAGTGGTCGACGGGTCGGTGGACGATCCGCCGGGGCGCGCTCTTCCTGATCGCCGGCGACTCGCCGATCGGGATGCGCCTGCCACTGCGGTCGATCGCCTGGAGCGCCCCGCCGGCCGAGCCCGAGCGCTCCCTCTTCGCTGCCGTCCCCGAGCTCCCTCCGACACCGCTCCCAACCCAGACAAGAGAGTCAGATCCGGCTCCGATCACCGCCCTGTGCGTCGAGCTCCGACACGGGCACCCCCACGTCTTCCTGCCTCCGCTGCACGACTTCGGACACTTCTGCGAGCTTGTCGCCGTGATCGAGGCCGCGGCCGCGGCCCGGCGGAGCGCAGTCGTGATCGAGGGGTATTCGCCGCCGCCGGACGCCCGGCTCGAGCACTTCTCGGTGACCCCGGATCCCGGTGTGATCGAGGTCAACATCCATCCGAGCGACTCGTGGGCGGACCTCGTCTCGAACACGACGACGATCTACGACGAGGCGGCCGAGGTCGGCCTGTGCGCCGAGAAGTTCGCCCTTGACGGGGTCCACACGGCGACCGGCGGCGGCAGCCACCTGACGCTCGGCGGCGCCCGCCCGGCCGACAGCCCGCTGCTGCGCCGGCCCGACCTCCTGCGCAGCCTGGTCACCTTCTGGCAGCACCACCCGTCGCTCTCATACCTCTTCTCCGGGCGCTTCGTCGGCCCGACCAGCCAGGCCCCGCGGGTCGACGAGGGCCGCCACGAGAGCCTCTACGAGCTCGAGATCGCCTTCGCCGAGCTCGACCGCCTCGCCGCGGAGGAGACCGTCCTCCCGTGGCACGTCGACCGTCTCCTGCGCAACCTCCTCGTCGACCTGTCGGGCAACACCCACCGGGCGGAGTTCTGCATCGACAAGCTGTTCTCGCCCGAGTCCGAGCGCGGCCGGCTCGGCGTGGTCGAGCTGCGCGGGTTCGAGATGGCCCCCCACCCGCAGATGGCCCTCGTCCAGGCGCTCCTCGTCCGGTCGCTGGTCGCCCGCTTCTGGGCCGCGCCGTACGCGGCTGCGCTCGTCCGGTGGGGGACCGAGCTCCACGACCGCTTCCTCCTGCCGTGGTGGATCGCAGCCGACATCCGCGCGGTCGCCGAGGATCTCCAGCGGCACGGCCTCCCGTTCGACGCGGCGTGGATCGACCCGTTCGTCGAGTTCCGCTTCCCCCGCCTGGGGATCACCAACGTCGACGGCGTGTCGATCGAGCTGCGGGCGGCGATCGAGCCGTGGAACGTGCTCGGCGAGGACGCGGCCGCCGGTTCGTCGCGGTTCGTCGACTCGTCGCTCGAGCGGATCCAGGTCCGCGTCGACGGGCTGACCCCGTCGCGGCACGCGGTCGCCTGCAATGGCTTCGTCGTCCCCCTCCACCCGACCGGGACACCCGGCAGCTACGTCGCCGGCGTGCGTTTCCGGGCCCGGCAGCTGACCTCGGCGCTGCACCCGACGATCGGCGTCCATGCGCCGCTCCACTTCGACCTCGTCGACCGGTGGACCGACCGGTCGCTCGGCGGCGCGACGTACCACGTCGTCCACCCGGGCGGCCGGTCTTACGACCGGGTCCCGTCCAACGCCAAGGAGGCCGAGGCCCGCCGGGCGAGCCGGTTCGAGTGCTACGGCCACACCGACGGCGGATTCGAGCGCGGCGGGACCGGCGAGACCCGCCAGGATGGGGTCTCCGGCGCCGGGGAATATCCTCGGACGCTCGATCTGCGACGCGCCCGCCGGCCCTGAGCCACGGCCGCGGGTCAGGGCCATGACAACGATGACGACGACCACCCCCAACGGGGCCTACCGCCCGCTCCCAGGGCGCTATGACGAGATGGTCGACGCCGCGGGCGCCCCCCGCGAGCACTGGGCCCACGTCTCGAGCGCCCTGCACCAGCTCGGTCCGGACGAGCTGCTCCGCCGCCGGGAGGAGGCGGCCCGGCTGATCGACCAGGACGGCGTCGTCTACAACGCGTACGGCGACTCGTCGCGGCCGGGCCAGAGCTGGCTGCTGGACCCCGTGCCGACGGTCCTCTCCAGCCGCGACTGGGAGGCGATCGAGACGGGGGTGATCGAGCGGGCCGAGCTCCTCAACCTCGTGCTCGAGGATCTCTATGGTCCGCGCAAGCTCCTGCGTCGGGGCCTGATCCCGCCGAAGGTCGTCTTCGCCCACGACGGCTTCCTGCGCCAGTGCGACCAGGTCCGGCTGCCGGGCGCCCACCAGCTCTTCAGCTACGCGGTGGACATCGGCCGCGACTGCGACGGCCGGCCGCGGGTGCTGTCGGACCGGACCCAGTCGCCGTCGGGATTCGGCTACGCGCTCGAGGCGCGGGCGGTCGTCTCGCGGGTCTTCCCGACCCTCTACCGCGACTCCCAGGTCCACCGGCTGGCGCCGTTCATGCGCTCGCTGCGCGGCGCCCTCCAGAACGTCGCCCCCCGCGACGTCGAGGATCCCCGGATCGTCGTCCTGACCCCGGGCCCGTGGAACGAGACCGCCTTCGAGCACGCCTTCCTCGCGTCGACGCTCGGCTATCCCCTCGTCGAGGGCGCCGACCTCACCGTCCGGTCGGGTGGCGTCTGGATGCGGTCGCTCGGCCGGCTCGAGCCGGTCCACGTGATCCTCCGGCGGGTCGACGCGTGGTTCTGCGATCCGCTCGAGCTCAAGGGAGACTCCCGCCTCGGGGTCGCCGGGCTCGCCCAGGCGGCCCGGTCGGGAGCCGTGTCGGTCGTCAACACGCTCGGATCGAGCGTGCTCGAGAATCCCGCCCTGATGGCGTTCCTCCCTGCGCTGAGCGAGCACCTGCTCGGCGTGCCGCTGCGCCTGCCGAGCGTGGCGACCTGGTGGTGCGGGGACGACGCCGGACGCCGGGAGGTCCTCTCACGCCTCGGCGAGCTGGTCCTGCGCCCGATCTCCCGGCGGGCAGGAACGAGCTCGGTGCTCGGATGGGAATGTTCTGGAGCACAATTGGATGAGGTGCGCCGGGCGATCGAGGCGCGGCCGGTCGAGTGGGTCGGCCAGGAATCGCTGGCGATGGCCGCGACCCCGACCCTGACCGACAGTGGCCTCGAGCCCCGTCGAAGCGTCCTGCGGGCGTTCGCGGTCCCCCGGGGCGACTCGTACGCCGTGATGCCGGGCGGCCTGACGCGGGTCGCCCCGGACGGCTCGAGCGGGCGGATCTCGAGTCAGGCGGGAGCGATCAGCAAGGACACGTGGGTGCTCGCGTCCGAGCCCGAGCGGCTGACCGGGTTCTGGCTCGAGTCGGGCCCGGCCGTCGAGCGGACCGATCCGATGGCCTCGATTCCGTCGCGGGTCGCCGAGAACCTCTGGTGGCTGGGCCGCTACGCCGAGCGGGCCGAGGCCGTCACCCGCCTGCTGCGGGCGGCCTTCGACCGTCGCAACGACTTCCAGGGGAGCGCGAACTCCCCGGGGATCGAGTCCTTCCACGCGCTGCTGGTCGCCCTCACGCGGATCACGAGCACCTACCCGGGGTTCGTCGGCGACGGCGCCGCCGGCCGGCTGGAGGCGCCCGGACGGGAGCTGCTCGACCTCGTCGTCGACCACGAGCGGCCGGGAACGCTCGCCCACTGCGTCCACGCCCTGCTCGACTCGGCCCACGCGATCCGCGACCAGCTCTCGGGCGACACGTGGCTCGTGATCGGGACGCTCGACAAGGAGTTGCTCGAGCTCGGCGACACGCTGAAGGACCCGCAGGCGGCCGTCCAGGGCGTGCTCCAGGAGGTCATGCACAGCCTCCTCGCGCTCGGCGGGCTCGGCGCCGAGAGCATGGTCCGCGACCTCGGCTGGCGCTTCATGGACGGCGGCCGGCGGATCGAGCGGGCCCAGCAGCTGCTGCTCCTGCTCCGGGCGACGGTCACCGACGCCCGGGGGACGGCAACCGACAGCCTGCTGCTGGAGTCGGTCCTGACGGCGGCCGAGAGCATCATCACCTACCGGCGGCGCTACCGATCCCACGGCCAGCTCGAGACGCTGCTCGACATGCTCCTGCTCGACGAGGGCAACCCCCGGTCGCTGGCCTTCGCCCTCGCCCAGCTGACCGTGAACCTCGACGCCGTCCCCGTGCGACCGAGCGACCGGCGCCTGCGCGAGGAGCAGCGCCTCCTGCTCGACGCGTCGACCCGCGTCCGCCTGGCCGACACGGCCGAGCTCGCCGGCGAGGACGCGGACGGCCACCGGCCGAGCCTCGACGAGTTCCTGGCCGAGCTCCACGAGAAGCTCCGGGAGACGGCCGACGCCGTCGATCGCGGCCACTTCCTGCATCCCCTTCCCCAGCGGTCGCTCGTCGGGGCCGGCGACACGCGCCCGGCCGGCGCGAAGGTCGTCTGATGGCGATCGCCTACGAAGTCACCCACCGGACCGAGTACGACTACGAGTCGGACGTCTCCCACAGCTACAGCCAGCTCCACCTCCTGCCGCGCGAGCTCCCCGGCCAGCGGTGCCTCTCGTCATCGGTGCTCGTCGTTCCCGAGCCCGAGGACTACCGCGAGCGGGTCGACTTCTTCGGCAACCGGGTCTCCTTCCTGGCGATCCACGAGCCCCACCGGAAGCTGAGCGTGACGGCGACGAGCGTCGTCGAGGTCGACGGCCGCGAGGACGCACGGCCCTCGTTCGAGTGCCACCGGCCGTGGGAGGACGTTCGCGACGCCCTGCGCGGCGCTCCGGCCGACCGGATCGACGCCGGCCAGTTCTCACTCGACTCGCCGCTGGTCGCGGCGTCCACCCGCTTCGCCGACTACGCGGCGGTCTCGTTCACCGCCGGCCGTGACTTCCTCGACGCGGTCTCAGACCTCTCGCATCGGATCCACACCGAGTTCGAGTACAAGCCGGGCGCGACGTCGGTCAGCACGCCGGTCGACGAGGTGCTCGACCAGCGGGAGGGGGTCTGTCAGGACTTCGCCCACCTGGCGATCGCCTGCCTGCGGTCGATCGGCCTGCCGGCCCGGTATGTCAGCGGCTACCTCGAGACCGACCCGCCGCCCGGGCGGCCGAAGCTGCGCGGAGCCGACGCGTCGCACGCCTGGCTCGCCGTCCTCGTCCCGGGGTTCGGCTGGCTCGAGGTCGACCCGACGAACGACCGGTTCGCGAGCAACCGCTACATCGTGACGGCGTTCGGCCGCGACTATTCCGACGTTCCCCCGCTGAGCGGCGTGATTTACACCGAGGGCGCGACCACGCGCCTGAAGGTCGTCGTCGACGTCGTCGCGCTGGCCGCTTAGCCTTGCGCGCGGCGCGGTAGACAGCCGGAGCGATGCGCGCCTTCGCCTGCGGCCACTGCGGCCAGCTCGTGTTCTTCGAGAACAGCCTCTGCCTGCGGTGCTCGACCCCGCTCGGCTTCGCCCCGTGGCGCGTCGACCTGGTCACACGGGACGCCGACCACCCCGACGCGCACGGGCTCGTCCAGTGCGCGAACGCCGGGATCGCCCACTGCAACTGGATGCTCGAGCCGGGTGACCCGGGACCGCTCTGCCGCAGCTGCCGCCTGACCCGGACCCGACCGAGCGAGGGGGACGCAGAGGGTCTCGAGCAGTTCGCCGCAGCCGAGGCGGCCAAGCGCCGGCTGCTCTTCCAGCTGCTCGACCTGGGTCTGCCGGTCGAGGCCGGCGGCCTGCAGTTCGATCTGTTGACCAGCCGGGCCGGACCGGTCGTGACCGGGCACAACGACGGCCTGATCACGATCGACCTGGCCGAGTCAGACGACGCCCGCCGGGAGCAGCGGCGGGCCGAGCTCGACGAGCCGTACCGGACGCTGCTCGGCCACTTCCGCCACGAGGTCGGCCACTTCGTCTGGCCGATGCTTGTCGGGCGGGCCGGCGATCACGCGCTCGAGGCCTGCCGGGAGCTGTTCGGCGACGAGCGCGCCGACTACGGCGCGGCGCTCGAGCGCCACTACGCAAACGGAGCGCCGCCCGATTGGAACGAGCGGCACGTCAGCGCCTACGCGACGTCACATCCGTGGGAGGACTGGGCCGAGACGTTCGCCCACTATCTCCACATCCGCGACGCGCTCCAGACCGCGGCCGCCTTCAGGCTGTTCGTCGCCGGGCCGCGAGAGACCGCCGACCCGGCCCTCGTCGCCGCGCCGGCGGCCGAGCCCGAGCGACCGCCGTTCGAGACATTGATCGGCGACTGGCTGCCCCTGACCTACGCCCTGAACGCAGTCAACCGGAGCATGGGCCGGGACGATCTCTACCCGTTCACGCTCGCCCCGACCGTGATCGACAAGCTGAGCTTCGTGCACGAGCGGGTCAGCACGGTCGGGACCCCCGCGGCCGCCGGCCGCCGGCCGGGCCGGTGAAGAGGGGCGTCGCGGGCGGCGCACGGCGGGGTCCGGCGGCGGACGGCTGGTCCGGCGGCGGGGGGCGGGTCAGGGCGGCGGGCGGCGAGTCAGGCGGCGGCGAACCCGGCCGCGGCTTCGGCCTCGGCGGCGGGCTTGG
>Ga0208480_1000794_pt1 | contig 11797 bp, 12 predicted proteins | sample NGESurshal092012_4_FD_184485 | JGI IMG/M metagenome (GOLD analysis project Ga0208480, IMG submission 184485) | Arctic peat soil microbial communities from Barrow, Alaska - NGEE Surface sample F53-1 shallow-092012 (SPAdes) | ecosystem: Environmental > Terrestrial > Soil > Wetlands > Peat ... | reverse complement strand
TACGAGCCGGTGCAGCGGAGCCGGCTGATCGACGTCGGCCCGACCGAGCTCGCCGAGCGGATCGACTGGCCGGCAGCCGACGCGGGTTAGCCCGGCTTCCGCTCGGCCGGCCGATAGCCTCCACCCGCGATGACGGAGGTCCCTGACCCGACGGTCACCCGCGCGCTCGACCGCGTCGCCTCCGGCCGCGACCTGACGTCTGAAGACGCGGCGGCGGTCCTGGGGCGGATCATGGCGGGCGAGGTCTCGCAGACGCAGATCGCCGGCTTTCTGATCGGCCTGCGGACCAAGGGGGAGACGGTCGACGAGGTCGTCGGCTTCGCGCGGACGATGCGCTCGCTCGCCGCGCCGGTCCACGCCGCAGATCCCGCGACTCTGCTCGACACGGCGGGGACCGGGGGAGGGCGGACGTCGTTCAACGTCTCGACGACCGCAGCCCTGATCGCCGCCGGCGCCGGCTGCCCGGTCGCCAAGCACGGCAACCGCTCGGCTACCAGCCTGTCGGGGTCGGCCGACCTGCTCGAGGCGCTCGGAGCGCGGATCGACCTCCCGCCGCCGGCGGTCGCCCGGTGCATCGACGAGGCCGGCTTCGGCTTCATGTTCGCCCCGTCCCACCACCAGGCGACCCGCTTCGTGATTCCCGTGCGCAAGCAGCTCGGCGTCCGGACGATCTTCAACTTCCTCGGCCCGCTCACCAACCCCGCCGGCGCCGGTCGCCAGCTGATCGGCGTCGCCGATCCCGCGTTCACCGAGGTGATCGCCGGGGCACTCGACGGCCTCGGGGCCACCAGGGCGCTGATCGTCAACTCGCAGGACGGGCTCGACGAGCTGAGCGCGGCCGCCCCGACCAACGTCATCGAGGTTGGCGGCGGCGCCGACACGCGTCGCTACACCGTCACGCCGGCCGAGCTCGGCGTCGAGCCGATCGACGGCGACGGGGTCCCAGGTGGGACGCCGGCCGAGAATGCGCAGACCACGCGCCTGATCCTCGCTGGGCGGACCGGGCCCGCCCGGGAAATGGCACTGATCAACGCAGCTGCGGCGATCTACGCTGCCGGCCGGGCCGAGACGATCGCCCACGGTGTCGAGCTCGCGCGGGCCGCGATCGACGACGGGTCGGCTGCCGCCGTGCTCGACCGCTTCGTCGCCCTCACGATCGGGCTCGCCGGCGCGCTCGCGTGAGCTCGGTCCTGGACGCGATCCTCCCGACCAAGCCCGGGGACGTCGGGCGCCCGGTCCCGCTCCAAGCTCATACGTGACTTCGTGAGCGACGGCCTGCGACGCGCCGACCTGGACGAGGTGGGCGAGTGGATCAGGCCTGGCTACCGCCCACGCGTCTGCGGCGGACATGCCGATCTGCGGTCGGCATGCGGTATGCTGACGCTGTATGTCGGCCACGAGGACGCAGGTCTACTTCACCGAGGTCCAGCGGGAGAGCCTCGATGCGCTGGCCAGGGATCAGGGGAAGACCCTCGCAGCAATCGTGCGGGAAGCCGTGGATGCCTACGTCGCGACGGCGTCGCCGGACGCGGACGCCGTACTCGACGCGTCGTTCGGCTCGATGCCCGACCTCGAGTCGGCCGACCGCGGTGATTGGGATCGTGGCTACGGCTGACGTCCTCGTCGACACTGATGTCCTGATAGGTCACCTCCGCGGCAAGCACCGTCTGTCGGGTCGCGGCCGATCGCTCGGTGTCTCGGTGATCTCGCGGTACGAGCTATTCGCCGGCCGAGACGAGCACGAGCGGCTGAGAGCATTTCTGCGACCGATGACCGAGCTGCCGATCAACCCGGCGATCGCCGAGCTCGCCGGAGTCACCCGACGCGAGTCCGGGATCCAGGTTCCGGATGCCCTGATTGCGGCGACGGCGCTCGCCCACGGGATTCCGGTGATGACCCGCAACCGGCGTCGCTTCGCTCGTGTCGCCGGGTTGCGCGTGATCGCGCCCGACTGAGTCTCCGATACCTCAGCTTCCTCGGGGTGGCTCCGCCGCTTCCGTGGTGAGAAGCGCGAGATCGACGAGGTGGGAGGGTCCTCGCCGGCTCAGCGGACCCACAGCGCTTGGACGGGAACCGCCCAGAGGCGCTCACCGAACGGCAGCGTCTGCTGGCCCGCGTAGAGGATCAGCCCGGCAACGAGCCGCGTCCCGACACGCTCGCGGATGTGTGCAAGGCCACTGAAGTCGCGCGCCCGGACGGTAGCGCTGGCCCTTGACATCGACACCGATGATCTCGCCAGACGGGCGCTCGATGATCACGTCGACCTCGCGCTGCCCATCGCGGTAGTGCCAGAAGCGCAGGGGCTCGACGTGGGGGAAGAGGTCGATCGCTGTGGCCAGCGGATCGCGTCCAGTGCGCGCAGGCCGGGTTCGGAGAAGGCGCCGGCGGCCAGTAGGATGCCGCGGTCGAGCGGCCGCAGGGGGCAACCAACCGCTACTTGACCAAAGCACTTGTGCCGATCATTTCAGCACAATGTGTTGGCTATCAACACTGCGGTGCTCGTTCGATCTCTGGCTGCGACAGGCTCTGATCACAGGCGCTTCGTCAATCGCGCGACCGAGACCGAGCGCCTGGTCGAGCTGGCCACAGCCGACATCGAGCGCGCGGCCGTGGCGCACCTCGACCCCGGGTGAACCTCTGAACGAGCAGACGACCGCCGCTCGCCCGGTCTCCACGGCCGCAGCCCTGCGCACCGAGGGCGAGCGAACGGTCCCAGGCGCGGGTGGGGCGCGCTGCGACATCGCCCAAGGCCGGCGCGATCGGGTTACGGCCAGTCGAGCCGGTCGGCGAGCTCGGCCGATCCGAGCTCGATCAGCTGGCTGCGTCCGGTGGCGTGGTACTCGCCGTTGCTCAAGGCCAGCCAGCTGACTTCGCGCTTGGCTGGGTCGACGATCAGGACCTCGTCGACCGCGTGGCCGGCGTAGAAGGCGAGCTTCGCCGGCGTCTCGTCGTCCGGGGACAGGATCTCGATCACCAGGGCCGCGGTGGCATGCCAGAGCCCGTCGGCGCCTGGCCGATGGAGCGCCCCGTCGGGCACGCGGTAGTCGTGCCTCCCAGCACCGATGTTGACCTCACCCGTGGCCTCGAGACCGGCCGCGGTGGCGAACGGCCCGAGCACGGCGGCGAGTTGCCATTGAAGCCTTCCGTGACCATGGGACGGGGCGGGCGCCATGTGCAGGACACCCTCCCACACCTCGTCGTGCCGATCGGCGCCGGCCTTCCGGCGAAGCTCGATCAGGGCTTCGAGCTCTGCGGGCGGGGGGCCGAGCACAAGCGTCGACATGACTCAGATCCTAGCCGACGGCCCCTCGGCCCTGCGGTACTCGCCACCGGGCAGCACGAGCCGCGTGGCCGTCTACGATTGGTCGGTATGCCTGCGATCCGCGACGACCTGCCGGGACACGAGCTCGTCCGCGACGGGCTGCCGGGCCTGGCTGCGTTCTCCTCCGCGGTGCCCGTGTGCGTGTTTTCCTGATCGACCAGTCCGACGATCCCGCGTGACCGGGACGGTCCTCGACGGAATCCTGGCGACGACGCGGGCGGATGTCGAACGGCGCAGGGTTGACCGGCCGCTGGCGGCGCAGGAGAGCCGCCGTCCGCCGCACCTCTTCCGCGATGCGCTGGCCGCGCCGGGCCTGTCGATCATCGCCGAGCACAAGCGCCGGTCGCCGTCGGCCGGTCCGATCGGCCATGGCGTGGACGTCGCCGAAATCGCCCGCGCCTACGAGCGGGGGGGTGCGGCGGCGATCTCCGTGCTGACCGAGGAGCACAACTTCGCGGGCTCGCTCGATGACCTGCGGGCCGCCCGGGCGGCCGTGAGCATCCCGATCATCCGCAAGGACTTCGTCGTCGACTCGTACCAGCTGGCCGAGGCAGTCGACGCCGGGGCGGATGCCGTCCTGTTGATCGTGGCCGCGCTCGGTCGGCGCAGGCTTCGCGAACTGCATGAGGAGGCGGTGGGGTTCGGGCTGGGTGTTCTGGTGGAGGTCCACGACGCCGACGAGCTCGAGGTCGCCCTGGGGCTCTCGCCGGCCGTGATCGGCGTCAACAACCGCGACCTGCGGGACTTCTCGGTCGACGTCGGGCGGACGCTCGCCCTCGCGCCGCTGATTCCCGACGGGACGATCGTCGTCTCGGAGTCTGGACTCGACTCCCCAGCGAGCCTCCGGCGCCTGGGTGATGCCGGGATCGACGCGGCGCTGGTCGGCGAGGCGCTGATGCGCTCGGCGGACCCGGCCGCCGCCCTGCGCGCGCTGCTCGCCAGACCCTGACCCTCTCCCGGCGCTGGGCCCGCCGTTCCGGTCGTGCCGGCTCCGGGCGTCGAGTCGAGCGACTCGGGCCGGCTCCTGCGCGGCACTCCGACCGGCCTTGCCTAGGCGTAATCGAGCCAATGTTGCGATATAGTCCGGCCGATGATCAACCTCTTCCGCTCCGCGCGGCGTCCGGAGCGGCCCAGCGCGCTCGGCGACCGCCCCGCCTCGTCGCGTCGCCTTCGCGCCGTGCTTCCGCTCGCCGTCCTCTCGATCGCGGCGGCTCTGTTGGTCGGACCGGCGCTCGCCAGTGCCGACTCGTCCTCGACGTTGACGATCGTCGGCACCAGCGACGTCAGCGACTCAGGGCTGATGGCCAACGTCATCCAGCCCGGGTTCCAGGCCGCGTTCCCGCAGTTCACCTTCAAGTACGTCGGCTCGGCCACACAGGCGGCGATCACCAACGCGGAGACGGGCGTCGGCGGCCCAAGCGTGCTGATCGTCCACGCGCCGTCGCTAGAGAATCAGTTCGTCGCCGGCAACTTCTCCTACGAGCCGTACGGTCGCGCGATCTTCACCAACGACTTCATCCTCGCCGGTCCGACGACCAGCCCGGATCCAGCCGGCGTGGCGGCCAACGCCCCCCACGACATCGTCCAGGCCTTCGCCGACGTCGCGACAGCCGGAAACGCCGGCACGGCCGAGTTCGCCTCGCGCCAGGGCGCCCCGGGCACGACCGTGGCCGAGCACGGGATCTGGCAACTCGTGGGACAGATGCCCAACCCGCCGGCGAGCCTGCTCCTGTGCACGGTCAGCGCGGCCAACGGCGGCGGCGAGACGCCGATCGCCCCCGGCGGCAGCGTCACCGCATCCGGGCAGGCCTGCCCCGGGACCGTCACGCCGCCCTCGTGGTACTTCGTGAACAACCTCACGCAGGGGCCGAATGTCGTCTTCGCGAACACCTGCAACGGTGCACCGGGCCTGAGCCCCGGTCACTGCTACGTGTTCACCGATCGTGGGACGTTCGACTACCTCTCGTCGGGCACCGACCTCGCCGGCGGATCGACGCCGGTCACGATCCCGAACCTGCGGATCCTCACGCGCGACAACAGCGCGACGGCCTCCGGCGGCGCCAACGAGCTGACCAACTACTTCCACGCCTACGTCATCAATCCCGCGGCGTTCGTCAGCCAGCCGAACATCTCGATCAACGTGCCGGCCGCTGAGGACTTCGTGAACTACCTGACGTCGCCGGCGCTCCAGTCGCAGCTGAAGAACTACCTCGCCGGGTCCGACACGCCTCCGTTCGTGGCTGACGCCTCTCCGATCCTGACCGAGGGCGGGGTCCCCGGCGTCGACAACGCGGGCGCGCCGATCACCGTGAGCGGGACCCTCACCAACGCTGAGCCCGGCTTTCCCGTGCTCGCCAATCAGCCCGTCACGCTCAACGAGATCGAGGGCGGCCTGCCGGTGCCCGTGGCGAGTGGCACGACTGACGCCAGCGGCCACTACGGCATTGCCTTCACCCCGACGACGTCCGGCGCCTACCAGGTCTCGACCGGCCTGATCACGCAGATCGAGAACTCGACCCTCAGCCCGCCCTTCGGCGACCTCCTGCAGCCCGCGGCCGCGGCCCCGGCCTCGCTGAGCGTCCAGGGCGCCGTCACGATCACCGGGGTCAGCCCGACCACGGGCGGCATCGTCGCCTCCGGAAACGTCGGGCCCGGAGGCCCTCACGGCCACGCGACGGTGACGATCTCGGCCCGTCCGCAGGGCTCGAGCGCCGGCTACACGCAGATCGGGGCGGCGGTCGGGCTCGCCGCGACCCAGCCCTCCTACGCTGTCGCCGCTCCGCTCGCGGCCGGCAAGTGGCAGGTCGTGGCCACCTTCGCGGACCCCGGCGTGGTGCTCCCGGCGACCTCCGGGCCGGCGAACGTCACGGTGGCGGCCACGCCGAGCGCCCCGTCCGCGGCCTCGACGGTGAAGTTCGGGAAGCTGAGCGTCACGAAGGGCGAGCTCACAGCGACCGGGACCGTCAGCCCGGCGCCGACCGCGGCGGGCGCCTACGTCGAGCTGGTCGGCCGGCACACGACGAAGGTCAAGATCACGCCGGCGACCAAGAAGGCCAAGAAGGCCGGTGCGTCGACGGCGGCCGCGAAGAAGGTCGTGCTGTCCAGGCTGGCCAAGCTCACGATCGCCAAGGGCAAGACGAAGTTCACGATCCACGCCAAGCTCAAGCGCGGCTACCACTGGCAGTTGGAGACCGAGTACGTCCGTCCCGGGCACAAGGCGGGCGTCTCGAAGTTGAGCGCGATCAACGTCCACTAGCCCTTTCGTGGCAGCCCGGCCGACTCGCTCCGCCGCGCCGCGCCGTCCGGCCGTGCGCCGCCGGTCGGGGAACCTCCGCGTACGGCGGCTCGGCGTGTCCGTCGGGCTGGCTGCGGCGCTGCTCGGGTCGTCGGTGACCGTCGCGGCTGCCGACCGCCAGGCGGTCGTCGCGACGATCCACGAACCCGGAGGCGTCGTCGCGACTCCGCCGGCCGTCACGATTGAGCGGCTCGAGGCCAGCGCCAACCCGTGCATGACCTACTCCGGGCCGGCCCCGGCCCTCTACGACCAGAGTGGCAGCGTCCAGGCCCAGCCGCCCGGCCCGAATTCGTGGTCGCTGGCCACGGTGCTCGAATGCGGCCTTGTCCCCGGGGTCGCGCTGAACGCGGTGACGGAGGTCGTCGTCAGGCAGCTCAGCGGCGCGGCTGAGACCGGCCGGGCGTCGACGCTGTCGACCGCGGACCTCTCTGCGACGGGCGACTTCGCTGACTCGGCGCAGCCGCTGATCGCCTATGACGGCTCGAACATCCTGTACTACCGGCCCTGGCGCGGCGGATCCGATCAGAACTACCGCGACAAGGTCGAGGAGCCGCCACCGTCGCCGCTGGCGATCGACGTCTACGAGGGGCCCCCGCTGACGGTCGTCGCGCAGGAGTCAAGTGGGACCGTCACGGCTGGAGCGGTCGTCGATTTCAGCGCGACCGTGTCCGATGCCGGCGGCGGCGCCCCGCCGGACCAGTCGACGCTCTCCTACAGCTGGGACTTCGACGGCGGCGCCGCGAGCTCGACTGCTGCGGCACCGAAGGTGACGTTCCCGACCGCCGGTACCTACAGCGTCACGGTCCAGGTGACCGACACGGCCGGTGGCGGCGGCGCCGACACGACGCTGCTCACGGTCAACCCGGCGGCGAACACGCCGACGACCCCGGCCCCGCCGGCGAACGCCCCGCCGACCGGGCCGGCGAACAGCAATGGTGCGACCCCGCACGGGATCGCCGGGAAGCACACCGCCTCGCACGGCGCCACCACCAAGAGCCCCGCGGCCAAGCCCACGCACGGCACGAAGTCCTCGGCCGCGGCCGGGACGAAGGCGCAGTCGAAGACGACGACCCAGCCGGCGCCGAGCCCGCCCTCGACGACGACCGCTACGCCCGGCGCCGGGACCACGGCGCCGCCTGCCTCGCATCACGCCGCCCACTCCTCGACACCGGTCAAGGGGCCGGCGCAGGGCGCGAGCGGCTTGGCCGCGGGGGCCGCGACGATCGACGGGCGTCTGATCAGCGACGTGGCGCCGCTCCCGGTCGAGTCGAGCCCGCTCGTCCGCGTTGTGGTCGCCAGCCCGGCCACCGCGCCGGAGGTCCGCCGGCCGACGGGTTCCTCGATCCTGCCCGCAGTGGCCGCCCTGCTGACGATCCTCGTCCTGCTCAGCCTCGGCGCCCGCCACCAGCTGGGCTGGCGCCGCCGTCCGGGGACCGTCGTTCTCGGCGGCTGAGGTTAGGGTTCGTTGATGATGCCCACGAACATCCCCGTCATGGCGCTCGGCACGCACGACGTCGACAACGCGATCTTCCACGTGTCGAGCGTGCTCCAGGTGCCCGTGCTGGTCTTCGCGCTGCTCGCCCTCGCGGCCGTGATCTTCGAGCTCGGCGCTTTCGGCGTCGAGCTGCGCAGCCGGCGCCGGCGGCACTTCGGTGCGATCTCGGCGGCCGCCGATCGCGCCCGTGCCGCGCTCCTCACCGGTGATCGACCAGGGGCCGCCTCCGCGGTCGGTGGGGTCGCGCGGAGCCCGGCGATGGCTGACACGATCGCCTTCGTCGTCAAGCACGCGCGAACCGACGGCGGCGACCACCAGCTCAACAAGGCGCTCGCCGACTTCGACTTCGACGCCCAGCGCAGGCTCGCGCGAACGCGCCTGCTCGTCCGCATCGGCCCGGCGCTCGGGCTGATGGGAACCCTGATCCCGCTCTCGCCGGCGCTGACCGGTCTCGCGAACGGTGACACCGCGGCGCTCAGCACAGATCTGCGAATCGCGTTCAGCGTCACGGTCGTCGGCCTCCTGATCGGCGCGGTCGCCTTCGGGCTGTCGCTCTCGCGCGATCGGATGTACGGCCAGGACCTCTCGGACCTCGAGTACCTCGCCGCCGTGATCAGCGACCCGCGGCCGGGCGGGGCGGGCGCATGAGTGCGCGGGTCTTCGGAGCCCGGGCGTGACCCTGCCGGTGATCGGAGCGCCGGCGTGATCACCGTCACGCCGCGCGCGCGCAACCGCGAGGATCGGGCGGGCGATCCGCTCGACGGGCTCGTCAACCTGTTCGACCTCGGGATCGTCCTCTCGGTGGCGTTCCTGCTCGCGGCGCTCTCCTCGCTGCACCTCGGTGGGGCGATCACCAAACACGGCCTGCACGCGGCCGCGAGCACGGAGATCGTCGTCAAGCCGGGGCAGACGGTTGCCCCGCTGCCGACACCGGGTGCGCGGACGATCGGCAAGGGCACCCAGGCGGGAGTCGTCTACCGCCTGTCCAACGGCCAGCTCGTCTACGTCCAGCAGGCCGCGGCCAAGAAGACCCCCTGAGGTGAAGTTCCTCTGGGAGGAGCTGCGCAGCGCGTTCCCGCTGATCTACCAGGGAAACCCATACCTCCTGAATGTGCTGTGGGTCACGATCCGCGTCGCCGCGATCTCGACCGTGGCCGCGATCGTGATCGGCCTGCCGATCGGCGTGACGATCGGGCTCGGGCGCTTCAGGGGCCGACGGGCGCTCCAGGTGTTCGCCAACGCGAGCCTCGGGCTGCCACCGGTGATCGCCGGGCTCGTCCTCTTCCTGCTGTTCGTCCCGCAGGGTCCGCTCGGCTCGCTCCAGCTCGTGTTCACCCTGAAGGCGGTGTACATCGCCCAGACGGTGCTCGCCCTCCCGTATATCGTCGCCCTGACGGCCGCCGCGATCCAGGGACTTCCGCCGGGACTGCTCGCCCAGGCGCGCGTGCTCGGGGCCGGCCGGGGTCAGCTCTGCGTGCTCGCGCTGCGCGAGGCCAAGGTCGGCGTGATAGCAGCGGTGATCGCGGCGCTCGGGTCGACCCTCTCCGAGGTCGGAGCCGTCGTGATCGTCGGCGGCAACGTCCAGGGCTATGACCAGACGCTCGCGAGCTCGGTGCTCCAGCAGGTCGATTCGGCGAGCTACGCCGGCGCGATCGCGATCGGCCTCATCCTGATGGCGCTGATCCTCGCCCTGCTGGGTGTGCTGACGGTGCTCCAGCAGCGTCAGGGTGGCATCGGCCTGCGTTTCCGGACCCCGACTTGACCCGGCCGCGGCCTGGGAGCGACGGCCGACTGCTGAGCGCCGACGGGCTCACTGCGCAGCGGGGCGGCCGCGACGTCGTCCGCGACGTCAGCCTGGAGCTGCGGGCCGGCGAGGTCGTCGCCCTGCTCGGGCCGAACGGCGCCGGCAAGAGCACGCTGCTCGACGCGCTCTCGGGCGTCCTCGTGCCGTCGGCCGGGACGGTCGAGCGTCACGGCCGGGTCGCGGTGGCCCTGCAGACGCCCGACCTCGCCCGCCGGAGCGTTCTCACCAACGTCACGCTCGGGCTCTCGTGGTGGGGCGTCCCGCGCGAGGAGCGCGAGCCGCGCGCACGGGCGGCGCTCGGCGTCCTGGGCGCCGATCACCTCGCAGACCGCTCGGCGCTCGCCCTCTCCGGCGGCGAGCGGCGCCGCGTCCACCTGGCGCGTGCGATGGCCGTCCGCGCCGACATCCTGATGCTCGACGAGCCGTTCGCCGGGCTCGATCCGGAGTCGCGCGCGAGCCTGCTCGAGGACGCCGTCTCGGCCCTGCACTCCAAGACCCGGGCGACCCTCGTCGTCGTACACGACCGGGCTGAAGCGTGGGCGCTCGCCGACCGCCTGCTCGTCCTGATCGACGGTCGGCTCGTCGCCTCCGGACCCCCGCGAGACCTCCTGGAGAGTCCGCCGACGGCCCAGGTCGCCCGCTTCCTCGGCTTCGACGGCTCGCTCGAGCAGGGCGGTGAGACCCTGCTGACGCGCCCGCCGCACGTCGCGCTCGACCCGACCGGCCCGCTCGAAGCCCGCGTCACCCGCGCGATCGGGCTCGAGGACGGCGTTCGGCTCGAGCTCGAGCTGGACCGCGGGCGGCTCTACACGGTCGCCGCGCTGCCGGCGCCGCAACCGGGGGACACGGTCCGTGTGCGCGTGCGCGGCGGCGCCCGCTTCGCGTCGGTGGCTCAGGAGTTGTAGGTCGCTCCGGCGGTGCCGCACGAGCGCAGCCCGTAGCGACCGGCCAGTGAGGTCACCGGGCTGGCGCTGAGCGCGGCCTCGGCGCTCGCCACGCCGGGAGCATCCGACTTGGCCGCCGCCGTCTCGAGGGCTCGGTAGTCGGCGGCGACGCCGGTGAACGCCGAGAGGAAGTTCGTCAGCAGCGTCCGATCCGCGGGCGTCCCGCCCTTCGGCCGCGGCAGGTCGCGCAGCTGGGTCGCCTCGGTCTGCACGAGCGGCAACACCTTGGCCACGTATCCCGACAGCGCGGCGAGCTGCTGCCCGCGGGCCTTGGTGAAGCTCGGCGGCGCGATCAGCCGGGTCGAGCGCACGCTGCTCACGCAGATCGCGTCGGCCCGGGCGATGAAGTCCTGCTTCGTGTACGCACCGCAGCCGGCCACGAGCACTCCGACCACAAGTACCACCGGCGTCCCTCTCGAGTAGCTCACCCACGCAGGATAGATCCTCACCCGCCCAGACGACTCGGCGCCAATCGTCCGGCCCGCCGGCCGAGCGACCGGCCCGACGGCATCAGCGGTACGCGGTAAACCAATGCAAAACCTCGATAGCCCTCTTGACACGGAACGATGCGACTACTAGGCTCGGCATGGCGAAGCGAGGAGGGCCCCGTAAGCGGCCCGGCGAGGCTGTCCGACCCCGGGGGAACAAGGTGAGCCGCAGACGGCGTGGCGTTGACCGTCGCGATCACGTCGAGACGGGCGTGGAGCGATGCGCGGGCGCCGCCGGCGGTCAGACCCGGCGGCCGCCGCCGCCGTCGTCGATCGACGGCGCTGCGCACCGCGATCGCCGCGCGCGTTGAGCCGCGCGGCATGCAGGACCAACTTGGCATCGATCTCAATGGAGGTGGGTAGGTCGTGGTTTTGTCTTCGGTTGTGTCTGCGCGGGGTGTTCGCGTGGGGTTGAGTGGGAGGGTTGTCGTGGCTTGTGCTGCGGTGGC
>Ga0208480_1000793_pt1 | contig 11798 bp, 10 predicted proteins | sample NGESurshal092012_4_FD_184485 | JGI IMG/M metagenome (GOLD analysis project Ga0208480, IMG submission 184485) | Arctic peat soil microbial communities from Barrow, Alaska - NGEE Surface sample F53-1 shallow-092012 (SPAdes) | ecosystem: Environmental > Terrestrial > Soil > Wetlands > Peat ... | reverse complement strand
CGGCCAGCTCACCGAGCAGCGCCCCGGCCAGCCGGGCGCTGCCTCCCTCGACCACCGGCCAGCCCACGGTGTGCGCCGCCATCGTAAGCAGCAGCCCGAACGCGCTGGTCACCGGCGCGCTCAGCGGCAGCATGGAGTGCGCCGCCACCCCCGCGAACAGGCCCCGGGCCTCCTCGGTGCGGAACCCGCGGGCCACCACGCTGGCGGGCGGCAGGCCTTCCAGGCCGAAGCGGGCCATGGCCAGCGGGTGCCGGGGCACGGACCGGATCGGGGCCAGGATCTCCGGCAGGGTCATCCCGGTGTCGCGCACCAGCGGGCCGAGCAGCCGCCGGTAGGCTCCCGCGTCGCGGCCCAGGCTGGCCGCGGTCTCCTCGACCGAGCCCGTGACCGCCGCGGCCCGCCCGCCGTCCAGGGGGTGGGCGAACGCGACCTTGGGCGTGCACAGCGTGACCCCGCGCGCGGCCAGGTCGACGCCGGTGAAGAACGGGGAGGACGCGGCGAGCGGGTGGACCGCGGAGCAGATGTCGTGGGCGTAGCCGGGGAGCGTTAGCTCGGCTGTCCGGCAACCGCCGCCAAAGGAGTCGGCGCGCTCGAAGAGCTCCACCTCGAGTCCGGCGCGGGCGAGCGTCAGGGCCGCGGCCAGACCGTTGGGTCCGGAGCCGACGATGACAGCGTCGGGCGAGCTCATCGCTCGAGCACCGCGCCCTGGGCGGCGACGATCGCCTCGGGGAGCCGCGCGGCGAGTGCGTCGAGCTCGGTGTCGCTGCGGGTCGGTGCGTGATGGAAGAGCACTGCGCTACCCGCGCCTGCGCGCTCGGCGAGCGCGACCGCGTACTCGGCCGCCGAGTGGCCGCGGTTCCCTTCCGGGGTCGTCAGCTCCTCGCGCAGCAGCGTCGCCTCCGGCGGCACCGAAGTCAGCACGGTCGGCTCGTAGAAGAAGCCCTCCGGGTCGGGGCGCCCGCCGCCGGTGACCACCGTGGCCCCGCGCGTTACCGCGTCCTTGACCAGCTCCTCGACCTTCTCGACGGCCTCGCGATTGACCAGCGGTCCGACCTGGACGCCGTTGGCGGTGCCGGCCCCGACCTTGAGCGCGGACATCCGGCTGGCCAGCCGGAGCGCGAACTCCTCCGCCACCGGCGCTTGGACGTAGAACCGGTTGGCGGAGGTGCAGGCCTCGCCCGCGTTGCGCATCTTGGCGATCATCGCGCCCTCGATCGCGGCGTCGAGGTCCGCGTCGGCGAAGACCAGGAATGGGGCGTTGCCGCCGAGCTCCATCGAAACGTTGAGCACCTGGTCGGCCGCCTCGCGAAGCAGGACGCGACCGACCTCGGTGGACCCGGTGAACGAGAGCTTGCGGACCCGGTCGTCGTGCAGCATCGCCGAGACGACGGCGCCCGAGCGCCGCGCGGGCAGGACGTTGACCACCCCGTCGGGCACTCCGGCGGTGGCCAGCAGCCGTGCCAGCGCCAGCGCCGTCAGCGGGGTGTCGCTGGCGGGCTTGAGCACCATCGTGCAGCCGGCCGCGAGCGCGGGCCCGATCTTGCGGGTGGCCATCGCGGCGGGGAAGTTCCACGGCGTGACCAGCACGCAGATTCCGATCGGCTGGTGCTGAACCAGGATCTTGTTGGCCCCGGACGGCGCGGTCGCCAGCGTGCCTTGCACCCGGACCGCCTCCTCCGAGTACCAGCGGAAGAACTCGGCCGCGTACAGGACCTCGCCCAGCGCGTCGGGAAGGGCCTTGCCGTTCTCCTGGGAGATGAGCCGGGCGAGCTCGCCCGCGCTCTCGGTCATCAGCTGGTAGGCGCGGCGGAGGATCTCGCCTCGCTCGCGGGGCGCGGTCGCGGCCCACGCCGGGGCGGCCGCCGCGGCGGCGTCGACGGCCGCGATGGCGTCCTCGACGGTGCCGTCGGCGACGTTCTGGAGGACGTCGCCGGTGGCCGGATCGATGACCTCGAACCGGCCGCCGTCTGAGGCCGGGACGAACTGCCCGCCAATGAACAGGTCTCTCATGGGTGCTGCCTTTCAGTCGGGGTTGGCTGCTGCTCGCGGGAGTGGGCCGCGGCTAGACGATCAGTCCCATCGGGTTCGCCATGCGGGCCGTGAACGCCGCCAGCCAGCGGGCCGCGAGGGCGCCGTCGATCGCGCGGTGATCGACCGAGAGCGTGCACTTCATGACCGTCGCGACGGTCACCGCGCCGTCGACGACGACGGGCTGCGGCCGCGCCGCACCGACCGCGAGGATGCCGGACTGCGGCGGGTTGATGATCGCGGAGAACTCAAGCGTCCCGTACATGCCGAGGTTGGAGACCGCGAACGTGCCGCCTTCGAGCTCGTGCTGGAGCAGCCGGCGCTCGCGTGCCCGCTCGGCCAGCGACCGCGCTTCCTGGGCGATGCCGGACAGGCGCCTGGCCTCGACCCCGCGAAGCACCGGCGTGACCAGCCCGCCCTCGGTCGCCACGGCGATCGACACGTCAACCGACCCGTGGGCCACCAGGCCCTCGTCGCTCCAGGTGACGTTCGCCTCTGGCACGTCGGTGAAGGCCGCTGCGACCGCCATCACCACGAAGTCGTTGACCGAGATCTTCACCGCCGAGGTCTCGTTGATCCGGCCGCGCAGCGCGATCAGCTCATCGACGACGCAGTCGGTCGACATGTAGAAGTGCGGCGTCGTCGCCTTGCTCTCGGTCAGCCGCCGCGCGATCGCCCGCCGGGCCGGCGTGTGCGGGATCAGCCTGTCGCCCGCCGCCAGGGCCGGCGCTAGCACCGGGGGAGCAGGACGAGCGGGGGGAACCGGGGGAGGTGCGGACGCCTGCGACGGCGCACGATCCGCGCTCGGCTCGAGCTCCGTCCGTTCCAGCAGCCGCTCGATGTCGCGCCGCACAATCCGACCGTTCGGGCCCGTCCCGGCGACGCCGCCCAGGTCGATGCCCTTCTCAAGCGCGACCTTACGCACCAGCGGGCTGGCCATGATGCGGCCCGGCGAGCCGCCGGCCGCCGACCCGTTCGCCTGCGCCGGCGCCGCCGCGGTCGGCGCCGTGTGGGTCGGCGCTCCCGCTATCGGCGCCGCCGCTGCCAGTGACGCGGCTACGGGTGACGCGCCTACCGGTGACCCGCCTTCCGGCGTCGCCACTGCTGCCGGCGGCACCTCGGAGCCAGTCGCCGTCCCGCCGCCGAGCGCGGCGTCGATGTCGGCGTCGCCCTCGCCCTCGCGGATCAGCACCACCATCGGCGCGCCGACCTCGCCTGCGTCGCCGGCCGCGAGCACCAGCCGGCCGACGATCCCCGCCTCTTCGGCCTGGTACTCGACCAGTGCCTTCTCGGTCTCGATCTCCGCGATCGGGTCCCCGACGGCGACGCTGTCGCCCGGTGCGACGAGCCAGTTCGCGATGGCCGCTTCCGTGGCGTCCGCCAGCACGCTCGGCATCCGCACAACCGAGGCCATCAGGAGTTCCCATCCCGACCGTGGCCCTGGACCTGACCCTGGACAAGGCCGAATCCGGCCCGGACCCGCTCTAGCCCGACCACGACCTCCTCGGTCCGGGCGATCGCCGCCCGCTCGAGGATCCGGGAGATCGACGGAGATGCCTCGCCGCCGGTCACCCGCTGCACCGGCTGGTCGAGCCAGTCGAAGAAGCGGCGCTGGATCTCGTCCGCCAGCCAGCCGCCGTACGACGTCCCCATCGCGCCCTGCTCGACGATCAGCACCGCGTTCGTCTTCCTGATCGACGCGCCCACCGTCTCCCAGTCGAGTGAAGCCCGGTCGAGGAAGCGCAGGTCGATGAGCTCGGCGTCGATCCCCGTCTCCTCAATCGCGGCCAGCGCATGAGAGACCATCGACAGGTAGGACAGCACGGTGACGTCGTTCCCTGAACGCCGCACGGCGGCGGTGCCGAACGGGATCTGGTAGTCAAGGTCATCGACCGGGATCTCGCCCTGCGCGCCGTAGAGGTCGATGTGCTCGACGAACAGCACCGGGTCATCGATCGCGAGCGCCGTGTTCATCAAGCCCACGTAGTCATACGGCGTCGACGCCGCCATGATCCGCCACCCTGGCGAGGTGGCGAAGACGCCGACCGGGTCCATCAGGTGCTGCGACCCGTAACCGGAGCCCATCGCGACCTTCGTCCGCAGCACCAGCGGCACCGGATTGCGGCCGCCGAACATGTGCCGGGCCTTGCCGATCTGGTTGAACACCTGGTCGGCGGCGACCCACAGGAAGTCCGGGTACATGAACTCGACCACCGGGCGGAACCGGCCGTCGAGTGCGAGCCCGCCGCCCAGCCCGGCGAACGCGTTCTCGCTGATCGGGGTGCCGAGCACCCGCCCCGGGTACTTCGCCGCCAGCCCCTTGGTGGCCCCATTGGTGCCGCCGCTGAGCCGGTGCACGTCCTCGCCAAGCACCACGATGCGCGAGTCCTCGCCCATCCGCCGGTCCATGACCCGCCACATCGCGTCGATGAACTTCCCGGTCGCAAGCTCACCGGTGAAGTCCTTCTGCTCAACCGTCCGCGCGTCGGCGATCTCGGACAGGTCGCCGCGGATCCCGACGTCGACGAAGGCGGGATCGGGCCACAGCGCGGGCCGGATCCGGCGGACGCCGGGCTTGGCCGCGTCCGGATCCGGCCCGACGAGCGCGCCGACGGCCAGTCGCATCGCCTCCTGGGCCTGCGACCGCACCGCGTCGACCCCGGCCGCATCGATCAGGCCGAGCGCGGTCATCTCCTTCGCGACCCGGTCGAGGGGATCGCGCGCACGCCAGGCGGCCTCCTCCTCCTTGGTCCGGTAGCCGAAGGCGCTACCGGGGAACGGCCCATTCTGGTGGAAGTACCGGTAGACGAGCGCCTCGATGACCACCGGCCCCTGGCCGGCCCGAAGCCGCTCCTGGGCCCGCTCCATCGCCAGATAGACCGCTAGCGGATCCATCCCGTCGACGCGCCAGGCGGGGATGCCGAAGCCGATCGCGCGGCCCGACAGCCGCGGCTCGCCGGTCGCCTCCTCCACGGTGGTCGAGACCGCGTAGAGGTTGTTCTCGATGAAGAAGCACAGCGGCAGCTGCCAGGCCGACGTCAGGTTGAGGCTCTCGAGCACCGACCCGATGTTCGCCGCGCCGTCGCCGAAGTACGTCACGGTGATGTCGGAGGTGCCCGACTGCCGCTGCGCCCAGGCGTTGCCGGCCGCCATCGGCACCCCGCCGCCGACGATGGCGTTGGTGCCGAGCGCCCCGGCCTCGAACCACTGCAGGTGCATGGAGCCGCCGCGCCCGGCGCAGTACCCCTGGGCGAGCCCGAGGATCTCGGCCAGCGTGCGCTGCAGCACCTCCTGCACCTCGGAGGTGACCAGATTCCTGAGGTCAAGCGAGCCCTTGGTCACGTGCGTGAGGGCCTTGGCCAGGAACTGGTGATGCCCGCGATGCGAGCCGTTGACGGCATCGGTCGAGCGCAGTCCGACGATCGAGCCGACCGCGCCGCCCTCCTGGCCGATGCTGGAGTGCGCCGGACCGTGCACCAGGCCCGCTCCGGCCAGGTCGAGGACCGTCTCCTCGAACGCGCGGACCAGGTGCAACTGCCCCAGCATCGCCGCCAGCAACCCTGGGTCAGCGGCCTTCCAATCCGCCGCCGTCGTACTCAGTTCGTTCCACTCGACTCCGGGCACAACGCGCTTGATGCGTGGCATCGGCATCTCCCTCCGCAGGCTGGTGCCGCCACGCTACTCCGCGAATGCATCCATTTCAACCCACCGGCGTGGCATATCGCCCACAACTGCCCACGGTCTGCGAGACATTGGATACATTCACATCCTCGCCCTGCCCCGGCTGCCCGAACCGCCACGCCGCCTGCACCACCCGCACCACTCGCACCACCCCCGCCGCCGACAGGGCTTACCGTGTGCTGGACGGGTCGCGGGGTGCCCCCAACGGCACACGCTGACCCCTCCGGTCGCGAATCGGCGCCCCAAACGGAACACGATCGCGCCCACACGCCCCTAGTCCGCAGGCAAACCCCACGATGTCTCAAGACATCGAGGACACCTTCCCGGCGCAAAAACTGAGTGGCGAGCCCCACCCGGAGCCCGCGACACTTTCGACGGCGTGCGGCTGGAACTCTGCCACTGGAAGTTCGATGAGCTGTCGATCGGCTGGAACAGCGTTGACACCGCCGCCGCGATCACCGAGTGGGGCTGGTTCGGTCTGACGCCTATGTGGTCGGCTGGACGGCGCCACCGGCGAGGACGCCGGCATCGCGACCGGCATGAACAACGCGTCCATGCAGATCGGCAGCGCCATCAGCCTGGCCGCCCTGGTCTCGCTCGGCGCCAGCCAGGCCGCAGAATCGCCGCCCGCCCGGCCGCCGCCCGCCCGGCTGTCCGGCCAGCGGATCGCGAAGAACCGGTAGTGAGATGATCTTCTCGGGTCTAACACTGGAGGACACGGATGTCGCCATCGCCGACCGGGGAATCTGCCGACGGGCAGCCGCTGAGCGCGCTTGAGGCGCTGCACTCGACCCCCTCCCGCCGCTACCTGGCACCCGATCCGATCCCGGACGACGTGCTGTGGGCGATCCTCGACGCCGCCATCCGCGGCCCGTCCGGCGGCAACCGGCAGCAGTGGGGCTGGGTCGTGGTGACCGACCAGGCGGTCAAGGAGCAGGTCGCGGGCTGGTACCGGAAGAACTGGGACTCCGCCTACGGCCGGCACCGGGACCGCATCCTGGCGGGCGACGCCTCCTCGGACATGAGCCCGCGCGGGTTCCTCGGCGCCGAGCACCTGGCCCACCACCTCGAGGAGGCCCCGGTGTGGGTCTTCGCGGTGCTCCGCAACGCGGCCGACGCGACCAGCCCCCGGGTCGGCTCCTCCATCTACGGCGCGGTCCAGCAGCTCTGCCTGGCCGCCCGCGCCTACGGCATCGGCACTTCGCTGACCACCCTCTACGGCGGCCACGAGGACGAGCTGCGCGAACTGCTCGGGCTGCCGGCCGACGCCCTGACGATGGCGCTGATCCCGATGGGCTACCCCGCCCGGGGGCGCTGGGCCGAGCCCAAGCGCCGGCCGGTGGACGAGGTCGTGCACTGGAACCGCTGGGGCGCCACCCGCGACCGGTCCTAGCAACCGAGGCGGCCCCGCGAGCCGCGCGACCAGGTCATTTCCCCGGCCCCTCCGCCGCGCCGAGCTGCTGATACCCCGGATGCACGCCGGGAGTGAGTCCCTGCTGCCCGGCGATGCGCCCCAGCAGCCCGGCTAGCTGCCCCCGCTCGGCCGGGGTGAGCGCGGCGCAGATGTCGTCCTCGTGCGCGGCCCCGATCGGCCCGAGCTCGGTCCGCAGGAACTGCCCGCCCTCGCCGGTCAGGAAGAGGGCGTGGTGCCTGCGGTCGTCCGGGTTCCGCCGACGCTCGATCAGGCCGCGCTCTTCCAGCTGGTCCACCAGCAGCACCAGCCGGCTAGGCGGGGTCCGCAGCTGGCGGGCGAGGTCCTGCTGGCTCTGCCCCGGCCGGGTGGCGACCAGCCGCAGCAGGCCCGCCTGGGCCGGGGTGAGGTCGAGGTCGGCGATCCGCCGGGCGAACCCCGCCGCCGCGTGCGCACCGATCTGGGCCAGCAGGAACGAGTTCGCCGTGCGCGGCCCGCCCGCGCCACGTTCCAATTCGTTCATGTTCTTCATCGTACAATCTTGACAATCATATACACGAGAGAACTATTATCGAGCGTATATCAACTTCGGTACCCCAAGAAACGTGATGACGATGGCCACCGACCTGAGCACGACCAGCACCGGGCCGCAGGCCGGCCACCCCCCGGACAGCCCGCAGCCGCCAGCAAGCGTCGCGCGGATCAGCGGCCGTCAGCTCACGGCCGGCCTCGCCGCCGCCGCCGGGCTGGCCGCGGTAGCAGCGGGAATCACGGTCCCGATCGCCCGCGCGCTCGCCCCGCAGTGGGCGCACACCGAGGGCCTCACGGTCCTGATCGTGGCCGAGGTCTACCTCGCGCTCACGGTCGGCCTCGTCGTCGGCGCGGGCGGGCGAGCGGGGGCCAGCCGGCTGCTGGCGCTGCGCCGCCCCGCACCGCGCCAGGTCGGATCGGCCCTCGCGGTGGCCGTCGCCGCCTGCGCCGCGGGCCTCGCCGTCTCGATGGCGTTCAGCCCGCTCAGCGGCGGCCCGGTCGCCACCCTGGAGGCGATCGTGCGGGCCGGCAGCGACGAGTCCCGGATGGCCGCGGCGACGCCGCTGGTGTGGGCGCTGATCGTGATCCGGGTCGCGGCGCTCACCGGCCTCGGCGAGGAACTGCTCTTCCGCGGCGCGCTCTACGGCTGGCTGCGCAGGCGGCTGCCGGTCTCGACCGTGATCGCCGTCACCAGCGTGCTGTTCGCCCTGGAGCACGCCTATTACCCGGTCCTGATCCCGCTCGTGCTGAGCTTCGGCCTGGCGGCCGGCTGGGTGCGGCACCGCACCGGGACCGTCGGCGCCACGATCGGGATGCACATCGCGGTCGACCTGAGCCTGTTCCTGGCCGCGGTGGCACTGTCCTGAAAAATTCAACCTCAGTTATCTCGAACGGACCGTTGCTCCGCCCGCAGCGCCAGGATGTCTCTGCCCCGGCGTCGACCGCAAGCCCGCCCTGATCCCGGCCCCCGGCTCCAGACCGGCCGGCCGGGATCACGGCGTCGGCGATCGTCGATCAGACCGACGGCCCCTTACACCGACCGCGTTGCGCGGTTGCAGCGTGACCACGATCCTGCCTCGGTCGGACCGACGGCGCCGTAAACCGACCGCGCAGCGCGGCTACATCGTGACCACGATCTTGCCGTGGACGTGCCGTCCGGCCTGGACCGTGACCGCGTCGCGGAGCTGCTCGACCGGGAAGACCGCGGCGATCGGCACGGTGATCCGCCCGGCCGCGATCGCGGCGGCGATCCGGTCGAGGGCATCCGGTTCCGCGTCGATGCCGCCGGTGGCGCGGACGCCGCCAGGCGGGTTCGGACCCGCGGCGACCGTGCAGACCCGCTCCGGCGGCACGCCGAGCGCCAGCGCGGCCTCGGCCGTCTCGGTGCCGAACAGGTCCGTCGCCGCCGTCACCTCGCCGGGAACCAGCGCCCGGACCCGGTCCGCCAGCCCGGCACCGTACGCCACCGGCTCGGCCCCAAGCTCTCGCAGGAACCCGAACGTGCCCTCCGAGGCGGTGCCGATCACGGTCGCGCCGGCCAGCGCGGCCAGCTGCACCGCGAACACGCCCACGCCGCCGGCCGCGCCGCCGATCAGGACGGTGTCGCCGGACCGCAGGCCGACCGCAGCGAGCGCGGCGGCAGCGGTCGCGCCGGCCACCGGCAGCGTGCTCGCCACCACGTCGCTCACGCCGTCCGGCGTGTGAAAGAGCCCCTCAGCCCCCTCGGCCGACGCCTTGAGGACCACGAAGTCGGCGACGGCCCTCGCCAGCGCGCCGCCGTAGACCCGGTCGCCGACGGCAAAGCCGCCCGCACCCGGGCCGGCCTCGTCGACCACGCCCGCGAAGTCGTACCCGAAGCCGGACGGCAGGGTCAGGCCGAACTGCGCCGCCCTCTCCGGCCGCGAGGCGAGGCCCCAGTCCATCGGATTCAGCCCGGCCGCCGCTACCCGGACACGGACTTCGCCCGGCCCGGCGTGCGGCTCGGGCACCTCCCGCAGCTGCAGGACCTCGGGGCCCCCGAACGTCTCGTAGATGACAGCTCTGCTCATGACGGCGCCTCCAGCGGACACGGTAACGGGACTTGGTCCCATCACTATATCCCCAGTGACGGGACTAAGTGCCGTAGGCTGTCCCCATGGTCCGCTGGGAACCGAACGCGTCAGAGCGGCTCGCCGTGGCCGCCCTCGAGCTGTTCGCCGAGCGGGGCTACGAGAACACGACCGTGATCGACATCGCGCAGCGGGCCGGGCTGACCAAGAGCACCTTCTTCCGGCACTTCCAGGACAAGCGGGAGGTGCTCTTCGGCAACGGCTCGATGAACGGGCTGCTGGCCGAGGCGATCGCCGCCGCCCCGGCCGAGGCGACCCCGCTCGAGGCGGTGGCCCACGCCCTCGACGCGATCGGGAGCCGGGTCTTCACCCCCGAGCGCCGCGCGTTCACCCCCCGCAGGCGGGCGGTGATCGCCGCCAACCCGGAACTGCAGGAGCGCGAGGCGCTCAAGGGCCTCGGCCTCACCGCGTCGATGACCGAGGCGCTCACCCGGCGCGGCGTCAGCGACCTGGCCGCGTCCGTGGCCGCCGACCTGGGCGCGCTGGCGATGAAAATCGCCTACAACCGCTGGGCCGGCACCACCGACGGCGACGACTTCGGCGAACTCGCGCGTCGGGCGCTCGGCGAAGTGCGGGCAGCCACCGCCGTGTGCTGACGCGAACGGATCGTCAAACCAGCGTTCACCGGGCAAATGCCCACGCCACCATCAGCGGGAACTCCTCTCGCCAGAACGCGCCGCCGTGCGATCCGTCCCGCTCGGTCATCGCGACGTCCGCGCCCGCATCGCGCAGCGCCTGCGCCCACCGGGTCGCGTTCTCGTGGAAGAACCGCTCCCGCGTGCCGGCGACGAGGTAGACGCGCGGAAGCGAGCTCGGCATCACGTCAGGAGGCCGGTAGCCGGCCCCCGGTGAGGCGCAGAAGACCGCGCCGTAGACCTCAGGATGCCGAAGCCCGAGGGCGAGCGCCAGCTCGCCACTGGCCGAGACGCCGAGCACCGCAGTGCGCTCGACCGGCAGCGCGACCCCGAAACGCGACTGCACCCACCCGCGGACCTCCTCGACGAAGAACGTCTCATGGGCCGCGAACCGCTCCGGGTCGAATCCCGGTGAGTACTCAGGCAGCCGCAGCGTCTCATCGGCCACCCGATGCGCGCCGACGATCATCGTGGGCGGCAGGGCGGACGCCTCGAGGGCTCCTCCCCACTGGGATATCAGCTGGCCGTCTCCGGCGAACACGACCGCCACGGGCGGAGCCGGCGGAACGTACACCGTGACCGGCCGGCCACCGTCGTACGCGAACCGCTCGGTGACGAGCTCTCCTGCGATGGACATCGACTTGCTTCCTTCTCAGTAGCAGCCCCCCGGCCATGAGGGCCTGCTACTCACTATGCCCCCACCGGTCAGAGTTCGGCGTGCCGGTCGAACAGCCTGCGCGACCCCAGGTAGCCGACCACGGTCAGCGCCGCGCGCGGCCGGGCAATGATCACCACCGCGCTGCTCGTACTGCTATCGCGCAACCCGTAACCACCCCTGCGGCGCTCCGACGGGGCGCTCGCGTTCATGGAACGTTAACGGGGATGGCCGGAATATTTATGGTTCGTTAACTTCCGCGAATCTACGGTCCTGATAGTTCGACCGTAGAAAGAGGAGGGTCCTTGCACAGCAGACGCAATCCTCACCGGGCAAGGAGAAAAGTCCCGGACTTCCCCGCCAGGCTGACCGTCGCGGCCGTCGCCGCCTTGGCGACGGTCTCGTTCCTGGCCATGGCCGCCCCAGCAGGCGCCAGCACCGCGTCACCCAGCACCGTGTCACCCAGCACCGCCATGGCCAGCGCGCAGGTCAAGCAGACCGCGACCAAGCCGGCCGACCGGGTGCAGCCCACGACGCCCTCAGACGTCCCCTACACGCTTCCCGTCCAGCTCCCGTCGACCGCCAGCTCCCCGACCGTCGCGGCCGACGCCCCCTACACGCCGGCCGTGCTCAACCTGATCGCGCAGCTGGAGCCGAGCAGCACCCCGACCGAGGCCGAGCTCGCCAACGCGAGCATCCTGTTCCACGGCGGCACCAACACCACCTGCAACAACGTCGGCCCGACGGCC
>Ga0208480_1000792_pt1 | contig 11798 bp, 10 predicted proteins | sample NGESurshal092012_4_FD_184485 | JGI IMG/M metagenome (GOLD analysis project Ga0208480, IMG submission 184485) | Arctic peat soil microbial communities from Barrow, Alaska - NGEE Surface sample F53-1 shallow-092012 (SPAdes) | ecosystem: Environmental > Terrestrial > Soil > Wetlands > Peat ... | reverse complement strand
CCGGCAACAGCTATGCCGCCGTTGCTGCGGTGTTCATCCGCAAAACCATGCCGAATGCGCTGTCCCCGCTGGAAGAGATCGCCAAACTCCACAAACTGACCGCGAGCGAGGTGCGGGTGTTTGACGCGGTGCTCAAAACCAATGGTGTCAAAGCGATCGCTAACCTGCTCGGCCTGTCACAGGCAACCGTCAAGACGCATTTGCACAATATCTTCGGCAAGACCGGAACGAAACGACAGACCGAGCTTGTAAAACTCGCAGCCGGAATGTGAATGCGTCATGCCCGGGCCACGCGTAAGTCATTTCTTCATTTTCGGCGCGCGAGGCGTGGGCCAGCCAACATTCGGGTGCGCCGCTAACGCGCCAACGGGAGAATGGGATCAGCCGCGTTCAGCTTGTCATTCTCCTTGTCGAGCTTTTCCAGGTTGCTTGAAGTCGTCTGGAAAGCGCGACGATGCGCATTCCACCGGAATATTGCCTGAAAGTTCCGCACGAATGGCCGCGGCACCTTATCCTCACCGCAATCTGCAAGGTCCTGCTGTAGTTTCACCTGTTCGGGGATTGTCAGCACGACCCGGCGGTAGCGGCTGCGGCGATCGGAAACGGTCTTGACCTTCGGCCATTCTGTAAGCTGGAACGTGCAGGCCTTGACGTTGAAGGTGAATACGGCGGCGACCAACCGGAAACGGCTGTGATGCACAAAGATCAGTTCGGTTTTGACGAAATCCTCATCCGAATTGAAATGATCGCTGTCGACGTGGATCAAGTCCGTTCCGTGACCAAGCGACATGCGCGGCTTGTCGGCAAACCCAGTGAGGCGGTCGCTGCCGACTTCGACCACATCGAGCAGTTTCGGCTTGCCGCCGACATCGAACAGCGCGAGCAGAACAAATTCCGTCACATCGCCGTCCGATGGCCCGAGATCCGCCATCAGAGCGAGACGGCGCTGGCCGTCGGTGTGCATTTCGAGCGGAAATAGATATTTGATCGAAACGGGACCTTCGGGAACGGTCTTATAGTTCTTGCCTTCGATATGCCGGTAGTTGACGATCTGGTGCGCCTTTCCTTCGTCGCCCGCGCTGTCCGGGGCAAGGTCTGTCACGACCATCCGCATGAGGTCGAAATAGGTCAGTCCCCTGTGACCGGCGACCGGGTCGTCAGGCTCGACGAGTGCCGCCCTGCCAGGAGCCGTCCACAGACACAGACATGCACACAGACATGCGACGACCAAGAGTGCTGTTCTCATGCAGGCTCGTTTCTGACCCCGGAAGCATCGGTATCTAACATCCCTCGCCGACCCTACCCTGCACCTCGCATGTCGACGACGGCCGGTGCGCCACGTCTTCACCGCCGGATGGCTCTGCCGGGGATCAGCTTAATCCCTTCGTCGCCTTGACCCCGCAAAAAGCGGAGACCTCACCGTCGACCCATCGTCTGACAACCGACATGTCTGAACGCCGCCAAAGATAGTCACCACTACGCCATCGGCGCCCACAGCACCTGATCGATGCGCGACGCGCCGGTCGCCAGCATCACCAGGCGATCAAGCCCGAGCGCGATCCCACTTGCATCGGGCATGTGGGCGAGCGCGGCCAGAAAATCCTCGTCGAGCGGATAGCGCTCGCCGTAGCGGCGCTGTTTCTCTGCCATCTCGCGCTCGAGACGGAGCCGTTGCTCGCGCGCGTCGGTGAGTTCACCAAAACCATTGGCGAGTTCGACGCCGCAGACGTAAAGCTCGAAGCGTTCGGCGACGCGCGGATCGTCCGGCGACGGCCGCGCCAGCGCCGCCTGCTGCGCCGGATATTCGTCCAGGATCGTGGCGCGGCCAATGCCGAGCTTCGGCTCGATCTTCTCGACCAGCACGCGGCTGAAAATATCGCCCCAGGTGTCGTCGTCGGCAATGCGGATACCGGCAACCTGCGCCGCGTGCGCAAGTCCATCGCGGTCGCCCTCCCCGCCATCGAGCGTCGCCAGCAGATCGATGCTCGCGTAGCGGCCGAAGGCCTCGGCAACGGACAACCGCTCCGGCTCAGCCGACGGATCGGCCGAGCGGCCGCGGAAGGAAAAATGCCACGTGCCCGCCGCCTGAGCCGCCTCCCGCAGCAACGCCGTGCAGTCGGCCATCAGCGCCGTATAGGGCTCGCCGGCGCGGTACCATTCGACCAGCGTGAATTCAGGCGCGTGCAGCGCGCCGCGCTCGCGATTGCGAAAGACTTTGGCGAATTCGACGATGCGGCGCTCGCCGGCGGCGAGAAGCTTCTTGCACGCGAATTCCGCCGAGGTCCGCAGATAAAACGGCGCAGCCGTTCCATCGGGCGCCGCAAGCGAAGTGGCGAAAGCATGCAGATGGGTTTCGTTGCCGGGCGAAACCGCGAGCACCCCGGTCTCGACCTCGACAAAATCATTGCGGCCAAACCAGCCGCGCAACGCAGCCGTCACCCGGGCCCGCGCCAGCAGCGCCGGCCGCCGGTCGGCGTGGACGTGCGGGGTCCAAAACGGCGAAGAATCGGGCACTTTGTCCGTCATAACCTTGTCGGCCGGAGTTTGCGAAATGACTGGCGATTAGCCCCAGGATCGGTATGTTGCGCGCAATCTAGGCGCCATTACGTAAGGATTTCGTCCCGTGAAAGTCATCGCTAGCTCGCTGCGCAAGGGCAATATCGTCGATATCGACGGCAGGCTCGGGGTCATCGTCTCCACCGAAAACATCCACCCCGGCAAGGGCACGCCGGTCACGCAAATGGATGTGCGCCGCATTGCCGACGGGGTGAAGGTGGCGCTGCGTTTTAAGACCACCGACCAGGTCGAGCGCGCTTTCGTCGAGGACAGAAAACACCAGTACATGTACCAGGACGGCGACGGCTTTCATTTCATGAATATGGAGAGCTACGACCAGGTGACGCTGCCGGAAGATATCATCGGCGATCAGGCGGCATATCTGCAGCCGGAAATGGAAGTCACTATCAGCATGCACGAGAGCACGCCGGTCGCCATCGAGCTGCCGCCCAAGGCGGTGCTCGAAGTGGTGGAAACCGAACCGACGATGAAGGGCCAGACCGCATCGTCATCCTACAAGCCGGCGGTCCTATCGAATGGCGTGCGCACCCTGGTGCCGCCGTTTGTCTCGATCGGCACCAAGATCGTGGTGCAGACCGCCGATGGCAGCTACGTTGAGCGGGCGAAGGACTAAGGGGCAGAGGAACGGCGCGGCAAGGAACTAAAACAACCGGACTGAAACAACCGGACTGAAACAACACTTGGCACGGACGGGCATCGATAGACGAAGCGTCGTTAAAGCGCTTGCCGGCAGCGCCGGATTGATTTTGCCGCACGTCGCTCCGGCAACCGCTCGCGCTAAGCACGCCGCGGCGCGCGCCAAGCCGACCAAAGAAATCACCTTCGATCGCTGGGTCGCCGCATTCCGCGCCAAAGCGCAAGCGCACGGCATTACGGAGGCGACCTACACGCAGGTCATGAGCGGAATGAAGCCTGACATGACCGGGCTCAAAGAGATCCGCGACCAGCCCGAATTTCACGAACAGCTCTGGCAATATCTCAATCGCCGCGTTTCCGACTGGCGCATCATCACCGGCCGCAAGGTCGCCGAGGAATACGCGCCGCTGCTCGCGCGCATTGAAAAAGACTACGGCGTCTCGCCCGCGACCATGCTCGGCGTGTGGGGCGTGGAGTCGACGTTCGGCGACCCGCTGGTCGAGAAGAATCACATGAAGCCCGTCATTCCCTCGCTGGCGGCTTTGTCCTGGGCCGAGCCGCGTCGCCGCGCCTACTGGGAGAGCGAACTGATCAATGCGCTCAGCATCGTGCAACGCGGCTGGAGTTCGCCGGAGGCGATGACCGGCTCCTGGGCCGGCGCCATGGGTCATACCCAATGGATGCCCGAAGTCTGGCTCCATCTCGGCGTCGACTACGATCATGACGGAAAAATCTCGCCTTACGGACGGCCGGACGACGCACTCGCCACTACGGCGCGCTTTTTCGTCGAGCGCGGCCATTACCGGCGCGGCGAGCATTGGGGCCATGAAGTGCGCATGCCGCAAAAGCTCGCTCGTGGCGGCGCGCGGAGCTATGCCGCGTGGCAGGCGGCCGGCGTCACGCGCGCCGACGGCGCGCCGTTTCCGCGGCCGAACGACACGGCCCTGCCGTGGCTGCCGGAACCCGGCGGCCCGGCGTTTTTGCTCGGCGCCAATTTCTTCGCGGTGAAGAGCTACAATCCATCGACGAGCTACGCGCTGGCGCTCTGTCATCTGGGCGATCGCTGCATGGGCGGCGAACCATTCGTGCAGCAATTCCCCGGCGGCGAGCCCGCGCCGACTTTGGCCGACATCGAGGAAATCCAGCGCCGCCTCACCGCACTCGGCTACGGCACCGGCGGCGCCGACGGCCGCGTCGGCACCCAGACCATGCTTGCCGTCCAAGCTTACCAGCGCAAAATCGGCATGGACCCGGCCGATGGCTATGCGGGCGTGGGACTTCTCGCCCGGTTGCGCAACGGCTCATGATCCGATTGGATGCGGCCCACAAACGCCATCCAACCACAACGACCACCCGCCAACCGACAAGAGGAAATGCCTGTATGACGCCTCCCCAATCCGCGACCGCTCGCGCGGCCGATCCGACGGTTTCGAAGATCGAGCGCCCTACGCCGGCCGGCGCCAACGCGCCCGGCTTCGGCTCCGACGTGATCGCCGACGCGCTGCGCTCGCTCGACGTGCCCTATATCGCGCTCACGCCCGGCGCGAGCTATCGCGGCCTGCATGACTCGATCGTCAACTATCTCGGCAATTCCAAACCGCAGATGCTGCTGTGCCTGCATGAAGAGGCGGCCGTCGCCATCGCCCAGGGCTACGCCAAAGTCACCGGCAAGGCGATGGTCACCGCGGTGCATTCCAATGTCGGGCTGATGCACGCCTCGATGGCGCTGTTCAACGCCTGGTGCGATCGCATGCCTGTGGTGGTGCTCGGCGCCACCGGGCCGGTCGACGCCGCGAAGCGGCGCCCCTGGATCGACTGGATTCACACATCGCGCGATCAGGGCGCGCTGGTGCGCGAATACACCAAGTGGGACGACCAGCCGGCCTCGCCCGCCGCCGCCCGCGAAGCGATCATGCGCGGCACCTGGATTGCCAACACCGTGCCGCAGGGCCCGGTCTACATCAATTTCGACGCCGAACTGCAGGAGATGAAAATCTCCGATCAGCTGCCGACGATCGATCCGGCGCGTTACATGCCGCAGGTCTCGACCGCGGCGCCGGCCGATCTCATCAAGCAGGCGGCCGCGATGCTCAAGGGCGCCAAGCAGGTGCTCATCCTCGCCGGCCGCGCCTCGCGCAGCGAGGACGCCTGGAACGCCCGCGTCGCGCTTGCCGAAGCGCTCGGTGCCCGCGTCCTGACCGATCTGAAAATCGGCGCCACCTTCCCGACCGACCATCCGCTGTTCGCCGGTTCGCCGCGCGCGCCGACGCCGGAGACCGTCGAGGGTCTAAAGGACGTCGACGTCGTGCTCAGCCTCGACTGGGTCGATCTCGCCGGTGCGTTGCGCCACTGGGGTCCATCGCCGTCCGTGAAGGTGATCCAGGTTTCGCTCGACCACCGCATCCACAATGGCTGGAGCATGGACCACCAGGCGCTGCCTGCCGTCGATATTCTGCTTTCGGCCGATCCGGACCTCGTGGTGCCCGAACTGGTGAAAGAAATCGGCAAGAGCGCAAAGCCGCACGCGGTTCCGAGCGCTCGCAAGGTCGCCCAGAAGGAGCCGACCGGCTTCACCAACGAGGTCATCGCGCGCGAACTGAAAAAGCTCGTCGGCGACCGGCCGGTGACCTACACGCATCTGCCGCTATCGTGGGATGAGAACTGGGTGGCGTTCAAGCACCCGCTCGATTATCTCGGCTCCGATGGCGGCGGCGGCGTCGGCGGCGGCCCGGGAATTTCGGTCGGCGCGGCGCTGGCGCTCAAAGGCTCGGGCCGGTTGCCGATTGCAATCTGTGGCGACGGCGACTTTCTGATGGGCGTCACTGCGGTGTGGACCGCGGTGCACTACAAGATCCCGCTGTTGTTCATACTCGCCAACAACCGCTCATTCTATAACGATGAGCTGCATCAGGAGCGGATGGCGCGTGCGCGCAACCGTCCAGTCGAAAACAAATGGATCGGCCAGCGCATGTCCGAGCCGGAAGTCGATCTCGCTGCCATGGGCCGCGCCCAAGGCGCCGTCGGCTTCGGTCCGATCACCTCGCCCGCCGATCTCGGCCCGGCGCTGCAAAAGGCGATCGCCGAGGTCGATGCCGGCGGGGTTGCCGTCGTCGATGTGCGCGTCGAGCCGGGCTACACCGTGGTCATGACTCAGGCGATGACGCGCGCGGGGAATTAGGCCCCATCATTCCGGGGCGCGGGCGAAAGCCCGCGAACCCGGAATCCACTGCCTCCGGCCGCGCATGGCGATAAGCGGAAGCTGCCGCCTTGCACGAATGGCCATTGTCGCCTATGTATTACATATTGTAATACATAGGTTAGCCGTGACAATAACCATCCGACTGCCAGTGAAGGTCGAGGCCGAATTGCGAGCGCGTCTTGATCGAAGCCGTGCAGCGCTCTCCGAATTCGTCCGCGAAGCGATCGCGGAGAAGCTGCGACGAGAGCGAGCCACCGAGGTCTCCGCGTACGAGATCGGCAAACACCTGTTCGGGAAGCACGGGAGCGGCCGGGATGATCTCAGCACCAACCGCAGGGCCGTCCTCGACGAGATCCTCCAAACCAAGCATCATCGTCGACGCGGGACCGCTGATCGCCCTGTTTGACCGCGACGACCGGTATCATCGTCGCGCGGTCGAGTTTGTGCGCGACAACAAGACCCGTCTTCTCAGCAATCTTCCGGCACTTACCGAGGCGGCTTTTGTACTGCGCTTCTCCGTCGAAGCTCAGCGCGACCTTTTATGGTGGGCACAACAAGCACTCGACATCGATCAGAGTACTGCAGCGGACCTGCCACGGATTATTACTCTGCTCGATCAATACCGCGATTTACCAGGCGCGTTCGCAGACGTCTCACTTGTAGCCTTGGCCGAGCGCCTGAACCTGCGGCGAATTGCCAGCTTCGACAGCGACTTCTCGATTTACAGGTTGCCCGGAAAACGGCCCTTTGAAAATGTATTGTCGCGTAGCGACTGAACGGGGTGCGCTCAGCACGGTGACTACGAGACAGCGCACTGGGGAGGAAACACATGGCACTGTTCTCAGGCTGCACTTGCTGCATCGGGCGGCGGGGATTCCTCTTAGGCGGCCTTGCCGCGGCGGCAACAAGCCTCGCCGCGCCCGCAATACGCGCACAGTCACAAGCACCCGCGATTAAAAAGCCCGGAACGCGCATCGACGTGCATCATCACTTCCTGCCGCCGCAATACATGAAGGAAGAGCACGAGCGCATCAGCTTCAAGCACGGCGGCGTATCGGCAGACCGCCTGTTGTCGTGGAAGCCCGAGCTGTCGCTCGAAGCCATGGACCAGAACGACATCGAAACCGCGATCGTCTCGGTGTCGACGCCGGGCCCGTGGTTCGGCGACGTCCCAGCCGGCCGCCGGCTGTCGCGGATGTGGAACGACTACGCGGCCGAGCAGATCCGCACCTATAAGGGCCGCTACGGGCTGTTCGCGGTGATCCCCCTGCCCGACACCGACGGCAGCCTGAAGGAAATCGAATACACCCTCGACACGCTGCACGCCGATGGCATCGGGCTGCTGTCTTCCTATGACGGCAAATATCTAGGCGATCCCGCCTTCGCGCCTGTATTCGCTGAGCTCAATCGCCGCAAGGCCATCGTCTATACGCATCCGACCACATCGGCGTGCTGCAGTGCCGTGCAGCCCGGCCTGCCGCCGCAGGCGATTGAATATCCATTCGAGACCACGCGCACGATCGCGAGCCTTCTGGTCAACGGCACGGTGCACAACAATCCCGACATCCGCTGGATCTTTTCGCACGGCGGCGGCGCCACGCCGATGATGGCCGGCCGCATGGTCGAGACACTCGCCCACCACCCGAATGCAAAAAAATTCATGCCGGACGGCGTGCTCGCTGAGTTGCGCAAGCTCTATTACGACACCGCCAGTGCCGACACCGCGCCGTCGATGGCGGCGCTGCGGCTGATGGCGCCGCTGTCGCACATTCTGTTCGGCACCGACTACCCGTTCGTCAGCGTCGCCGGCGGCGTCAAGCATCTCGGCGAAGACAGCCTGTCCGATGCCGACCGCGCCGCGATCGACCGCACCAATGCGCTCGCACTGCTGCCGAGACTGAGGGCGTAACCACCGTCATTGCGAGGAGCGTAGCGACGAAGCAATCCAGGCGGCCTCTCCGCGCTGGATTGCTTCGCTTCGCTCGCAATGACGAGCCCTTCACAACCTCCCCCGAATAACGCAACATGGGCGCGGGAGAAGTCCCACCCGCTCCAACGGATAGAACATGGCGACGGCGTCGATGGACGCCGCCAAGCCGGGAGTGACGACAATGAGGAAGCGCTTAGGCAGCGGCAGCGCGCCGCTGGCAGAAATCGCGGGCAATGGCCTTTTGCATCGCCGCGCGCTGTTGGGCGGTGGTATCGCGTTGGCCGGCGCTATGACAACCGGCGCCGCCACCAGGAGTGCCGCGGCCGAGCCGCTCACCAATCCGCCACTCACCGATCCGCAATGGACCAACGTGCCCGGCATCGTCACGCCGGTGCTGCAGACACCGTCGCGCTTCGAAAAGAACCTGGTGCGCATCCTGTCCAACCCGAAGGGCGAGCCGCGCACCCAACACGCCCGCACGCCGCTGCAGATGCTCGACGGCACCATCACGCCAAACCCGCTGCATTTCACCATTCTGCATTCGGGCATTCCCGACATCGACCCGGCGCAGCACCGCCTCATCGTCCACGGCATGGTCAAGCGCACGCTTGAATTCACCGTCGAGGATCTGCTGCGCTACCCGATGGTCACCCGCAAGCATTTCGTCGAATGCGGCGGCAACAGCGCCGCCATGTTCTCCAATGTGCCGCTGCAGGCTACGGTGCAGCAGTTGCACGGGCTCGCGTCCTGCGCCGAATGGACCGGCGTGCCGCTATCGGTCATCCTCGACGAAGCCGGCGTCGACCCAAAGGCGGTATGGATCATGGCGGAAGGCGCCGACGACCTTCTGGTCGCTCGCAGCGTGCCTCTGAAGAAGGGCTACGAAGATGCGCTGATCGCCTTCTATCAGAACGGCGAGCGGCTGATGCCCGGCAACGGCTACCCGATGCGGCTCTTGCTGCCCGGCTTCGAAGGCAACATGAACATCAAGTTCCTGCGCCGGCTTTACATCATCGACCAGCCGGCCATGACCTTCTACGAGACGCGCAACTACTCGCCGCTGTTGCCCGACGGCAAGGCTTACCGCTTCTACTTCGTCAACGAGGTGAAATCCTTCATCACCAAACCATCGTTCGGCATGAGTCTGAAGGCGCCGGGCTATTACGAAATCTCCGGCATCGCCTATTCGGGCACCGGTACCATCACCAAGGTTCTGGTCTCCGCCGACGGCGGCAAGAGCTGGGGCGAGGCTGCGGTCGAAGGCCCGGCGACGCCGAAGGCGTTCACGCGCTTTCGCATGCCGTGGCGCTGGGACGGCCAGCCGGTGACGATCACCAGCCGCGCCTGGGATGATTCCGGCGCGGTGCAGCCGCTGCGCGCCGATTTCGTCAAAGTGCGCGGCGAGACCAAAAAGCCGGTCAAGAGCCCCTACGCCTTCGCCAACCAGCACTACAACAGCCTCACCTCATGGGCCATCGACGCCAAGGGGGAGATCAAACATGTCTACGCTTAAGCCCCTCGGCTTTGCTCTCTTCGCGCTCACCCTCGCCTCCTCCGCTGCGCTCGCCGCCAACACGCCGAACCTCGGCAAGGCGGTCACCGAGAACGACTTCAAGGCTTGGGACATCACCATCCTGCCCGACGGCACCGGCCTGCCGCCCGGCAGCGGCACCGCGGCGCAAGGCGCCAAGCTGTTCGACGACAAGGGCTGCTCGCTGTGTCACGGCAAGGACGCGCGAGGCGGCAAATCCAACGAGCTGATCGGCAATCCGTCACTGGTCGAAGGCGGCATCGACGCCAACAAGACGGTCGCTAATTTCTGGGGCCAGGCGTCGACCTTGTTCGACTACATCCGCCGCGCCATGCCGTGGCCGACGCCGCACACGCTCTCCGACGACGAAACCTACGCGCTATGCGCCTATCTGCTCGCCGGCAACAACATCATTCCGCAAGACGAGCCAATGAACGCGCAGACGTTGCCCAAGGTGAAGATGCCGAACCGCAACAACTTCATCATCAAGTTCCCCGGGCGGATTTGACCGTCGGATTTATGCGAATCGGTGACGCGCGAGCGCAGCCATTTCCCGTTTCCGCGCCAACAAAAAGCCAAGAAAACGGCTCAACCTGCGTCCGACTCGGCAGAGTCGCACGCGGTTTTGCGTAAGGACACGCGACAAATCGGGGACTTCGAGATAACAACGACGATTCGACGATAAGTCATCCGGTTCTGGAACGATTTCGGTCACTTCTGCTTCTTAGAAGAATTACTGTGTTTACAGGGTGCTGCCTCTAACGCGATCACACGTGAGGAGCCCGCTATGGACCTGAGCTACCAGGAAATCTCCCTAGACACCTCGCTAGCGCTTTCCCAAGAGACCTCGGATCACCTGTCGCACGCTTTGGGCGAGACGGTCCTGCGGATTTGGGGGTATCTGCCGCGCGACGTTCAATGCCGTCTCTTCAACGAGACCTTGAACTCGCAGCATCGGCGGATGCGGCCACAGCTGGCGAGCCTGCTGCACGGCAAACACCCGCGCACATCCGGGGCACGGCAGGCCCGCGCCATGCTGGAGCCGGATAGCCTGGGCGGCTAGCGCGCCGCGCAATATTCGGCAATCACTTGCGCGATCACTACGGCGACCAAATGGTCGCCATCGGATCGGCTACACACTGTGGAACGGTGCGAGCGACGCGCGCAGTGGAGCGGAACTCAACCCGGTCCGCTCGTCGCTGCGCCACTCGCTCCGGTCGGCGCCGTCTACGACACCGAACGCGACTCCAAATATTATGCGCACGTACGCCTGCCTCAGATGTACGATGGCATCGTCTTTATTTCGGAGAGCACCGCAGCGAAGCCGCTGAATTGAGCAATATTCGGATCGATCGTGCAATATTTCGCTGGTTGCGCTTTTTTTCAAAAAGCAATGACCAGCGCAAATCCCGGATTGTTCCCTTAAGGGCGGCGTCGCGTCAGAAATCGACGTGGATTGGCAACCGGACAATAAGCAGGTTTGCCCGAAAGGAATCCCCAAATGACAGACGTCAACGCCGTGATTGCTATCTTCCCCGATCATCAAGGAGCAGAAGCTGCGATCAAGAAACTGGCCGACGCCAAAATCGACATGAAACACCTCAGCATCGTCGGCAAAGGGTATCAGACCGATGAAAATGTTGTGGGTTTCTACAATATGGGCGACCGGGTCAAATTTTGGGGCAAACGCGGCGCGTTTTGGGGCGCCCTGTGGGGCTGGCTGTTCGGCGCGGTGTTCGTAACCGTCCCAGCCGTCGGACCCGTCATCGTGCTTGGATACCTCGCCACTATGGTCGTTTCCGCGATCGAAGGCGGCGTCGTTGTCGGCGGGCTCAGCGCCCTGACCGCTGCGCTCTACAGCAGCGGCATACCAAAGGACAGCGTGATCCAATACGAGACAGCCTTGAAGGCGGACAAGTTTCTGG
>Ga0208480_1000789_pt1 | contig 11844 bp, 11 predicted proteins | sample NGESurshal092012_4_FD_184485 | JGI IMG/M metagenome (GOLD analysis project Ga0208480, IMG submission 184485) | Arctic peat soil microbial communities from Barrow, Alaska - NGEE Surface sample F53-1 shallow-092012 (SPAdes) | ecosystem: Environmental > Terrestrial > Soil > Wetlands > Peat ... | reverse complement strand
CCCGCCAGTACGGCATCTCGGCAGAGGTCAAAACGGCTCAACGACGCCGCCAGATGCAGGCCGCGCGCGCGCGCATGATGGCCGCCGTACCCAAAGCCGACGTGGTCGTGACCAACCCGACCCACTACGCCGTCGCACTGGTCTACGACGGCGCCTATACAGCGCCACTAGTGGTAGCCAAGGGCAAGGACCTGATCGCGGCCCAGATCAGACGTGTCGCCGAGGAAAACGACGTGCCCGTGATCGGCGATCCACCGCTTGCCAGGGCGCTTCACTCCTCAACCGAGATCGGCCAGATGATTCCCCAAGAACTCTATGCCGCGGTAGCGCAGGTGCTCGCCTTCGTCTACCGCATGGCCGGGCGCAGGAAGCTGGCCTCGTGAGCACCCGCGACATCGGGCCACACCGGCGCGGGCAACATCGCCTTGGGCTGCATCGCGAACAGACCATCCCTGCCAACGATGGCGTGCGCACTGGCGCCGGGAGGTTCCGCCCGTGAACAGCGCCACCGTCAAGCGCCTGCTGCGCCACACCGACCTGCTCGCCGCGGTCGCCGTCGTCTGCGTGGTGACGATGCTGGTCGTGCCGCTACCGCCGGCGCTCCTTGACCTGCTGATCACGCTCAACATCTCCGCGGCGCTGACAATCGTCGTGGCCACCATGTACTTGGGCAAGGCGCTCGATTTCGCCTCTTTCCCGAGCCTCTTGCTCCTGACGACGATGTTTCGCCTGGCGATCAACGTTTCCGTCACACGCCTGATCCTCACCACCGGCGACGCCGGCAGCGTAGTGAAGGCCTTCGGCTCGTTCGTGGTGGGGGGAAACGTCGTCGTCGGCCTCGTCATCTTCCTAATCCTCGTCGTGATCCAGTTCGTGGTCGTCACCAACGGCGCCGGGCGAGTGGCCGAGGTGGGCGCGCGCTTCACGCTCGACGCGATGCCGGGCAAGCAGATGGCGATCGACGCCGACCTGAACGCCGGCTTGATCTCAGACGACCAGGCGCGCGCAAGGCGCCAGGAAATATCGCGCGAGGCCGACTTCTACGGGGCGATGGACGGCGCCTCGAAGTTCGTCAAGGGCGACGCGATGGCGGCGCTCATCATCACAGCGATCAACCTCGTCGGCGGGATCGTCGTGGGCATGCTGCAAATGAATCTCGGCTTCGGCGAAGCCACCCAGAAGTACTCGCTGCTGACGGTCGGCGATGGGCTCGCCGCCCAGATCCCGGCGCTGCTGATTTCGGTCGCCGCAGGCATCATCGTCACACGCGCCGCTTCTAACCGCGACCTCGGCAGCGACATCGCCGGGCAGATCCTCTCCCAGAAGCGCGCGCCGATGGTGGCGGCCGGCGCGATCGGCCTGTTCGCGCTGATCCCCGGGCTGCCGAAGCTGCCGTTCCTGTTGATCGCGGCGATCTTCGGCGCGATCGGCTGGGCGGTACGCAACGGCATGCCCGAGGCGCAAGAGGCGGCCGCGGCCCAAGCGAAGGCCAAGGCCGCGGAGCTGGCCGCAGCGGCGCCCACCCCAGAGCCGTTGTCGGAGGTCGGCGTCGACGCCCTGGAGCTGGCGATCGGCTTCGGCCTCGTGCCGCTCGTCAATGGCGGCTCGCTCTTGCGCCGCGTGAGCATGATCCGCCGCCAGATAGCCGGCGACCTCGGCCTTGTGATCCCGCCGGTGCGCATCCACGACGAGCTCGGCATGGAATCGCACGAGTATGTACTGAAGGTGCGCGGCTCGGAGGTGACGCGCGGGCGCATCATGCCGGGGCACCTGCTGGCGATGGACCCGGGCGACGCGAGCGCCACCCTGCAAGGCATCCCCACGCGCGAGCCGGCCTTTGGCTTGGACGCGATGTGGGTGCACGACTCCGGGCGCGCCGAGGCCGAGGCGCTCGGCTACACCGTCGTCGATTCCGAGTCGGTGATCGTCACACACCTGACCGAGACGATCCGCTCGCACGCCGCCGAGCTACTGACGCGCCAGGACGTGCGCGCGCTGCTCGACAAGCTCAAGGAGTCAAACGCCGCGGTCGTCGAGGAGGTCGTGCCCGACACGCTGTCGCTCGGAGAGATCCAGCGCGTCCTACAGCTGCTGCTCTCAGAGGGCGTGCCGATCCGCGACCTGGGCACGATCGTGGAGGCAATCGGCGACAAGGCGCGAATAACGCGAGACACGAATCTATTGTCCGAGTACGCGCGCCAAGCGCTCGGCCGCGCGATCACAGCGCCTCACTTGGACGAGGAGCTGCGTTTGCGCGCGATCACCCTGGACCCGGCGATCGAGCAGGAGGTTGCGACCTCAATAACCCAGACGGCAGACGGAGAGTATTTGGCGATGGACCCACCAAGAGCACAGGCAATCGTCGGCGCCTTGCGAGCGCAGGTAGAGCACGCAAGCGGACGCGGCGTCAGACCTGTACTGCTGTGCTCAGCGCGCGTGCGTCGCCACCTGCGTAGGCTGATCGCCCAAGCCCAGCCGCACCTGCCAGTCTGCTCCTACAACGAGATCGCACCGGGAATCAATGTTGAGACCATCGGCGTCATCCACGCATGAGTAACGCCCCGGCAGCCGAGGCGGGTCCAGTTCACACCTACCGCGGGCGCACCGTCGAGGAGCTGCTCCCCCAGATCCAGGACGAGCTGGGCGCGAATGCAATCATCGTGCGCCGCCGCGAGGGCCTGAGCGGCGGTATCGCCGGCTTCTTTCAGCGGCGCTTCGTCGAGCTGGACGCGACCGAGGGCGGACCGCAGATCGACGTTTATGACGAACCGCATCCGGGCGCGGCAGCGACCTTTACGCCCCAGCGCGAACCTTCGCTCCACCGACGCCCTGCGCCGCAAGCAGAGGCGTTGAGCCCCCTCAATACCGCCTATGTCACCGAGCGCCTGGCTGCCCTCGCGCGAGCGGGGCCACTGGAGCCGGCACGCCTGCCGCAAGCCGAATCGACCGCGCGCATACCCCAATCGGTGGCGGACGTCGCGAAGCCGAGCGATCCGTTCGCGCTCATGCTGGAGCAGGCTTCCTCGCACGAGGAGCACATGTCGCCGCCGTGGTCTGGCTCGAGGGCAACACCAGGGCAGAGTCGGCACTCCGGCCAAGCCCCAGCCTCCAGCCAAGGTGCGACCCCCAGCTCGGGCGCCAGAGCCTCGGCACCCGCTTCAGCGCAAGCCCCGCTGCCCTCCCGCGCACGGACCAAGATCCAGGAGGGCCTGCTGGCACTCGGAGGCGGGGAGCAGTTTGCCGAAGAACTGATCGAAGGCGCCGCCGTCCACATCCGTCCGTTCGCGCCGCGAGCCAGCCTCAGCCAGGCCGTGCGATCGGCGCTCACGAGCCGCATCCCGGTGGCGCCACCGCTACCGGCGCAGGGTGCGGCGATCGTGCTCGTGGGCCCCGGCGGCGCCGGCAAGACGAGCTGCTGCGCCGCGCTGCTCGGCGCCTATCGCAAGGGCTCAGCGCTGCCGGCGAGCTGCGCCACACTGACCAGGACACAGGCAACCGGCGAGTTGCGCATGCTGCTCAGCCCGTACGTGATGAAGCCGACGGCAATCGACACCACCCGCGCCGTGCGCGCGCTGCGCAAGACCAAGAGCGAGGGCTTGCTCGTGATCGACACGCCCCCCCTCTCCCCGGGAGACCGCTCTGGGATACGCAAGTTGGCAAGCCTGCTCGCGGGGCTCGAGCCCGAGCGCATTGTCGTGGTACTCCCCACCACGTTGAGCGCGGTTGCCGCCGAGCAACTGCTGAAGGCATTGGGACCCCTGAAGGCAAACGCGCTGGCGCTGACGCACACCGACGACACCAACCAGATCGGTATGGCGATCGAGGCCGCATGCAAGTTCGGCCTGGCCCCCGAGTACACGCTTGGCCGTGCGCGCACCGGCGGCTGGACGGTCGGTCGGCTCGACCCGGCCGGACTGGCGGCCAAGCTCGTGCGGTGAGCCAGCAACGCGAGAACGTCCGTCTCCAGGCCGACCGGCCTGTGCTCGTCTATATGGGCAAAGACCGCCAGCCAGTTCACACATACGCGGTCGACCTCTCCGGCGGCGGCCTGCTGCTCGCGGGTCCGCATGTATTGGAGATCGACGAGGAGATCGAGTTCAAGCTGACTTTGGCGGCGGATCGCGAGCCGATTGTGGGGATGGGCAGGGTCGTGCGTAACGATTCCAGGGGGCGTCGTGCCATCACCTTCAGCCAGATGAGCGACGGCAATCGTCGCCGTCTGGTGCGCTTCATCTTCGAGCGCGAACGCGCCGAGCGGCGGCGTATGCTGGAAGCCGATGAGCGCAATGGCAACTGAGGCGCAGGCCCTCGTCGAGCAGCCGCCGGTCAGCGAGACGGCCACGCCGGTAGCGGCACCGCCGACTGCGCCACCGCAAAAGCCGGCTGAGAAGCAGGCGAAGGGAAAGAGCAAGCAGTCCAAAGGCAAGGACGCCGCTGGAAAGGACAAGAAGGCCAAGGGCGAGAAAGCCGGGAGCAAGGCGGAGGAGGGCTCGCCCAGCGTGGCCGCCCACCCGCGCGCAGCACGCGCCGTGGCACAAGCGAAGGGCTGGGGAGGGCTCGCAGGTTTCTTCATCGCCGGCTACCTCTCACTGCCAACGGGCACGCTCGCCCAAGCGGCTCTGCGAGCACTGATCGCCGGCAGCGTCTGCTACCTCGCAGCCTGGGCCGGGGCGGTGTTCGTATGGCGCAGACTCGTGATCGTCGAGATCAAGGGCCGCGAACAGGCTTTGCTCTCAGGCGCCCAGGCAGCACTCGTGCCAGGCGAGCCCGCAGGCGCTACCGCCGAGCCTCCACGCGCGGGGACTGCCTCGCCGGGACGCTAGCCGGAGATGGACGCGGTCCCGCCAATTTCTCGCGGCCTGCCGCCGGTCATACGCGCGACCAGGCCACCGGTGAAGCGGGTCGAGCGCATCTCACGCGATGAGGAGCGCCCGGAGAAGGACGAGCGTAAGCGCGAACAAGAAGAGCAGGCGGCCACAGCGCGTTTCGAGCAGGACAGTCCAGAGGAGGACGAGCGTCCACACATCGACATCCGCGTTTGAACCGGCACGCGAGGCTATGTCCGAAAGGCGATGCTTCCCGCGCGCGCGGGGAGCCATGTCGGGTTTTGGTCGCGTATGGGGCGGCCCCGCAGTGCAGGAAATCTTGCGCACAGAGGGAATCGTGCCGGCCGCGATGAATCCAGCTCAAGTTTCGTCGCTTGTCGGCGATAACGAGATATGAGCCGACACGGAGTGGGCTCGGGACCGACCAACAAATCGTCATCAAGGAGATGAACGCATGTCCCTCATGATCAACACCAACCTGGCGGCGATGGACGCCAACAGGAACCTCAATGGCACCGAGAGCTCGCTCTCGACCGCCATGCAGCGCCTTTCCTCGGGTCTGAAGATCAACTCGGCCGCCGACGACGTCGCCGGCTACGCGATCAGCCAGAACCTGCAGGGCCAGGTCAACGGCCTCAACCAGGCCACCCAGAACAGCCAGGACGCCGTTTCGCTTGCGCAGACGGCTCAGGGTTCGTTGAACGATGTCGAGCAGATGCTTCAGCGCGTCCGCGAGCTCGCGGTGCAGTACGCCAACGGCACGACTTCAGAAGCCGACAAGGAAGCGATCAACTCCGAGGTCACGCAGTTGACGTCTGAGATTGAACGCGTCGGTGAAACGACTCAGTTCAACGGCATCGACCTGCTCAGCAAAGAAGCGACGATCTCCTTCCAGGTCGGCGCCAACGACAAAGAAGTGATCGGTGTCAAGACCGCTGATCTGAAGACAGCGATCGAAAAAAAGATCGAACTCAAAGGTGCGGAACCGATCAAGGGCATCGATGAAGCGATCGACAAGGTCTCCGCTCTCGCCGGTGAATTCGGCGCGGTGCAGGATCGTATCCAGTACACCGAGTCCAACCTGGAAACTTACAGCCAGAATCTCTCTTCGGCTGTCAGTGGCATCACCGACGTGAACATGGCAGCGGAAATGACGAATTTCACCAAGCTGCAGGTTCTCGAGCAGGCCGGCGTGTCAGTTCTGGCACAGGCCAACGCACAGCCCCAGGCTGTCCTGAAGCTGCTCGGCTAGTCCTCATCTCTTCCTCAGCGGTGGCGTTCTAAAGACGCCACCGCTGCAGCGAAGCTCACCTGACAGGTGGTCGCTCAGGCGCGCCGGGTCAGGCGGGTCATATCGCTTCGGCGGTCCTGTGGGACCGCCGCGGCCACATACCGCCGCTTCATCGAGGGAACGGTGGTGGAAACGGGCGGCTTCGGCTGCCCGTTTCCCGTTTTTCGAGCTCAACAGCGGACCCAAGCTGCCGATTACACGGGCGATGTCCGTCGAATCTACGCTTTCGCAGGTCAGCGCGATCAGGCAGGCGCTCGCAGACCCGGCGGCATTGATCAGCTCGAGCGCCGCGATCAGCGGCGGCACCGAAGCGCCCAAGAGCGGCGGCACGCCCGGCACGACCAGCGCTGGCCAAGAATCCTCGTTTGCGGACGCACTCACGCAGGCAAACGACAGCTACCAGAGCAGCGCCGCGCCGACCTCGCCATTCGCTGAGTCAGACGTATACAGCCCCACCCGGCCGGTGGGAATCCTGGGTCTCGGCTACTCGAGCCAGCCGCGGAATCCAGATGGCATCGTCGGCTCCTCGCTTGGCGCACCGGGCGAAAACGCTGGCGCGCGCATCGTGGCGATCGCCGAAAGTCAGCTCGGCCAGACCGAGCAGCCGCCAGGCTCCAACGACTCTCCCGCGATCGCCGAATACCGCACCGCGACCGAAGGCGCGATCCCAGGCGCGCCGTGGTGCGCCTACTTCGCCTCGTGGGCAGCGCGCCAGGCCGGCGAGCCGCTGGGCACGCAAGGCCAGGGAATCGGCGACGTCTCAGAGATCTGGTCGTGGGCGCAGAGCAACGGCCGCGCGATAACCAACGGGCCGGGCGTCCTGCCCAAGCCGGGCGATCTGATCGTCTTCGGCGGAGAGCACGTTGGCATCGTCAGAGGTGTCCTGCCGGACGGCCAGATTGCGACGATCGAGGGCAACTACGAAAACAAGGTCGCCGCCAACGTACGTAGCCCCACCGAAGCGACGGGGTATGTGAGCATGAGCTGAGTGCGCTTCACAGAGATCATCGCCATCGCCGCCGCCGGCCTGGCGGCGGGCATGATCAACACCGTCGTCGGCAGCGGCACGCTGATCACATTCCCGGTGCTGCTGGCCTTCGGCTATGCACCGGTGACAGCCAACGTGTCGAACACGATCGGGCTGGTCCCGGGCTCGGTCTCGGGCGCGATCGGCTATCGGCGCGAGCTGATCGGCCAACGCAAACAGGCGATCCGCCTCGGCAGCGCCTCGGTGCTCGGCGGCGTCAGCGGCGCGGTGCTGTTGTTGGCGCTGCCGGCCGCTGCCTTCGAGGCGATTGTGCCCGTCTTCATCGGACTGGCGCTCGTCCTGATCGTGCTGCAACCACGCCTGACCTGCCTGCTCGCCGAGCATGCCGCCCATTCCGCGCACACCGGGCGCATCTTGCTGGCGGCGCTGTACGCGACCGGTGTCTACGGCGGCTATTTCGGCGCCGCCCAAGGGATTCTGCTGCTCGGCATTCTCGGCCTCGCGCTCCCCCAGGACCTGCATCGCACAAACGCGCTGAAGAACGTACTGGCCGGTCTCGTCAACGGCGTCGCCGGCGCGTTCTTCGTCTTCGCCGCGCACGTCGAGTGGGCGCCGGCGGCGATCATCGCCTGCAGCTCGATCGTCGGTGCGCAGATCGGAGCGAGATATGGGCGGCGCCTGAACCCGGTGGCCTTGCGCGCCTTGATAGTGGTGGTGGGCATCGCGGCAATCGTGCATTTCCTGGCGACCTGAGCTTTAGAGCGCAAACGCATCCTGTGCTTGCGCCGTCATCTGGACGACTCCGCATAGGCAAGCCACAAACGAAGTGGGAAACACTCCTGGCAATGCCCGTCAGCCACCCTAGACTTGGATATCGCCACGCAGTAACGTTCCGAAGGTTCAGAGTAGATGGGCGGATTGTGATGGTGGGAGAGAGCGAACGTTGGGTCAGCTGGCTGAAGGGCGGGTCTCCGTGGAAGGGACCTTTGCTTGCGCTGCTGCTCGAGCGTCCGGGCCACCCGTATGACTTTGCCAATCGGCTGGTGCATCGCGTCGGCCCGGCCTGGCGGCTGGACACCAACGACGCCGGTCGCGTGCTTCGGCGGGCTGAGGAGCTCGGCTTGGCCTCCTCGGACATGGTCGACTCAAAACGCTCGCACCATCGCGTTCGCATGTATCAACCGACCGAGCTGACCTCCAAGGCTGTCGAGCATTGGATGAGCAGCCCCGTACCCGCCGAGCCTGTGCGGGCCGAGCTGTGGACTCGGATGGTGGTCTCCGCCCCCGAGCACGCCCCGGCCTTGCTGGAGGCGCTCGACCATTTCGAGCGCCAGCTGTTCGAGCTGCTCCACGAGCACGGGGCGCCGTTTCCCACCAAGACATGGAAGGGCCTGGAGTTGGAGCTGGCACGGCGAGGCGTGGTGACGCGGGTAGAAGGAGACCTGGCGTGGATCGAACTGGCCCGCGGTCACATCCTCGAGTTCACCGGCGCGCTCCGTGCCCCTGCTTGAGGTCACAGGCCTCTGCAAGCGCTACCCCGACGGCTCACGCGAGCTGGTCGTGCTCAACGACGCCTCCTTTGAGATATTCGAGGATGACTTCGTCGGCCTGTGGGGCCTGCGTCGCGCCGGCAAGTCCACGCTGCTGAGAATTCTGGCCGGCCTGGAGGCGCCCGACAGCGGTAGCGTGCGCTTCGACGGCATCGAGCTGACCACGCTCTCCTCCGACGCCCGCGTGCGCCTGCTGCGCAACCAGCTGGCGCTGGCGTCGTTTGGCTGGGCGACGCATCGCAACCGCTCCGTGTGCGAACACGTCGCCCTGGCGGCCTGCGCCGATCATCGCATGACCGGGCGCAGCGCACGAGTGCTCGCCCGCCGAGCGCTACACCGATTGGCCGTGGTCGAGTGTGCCGAGCGACCGCTCGACCGACTCTCGCTCGACGAGCAGATACGCGTCGAGTTGGCCCGCGCTATCGTGCGCGGCCCGCGCCTCTTGCTGATAGACGATCCTCCAGTGCTGCAAAGCCCAACCGAGAACACCGAGCTGCACGAGCTGTTGCGCTCGCTGGGCGAGGAAGCTGGCCGAGCCGTGATGCTGAGCGCCTGTGACACCGCTCCGATTCAGCATGTAAAGCGGACGATGGCGCTCGGAAGGGGCCGCCTGCGCACAATGGATGCTCCGGGCACAGTCCTACCGTTCCCGGATCGCACCGGGACCGGCGGGCCGTGAGCCGCCTGCAACTGTGTGAGCTCGTCAAGTACTACGGGAGCGAGGGTGAGACCGTCAGAGCTGTGGATGGTGTCTCGCTGAGCCTCGCTCCAGGAGAGTTTGTAGCGCTATATGGACCTAGCGGTTCGGGCAAGACGACACTCTTGCTGCTGGCGGCCGGCCTGCTGAGTCCCGAGAGCGGTCAAGTGCTCTTCGAAGGGCGTGACATCGACGATTACTCGCCGGCGGAGCGAGCCTCCTACCGCCGCCGCGACGTGGGCATCGTCTTTCAGTCCTTCCATCTGATGGCGGGAGCCTCGGTGTTGAACAACGCCGCGATCAAGCCGCTCGCGGATGGCATGAGCCCCAAGAAGGCACGCGAGCTGGCGCGCCCGTGGCTCGACCGGGTCGGCTTGGTGGACCGTCACGACCATCGCCCACGACAGCTCTCCATGGGCGAGCGTCAGCGGGTGGCGATCGCCCGCGCACTTGTCAACGAGCCGCTGGTGCTGCTCTGCGACGAGCCGACCGGCAACCTCGATTCCAAGCGCAGCCGCGAAATCCTCACCCTGCTCAGAGACATCTGCCATGACCGCGACATCCCTGGCCTGCTGGTGACCCACGATCCGCAGGCGGTCGAATACGTCGACCAGGCCTACACACTCAGCGACGGAAAGCTTCAGGAGGGCGTCAGCCCAGAGCTCGTCCTGCCATGAGCGGACGTCTACAGAGCGTCAAACAGCTCCCGGCTCGACTGCGGGCGCTCTGGGACCTGTATGGATGGAGAGTCCGCCAGCATCCAACTCAAGAGCTGATGGGGGTCGTGGGGATCGCCGTCGGAGTGGCACTGCTCTTTGGTGTGCTGCTGGCAAACGTGGGCGTCACCGGACCAAGCGCCCAACTCGTGCACGAGCTCACGGGCACAGCTCGCTACACGCTGTCGGCACGCTCCTCCGATGGCTTCGACGAGGGGCTCATCGCCGCCGTCAGAGAGCTGCCGGATGTGCAGATCGCCTCTCCGATCCTGCGCGAGACTGCGACCGTGGTGGGACCGAAGGGCCGCGAACCGGTCGAGCTGATCGGCCTCACCCCGACGATAGTCGCGCTTGAAGGCGAAGCGACACGCAATCTCGGCGCCGGCGCACAGCTGCTGGCGGGAGGAGTCGGGCTGCCCGAAGAAGTGGCCCGCCGGGTGGGCGCCCGCGCCGGGCACGCCATCACGATCCTGACTGACGGCAACGCCAACAGGGTGCAGCTGCGAGCGACGCTCGGATCGCAGACGATCGGTGCGGTGGCGAGGAGCTCTGTCGCGGTCGGGCTGCTGTCCACGATCCAGCAGATCAGCGGCGTGGGAAATCGGGTCAGCTCGATCTTCGTCAGGCCGGCGCCCGGCACAGACCTGATGGTGCGCGCAGAGCTCGAGAAGATCGCAGGCGGACGCCTGGACGTGACGGGCGCCGACCACGAGACCCAGCTCTTGCAACAAGCTGCCAGGCCGAGCGATCAGTCGACCAGGCTGTTCGCCGCGATCGGCGCGATGGTGGGCTTTCTGCTCGCGCTCAACGCCGCGCTCATAACGACCCCCGAGCGTCGACGCTTCACCGCCGAGATGCGAACGCTTGGCTTCACGCGCCGCTACATCCTCACGATCCTCGCTTTCCAAGCGGCGATCCTCGGAGCGGTTGGATCGGCGATCGGGATCGGCGTCGGCTACGTGCTGTTTCAGACGGTTTTTCACAACACCCCCGGCTTTCTCACCTCGGCGTTTCTCGTCGGCTCCCAACAGCCCTTTCAAACCGGGCTCGTGCTATTGGCGCTCGCGTGCGGCGTGCTCGCCGCGATGGCGGCCTCGATCCCATGTGTCCTTGATCTGCGCTCCGACGTGGCCGATGCGGTGCTTCGCGAGCCGGGCGAGGCCGGACAGCAGGTGAGCCCGGCGCTGACGCGCCGGCTCGCCCTCGCGGGAGTAGCGCTGACGGCGGCGATCTCCCTTGCCGTGACGATCGCCACGAGCCTCACCGTCGTCGCCGGGATTCTGCTGGCGGTGGCGACCCTGTGCTTCGTGCCGGCAGCGCTCAGCGGAGCCCTGTGGCTGCTCGGGAAGCTCGGCGAGAACTTGCGCAACAGCGCGCTGCCGCTGACGGCCGCCGAACTCTCAGCGACTGCCACCCGCTCGATCGCGCTCACCTGCATCGTCGCGCTGGCCGTCTACGGCAGCGTCGCTGTCGGCGGCGCCCGCCACGATCTGCTGCGCGGACTGGACCAGGCGATCGCCCAGGAGTGGACTGCCGCCGATGCCTGGATCACACCCGATGAAAACATCTTCGACGCCGACAGTTTCGCCGCCGGAGGCCTATACCGGCGATTGGCGGCCGTGCCGGCCGTGGCAAGCTTCCACGCATATCAGGGCGGCTTTCTCGACGTCGGCGACCACCGTCTATGGATACGCGCAAGACCCGCGGACAACCCAGCGATGATCCTCTCGAGCCAGCTGGTTACAGGCAGCCTGGCGCTTGTCACCGCCCGCTTGC
>Ga0208480_1000787_pt1 | contig 11848 bp, 11 predicted proteins | sample NGESurshal092012_4_FD_184485 | JGI IMG/M metagenome (GOLD analysis project Ga0208480, IMG submission 184485) | Arctic peat soil microbial communities from Barrow, Alaska - NGEE Surface sample F53-1 shallow-092012 (SPAdes) | ecosystem: Environmental > Terrestrial > Soil > Wetlands > Peat ... | reverse complement strand
GGCTGACCTGCTGCGGATGGGCCGGCTGCCCGAGGCGTGGATCGCGCCGCCGGAGGTGCGGGAACTGCGGGAGCTGACCCGTTACCGGCACAAGCTGGTACACCTGCGGACCAGCTGCAAAGACCAGGTCCATGCCGTGCTGGCTAAGCTCGGCGTCCCGGTGACCTGCACCGGCATCTTCGGGAAAGCCGGGCTGGCGTGGCTGGATCAGCTCGGCCTGCCGCAGCCCTATGCCGGGAAGGTCACCTCGCTGCAGCAGCTGACCGCTGAGCTGACTGCCGAGATCACCATGCTCGGCGAGGTCATCGCGGACCTGCTGGCCGGTGACCGCGGCTACCAGGTGATCCAGCAGCTGCCCGGCATCGGCCCGGTCCTCGCCGCGGTCATCACCGCCGAGATCGGCGACGTCACCCGGTTCCGCACCGCGGCCCAGCTGTGCTCGTGGGCCGAGCTGACCCCCCGTCACCGGGCGTCTGACATCAAGGTCACCCGCGGGCATGTCACCAAGCAGGGCTCGCGGCTGCTGCGCTGGGCGCTGACCGGGGCGATCCAGCGGGCACCGGCGGACTCGGTAGCCGGCGCGGTCAAGGCCGGCATCATCGCCCGCCGCGGGAAGGAAGCCCGCAACATCGCCAAGGTCGCCGCCGCCCGCCGGCTCCTCACCCTGATCTTCTACGGCATGCGCGACGGGCAGATCCGCTGCCTGTCCAGATCTCCCGCCGGGCCGCCGGTGACCCAGCCGCCTGCGCGGGCGGCATGAACAGTTCTTCCTGGCCAGCGGCCAGGCGCGAGGTCGCGTCCTGTGTCTGCCCCGCTGCCCTCACCCGGCAGCGCGGGCGCCCCCTTGATTGACCCCGCCTGACCGCCTCTTCTGACGCGGACCCCGCCCCATGCGGCCCCGGCCCCCCGGGCCGGCGGCACGCGAAGGGATGACTGCAGCCAGCGGCACTGCCCGCACCGCGGACCTAACCATGGGACGGACCTGAACAACCGAATATGCCCCGCACGGCCCCCGGCTCCCGTTTCCCGCCGCCAGATCATCGGGCACCCGGCCGATCACCTCAAGGACGGCTGCGGCGCCGCCCCCGGGCGGCCGGGGTCCGCCCGGTCCTTGACCCGCCCGGCCGCTCGCCACGGACATGGCAGCTACCAGGAAAACAGGAGACGCCAGTCACGCACGCCCGAAAACAGCCAGCACCGCAGCAAACCCCCCTTTGACACGGCCCCGCTCCTTCAGGGATGACACTGATCTTCCACGGCAAGACCTCGGCACCTATCGGAAGGACGGACCAAACTCGACTCAGCCGGCGCTGATGGTCTCGGCGCTGGGCTACCTGCAGACATATTTGGCCGAGACAGTGACATCAGAAGTAGCTTCCAAGACTGCATTTGGTGGCATACTGTTAATGCCGCGCTTACGCACTTCCCCAGTTCCGTTAACAAAGGCAATTAGTTGTGCATCTGATGCGTAAGGCACTAGAAATATCTCGATATCTTGTAGACCGGCGCCTGGACACACCCGGAGTACCTTCCAGTGACTGTCTTTTATGGATAGCCGAGTTAAGGGATACCAAGCACCTTGCACCCCAGCTCTAACGACGAGCCATAGATCCGAGCCAGCCGGAATGTTAATCGCAGTGCCCCCGGCACCAAAGCCATTGTCGGGCTTCCTCGCCCCGTCGGTTGGATATCTAATCGTTACATATGGAGCGTAATGTTGCTTTATCCAGCTAATCAAGTACGGACTACCGATTCCACCGATCGATCCCAACAATGCAATCATGACCGCAAGAAGGCTAATTTTGTCCGAACGTTCCCACTTAGTGGGACGCTGGGGATGTCCGCCTGGCGATGGCGATGGCGATGGCGATGCCATGAGTAGAATGCTATCGTAATTGCACGACCGCACCCTGCTACTACGGCAATGTTTACAGGAAGACAAGCCGGGCCACAAATGGGCCATGTGGTACGGGGCTGGGGGTCAGCGAGGGGCCAGCACATGTCAACTGATGCTGCCTGACGGTCGAAGCCAGCTAGTGCCGTGTCAGACAAGGTTTGCCCGGTTGATGAGGCGGCGGAGTCGTTCGTCGTGGCGTGGTTGTTGCGCGAGATGATGTACCGGCGGATCACGTTGGCTTGTTCGCGGTGGCTGGGGGTCGCCGGTGCGATCGAGCGCGGAGTATCGCAGTGCCGTGAACTGGGCCTCGCTCCGGTTTGAGCCGGGAAGCGGTGGCTGGGATGCAGGCGATTTCGGCGTTGCCGCGGCACGGGAACTGATGAACCTGCTGCCACCGCAGGCCTGACGCTGGGTGTGCTGGCGCCCGGGGCAACTGCATCTCGCGAGCCGCCCCGTGCCTTGACAAGATGCAGGGCATGGGTGAGCTGATCTTGATCAGGCACGGCGAGACCGAGTGGAGCCGGTCGGGCCAGCACGCGGGCCGCACCGACGTTCCGCTCACTGACGCCGGCGTGGCCGCAGGCAAGGCGCTCGCCCCGGCGCTGGCCCGCCGCCATCTGGTCGCAGCGTTCAGCAGCCCGCTGAGCCGCGCCATGCGGACGGCCGGGCTGGCGGCCCTGACCGGCGTCAAGCCCGATCCTGACCTGCTGGAGTGGGACTACGGCGGTTACGAGGGCATGACCGAGGCGCAGATCCGGGAGACGAGGCCGGGCTGGAACCTGTGGCGCGACGGTGTCATTCCCGGCGACGCCGCTCATCCCGGCGAGACACTCCAGCAGGTGGCTGCGCGCACGGACGCGGTGCTGGGCCGGATCCGGCCGCTGCTGAACGACGGCGACATCGCCCTCGTCGCGCACGGTCACCTGCAGCGCGTGCTCACCGCACGCTGGCTCGGCCTCGACCCGTCAGCCGGCTGTCTGCTCCGCCACCCGCATCCGGGCACCCTCAGCGCCCTGGGGACCGAGCACGAGCAGACGGTCATCTCCGCCTGGAACCTCCCATAGCGGCTCGTCACCTGCCCGGATCGCATTGCCGCTCACAGGGACCGATCGTCTTGCCCGGTGTGCTGCGGCGAGGACGGCCGCTCGTGCCGCGTCAGGCTACTGTTGCCCGGTCGACGACGCGGCGGAGTCGTTCGTCGTAGGCGTGGTTGTTGCGCCAGATGATGTACCGGCGGATCATGCTGGCCTGCTCTTTATGGGAGGCGTGGTCGGTGCCGTCGAGTGCGAAGTACCGCAACGCGGTGAACTGGGCCTCGACCCGGTTTAACCACGAGGAGTTCGTCGGCGTATAGGCGATCTCGACGTTGTTCGCCGTCGCCCAGGCACCGACCCGGCCATCCCGGGCCGTGGTCAGGTGCGGGCTGAAGTTGTCACAGACGAACGCGATCCGGGTGGCAGGCGGGTAAAGGGTCCGCAGGTAGCGGCAGAACTCCAGGAACCGGGCCCGCGTCTTACGTGGCTTGACGTGCCCGAACAACTTGTCCTCACCCAGCTCATAGGCAGCGAAGAGATGCCGGACGCCCTCGGTGCGGGTGTAGGTGGCGCGCATCCGGGGCCGCGGCTCGCGGCCCGGCTCGGCGTTCTTCCCGCTGACCGCGGCCCACTGCCGGCCCGGCCGGGGCTGCAGGTTCAATGGCCCGAACTCATCGACGCAGAAAATGACCTCTGGTTCGCCCGGTTCCGGGACTACCTCACGGTCGGCGATCGCGTAAAGGTGCTCCACCCTGGCCTTCTTCGCCTCGTACTCCGGGTCCTTCGAGGCTTTCCAGGTTTTTATCCGTTGAAAGGTGACGCCTTCCTCGCGGAGCAGCGTGCGCAGGCCCTCGTGGCTGATGTCGTCGACCACCCCCTCGGCGACCAGGAAGTCCGCCAGCTTGGACAGGCTCCAGGCCGAGAACGGCAGGCCATGCTCCGCCGGCCTGGACCTGGCGATCTTCTTGATCTCCCGCCGCTGCGCAAGGGTGAACTTCGGCGGCCGGCCGCCCTTGTACTTCGGGTAAAGGGAGCTGAACCCGTCGGCGTTGAAGTTGCGGACCACATCGCGGACCCGGTCCTCGCTGGTGAACGCTACCTTCGCGATCGCCGCCGCATCCATGCCCTGCGCGGACAGCAGCACCATCTGCGCCCGCCGCCACGTCACCACCGACCCGGTTCCCCGGCGCACGATCCGTACCAGGCGCCGGCCCTCATCATCATCAATCTCACGAACCCGCAGCCGTTCCGTCACCAGCCCAGTCTGCAGGATCAGCATCCTTCCGCAACGGCACCCCGGCCGGGGCAAACGTGACCTGCTACGGCACTAGCTTCCACGCTCGCTGCCTGGCGCCGCGACTTCAGCCTGCACTACCTCGTGCGCCAGAGACCACCCGAGTACTTGAGGTAGCGCGTCCTGTGGCCACGTTCAGCGATCTTGATCCAGGAGAAATACCGGCGCCCGTGGTGGACCTTGACGTCGTAAAGCTTGACGTTGGCCTCATACGAGCCGAAGCCGTAGTAATGCCCCCGGCCGTGAGCAGTACCCGATGACCAGCTGGACCACGACAAGCGTGCCACGTCATAGAGGGCACCGAACGCTATCTCTCGTGGACGGATGGCTGGCCCCTGCCACAGGCCCCCCATCCCCGCGGCATAGACGTAGGTCCGACTGCTGCTGGCTGATGCTGGAACGGCCGCGCTGATTCCGAGGCTCCCCAGGGCCATGCCCAGCGCCAGGGCCATGACTGTGGCTGTCTTCCTCATAATCCCCCCTAGGTTCCACTCTACGTAGTCACACTGGTACACCTCCGGCAAGGCCCCTAGTCAGGCTGGTAGGTCAGGTGTCGCTAGCGGTGCGCTAAGCGTCAGGAGGGGCCGTCAAGTCCGTCCTTGTTCTAAGTGTGTAGTTATGACTTGCACGCGGGATTGAAGTGACATGACCAGGGCTGATTCCTGGCCTGCAAATTTCGGCCCCGGGGTGTCGGGGTGGCTGCCTGGTCTTGAGAGGCCGGCGGCTCGCACGGCCTGTAGGACCTGACTTGTGACACATTAGTGCGCATTTGGACGTGACACCGAGCGCGCACTGGCTGCGGCACAGGGGTCCGCGCATTGACCGATTTGGCGGGCCGTAGTCCACTCGTTTTCGAACTCGCCTGACATGCGGAAACGGCTTGTGATGCTGGCTCAGCACCCTGTAAGGAGCGCTCCTGTCGGCCTGCCCCCGTGATTGTGGCTCAGACATTTCCTTCAGATGACGGGCCGGCGTATCCACCAGAAGCAGAAGCCGCCGAGCACGATGGACAGGCTGAGGAAGATTGCCAGTTCGTACCATTGCATGGGCCAGTAGCGGCTGCCTGGCTGGTAGGTCACCAGCTGGTGGAATGTGGCGGCGAGCCTGGCGGTGCAGCCCCGGGGATTCAGTGGGCCGTAGTTGCCTAGGGGACATGCTCGGCTGAGGAAGGATGCCGTGGGGGTATGGCCGGCCTGGTCGACGATCTGGACTGAATAGACCCATGCGTCCGGAAGGCTGACCCCCCGGATGCTCTCGAAGGCCTTGATAATGCCTGGCGAGGTCTGATCGATGCTCACCGGGGTGGCGGTGCTGATCGGCAGGCTCTGATGAAGCGGGGTAAAGAGGTACGGGCGCACCCAGGCAGTGGCGGCTTCGCGGGCCGCGACGAAGCCGACGAGCGCGGTCAGCATCGCTGGCAGCATCCGCCGGAAGAGCAGCCCGGCAGTGAGCCCGAGCGTGAAGGCGAAGGCGGCGTAGCCGACCGGGACGATGTCGCGAACCCCGAAGCGAAGGGAGTCGAAGGGGTCCGCGTTCACGTGATCGAGCTGGCTCGACCAGCAGCTCACCATGAGGCTCAGGAGCCCGGCGATGGCCGCGCTCGCCACGGCGCCCAGGCCGAGCTTCACCGCCAGCCAGCGGGTACGCGTGACACCTTGGGTCCACGCCAGGCGGAAGGTCCCCGCCTCGAATTCCCTGGAAATGAGCGGCGCGCCCCAGAACATGCCGATGAGCAAGGGGACGGCGAGCACGAGAAAGTCCAGGAACACCTGCAGCGGGCCGTCGGTGTCGGTGAAGTCGGTCGTGGCCGTCGAGCAGTCGTGATGCGCAGCGCAGCTGGCGATGGTCGAGTCGTAGAGGTGGGCAAGGTCCAGTCCGGTCAGCGCCAGGACGACGGCGACGATCGCCAGTGCGCCGGCGGCTACGGCGGCTTGCATCCGGAACTGGAGCCAGGCGAACCGGATCACGACACGACCCCCAATCCGGACCGGCGACCCGGGCTGGGGTTACGTGCCTGACCCATGTAGGCAAGTACCAGCTCGTCCAGCGTGACCGGCTTGATGGTCCATGCCGGATCGAGAATCGGCTGGTCCGTGCGCACCAGCAACGTGCTCTGCTTGTCGGTGTGGCTCTCTTCGATGACCTCATGGCTAGAGGGCAAGGAGCGTGGGTCCCGGCGGGGACCAGACAGACGCTGATGCGTCGCGAGCAGCTCGGTGACCTCGCCGGCCAGCTGAACATGTGAGGCGACGAGAAGGACCAGGTAGTCACAGACCCGTTCGAGATCGGCGATGAGATGCGAGGACAGGACCACGCTGACCTCATGCTTGGCGACGATTTCCATGAGCCCCTGGAGGAACTCGCGCCTGGCAAGCGGGTCCAGGCTGGCCACTGGCTCGTCGAGCAGAAGGAGCGCGGGTTGTTTTGCGATGGCCATCGTCAGGGCCAGCTGGGCCCGCTGCCCGCCAGAGAGTGAGCCCGCCTTCTGCCGCGGGTCAAGGCCAAGCTGGTCGATCCGGTCCTTGGCCACCTCTTGGTTCCAGTTCGCGTTGAGGTACGAACCCATCAGGAGGTGCTTGGCTACCGAAAGCCCGGCGTAGGCCGGCGTGTCCTGGGCGACGAGGCCCACCTTCTCGAGTTGGGCCGGCCCGTCGCTGGGATGTCCGCCGAGCACCGTGATCGACCCGCAGGTCGGCGCGAGCAGCCCGACGGCCAGGTTCAGCAGGGTCGTCTTGCCTGCCCCGTTCGGGCCCACGAGCCCGACGACCTTGCCTTCGGGGATCCTCAAGGTGCAGTCACGGAGCGCCCACTGTTGTCCGTACTGCTTGCCGAGACCGTTGGTCTGGATGACGGTCATGCCGCACCTTCCGCGAATGAGTTGCGAACGGCGGTGCGGTAGATCGCCTCGATGTCGTCGGGCCCGAGGCCTGCGGCACGCGCCTGTCGGAGCCAGGCGGTCATCGACGCGAGGAAGCGCCCCTGCACGGCGGGGTCGCTACGAGGAAGCGTCCGGACAACGAACGTCCCCTGTCCGGGACGCGGGCGTACCAGGCCCTCCCGTTCGAGATCCCGGTAGGCCTTCAGCACCGTATTCGGGTTGATCGCCAGCTTGGCGACGACCTGCTGGGCCGTCGGCAATTGGTCTCCTGGCTCGAGGATGCCGAGCTGCAATGCCTGGCGGACCTGCTGGACCAGCTGCAGGTAGGTGGCGACACCTGATGTGGTGTCGAGCTGGAACTCGATCATTCACCCTCCTTCCACTAATCACTGAATCCACTAAGGTCTTAGTTGAAGAGTACATCCGAAGAGAGGGACGCAAGGTGCCTGTCGTGGCCGGATCCAGGCAGATAGCTGTCCTGACCAGGGATGAAGCCCCGGGGAAATCCTTGGAGACCTCTTGACAACGGGCCCGGTTAGTGCGCAAATCCACTCCCGCAACCCGAAAACCCGCAGGTCAGCGATCTGAACGCGCTCCAGGCCGCCAAGCGTGTCACAAGTCAGGAAGTGACATGACCAGGCTGATTCCTGGCCTGCAGATTTCGGCCCTGGGGTGTCGGGGTGGCTGCCTGGTCTTGAGAGGCCGGCGGCTCGCCCAACCTGTGTGGTTATGACTTGCTGGCGGGAGTGTGGGTCCATTTGCAGGTACCTATCCCGCGGACGCCGGGGACGCTTCTCTCACTGGGCGCCCTCATGGGGCAACCTCAGGGAGCAAGCGGCGCAGCAGCGACGGCAAGGAGCATCCGATCGCTTCCCCTAGCGGTGCCGCACATCAACCGGAGCGTGATGGGCCGACGCGCTCCGAAGGCGCGGGCAGCATGCCTGCGCCGTAGATCCACCGCTCAAGGTCGTGCCCCGGAGGCGAGCGAGGGCCCGACTGTACGCTGGACACGAGGTACAGACACTCATCGGCCTTGAGAAGGAGCGATATGCCGAAGCCGACCATCGTCCTGGTCCACGGAGCGTGGGCAGATGGAGCGAGCTGGAACGCCGTTTCGACCGAGCTCCAGAGCCAAGGCTTCACTGTCCTTACTCCGCCTAACCTCCTCCACGGGGTGGCGGGAGACGCCGCGTACGTCGCGTCGTTCCTCAAGCAGCGCACGACCGGTCCTGTCGTCCTGGTCGGCCATTCCTACGGGGGCGTGGTGATCACGAACGCCGGTACCGCCGGTGGTGACGTCAAGGCGCTCGTGTACGTCGACGCGTTCATCCCCGACGTGGGTGAGACCGTCTTCCAGATCCTCGGCGGCTCGGGCTCCGCGTTCGACATTCCCGACCCGAGCGCCGTTTTTGACATCGTCGGCTACCCCGGAGCTCCCGAAGGGGACGCCGAGGCGTTCCTCAAGCCATCGACTGTCCACGAATCCTTCGCGCAGGACCTTCCCGAGGCCGACCGGTGGCTGATCGTCGCGAGCCAGCGTCCGATCACGCTCGGCGCGAACACAGCGGGGACGGAGACGGCCGCCTGGAAGACCATACCGAGCTGGACCGTGGTCGGAACCGAGGACCGCGTCATACCCCCGGCCACGCAGCGCAGGATGGCGGAGCGGGCGGGCTCGACGGTCACCGAGGTAGCGGGATCGCACGTATCAATGGTGTCCCATCCTGAGGCTGCGATCGAGGCCATCCTCGCCGCCGTCGCCACCGTCCCCGCTTAGGGACGGACAAACCTTCTCCGCCACGGATATCGACCCGCTGCGCCTTAAGCAGGCGTTGGCCTAAGGCTGACAGCAGTCACGCTCTCGCCCGCCGTTCTTGCCGTGCCTGTTTCGCAAGCCCGGGCCGTACCGGCCGGGACCCGGCTAACAAGCCCGCCTGCCCGCCGCCGAGGGGCGGCCCCAGGTGTGTGGTTATGACTTGCACGCGGGAGTGTGGGTGCATCTTCAGGTAGGTTCGCGCCCCTGGCGGCCCGTTGCTACCGGCCGGCATCCGGGCGGCCGGCGACGCGCAGCAGCGGCGAGGCATCTTCACCGTGAGGACGCGCAGCGCGTGTGCCTGCACGTCCGCGTGGCTCCGACAGATCAGCCAGCCTAGCCACCCACGAACGCACGCGCCCCAAGGTCGGACAGCGTCGGGTCGATGACGGCCTTGCGGTCTAGGAGGGGCGCACGACCGGTGCTCAAGCGGGCTTGGCACGCCAAGGCTCGATGGGCCTGCCCTTCGGCTATGAGCCTCAAGCGCGGTGTTACCAGGCGGCAGCGCCTTCGGCCAGCGCGTCGCCGGGCAGTGTGGTGAACCGGCCGTGGTCGAGCCTGCCGAACTTGCCGCAGCTGACGAGCAGGTGATTACCTGTTGCGTCGATGGATGGCAGCAGGCAGCTGGTGATGTACCACCCGGCATCGCTGGAGTGGGCCGCGCGCTCGGCGAGCAGTGTTCGCAGCGGGCGCCCCGTCTGCGCGGACACTTCCACGATCCCGCCGACGACCGTTCCCCGGGTGACCTGCATGGTCCCGTTGTAGGTGACCGAGGCGATGATGGTGCGCGCGCTGGGGTTGATCAGCGCGGACTGGACCTCGTCCGGACCCACCGTCTGCGGGAGAAGCCTCTGCCCCGACAGCAGCCGGGCGCCGGGGGCGCTGGTGTCCAGGAGCCACAGCCCGTCCGCTGAGGTGGCGCCCGACCAGAAGAACGCCAGCCGCCGGCCGGCCGCGTCCCAGGACAGGTTTTCTGGCAGGCCGTCCCCTCCGCGCGAGGTGGCCCACGTCCGGACAGCGCCGGTGGCCAGCGTGATCACCTCGACCTTCCCGTCCCGGCCCCCGGTCTGGATGGCCACAGCCAGCCGTGTGCCATCGGGGGTGAGCGCGACGGAGTCCACGGCTTCCCGGGCCGGCAGCGGCCGGATGGCCAGTGGGGTCAGCCCGGCTGATCGCCCGCCGTCGGTGATCCGCAGCGCGTAGAACCGGGTTCCGCGGGCGAGCGAGAAGAGCGCCAGGACGAACGTCCGGTCATCACCGGCCGCAGTGACCTGGGTCAGCTTCGGGTCGGTCCCCGCTGGCAGCGCGACCGTGCTGAGCAGCCGCCCGGCCGCCGAATCCCGGACGTATGCGGCCAGCCGGTTATGGTTCGCCACGACATAGAAGGGCGGCATGCCCTGCGCCGCGGCGGAGGCCGACGGCGCCGTGGCCACCTTCGCCGCGAGCAGCAGGCCGGCCGGGCTGGCTGCAGTGCCGGGCCCTGGCGCCGGCCGCGCCACCGCGACAACCACGGTGACGGCGGCCGCGAGCGCAGCCGCCGTCACCGCCCCCGCGCGTACCACCGCGCGCCTGTGCCGCTGTCTGGCTGCCCGGCCCAGCAGCGCGGCCGGTTCGATGCCTGTCCGGGCGATCGGGTCAGCGTGCTGGTGGAAAGCTGCGGCGAGCTTCCGCTGCACGTCCTCATCGGTCAGCATGCTGTTTCCTTCCTCGTCGTGCTATCGCCCGGTGCCGCGCTGGCCGGGTCAGCCAGGGCCTCGCGCAACCGGGCCAGGGCACGGTGGGTATGGGACTTCACCGTGCCCGCCGTGCATCCGAGCACCGCTGCTGTCTCCTCCACCGATCGGTCTTCCCAGAACCGCAGCACGAGGACGGCCCGCTGCTGCAGCGGCAGCCGGCGGCAGGCACGCAGCAGCAACTGCCGGTCGAGCACGCCAGCGGCGGCATCGGTCGCCGGCTGCAGCGCCGTCAGATCCGGGAAGAGCGTTTCCGCATGCCGGCGTTGCCGGGTCCGCCACTGGTCCCTGACCAGGTTGATCAGGACAGTCCTGCTGTATCCCGCCGGAGACCGTCGGGCCGCGGACCAGCGGCCAGCCGTCCGCAACAGGGCCTGCTGGACCAGATCCTCGGCATCGTGCCGGTTGCCGACCAGCAGGAAAGCGAAACCGAGCAGCTGCCCGCCGTCCCGGGCCACGAACGCCGAGAACTCCGCTTCATCCCCGCTGGCCAGCGTCCGGCTCGCTCTTCGTCGCCTCACACTGCATGAAACGACATTCGTCCCGGCTAGGTTGTCAGCGGACAGAAGAAAGCAGAAGGGGGCGATCTGTAAGCGCGGATGGGTATCCGCGGATGCGGCAGGCGATTACGAATGAACCCCCCTGACCTGCCAGGTAAACAGTCTGCCAGCAGGCGCTCTGCCGCCGGGTAACAACGCCATCAGGGAGCTCGGCGGCGTGCTGGGGATTGCCGTCCTCGCGACCGTCTTTGCGAGCCACGGCAGCTATGCCAGCCCGGCGACCTTCACCGACGGCCTGCGCCCGGCCACGTGGGTCGGTGCGGCTGTGGTCGGTGTCGGCGCTCTGGCTGCCGCCGCCATTCCGAGGCGCCGTCGGGCCGCGAGCGTCGGCGACGAGCCGTTGACCGAGGTCATGTCGGCGGCATAGACCCATAAGGGGGAATGGGGGATTGGGAAGTAGGGGTCGCCGTTCGGTCGGATGGTGGCGCCGGCGTGGATCGGCCTGGTCCGACCCGTAGAGGGTTCCGCTATCGGACAGCGTGCACCGGTGGTCCTAGTTGTGCGAAGCCAGCTCGAGGTTCCGGCGGGTCAGCCGTCGCCATCGTGATCCGTGCCCTTGACATCAGATGAAGTACAGCAGGCAGCTCACGAGCAGTGGGAACAGTGCTGCCGGCCCGTCATATTGTCCGCTGACCGATG
>Ga0208480_1000785_pt1 | contig 11874 bp, 14 predicted proteins | sample NGESurshal092012_4_FD_184485 | JGI IMG/M metagenome (GOLD analysis project Ga0208480, IMG submission 184485) | Arctic peat soil microbial communities from Barrow, Alaska - NGEE Surface sample F53-1 shallow-092012 (SPAdes) | ecosystem: Environmental > Terrestrial > Soil > Wetlands > Peat ... | reverse complement strand
ATAGAAGACGACGCCATTCGCGACGCAGTGAAGATGCAAGAAGACCTCGGATTTCAGAGCGCGACCGACGGAGAATTCCGCCGGACGTCGTGGCACATGGACTTCATCTACCAGCTCGGCGGCATCACGAAGACAGACGAGCAGTTGCAGGTTGCGTTCAAGAACGCTGAGGGATCGACGTCGTTCACGTCGGCCGCACTCAAGGTCAACGGTCCGGTGCGACTCGACCAGACGATCTTCGCCGACGCATTCGAGTTCTTGAAGTCGGTGACCACGACGGCGGTACCTAAACTCACCATCCCATCGCCGAGCATGGTCCACTATCGAGGCGGTGCCGCAGCGATCGATCCGGATGTCTACGACGGCGTCGACGAGTTCTGGAGTGACCTCAGCGCGGCGTACGCCGAGGAGGTCCGACGTCTCGGAGAGCTCGGTTGCACGTATCTTCAACTCGACGACACGTCACTCGCCTATCTCAACGATCCGGCGCAGCGCCAAATGATCGCCGAGCGCGGCGATGACGCCGATCACCAGCACCTGCGCTACATCAAACAGATCAACGCAGCCATCGCTGGACGACCGGAGGGCATGGCCATCACGACGCACTCGTGCCGCGGGAACTTCCAGTCGTACTGGGCCGCCGAAGGCGGCTATGACTTCGTGGCCGAGGCGCTGTTCAGTGAGCTGGACGTCGACGGATTCTTCCTGGAATACGACGATGACCGCTCCGGCGGATTCGAGCCGCTTCGTTTCGTGCCGAAGGGCAAACTGGTCGTGCTCGGATTGGTCACCACCAAGAATGGGACGATCGAAAGCAAAGACGACATCAAGCGCCGAATCGACGAGGCCAGTCAGTTCGTTCCGCTCGACCAACTCTGCCTGTCACCGCAGTGTGGATTCTCCTCGACCGTGGAGGGCAACAGCCTGACGTTCGACGAAGAAGTCGCCAAACTTCAGTTGGTGCGTGAGATCGCGGACGAGGTCTGGGGCTAAACGCAGCGTCGCTCATGCATCAAAAGGTGCGACGACGCGACGCAGCAGTCCCGTGAGAGCGTTACGTTCTTCTTCCGAGAGCGACGACAAGATCCCGTGTTCACGGTCTACTAAGTCGGCCAGCGCGCTGTCCACGCACTTTCTGCCGGCGGCCGTTATCTGCACCCGAACGGATCGGGCGTCTTCGGAGTCCTGGTGGCGGCGAACGAGGCCTCGCTCTTCGAGGCGATCGAGTCGATTGGTCATCGTGCCGGAGGTGACCAAGGTCTGAGCCAGCAATTGGCCCGGTGAAAGGTTGGGCGGTGCGCTCGCGCGGCGCAGCGCCGAGAGAACATCGAAACTCCAGATCTCGAGATCGTGACGAGCGAAGATCACGCTCCTTTGGCGGTCCAGATAACGCGCCAGACGCGAGACGCGAGAGAGCACCTCGAGCGGACTGACGTCGACGTCAGGCAACACTCGCCGCCAACCTCGCAACAGCCTGTCGACTTCATCTTCCACCGCTCCCCCTCTTCTGTCGGCGCCTTAACTATATCTCTTGACATCAAGATATTGTGAGCGTATAATTATCTTGACGTCAAGAGATATTTCGGAGGAAAACGATGAAATCTGTCACGAATGCCGCCAAGGTTCACCAAGAAGACTCGGCCGACCAGGAGAATTCCTTAGTACTTACCCGCTACGCCACGCTCCCCCAGCGAGTGGCACAGGGTCGAGTTCGGTTCGATCGACCACTTACTCTGGCCGAAAAAGTCCTTGTGAGCCACCTTCGGCGACCAGGCATCGAAGAACCGATTCGGGGCGAGACGTACGTCGATCTCGATCCGGACCGAGTGGCCCTGCAAGACGCGCTCGCTCAGATCGTGGCCCTGCAGTTCATCACCGCCGGGCTTGACGAAGTGGTCGTGCCCACGACCGTCCACTGCGACCATCTCATCACCGCTCGAACCAACGCGACGATTGACCTGCGCACTGCGAAGGACACCAACGCCGAGGTCTACGACTTCTTGCGTTCGGTGTGCGAAAAGTTCGGCATGGGGTTCTGGGAGCCAGGCGCCGGCATCATCCATCAAGTTGTCTTAGAGAACTACGCCTTCCCCGGCGGCCTGATGATCGGCACCGACAGCCACACGCCCAACGCAGGCGGCATGGCGATGGTCGCGGTCGGCGTGGGCGGCGGCGACGCAATCGACGTGATGACCGGACTCCCCTTCAACCTCCGATGGCCGCGTCTGATCGGTGTTCGTCTCACCGGCGCGCTCTCCGGCTGGTCCTCGCCGAAGGACGTGATCCTAGAAGTCGCGAAACTTCTGACGGTGAGCGGCGGTACCGGCGCGATCATCGAGTACTTCGGGCCCGGAGCCGAGACGATCAGTGCGACCGGTAAGGCCACGATCTGCAACATGGGCGCCGAGATCGGCGCCACGACGTCGATCTTCCCGTACGACGCAAGCACCGCTTCGTACCTTCGGGCCACCTTTCGCAGCGACGTCGCTGATGCCGCTGACCGCGTGGCCGACGACCTACGCGCCGACCCCGATGTGGACGCTGACCCGGGACGATTCTTCGACCAGGTCCTCACCATCGACCTCTCCGCGTTGCGACCGAGGATCAACGGTCCCGACACCCCCGACCTCAGCCACGCCCTTGGCGACGTCGGCTCCTGGGCACGCGAACACGACGTCCCGACGACGATCTCGGTGTCGCTCGTGGGATCGTGTACGAACTCGTCCTATGAGGACATCTCCAAGGCGGCCTCGGTCGCTCGACGTGCTCAGCAGCTTGGACTGCGTGCGAAAACGCCCCTGCTCGTCACGCCGGGTTCAGAACAGATCCGCGCGACCGTCGAACGCGACGGTTTCCTCGACGATCTCATCGCCATCGGCGCCACGGTCCTCGCCAACGCCTGTGGCCCGTGCATCGGGCAGTGGGACCGCAAGCTGGTCGATCCGACGATCGTCAATACGATCGTCACAAGTTTCAACCGCAACTTCGCTCGACGCAACGACGGTAACGCCGCGACCAAATCGTTCCTCGCCTCCCCTGAGGTCGTCGTCGCTCTGGCGTTAGCGGGAACGCTCGACTTCGATCCCGTGGCCGACGTGATTGCCAATGACGCAGGACAGGACGTTCGCCTCGACATCCCCGCCGGTTCTGTCCTCCCCCCATCGGGTTTCGTCCGTTCGGTGCCGCCGTCAAAGTCGGCGGCCGATTCCTCTGTCGTCATCGAGGTCGCTCCGACGTCGAAGCGACTGCAGCTCTTAGAACCCTTCCCGGCGTGGGATGGCGCCGATTACCTCGCGTTGCCGATCCTCGCCAAGGCCAAGGGCAAATGCACCACGGACCAGATTTCGGCGGCCGGAAAGTGGCTCAACTACCGTGGACACCTCGAACGCATCTCCGACAATCTGTTCTTGGGCGTCGTCAACGCCTTTACCGGCGCGACCGGCGAAGGCAAGGATCCGTTCGACGGATCAGTTCGCGCGTTTCCCGCGATCGCCAAACACCTCAGTGATGAAGGAGTTGGCTGGTGCGTGATTGGTGACGCGAACTACGGTGAGGGATCGTCGAGAGAACACGCGGCGATGGAGCCGCGCTACCGAGGCGCGCTCGTAGTCATCGCGCGCTCGTTCGCCCGGATACATGAGACGAACCTGAAGAAGCAAGGAATACTGCCGCTCACCTTCGTCGACGCCTCAACCTACGACGACATCGGCGAGGACGATCGAGTCAGTGTGCTTGGCCTCTCCACGCTGTTGCCCGGCGACGACGTCCGATGCCTGATCACCAAACCCGACGGGCGACGCGCTGAGTTTCTGGGACGTCACACGTTCAGCAAAGAGCAGTTGACGTGGTTCGCGGCGGGCAGCGCCCTCAACGCCATACGCAATGAGAGGGTTCGGGATCAACATAACGCTACGACGCCGAGCTGACCTTCACGTTGCCCGACACGGTCTTGGCACTAATTGTCACCGCGTCCTTGCCGGAACCACCTGAGGTTCCGTCGAGCGGCATCGTTGACGACAGTTGACCAGAGACCGTCGTCGCATCAACGTCGACCTCGAAGCCACGTGCGACGGTGACCGCCACGTTGCCCGAGACGGTGCGTGCCGAAATGTCCGACGGGACGTCGACCGAAAGTCGAATGTTGCCCGAAGCCGTCCGTATCTTGGTCATGGTGCCGGCACCGTCACAACGTACGTTGCCCGAAGCGCTATGACAGATCAGACTCTCTCGAACCGTGGCCGTCGTGACGTCACCGGAGGCGGTCTTCATCTCCAGGACTCCCACCTCATCGGCGACCGAGACGTTCCCGGACGCGCTCGTGACCGACGCCTTGGCGAGGCCCCCGATGATCTCGGTGTCGCCCGAAGCGGTGGTGACCTCCACGCTCGAACCTTCGGGCAGCGCGATGTGAACGTCCGGCTCGGACCCGCCAAACTCGGACCATGATCCGCGGCGGATGGCCGCCTTGAATCCGCGCATTGCGTTGAAGTTGTCATGCGTTCGAGTCCGCACGACGAGCGTGTTCTTGGAACGGTCGAACTCAATGACCGCCTCGTCGAGCATTCGCTGATACGAAGGGTCCTTGACGGTGAGCGTCACCTCGATCACGTTGCTCTCGGACGCTCCGATGGTCACATCCCCACTGGCCGTGGTCACCAAAGCGGTGCCGGGACCTGACGTCTCGAAGACTTCATGGCGTTCGTGTTTGCTTGTCATTGATTCTCCCCCTCGGTAGTCCGACGACTTGTCGGACGTTGTGTTGCGTGACATGGTTCCGCTCTTCATTCGCTTACGCGCGGCCCTTGCCGCGGAGTTGACGCGAGTTGTGCGACCCGGAATCGGTCGGATCGCTGCGCACGGACCGCTCCAAGGTGCGAACGATCCATGAGTTGACCGACGATCCGACGTCCGTGGCGAGGTGTTCGATGTCCTCTTTCAGGCCATCGCTCAGGCGCAGCGCGATACGCGCTGACAGGTCACTCGGTGTCGGCGCAGCGACGCTGCCTTCGTTCGCGACCACGCGATTCATACGAACTTGATCGCCTTCGAGGTTCAAGGTGAGTGCGACACTGTCCTGGAGATTGAACTCCTGGACCACGTTGTTCATGGCCTCGAGGAAGTGCGTGCGCAGCGAGGGTTCGATGGCCGCGCTGAGACGATCGGCGATGGACGCGGTTTCGGGTCCCCCGAGCTGACCCAACGCATTGAAGTCATCTCGGATGCCTGCTAGCAGTTCTGATATCAACATGACATCATTCTAATGTTACTTTGATATCAAAGTCAAGTCATGGCGTTGTGTGCGCAAAAAAACACTTGCCACGCCCGAAAATCCCTCAAAGGTAAGGTTCAACCATGACCAAGAAACGCTACGACCCCGACGAGTTGGTCGGCCTCGAAATGGAACCCGAAGAGGCGCTAGAAGCGATTCTTGGGGGCGCCGGGACCGCCGACGAGGACTGGGAGATGGACACCGAGGGTTCAGACAGCGAAGATTAGCGTCGGGGCGATGGAAGCCATTTCAGACAATACGGTTGGCATATTCGCCACCGCGATTTTCACGGGCGTTACGGCCATCGTGATGTTCATGGCCTATCAGCACGGACGCCACCAAGCGGCCATGCGACGACCAATCAGGGTGAGCCGTGAGGAATACTGGCACCCCGACGGACTAAAGATGTTCAAACTTCCACCAGCAATCGACGACAATCGCGTGAAGCGAATTGCATTACTGAGGTTTTCCAATCGTTCAGGCGTCGATATCCGCTGGTCCATTGACCACCGCAAAACGAAATTGTTCTGGGCGACCACCAAAAGTCCGCCGATCGTGGAAGTTCCAATTGATCTTGAGACAAAGAGTCACGACGGTACGAACGTCGCCATTGTCTTCACGCTGGCACCGGACGAGGAATGGACTTCACACGAAACCAAGAAGGAGTTTCAAAGCACCGCGTCAATTCTCAAGAAAAAGTACTGGCTGAAACTTCGTGGCTACACCGCAGACGGTCACCGTATTCGAAAATTGAAGCGCGTTGAACTCATAGAGCTATATGCCAAAACCTGACTCACGCCTTCAATTCTGCGTAGGACAACGTTCCAGCGAGACGAGTCCCGAGGTCAGCCATACGCTCAGCGTCAGTCAATTCGAACGTGCTGTATCGGTAGTCGAACTCATTGACGTAACGGTGCAAGTGAATGGGGTCAACGTGGATGTGCGTTCCCTTCAAGCCTCGCTTGAGTTGCGCGAAGTAGTTCTCACACTTGTTCGTGCCGTGAGACTTTTCGGTCGTGTACTCGCCTTTGGCGTGGTTGACCATGTGGTGAGCAGCGAAGTACCAGCCGATGTCGTTGTAGGACAACGAAGAGTCGGTGTGAAGGGTGGACGTACCGATTTCTACGTTGTCAATCATGATTCGTCGCATGGTGCCAGCGCCAACGTTCTTGACGACCTGCGAACGCGCCTCACCAGTCGCGGAGTTAATGATCGTGACGACTGGCGTCTTGGTGCGAGCGTGAGCGGACGGTCGCTTGCTGGCGTGCATGAACTTCGGTTCGCCGCCAATCCACGTTTCGTCAGCGATGATGTCACCACGGAACAATGTGAAGTCGTCGTGGCTCATGGCCTCCCGAATACGGTGCAACATGTGCCATGCAGTACGGGGGCAGAGTCCGTACTTGCGCTCAATCTCGCGAGCGGCGACACCGTTTTTGGAAGCGCACATTTCGAAAATCACCATGACCCACGTACGAACCGAAATCTTGGTCGCGTGCATGATGGTGCCAGTCAAAACGGAGAACTGCTTACGGCACGGACGGCAGCGCCACACACGACGCTCAGACTGAGAACCACCAGCCGTTGTCCGAGAAACGCCATTGGTCGGCTCGACGTAGTGAACGTCCGTGGACAAGCACTTCGGGCACTTGGCCTCACCATGCCAGCGCAGGTTTTCGAGGTACAAGTAGGCGTCCGATTCGGTCAAAATCTCTCGGCTCAGGCTGGCAATCGTTGTCTTCATGTACCCATTCTCGCAAGGGGGTGTGACACCCCAAAATCCCTGGTCGAACAGGTGTTCGCCTCTTCTGAGGACGTTGAAATAACACCGGTGGTATTCTCTGCTCTATGGCGTACATCGAAGTCCGGTCACACGATGAAATCGTTCGCTCAGTCTCCGTGCCTCAGATTGACCCTGCAAGGTTTAGAAGGGTCCTTCGTCTCCCAGATGACGACGCAGGGCCTCAATTTGAGCCCACAGAGAAATCACCTCGTTCATAAGGAACGTAGACATATCGGCCATTGCTTTGAGCCGATCATCGGTTGTGGGTTCTTCGCCCAAGCGAGTCATGAACGAGGTTTCGAGAGATTGCATGGCTCGAAATGCTCGGGTCGTGGCTTGACCAGAAAGGGTCTTGCTCTCGTCCGGAGTCATCTCGCTGTCGTCATCCATCATGAGAACCTACCTTTTCAACGTCGACCGTGTTTTTTTGCGCACACAACGCCCAAGTCATTTCGGAAAACGTTGAAACTAAGCCTTTTTCGCCTTTGAAACCCAACCATGAAGGTTGCGCTGCGGCGGAGAGATGATCTGGAATGCGTCGCCCACCGGGACCGAGCGCCACCCCTGCCACGCGAACGTCGACAGGGCTTCGAGGCCGTCCACGAGCAGCGTGCGCGCCAGGATCCCCTTCACCGCTTTCGCGTCATGACCGACCGTCGTGCCACCTTCTCCGTCGATGAACTGAACGCGGATTACGCGGCGCACGCGGGCCAGTTCACCCAAGTCAATCGCCGCCTCGTGTTCGAGGGGCAAAAGATTGACGATGGTCGAGCGTTTCGCGTGCGCCGCCACGGCGGGCGTGACCTTCGGTTTCCAGAACCTCGACATGGTGCCGAGCGGGGCGACCCCAATGTTCATCTTGAGTCGAAAGTCCGCGATCCGATCTTCGGCCGTCGTAACGCCATAGAGACTCGAGGGAACGAGGATTCGTCGTCGCTGGCTCGTTTCGAGCGTTGCGGCATCGAGATGCGACCACACGACGCCGCTGTAGCGCTGCCACGCGGCGAGGCGCGGGACTCGCTCGTCTGCCAGCTGCCTCGTCGATTCGAGCGCCCGTTCCATCAAGGGTCCGCGGGCGTTCAACATGATCTCTCGGCGACGAAGGTCTGACGAATCCAGGGCCCCGATCAGCGCCTCGATGACCCGCCGGCGGTCGTCGCCGAGTGCCGCGTCGAAGGGGCCAATGTTGGCCCTCGCGGTGCCGCCCGGTGTCTTGGCCTCCGACGGAGGAACGAGGACGAGAATCGGTGCGCTCACGACCCCTTACGGTACTGGGCGCGCGTGACTACGCCGCTTGCAAGAGCTCCTTGGTGACGCCGAGCGAGCGAAGGAAGTGGCGAACCTTCACGACTTGATCTTCCGTGAGGTCGCGTGAACGTACTGAGCCAAACGATGTTGTCTCGCCATCAATGGTGACCGCCCAATTCCCACGATGCGTCTCATACACCTCGCCGAAACGTCCGAGCAATGAACAGACGTCGTGCCATTGGATGTTGTGGCAGAGCGGGTGAGTAAAGAGTTTCTGGGCGGTAATTCGGTGATGATGATCCAACTTGTATGGCATGCTCAAACCCTTCCGAGGGTCGAGGTCATCTCGCCCTCATGAAGACTCTCTACCCCCTAGGGCGTGAAGTCAAGGCTTGCGACAAGTTCCACATGCTCGGTCATCGGAAACAGGTCAAACACTCGAATCTTCGACATGACAAAGCCGCCGGCGAGCAGGGATTTGAGATCGCGGGCGAATGTCGCCGCGTCACACGAGACGTAGGTCACCCGACGGGGCCGTCGTCGCACCAGCGTCTCGGCCACGCCCTTGCCCAGTCCAGCACGAGGCGGGTCGAGCACGACCAAATCGCCCTCGCCGACCGAATCGTTCACCGACCTCGGCGTCACCGACCACTCTCGTACCTTCATGTTGCGGAGTCCTTCGGCGTTCTGTCGTGCGTCGCGAACGGCGTAGGGAGAGGACTCAACCGCCGTCACGCGACCTCCCGGTCCGACAGCTTTGGCGAGCGGCACCGCGAAGAGGCCGACGCCGCTGAAGAGGTCAGTGACGTGATCGTCGGCGTGTGCGTCCGTCAGTTCGAGAACAGAATCGAGCAGGATGCTCGGCGCGTCACGGTGGGACTGCCAGAAGGATCGTGGTCCGACAGAAAAGACGTGACCCCCCACGCTGACGCGCGACTGCGTCGAAGGTTCGAGCGGCTCGCCGCGCATCGAACAGAGTTCGTACATCGTGCCTCGCGGCGTGAGCCGGCGAACGACCGCAAAGGGCTCACCGTCGCCGATCGCGCGCAGTTCCACTTCCTCGGCCCCGTGCCAAGTTGCGGCGAAGGCCGGCGTGAAGGACCGGTTGGCGATCCAACAGGCGTCCAGCGCGACGAGATCGTGCGAGCGAGCGGCGCGTAGCGCGAGCCGACCATCTTCGTCGACGGCGCAACGCAGTCGCGTCCTCGAACCCTGGGCGTCGCTCGTTGGCGTCGTGATCGAGATTTCTGCCTCGACGCCGGCGATACGCCGCAAGTGCTCCGTGACCAGTGTCGTCTTCCAGGTGGACTGAGCATCGGGGGACGCGTCTTGCAGGTCACAGCCCCCGCACCCGCCGGGATGCGCGTAGCGACAGGGTGGACGAACGCGTTCGGGGCTGGGTTCGAGGACTTCAATTGCGTCACCGCGCGAGAACTTGGACGTCGTTTCAGTGATCGCCACGCGAACCAACTCACCCGGCAGACCGTGGCGCACGAAGACCACCCGACCGTCGCCGAGACGTCCCACGGCGCCCCCGGTGGCCGGGCGTTCGAGTCGTACCGGACCGGATGTTTGGTCGATTTTCTCGCTACTCACCTCTGCAGCCTACTTAGGTCATTTTCTGCGGCTACTTCGAGAAGCGTTACAGCGACGAGCCCCTATCTCTCGATGTGCGTGAGAAAGAGGTCGACGAGGTCGAGCGCGCGCTCCCGCGCGGCGGGCGTTTCGAGTCGTGTCTGTTCAACCAGCGCGTCGGCGTCGACGCCGAAATCGCGCGCCTCCTCGACGCCGTTGGCGAACCAGTCTTGGAGTTGGAGATGATCGACCTCGGGATGGAACTGGACGCCCACGTTTCGTCCCACGCAGAATGCCTGCACCGCGCGCGGCGACGTCGCCCACAACTCGGCACTGTCGGGGAGTCGACAGTGGTCGAAATGGAACTCGAACCACGGACCTGTCGCGATACCAGAGTCGTTGTGCGATTGGACGTCGTACCAGCCAATCTCCGATTCGCTCGAACGCTCGACGACGCCGCCGTGATACAGACACAGTGCTTGGGCCCCGAAGCAGATTCCGAAGACAGGGATGGCGCGCTCTTCGGCATCGGCGATGAGTTCGAGTTCGCGTCCGAACCACGCCTGTTCCACCTCTTTGTCGTAGACCGCGCTCTTCGATCCGAGGATCACGAAGACGTCGTAGCCGTCCAACGAGGGCGTTGCGCTCGCTTCGTCCATCATCCGCAGGTCAATCTCGAAGCCGCGTGATTCGAACGCCTCGCCAATCAGTCCGGCGTGATCTTCGAGGTGGTGACGGAGTACGAGTGCGCGCGTCATGGACGATGAGCCTACGGGAGACGAAGTCCGACGGCGCCTAGCTCGAAGGGAGCGACCACCCCATCGACTGCGCGATCTCCTTGCAGGTGGGACAGATCGGGTACTTCTGAGGATCGCGCCCGGGCACCCAGACCTTGCCACAGAGCGCCATCACGGGCGTCGCGTTGATCATGGCGCCCACCACCGAGTTATCCAAGGCGACGAACTCACCGTCTTTGGGCGTGTAGCCCTCGAGCACGATGTGCGTGAAGCGCTCGTGATCCTCATCGTCGATCTGCGGCGTCGACGTCGTGATGACGTCGGTCTCGATCTGGGCGTTCACGTCTCAAATATTAATGAGGTCGCTAGTCTCAGGGCCATGAAGCGACGACGCGCAGCCAAGCCGCTGACGAAGCCACTCGGACGAGCCGCCTCGCACTTCAACCGTGACGGCATCCCGAAGAACTCGTATCGCACCGAGAGTGAGGCCAAGAGCGCGGCGCAACTCGCCTGGACGCTGAGCGGCGTCGACCTCAACAGTTATCGCTGCGACCACTGCTTTCAGTGGCACATCGGAAAACGGTTCCGCGACAACGATTAGCGCACGGACCAACGAATCGGGCAATATGGAGGGACTTGAAACGAAAGGTCCTCCATGGGAGTTCAGGCGTACATCTTGATTCAGTCCGAAATTGGCTCGAGCGAAGCGGTCGTGCTCGCCACCCGTGCCGTGCCCGGCGTCCTGGAGTCCTTCGAAGTGACTGGTCCCTACGACGTGATCGTGCGCTGTGAGGCCGAAAGTGTCGATGACCTCGGAAAATTCATCGTCGGTGCCATCCAAAAGGTGCCCGGGATCACCCGCACGCTGACCTGTCCGGTCGTAAATATCTAACCGAAGGCACCTTCGGCGCGCAGTTGGTCCTGGCGAGCTGCATCGATTCCCCAACTGAGCAGGCCCTCGCGCGTCCCCGAACCGGCTTTGCCGGGAGAACGGCCGATCGCGCCCGGCGTCTTGGAGAACCGCGGCGCGGGCTGCGGTTGGATGTCGCCCTCGAGCGAGAAGACGTTTCGTTCCGTGTTATAGCGATGTCCCGCCGCTTCGCGCGGTGAGAGGACTGGCGTCACGCAGGCATCGACGTCGGCGAAGACCTCCGTCCACTCGTCACGCGTCCGTTCTCGAAACGTGGCCGCGAAACGCTCCTTCGTGGCGGGCCACGAGTCACGGTCGAACTGGGCCGGAAGTTCGCTGCCCTTGATGCTCA
>Ga0208480_1000784_pt1 | contig 11892 bp, 11 predicted proteins | sample NGESurshal092012_4_FD_184485 | JGI IMG/M metagenome (GOLD analysis project Ga0208480, IMG submission 184485) | Arctic peat soil microbial communities from Barrow, Alaska - NGEE Surface sample F53-1 shallow-092012 (SPAdes) | ecosystem: Environmental > Terrestrial > Soil > Wetlands > Peat ... | reverse complement strand
TTGCGACCGCAGAGCACGACTGTGTGGGCGCGCGCCGCGCAAAGCCGTTTGGTCAGGGCCCGAGCGATGTCCGAACTCCCGCCGAGGACGACGACACTCTGGGGCTGACCGTAGTTGTTTTCCATGGGCGCGCTATCCAATCAGTGCGAGACGCCGAGCGAAATCGAGGTCACCTCCGTGACGCTACTAAAGGTCCTTTCGGGGTTCGGCGTCGGCGCTCACCCCGAAAGTGCGCCGTCGAATGTTACGTAGAATGAGAACTTCATGGACCGCACGTACCGAGTCGTCGTCGCCAAGCCCGGTCTTGATGGGCACGACCGCGGCGCCAAAGTCATCGCGCGAACGCTGCGCGACGCCGGCTTCGAGGTCGTCTACACCGGTCTCCATCAGACACCCGAGCAGATCGTCCAGGCCGTGATCCAAGAAGACGCCGACGCACTGGGACTCTCTTTGCTCTCCGGTGCGCACCTGGTGCTGGTCCCGCGCGTCATCGACCTGCTCAAGTCCGAAGGCCGCGAGGACGTGTTGCTCTTGGTCGGCGGCATCATCCCGGACGACGACATCGCCGGACTCGAGGCCCTGGGCGTTGCCCGGGTCTTCACGCCCGGCGCGTCCCTGGCCGAGATCGGCACGTGGCTCGAATCGACGCTGGACGCGCGCGAGCACCTGCACTGAATCGCCGTGATTGTCACTCCGACAGTCGAATAGATGAAAGTTGAAGTAGATGGATTTGTTTGAATACCAGGGCAAGCAGTACTTCGCGCGTTACGGCATCTCCGTGTCACCCGGCGACGTCGCCGACACGGTCGACCAGGCCGTCGCGGTCGCCGATCGTATTGGCTATCCCGTTGTCGTCAAGGCCCAGGTCAAGGTCGGTGGCCGCGGAAAGGCCGGTGGTGTGAAACTGGCCAATGACGTCAATGAGTTGATTCTCCACGCCGGCAACATCCTGGGACTGGATATAAAAGGTCACGTCGTGCATCGACTGTGGATCGAACGCTCGAGTGACATCGCCAAGGAGTACTACGCCTCATTCACCCTGGACCGCCAGAACAAGGTGCACTTGGGGATGCTGAGCGCCCAGGGCGGCGTCGAGATCGAAGTCGTCGCCGAAGAGAATCCCGACGCCATCGCCTTCCTCCCGATCGACCCCGTTCGAGGGCTCGACCTCGAGACCGCGAGGCGATGGGTGAACGACGCCGAGCTCGACGAGGTCGCGCGCGAACAGGCGGCCGAACTGCTGGTCCACCTCTACGACTGCTACACCAAGGGGGACTGCGACCTGGCCGAGATCAACCCGCTTATCCTCACGCCGGACAATAAGGTCCACGCCCTCGACGCGAAGGTGACGCTGGACGAGAACGCCTCCTTCCGCCACCCCGAGTGGGAGGAGTTCCGTGCCGACGAGTTCGAGGACCCTCGCGAGAAGCTGGCCAAGGAGAAGGGCCTCAACTACATCGGCCTCGACGGTACGATCGGCATCATCGCCAACGGTGCCGGTCTCGCGATGTCGACGCTCGACGTCGTCAACCAGGTCGGCGGCACGGCGGCGAACTTCTTGGACATCGGCGGCGGCGCGAACGCCGACGTGATGGCCTCGGCGCTCGAGGTGATCAACACCGACCCGAAGGTGAAGGCGATCTTCGTCAACATCTTTGGCGGCATCACCCGTGTGGACGACGTCGCGAACGGCGTCCTCGAGGCGTTGCAACGGGTCTCGATCTCGACACCCATCGTGTTGCGCCTCGACGGCACGAACGCCGTTGAGGGCCGCGCGATCCTCGCGCCGCACCTGAACGACTCACTGATCACTGAACCGACGATGTTGGACGCCGCCCGCCGGGCCGTCTCCCTCGCGAACGCCTAAAGGAAGAGACATGAGCATTTTCGTTGATGAGAACACCAAGGTGATCGTCCAGGGACTCACCGGGGGACAGGGTCGCTTCCACGGCCTGCGCAACCGTGACTACGGCACGAAGGTCGTCGGCGGCGTCACGCCGGGAAAGGGCGGGAGCGACGTCGACGGCATTCCGGTATTCAATACGGTGAAAGAGGCCGTCGGCACGACCGGCGCGACCGCGTCCTTCGTCGTCGTGCCACCGAAGTTCGCCGCCGCGGCGATCATCGAAGCGGCCGAGGGTGGGATCACCTTCATCGTCTGCATCACCGAGGGCATCCCGGCCCAGGACGAGGCGATCACCTACAACCGCCTCGTGGAGGACTTCCCGGGCGTGCGGTTGCTGGGACCGAACTGCCCCGGCATCATCAGCCCGGGCAAGTGCAACATCGGTATCACGTCCGGCGACATCGCACTGGCCGGTGGTCCGGTCGGCATCGTGTCGCGCTCGGGGACCTTGACCTACCAGGCGCTCTACGAACTGAGCCAACAGGGCATCGGCCAGACGACGTGCGTCGGCATCGGGGGCGACCCGGTGCCGGGGACGAACTTCATCGACTGCCTCGAGGCCTTCCAGGCCGACCCCGAGACGCTGGCCGTGATGATGATCGGCGAGATCGGTGGCTCCGAAGAGGAGCGCGCCGCGGAGTGGATCAAGGCGAACATGACCAAGCCCGTCGTCTCCTACATCGCGGGCGTCACGGCGCCGCCGGGACGAAAGATGGGTCACGCCGGCGCGATCATCTCGGGCTCCAAGGGCACCGCGCAGGCAAAGATGGACGCGCTCGCCGCGGCCGGTGTGCACGTCTGTTTGAACCCCACCGAGGCCGGCCAGAAAATGGGCGAGATCGTCAAGGCGTTCTAGGCGTTGGATGACGTTCGGCTCTGCGTGTTGGTGTCCGGATCGGGCACCATATTGGAAGCAATGGTGCACGCCGGGATCGACGTGGCGCTGGTCTGCGCGGACCGACCGTGTCGCGGTCTCGACGTTGGCTTCGCGGCCGGCATCGAGACGTTGCTCGTGTCACGCGCGGAGTTCGGCGGATTCGCCAAGTCCTTCGACCGTGAGGGATTCACCGAGGAGTTGACCGACGCCCTGCAGTCGCGCGCCGTCGATCTGGTGGCGATGGCCGGTTTCGGCACCATCGTCACCGGCGTCTTCCACGCGGCGTACCCGGGAAGGGTGTTGAACACGCACCCGAGCCTGTTGCCGGACTTCAAGGGCTGGCACGCCGTCACGCAGGCGTTGGAGTCGGGCGTCACCGAGACCGGGTGCACGGTGCACATAGCGACCGAAGCCCTGGACGACGGTCCGATCCTCGCCCAACGTCGCGTGCCGATCGAGCCTGGAGACACCGAAGAGTCGCTGCACGAACGCATCAAGTTGGTCGAACGAGAGTTGTATCCGCTCGTGGTCGGTAGGGTGATGGCGGCTATGCACGAAGGCCGAGAGCCTTCGTCGATCGCGGGAACGCTGGAGGAATAGATGAGAGCGCTGTTGAGCGTCTGGGACAAGACCGGACTCATCGAACTCGCGACGGGTCTCGCTGGCCACGGCGTCGAACTGGTCGCCTCGGGCGGCACCGCCGCCGCACTCAGCGCTGCCGGTATCGCGCATCTGGAAGTCGCCGACGTGACGGGCTTTCCCGAGATGCTGGACGGTCGCGTCAAGACACTGCATCCACGTCTCCACGCCGGCATCCTCGCCGATCGCTCGAAGCCCGAGCACCTCGCCGCCCTCGCCGAACACGACATCACGGCCATCGACCTCGTCGTGAGCAACCTCTATCCGTTCGATTCGAATCCCTCCATAGAGCTCATCGACATCGGCGGCCCGTCCATGGTGCGCGCCGCGGCGAAGAACCACGAACACGTGGGCATCCTCACGAGCCCCAGCCAGTACGACGCGGTCATCGAAGAGATCGTCACGTCCGGGACGCTGTCGGACGCGACGCGCCACGCGCTCGCGCGCGCGGCCTTCGCGCACACCGCGGCCTACGACGCCGCGATCGTCGCGTGGCTCGACGGCGGCGGAGCGTTGGGGGAGTCACCAAGTGACGTCGACGCCGTGGTGCCGACTTCATTGCACCTCACGCTCGAGCGTGCCAACGTCGTGCGCTACGGCGAGAACCCGCACCAGATCGGCGCGCGCTACCGCTTCGCCGGCACGACGCCGTGGTGGGACGGCGTGACCCAGCACGCCGGTTCGGCGCTCTCGTACCTGAACCTCTTCGACGCCGACGCCGCCTGGCGCCTCGTGCACGAACTGGCGACTGACGCGCTCGGCCTCTGCGCCGTGGCGATCATCAAGCACGCCAACGCCTCGGGCGCCGCGGTCGGGGCGTCCTTCACCGACGCCTTCCAAAAGGCCCTCGACGCCGACGCCCAGAGCGCCTTCGGCGGGATCGTCGCGGTGGGCGGCGAACTCGACGCCGCACTGGCGTCGCTCATCGCCGAGGGTCCGCAGGCCGACGTCATCATCGCCGCCTCAATCACTCCGGAGGCAGTCGAGATCCTCGTGAAACGCCGCAAGGCGACGCGACTCCTGAGTGCCCCGTCACCGGAACCCCTCGGACTCTCGGTGCGCACGTTCGGCGACACGGCGCTGGTGCAGAACGCCGACGAACTGCTCGTCCCGGTGAGCCAGTGGAAGTGCGTGACGACCGCGACGCCGACCGCGCAGCAACTGCAAGACCTCGCCATCGCGTGGCGCGTCTGCGCGCGTACGACGTCGAACGCGATCGTGATCGCCCGCGACGGCGTCGCCGTCGGCATCGGCGCCGGTCAACAGTCGCGCGTCGTCTCGGCCAGTATCGCGACGACGAAGGCCGGTGAGTACGCCAAGGGTGCGGCCGCCGCCTCGGACGCCTTCTTCCCCTTCGCCGACGGACTCGAGTCACTCACGAGTGCCGGCGTCACGGCGGTCGTGCAGCCGGGCGGATCGGTGCGCGATCAAGAGGTCATCGACGCGGCGAACGCCGCCGAGATCGTGATGATGCTCACCGGTGAGCGTCACTTCCGACATTAAGGAGCGTCATGACAGCACGACTACTCGACGGAGAACGCCTCGCCCAGCGAATCAAGATGGAGCTCGCCGACCGCGCGGCGCGACTCACCGCCAACGGACGCACCCCCGGTCTCGGCACGTTGCTCGTCGGGGAGAATCCCTCGAGCGCGCGCTACGTCGAGATGAAGATCGAGGAGTGCAAGGAGATCGGCATCCGATCCTTCGACGAGCACTTGCCCTCGACGGCGACCCAAGACGAGATCGAAGCGGTCGTCGATCGCTTCAACGCCGATCCCGACGTGCACTCCATCCTCGTGCAGCTTCCCCTGCCGGACGGCATCAACGAAGAGGAAGTCCTCCTTCGCGTGAATCCCGCCAAGGACGTCGACGGCCTGCACCCGACGAATCTCGGTCGACTCGTCATGGGCGCGCCCGGACCGCTGCCCTGCACGCCCGCCGGCATCGTGGAGTTGCTCGCCGAGTACCACGTGCCGGTCGAAGGTAAACACGTCGTCATCATCGGCCGTGGTCTCACGATCGGTCGACCGTTGGCGTTGCTCATGTCGATGCGCCGACCGAACTGCAACGCCGCGGTGACCGTCGTGCACACTGGTGTCGAGGACATGGCGGCGTTGACGCGAACGGCCGACGTGGTCGTGTCGGCGGCCGGGGTGCCGGGCATCGTGACGGCGGACATGGTGCGCGCCGAGGCGGCCGTCGTCGGCGCCGGAACGACGTTCGCGGGTAAGAAACTCCTGAGCGATATCGCCGATGACGTTGCTGAGAAAGTTGCCTGGATCACGCCGCGCCTCGGTGGCGTGGGTCCCATGACCCGTGCAATGCTGTTACGCAACGCCGTCCTAGCAGCGGAGAAGGTGCGATGACCGTAGAAACGACTGACGACAAGGGCCGCGAGTACAGCGAGCGGCCGTGGGGCAGCTACACCGTGCTCGACGACGAGATGTTCGACCACAAGGTCAAGCGACTCGTCGTCACGCCCGGCAAGCGCCTGAGTTACCAGTTCCACGCCAAGCGCGCCGAGCACTGGTTCATCGTGAGCGGCCAGGCGACCGTGATCCTCGACGGCGTCCAGCACGACCTCGGTCCGGGATCGAGCATCGACATCGCGATCGGCCAGGCGCACCGCTGCGAGAACTACGGCACGGTGCCGGTCGTCTTCATCGAGGTTCAGCACGGGACGTACTTCGGCGAGGACGACATCGTTCGCCTCGAGGACGACTTCGGACGGACGAACTAAATCGGTGCGCATCGACGAGCTGCTCGCAGCTGGCCCCACCCGATCATTCGAATTCTTTCCTCCCAAAACGGACGAGGAGAGCGCAATGCTCGCGGCCTCTCTGGAGGACATCAAACCGCTGGCGCCGTCGTTCGTCTCGGTGACCTACCGCGGCGGTCGCGAGTCGCGACTGCGCACCTACGACCTCGTCACCCAGATCGAGCGCGATGGCTACGTGACGGCCATGGCCCACGTCGTCTGTGTCGGCCACACGCGCGCCGAGATGCGCGATCTGTTGAAGAGCTACGCCGACGCGGGCGTGTCGAACATCATGGCCCTCGGTGGTGACATTCCGAATGACCCGGCGGCGGCGCACTCCGAGTTCGAGCACGCCATCGACCTCATTGACGTAGCCCGCGAGATTGGCGACTTCTCCCTCGGCGTCGCGGCGCACCCGGCCGGGCACCCGAGGTCGACGGACCTCGCCTCGGACCGGCGATACCTCGCCGAGAAGCTTGCGCTGGCCGACTTCGCCGTCACCCAGTTCTTCTTCGATACGGGCGAATGGACTCGACTGGTCGCAGAACTCGCCGAACTCGGCGTCACCAAGCCGGTACTGCCGGGCATCATGCCGGTGACCACGATCACCGGCATCGAGCGGATGAAGACAATGGGCGCCGCCGTTCCCTCCGCACTCGTCAAGCGACTCGTCGAGGCCGACGCGCGCGGCGGCCCGAGTGAGGTTCGCGCCGAAGGTATCCGCGCCGCGATAGAACTCTGTCGAGAGCTGTTGGACGAGAACGCGCCCGGTTTGCACTTCTACACGCTCAATCGCTCGACGGCGACGAGCGAGATCTATCACGCCCTTTTCGAGTAGTTTTCGCGAGCGTCACCGATCGCTTTCGCCAAAAGAGGGACCACGAAAATCGCCTTAGGATGGGCGTATGGCTGACAAAATCACACAGAACGCCGACGGCGAACTCAACGTCTCGGACAACCCGATCATCCCGTTCATCGAAGGTGACGGCATCGGCGTCGACATCTGGCCGGCGTCCAAACTCGTCATGGACGCCGCCGCCAAGAAGTACGGCAAGACCATTGAATGGAAGGAAGTCCTCGCCGGACAGAAGGCCTTCGACGAGACGGGTGAGTGGCTGCCCGAACAGACCGTCACCGACTTTCGTGAGTATCTGATCGGCATCAAGGGTCCCTTGACCACGCCGATCGGCGGGGGATTTCGCTCGCTCAACGTCGCGCTTCGCCAGATTCTTGACCTCTACGTCTGCCTGCGGCCCGTGCGCTGGTTCCAGGGCGTACCCTCGCCGGTGAAGCAGCCCGAACTGGTCGACATGGTGATCTTCCGTGAGAACACCGAAGACGTCTACGCCGGACTCGAAGTCGAGGCCGGCTCGCCGGAGGCCGAGAAGTTACGCGCCTTCTTGAAGGAGAGTTTCGACTGGGACATCCGTGACATGAGCGGCATCGGCATCAAGCCGATCTCCAAAGAGGGTTCGGAGCGTCTCATCCGCGCCGCCATTGTCTACGCCCTCAAGCACGAGCGCGAATCCGTCACATTGGTCCACAAGGGCAACATCCAGAAGTTCACCGAAGGTGCCTTCATGAAGTGGGGCTACCAACTGGTGAAGGACGAGTTCGACGACGTCGCGGTCAGTTGGAACGACTGCAATGGCAAGCCGGGATCGAAGTTGCTCGTGAAGGACGTCATCGCCGACATCTGCTTCCAGCAGTCACTGACGCGCGCCTCGGAGTTCGACGTCATCGCGACGATGAACCTGAACGGCGACTACCTCTCGGACGCGCTCGCGGCCCAGGTCGGCGGCATCGGCATCGCGCCGGGTGCCAACATCAACTACATGACCGGTCACGGTATCTTCGAAGCGACCCACGGCACGGCCCCGAAGTACGCCGGCCTCGACAAGGTCAATCCCGGATCCGTGCTGCTCTCCGGCGTCTTGATGTTCGAGCACCTCGGCTGGACCGATGCCGCGAACGACATCGTTCGGGCCATGGAGGCGACGATCTCGGAGAAGATCGTCACCTACGACTTCGCGCGCCTCATGGACGGCGCGACCGAAGTGAAGTGCTCGGAGTTCGGCGCCGCGATCGTCGACCGTCTCTAAATCAACACTGGAGGATTCATGACCACCCCCGTCCACGTCACCGTCACCGGCGCCGCCGGTCAGATCGGCTACTCGCTGCTCTTTCGCGTCGCCTCGGGTCAGATGCTGGGACCCGACACGCCGATCGTGCTGCACCTGCTCGAGATCGAGCCGGCCATGAAGTCACTCGAAGGCGTCGTCATGGAACTCGACGACTGCGCCTTCCCGCTCCTCACCGACATCGAGGCGACGAGTGATCTGAACAACGCCTTCCGGAACACCAACTGGGCGCTGCTCGTCGGCTCCGTGCCGCGTAAAGCGGGCATGGAGCGCGGCGATCTGTTGAAGGTGAACGGAGGGATCTTCAAGCCCCAGGGTGAGGCGATCTCGGCCAACGCCGCCAGTGACGTGCGCATCCTCGTGGTCGGCAACCCGTGCAACACGAACTGTCTGATCGCTCGCTCGAACGCACCGGAGGTTCCCGACGACCGGTGGTTCGCGATGACGCGACTCGACCAGAACCGCGCCGAGACCCAGTTGGCGAAGAAGGCCAGTGTGCCCGTGAAGGACGTGAAGAACCTCGCGATCTGGGGTAACCACTCGGCGACGCAGTTCCCGGACTTCGCCAACGCCACGATCGGTGGGAAGAAGGCCACCGACGTGATCACCGACCGTGACTGGCTGCAGGGAGAGTTCATCACGACGGTGCAAAAGCGCGGCGCCGCCGTTATCGAGGCCCGCGGCCTCAGCTCTGCCGCGAGCGCCGCCAACGCGGCGATCGACACGGTCGCGAGCCTGGTCACCACGACGCCGAGCGATGACTGCACGTCGGTCGCGGTGACGAGTCACGGTGAGTACGGCGTGCCAGATGGATTGACCTTTGGCTTTCCCGTCATGTCCGACCGCAACGGTTCGTGGAAGGTGAAGGAGAGCTTCGACTCGGACGAGTTCGCGAAGGGCCGAATTAAGATCACGACCGACGAACTGCTGTCGGAACGCGACGAGGTCGCGTCGCTCGAATTGATCTGAACATCCGAGTAATTCATCACGTCGTCGTGACAGTATCTGGTCGAGGTCGACCGACGGGAGACGACGTGAACTTGAACCGGCCACGGCTGGCGACGCGGGTACGGCGGCGAGCCACGGTCGCGGCACTTTCCGCAATAGTGGTGGTTGCGCCGATGGTGATTGGCGTGACGGCCTCTTCGAGTTCAACGCCCCCGATGCTGTCGGCGAACTTTAAGTGCCTCCCAGCCGCGTCGATTCCCCAGCTCAAGGCCGGCAAACGCGCGAAGTTGACGATCTCCTACGGCGGGTTCACCGCGACGTTCCGTTCGACAAAACAACCCGCTGCGAATGGCTATCCCATTGTCGGAACGCCATTCACCGGCACTCTCACGATGACGCACGGTGCCAAGAGCTGGACACTCCCTCGACCGGACAACACCCAGGAGTCACAGATCGACTCGCTGTGCGTGATCGCCTTCAATCGCGAGCGAAGACCGGGTGTGATGGTCGAGGGATACACGGGGGGAGCGCACTGTTGCGAAGCGCCGGTGATCTACCTCTTCAATCGCGGGTCGAATCGTTACGAGAAGGTCGCTGACATGAGTCCAATCGACTTCGAGAACGCACACGCCTTCGATCCGAATGAAGGCTTCCTCCCGTTAGTGGTCGCCAGTCACGTCCTGCTCAAAACCGATGACGGTTCGTTCGATTACGCCTTCGGCTGCTACGCCTGTTCTGAGGCGCCGATCGTGCTCGATTCGGTTGGCCTGGATGGATTGACGGACGTGACCGGTCAGCATCCATCGATCGTCGCCGCGGATGCCAGGGCCATCTGGAAGAACGCCCGGAGGGCACTCGCTGCCGAGACGCCGGCACTGCAGTCGTCGGTTGCCCCGTTTGGATTCCTCGCGCCGTGGGTTGCCGACGAGTGCGCGCTCGGACGAGGGGCCATGGCGTGGTCAACGATCGAGTCGCTGAATCGAGTAGGGAAACTGAGTAACGCCCGGTATCACCTGTTTGCGACGAACCACGGCTCGTTCGTCGCGAGTTTGAAGGCATTCTTGCTTCGAGACGACTACTGCACCGGTCAGATCTGAGAATCGCTCCGTCGACGGCAGAAAAGTGTAGAATACCAAGTGTTAACCATAATTAGACGGGTTAAGACATGGAAAAGCAAGTATTGTTGTCAACGGAGGAGTGGGAGCAGCGAGTAGGAGAGCACATACGTGCACTTCGACAAAGTGCGAACCTCACCCAGAAAGAACTCTCGCAGCGCGCCAACGTTTCGCTGTCGTCACTTCAGGCCCTTGAACTCGGTCGTGGATCGTCATTGACGACCGTTGTGAAAGTCGTGCGTTCACTTGGTCGAACAGAGTGGTTCGAGACTCTCGTTCCACCTCAACCTTCGATCAGCCCTCGAGAGCAGTGGCGACTCGCGCAACAACAGAGTCGGCGCCAGGTCAAACGTGTTCGCTCGTCGTCGCGCGTGAGGACTCTGTGAGCTTCATCCCTACTGACGTCATTCGGGTGTCTGCGTGGGGGCGAGTGGTCGGGTTCGTAGCCCGCGATCCGAGTTCGAACTTCTACGCCTTCGAATACGACGACGAGTGGGTGCGCAGCGGCGCTGACCTTTCACCGCTTCACTTGCCTCGCCAACGGGGGGTCTTCGTATTTCCTCAACTCTCGCGAGACACCTACTACGCACTGCCGGCGATGGTGGCCGATGCGCTGCCCGACAGATTTGGAAATGCCCTCGTCACGGCGTGGCTCGCCGATCAAGGCGTGGGGGCCGCTGATATAACGTCACTCGATCGCTTGGCCTACGCGAGCGAGCGCACGATGGGGGCGCTGACGTTCGCTCCGCCGACCGGGCCGCTGCCCGGAGACGTCAGCGTGGTTGACGTCGCGCAACTGGTGACGGCTGCGCGCGCCGCCGTCCACGGCGATTTCAGTTCTCGCGGAGTCCACGACGCGCTGCACCAACTCATCAATGTAGGTTCGACCGCGGGTGGAGCCCGGGCGAAAGCCGTCGTGGCCTACAACCCGGAGACTCAAGAAATGAGGTCGGGTCAGCTCGACGCGCCGGAGGGATTCGAACAGTGGCTGATCAAACTCGACGGTGTCGGAGATCCGACCAGCGTTCGAGCCGATCCTTCGGTGGCCTCCCAGGAGTACTGCCGTGTCGAGTACGCCTACTATCTCATGGCCCTTCGCGCTGGCATCAACATGAGTCCATCGTTTCTATTGCCTGAAGGTCCCCGGGCGCACTTCATGACCAAGCGGTTCGACCGCGGACCGCAGAACCTTCGTCTCCACGTCCAGTCGCTGTGCGCTCTGGATCATCTCGACTTCAACCTCGCCCGTACCCATTCGTATTCGAGCTACTTCCTCATTGCCGACCGTTTGGGTCTCGACGTCGCGGACCGCGGACAGATCTTCCGACGAATCGCGTTCAACGTCATGGGCGTCAATCGAGACGACCACACCAAGAACATGGCGTTTCTAATGCCGGAGCATGGTCAATGGCAGTTGACACCGGCCTACGACGTGACCCACGCGAACTGGGGGAGCGATTGGACCGCGCAACACCAGATGAGTGTGAACGGCAAGTTCAGTGACATCA
>Ga0208480_1000783_pt1 | contig 11896 bp, 6 predicted proteins | sample NGESurshal092012_4_FD_184485 | JGI IMG/M metagenome (GOLD analysis project Ga0208480, IMG submission 184485) | Arctic peat soil microbial communities from Barrow, Alaska - NGEE Surface sample F53-1 shallow-092012 (SPAdes) | ecosystem: Environmental > Terrestrial > Soil > Wetlands > Peat ... | reverse complement strand
CGAGACGCGGCCCATCAGCTGCGGCGATTGGTAGACGAAGCCGACGTCGCGCTGCAGGTAGTCGCACGCCTCGCGCTCGGACAGGGCGGAGATCGCCCGCCCGTCGAAGCGGATCTCCCCCTCGTCGGGGCTGAGCAGGGCAGCGACGAGCAGCAGCAGCGTCGTCTTGCCCGAGCCGCTGGGTCCGTGCAGCGCCAGCATCTCGCCAGCCTCCAGCTCAAGGCTGGCGCCCGCGACCGCGCTCACTTGCTCCGAGCCGCGGCGGTAGCGCTTGACGACGCGCTCCAGTTCGAGCAGGGGCATGGGCCTACCGTCCGGCGCTCAGACGGAAAGTATAGTATTTACTATACCGCTGGGTATAGTGTTTGATATACCGAGTGGTATAGTGACTGATATACCGATGGTCGAAGAACTGAATCCCTTCGTGTACGACGATCCGCTCGCCCCGGACGAGCTGGTCGATCGCGACGAGCAGACGCGCCAGCTGCTGACGCTGGCCGAAGGTGGGCACAACACGCGACTGTCGGCGCCCAGGCGCTACGGCAAGACCTCGATCATCCTGCGACTGCTGGCCGAAGCCGATCGGGCGGGCCTGCAGACGGTGCACGTCGACTTCTATCGCTGTGTGACACGCGCGGAGGCGGCAAGACGCATCGAGGAGGCTTATCTGGCGCGGCTTGGCGGGCCGCTGCGACGCACGGTGTCGGCGCTCACACGCTCGTGGCACACGCGCCTGAACGTCGGCGCCGGGGGAGTCGGAGTGCAGGCAGAGCGCGTGCGCGAGCTTGACAACCAGCGCTTGGCCGACCTGCTCGACCTGCCCAAGCGTATCTTCGCGAAGTCGGGCGTGCGCACGGTCGTGGCGTTCGACGAGTTCCAGGACTTCCTGCGCATCGGTGAGGGCTTGGACGGCCTGCTGCGCAGCAAGATCCAGCTGCATCGCGAGCAGGCGAGCTACGTGTTCGCTGGCTCTGAGCCCGGGATGCTGGAGGAGTTGTTCAACGGGAAGGGCAGGCCGCTGTTCGACCAGGCGCGGCCGATCCCGATCGGCCCGCTTGCGGAGGCCGACCTCGCCGAGTACATCGGAGTCCGCTTCGAGCGCGGTGGGCGCGACCCGGGCGTCGCGCTGGATCTGCTGCTCGACCTCGCCCGTGGCCATCCGCAGCGGGCGATGCTGCTGGCTCACCACCTGTGGGAGCAGACCTCTCGCGGGATGCTTGCCGACGAGGAGACCTACCAGGCGACACTCGAGGCGGTGGACCGCGAGACCCGGGAGCGCTTCGAGCGCACCTGGCTCGATCTGGGATCGACGCCGGCGCAGCGGCGCGTGCTTGCCGCCTTGGCAAACAGCCGCCACTCGCTGTACAGCAACACGACGCTGCGCGCGTTCGAGCTGGATAAGAGCGCCGCGCAGCAGGCGGCGCAGGCGCTCGTCTACGGCGGTGACGTGATGCACGTCGAGCGACGGCTTTCGATCGTCGACCCCCTGTTCGAGCGCTGGCTGCAGCTCACGCAGCGCTGAGCGTCCCCCACCCGCCCGTTGCATCAGGCGCTCGCTCGTCTGCGCCCCGGTTGGTCTCGGCGCAAGGGCAAGACCTCGGCCAGCTCGGGTGCGCTGGCACCGCGCAGCACGCCGTCGGACAAGGCCAGTGCGCGGTCGGCGCCGGCCAGTGCGGTCGCTTCGTCGGCGCTGATCAGGACGGCGATGCCCTCGTCGGCGAGCGAGCGCAACAGGCTCAGGATCGAGTCGCGCTGCAGCAGGTCCACGCCTCTGACGGGGTCGTCGATCACCAGCAGCGAGGGCTCGAGCGCGAGCGCCCGCGCGAGCGCCACGCGCATCTCCTCGGCGCCGTCGAGCTCGTGTGGAGCGCGCTCGGCGCAGTCGGCGGCGCCGACGCGTGCCAGCGCCGTATACGCGCGTGCCCGAGCGAGTAGGCGACGTACGCCGCGTGCGAGCTGGCCCAGCAGCAGCTCGTCGAGCACGCTTGGCGCGTCGAGCGAGGCCCGCGTGCAGTAGCCGATGCCACCCCCAAGCGCGAGACTACCGACGGCGCCCAGCTCGCGGGCGGCGAAGCGCACCAGTCCCGAGTCGACTGGCTCGATCGCGGCGGCTATGCGCAGCAGGGTGGAGCGCCCACAGCGGCGCAGGCCCCAGATCGCGACCAGTTCGCCCGCGTCCAGCTCAAGCGTCACATCACGCAGGATTGTGCGCTCGTGCGCGCCGCTTCGGTGACGGCGCTCGACGTGCTCCAGCTCCAGCAGGCTCATCGCTTTCCCGCCAGCGTGCTCAGCTCGCGGCGTGCGTAGCCGATCCAGGCCAGCCTTGCCTGCACGGACAGGCGTTGCTCCTCACGCGAGAGTCGTCCCGCAAGCTCGCCGACCTGCCCACCCTCTCCTGCCGAGCCGGCGTCGGTCTCACCGTTCGCACGCTTGGCGCCCCGCGAAGACGCGTCGCTGGCGTCCTTCAAGCAGGCCTGCTCGTAGCGCTCGAGGATCGCAAGCGCCCCGCGCGGCCCGAGCACCGCCAGCTGCAGCGCAAACAGATGCGAGCGGCGGCGCTCGTCCTGGGCCTGCTCGATCAGCCAGTCGGCATGGCTGTCGATACCGAGTGGGGTGGGTCGGTAGTGGGGCTTGGGTTGGCGCGATATCTCCGGCGTCTCGCCCGGCGGCAGCTTCTCGATCAGCTCGCGCCGCTCCAGGGCGTCGAGCGCGGTGTAGATCTGCGAGGGGCTTGACAGTTCGAGCGCGTGTCCGTACGTGCGTTCGAAGCGCTGGACAAGCTCGTACCCATAGCTCGGACGCTGGATCACCAGTCCCAGCAAAGCCCAGCTCACTGGTGAGCGTAGAGCCGTCCCACCCTTCTCATTGGCAACCCCTACTCCACCCATCGCCAGAGACTAGCGCAAACAGGAACGGCTGTGGGGGCTATTCACAACCTAGAAGCTTCTAGGAGAAGGCTTGTCCCCTCCCGGGTTGGGGTGGCATAGTGGCCGCAACGACTGGACCACGTATGCCCTGCGTGCGCACTTGCTGTCAAGTGCAAAAGCATGGGCCGGGGGAGCGAAAGGGGAAGCGATGAGGACGAGAGGGATCACCGCCGGCGAGCGCCGGGTTGCCGTTTGGGGTACGCCAGGCTCTGCTCGTGCCCGCTTCCCGCGCGGAGAAGCTCGTAGCCGGACGCTTGTCGCGCTGCTCGCGCTGGGCGCTTCGGTCGTGGCGCTGGGCTCGATCAGCGCTCCGGCGCTGGCTGTGAAGCAGTATGTGCCTGGTGGCTCGTTCGGGAGTGCTGGGTCGGGTGAAGGGCAGTTCCTCAGGCCCACGAGCTTGGCTGTCAACGACGTGGCGCTCGGGGCGCTTGGCGATGTGTACGTGATCGATGCGCACAACAGTCGTGTGGAGCGCTTCAGCTCCACGGGCACGTATCTGTCTCAGTGGGATGGGAGCGCGACGGCCAGCAAATCGTTCGAATTCTCCAACTACAAAGAGACGAACGGGATCGCGGTCGACAATTCGAGCGAACCGTTGGATCCTTCTGCGGGCGATGTTTATGTGGTGGATGCCGAACATGGGGTGGTGGATCAATTCTCGGCCGAAGGTGTCGCTACCGGTCTTGAAATCAGGGGCACGTGTCCTCACGCGGGGACTTGTACGGCGGGAGAAGTGATTCCTTTCCCGGGGCAACCGAAAGGCGTGGCGGTCGATGGCAAAGGCAATGTTTGGATCGTTGACAACGATAACCGCCAGATTGATGAGTTCAGCGATACAGGCGCTTTTGTTCAGAGCTTCACTCCGGCGGCGGAGGTGGGGCTCGCTCTGGCGGTCGATTCAAACGATGACGTCTATACCGGCGAAAGCAAAGTCGCGAAGTACAAGTCGGGTAGCGAGGTCGCCGAATTGAGTAGCCGCGCCGATGCGATTGCCATCGTCCCTACCACGAGCGAAGTTGTTCTCGACGAGTTGAAACAGATCTCGCTTTATGGCCCGTTCGGCGAACCGAGCAGCGAGCCGTCGCAGGTTTTTGCAACGGAAGAGTCAGAATCCTACGGTGTTGCCGTCGCAGCCGACGGTACCGTGTATGCCAGTGAGAGCGAAGCCAACGACGTAAGGATTTATAAGCCTGTCACCTTTCCGGGGGTGAGCACAGAAGCGGCGACGGCGGTAACGGGGACGAGCGCTACGCTGAATGGCAAGGTCGATCCCGAAGGCGAAGCGATCAGCGAATGCTATTTCGAATATGGGACCGAAGCGTCCTATGGCGAAACGGTCCCGTGCGCGCAGAGTCCGGCGGAAATCAACGCGGCGAGCAAAGGCTATAGCGAAGCGGTTTCTGTTACCGCCGATGTCTCTGGCTTGAAATCGAGGAGCGAATACCACTTCCGCCTGGTTGGGACGAATACAAACGGTGTCACGCGAGGCAAGGACGCGACGTTCTATACGGCCACGCCGCCGGCGATCGAAAACGAGTCGGTAGCGGACGTCAGTGCGACGGTAGCTACGGTGCGAGCGACGATCAATTCGGCGCGTTTGCAAACGAGCTATCGCGTCGAATACGGCACGAGTGCAGCGTATGGCTCCTCCACGGCGGAAGTGAGCATCAATGCTCCGGAAGGCCCGGTTGGCGTGTCGATGCCGCTGAATGGGTTGCAGCCGGGTACGCTCTATCACGCGAGGCTGGTCGCCGAGAACACGCTCGGTATCAGCGACGGCGCTGACATCGTCTTCACTACCCAGCATCTCGGTGGACTGTCTTCGTCGCTGCTGCCAGACGGTCGTGTCTATGAGGGTGTCTCGTTTGCGACGGACAGTTCCGGCGCCGAGGTGTTCCCACCCATCACCGGGCATGCCCTGGGCATAAGCCACGAAAACGACACCGATTATCCGGTTCGAGCGGCGGCGGATGGTGAAGCTGTCGCGTATGCCGGTGAAGCGCCGCCGGTGGGCGGTTCTGGTAGCACGGGCTACGGTGGCGGTGACACGATGTTGGCGACACGTGGTGCCGATGGGTGGGAACCGGTGTCGATCTCGCCTCCGGTAGAAGGGTCACGTGGTGTTTATCAAGGCTTTTCAAGCGATCTGTCGTTGTCATTTTTGGACGAGTACAATGAACCGTTGGCGCCTGAAGCACCATCGCCTTGTGTCGTCCTGTATTCGCATGGCGGTGGTGCTTTTCGTCCGGTGTTGACGAGCACGGAGACGCCGGGTAACTGTGGGAGGCCTGTTTTTGCGGGGGTGTCGGCGGACGATTCGTCGGTGATCTTTGAATCCGAAGCGCGTCTCACGCCGGAAGCGCTCGAAGGAGGCGAAGGCGAAAAGAATCTGTACGAGTCGACGGGCGGAGGCGTGTACCAAGTGAATGTGCTGCCGGAAGGCAAGCATGAAGTCAACGCCGCATATGGTGGGTTCGCATATCCCCGTGACTTTGGTGGCGCGATCAACGCCAATGGCTCGCACGTGGTGTGGACCGATCTCAACACGCACACTCTGTATGTGCGTGAGGACCCTGCGAGCTCAAGCGCAAATACCGTGCTTGTCGCCGAAGGGGCTGCTTTCATGGGTGCGAGCAGCGACGGATCTGAGGTGTTTTTCACGGACGAACGTAAGCTGACCCCTGGCTCCAGCGCGGAAAACGGAGCACCGGACTTGTACGAATGCCGGCTCGAAGCAGAAGGACAGCCTTGCAAACTGACCGATCTGAGCGTCGACTCGCATACGGGTCAGGCCGCGGATGTGTTGGGAGTGCTCGGCAACAGTGAAGACGGCTCCTATGTCTATTTCGTCGCCGACGGGGAACTTGCGCCCAACACGAACACCAACAACGAAACCGCCGCCGCGGGTGAACCCAACCTCTATCTCTACCATAATGGTGAGACGAGTTTCGTAGCGACGCTTGCCCTTGGGGATGACAATTTGAGCAATGGGAATAGCGCTAGCATCCCAAACGGTGGGGATTGGCAACCGAGTTTGGATATGCGTACCGCCGAGGTCACTCCAAACGGCCACTCTGTCGTGTTCATGTCGCATCGTCGTCTGACCAGCTATGACAATACGGGGCTGGCCGAGGTCTTCTCCTATGACGCCGAAAGCGGACAGGTCTCGTGTTCGTCGTGTAATCCGAACGGGACTGCCCCCGTAACCGTCACGGACAAAGGCGAAGAGGTCGGTGGGTTCCTAATGAGACCCGAGAACAGTGAAGCGGTAATCAATGACGAAGGGGCGTCTTATCAGTTGCGTACGATCTCTGATGACGGCGACCGCGTCTTCTTTGACAGTACGCAGCCGCTTGTGCCGCAGGCCGTCGCTGGCCTCGAAAGCGTGTATGAGTGGGAGCGGGACGGCAGCGGTAGCTGTCAGGAAGCAAATGGGTGTGTATCGCTGCTATCGGGTGCGCCCAGTGGCGAATCGACGTTCGTCGATGCGGACGCCAGTGGCGATAATGTTTTCTTCACGACGCGCTCTTCGTTGCTTCCGGAAGATCGCAATGAACAGGTCGATCTGTATGACGCGCATGTGGATGGGGGCTTCCCGTATTTGGAAACGGAGTGCTCCGGTTCCGGTTGTCAGGGGGTGCCGCCGGCGCCGCCGATCTTCGCGACGCCGTCGAGCGCGACCTTCAACGGCGTCGGGAACTTCGTGCCATCCGTACCCGCGGTAGCGAAAACTACAAAAAAACCGGCTAGATGCGCGAAGGGCAAGACGCGTAACAAGCACGGCAAGTGCGTCAAGGCGAAAACCAAGACCAAGAAGCACAAAGCGAAAGCGAAGAAGTCCAGTCGCAGCGACCGGGGGGCAAAGTAAATGTCTATGAGTCAAACACAGCGACCGATGACGACGGTGGCTACGTTCACGAGCATTCGCTCACGTTTCGCCGTCGGCGTGTTTGCCGTCGGGCTTTTGACGGTCGCCGTCGTGCTGGCGAGCCTTGCGTTCGGCAGCGCCCCCGCTTTCGCTGAAGGAGGGGGCTGCCCGACGGAATCGGTTTACAGTAGTTGCGCTCCGGGTTGGGAGATCGTTTCGCACATGTATCCGACCAACGTGGCACCCGGACACAGGGCTCTGGTCGTCGTGTACCCCTACAACGTCGGTGCTGCCAACAGCGAAGTGGGTGCACCGATCACAGTGACCGACCTGCTACCCGAAGGCGTGACCGCGATCGGCGTCAAACCGGCCGGCGGGAATGCGACGCATTCGGAATGGGAATGCGCGGGTATTGGGACGTCCGTCGTGCGCTGCACGAACAACCCCATTACCCTTCCCTCGTTCTTTGGGGGTGGCATCCCGACCGAGGAGTATATCTCTCCGAAAGTCGATGAGGTGACGCCGGCGATTGAAATCGAAACGATGGTGACAGGCGCGCCGCGCACCGCCGTGAATAGGGCGAGCATTGCCGGTGGCGGTGCTCTGGGCACCGCGTCGACCAGTAGTCCCTTTAACGTGAGCACGACGCCGGCATCCTTCGGTGTCGCGAACTGGGATGTGTGGTTCAGCAACGCAGACGGCACGCTGGACACACAGGCGGGCTCGCACCCTTACAACGCCACATTCGACCTCGAAATAAACACCGACGTAAACCCGGGGCGTTTGGGACCGTACAATGACCCTTCCATCCCTCTGACCGTTAACTTCTTTGTGCCGGCCGGTGGTGAATTGCGCAACGTGACGGTTGATCTGCCCGCTGGGTTTGCGGGCGATCCGACAGCCGCTCCACAATGCCCACGCGAAAGATTTGACGGCGGTACTGAAGGCGAAGGAAAATGTCCGCCCAACACCGCGCTCGGCGTCGTAACCACTTACCTTCCCACCGGCGTTGGCGATCTCGGTGCGCAGATATTCAACCTGACGCCGCCGCGTGGCGTGGTCTCACAATTTGGATTCGAACAGTACGGCAACCCGGACTTTTTCAACACGAGCGTGCGTACGGGTGGCGACAGTGGGCTCGTGACCCACGCCGATAACAGCCCGCAGGGGCGTGGTGTGGCGGGCGCGATACTCACGTTGTGGGGTGTCCCCGGTGATCCCAGTCATAACTTGGCACGTTGTGGGGTAGGGTATGAGCTTTTGCCGTGCCCTGCGGGTGCCGGCGTGGGTCTTTCCAAGACGCCGTACTTGACGTTGCCGACTGCGTGCGGTGCTCAGCAGCCCTTCATGGTGCAGGTCAATGAGTGGCAGCATCCGGACGTGACCGCTGAAAAGACGGTGCAGTGGCACGATAGCAACAACGATCAGGATGGGCTCAACGGTTGTGAACACATGAGCTTCAACCCGTCGCTCTCGACCGAGCCCGATACGACCTATGCGGATACTCCGGCGGGGTTGTCGGTCGATGTGCGACCGGAAGTGGGTGGGCTGATCGAACCGACGGGTCTTTCGACGGCGGATATTCAGAATACGACGGTGACGTTGCCCGAAGGGGTTGTGATCAACCCCGGTCAGGCCGCAGGGTTGGAGGCCTGTAAGTCCGGTGATGTGCCCGGTGGGGACGATCTGCCGCTACCCGGTGAAAACGGCGAAGAAGAACGCTTCGCCGGCCCAGCCGACTGTCCCAACGCCTCACGGGTGGGGACCGTCACGATCAACACACCATTGATCGAAGGCGCAGCGGAAAAGCAGCTGCAAGGTGCCGTCTATGTGCTGGAATCCGAGCCGCCGGAACTGAAGCTGTTGATCACCGCCTCCGCCGACGGTGTCTATACGAAGCTGATCGGGATCGTGCATCTCGACGAACAGACCGGCAGGCTGCAGACCACCTTCTCGGGCACACCACAGCTGCCGTTCAGCGAATTCAAACTGTCGTTCTCCGGTGGCGCGCAGGCCGCCCTGGACACCCCCACTCGCTGTGGGATCTACACCACCACGTCAGATTTCGAGTCGTGGGCGAGCCCGCTGCTCGGGGATGCGTTCCCGATCGGTGAATTCGCGATCTCAAAAGGCACAGACGGAGCGCCCTGCCCGTCCGCCTCGGCGCCGTTGCCGTTCACGCCGAGCTTGAACGCGGGCTCCACGACCGACCAGGCGGGCGGGTTCACGAGCTTCTCGCTGTTGTTGCAATCCTCCGACGATCAGCAGCGCATCGAAAAGCTGCAGTTCAAGGTCCCCTCAGGCCTGTTGGGGATGATCAGCAAGGTTCCGCTCTGTCCAGAACCAGAGGCCTCCGCCGGGACATGCTCGTCTGCTTCGCAGATTGGGCATACGACAGTCGCCTCGGGTCCCGGGCCCTACCCGCTGGTCGTGCCTCAGCCGGGACAGCCGCGAGCACCGATCTATCTGACAGGCCCCTATAAGGGAGCCCCGTTCGGACTGTCGATCGTCGTGCCGCTGGTGGTCGGTCCGTTCACGCTGCCAACGCAGGTAGTGAGGGCGAAGATCGAAGTGGACTCCCTCACCAGCCAGATCACCGTCACGACCGATCCGCTACCGCAGATCATTAGCGGCGTGCCAACGGATCTGCGCACGGTGAACGCCGTGATCGATCGGCCGGAATTCATGTTCAACCCAACGAGCTGTGCGCCGATGAGTTTCGCCGGCACCGCGTGGGGCACCCCACCTCCCGGTGTCGGTGGACCGGACTCCACAGCACCAATCTCAACCCCGTTCCAGATGGGTTCCTGTCGCAGCCTCGTCTTCAAACCCAACCTCGTGGTCTCCACCTCGGGCAAGACATCGCGCCAGGACGGCGCGAGCCTCGACGCGAAGATCGTCTATCCAATCACTCCCCTGGAAGACAACCAGGCGAGCAGCCAGTCGAACATCCGCTCGATCAAGGTGGACCTGCCCCGACAGCTGCCTTCGAGGTTGACGACGTTGCAGAAGGCGTGCACGTCGGCAACGTTCGAAGCGAATCCGGCGAACTGCCCGCCCGACTCGCGCGTGGGGATCGCGACCGCGGTCACACCGGTACTGCCGGTGCCGCTTACCGGCCCCGCGTACTTCGTCTCCTACGGTGGCGCGAAGTTCCCCGAACTCGTCTTCGCCCTCCAGGGCTACGGCGTGACCGTCTACGTCCACGGGGAAACATTCATCAGCAAAGCCGGGATCACAAGCAGCACATTCCGCCAAGTCCCCGACGTCCCGATCTATTCCTTCGACCTACAGTTGCCCGAGGGTCCCTACTCGGCGCTGGCGGCCAACGGCAACTTGTGCAAGAGCGATCTGATCATGCCGACGTCGTTCATCGCTCAGAACAACGCCACTCTCAAGCAGAACACGCACATCTCCGTCAGCGGTTGCGCAAAGGAAATAAGCGTTCTGCACCACAGCGTCAAAGCCGGCACGGTCACGATCGCGGCGAACGTGCCCTCCGCGGGTAAGCTCCTCGCAAGCGGGTCGGGGCTTTCGCGGGCGGTCAAGAGCACGGGCAAGGCCGGTACGCTCACGCTCGCGCTGAAGCTGTCCGCGCGCGAGCGGGCGCTGTTGAAGAGCCATCCGGGGCGCAAGCTAAAGGTCGCGGTCAAGCTCGTGTTCACGCCGACGCACGGCCAAAAGCTGAGTGCCGGCGTGACCGTGAACGTAGGTTGAGCGCCGGCATGCCGTGGCGGCTGGCAGGGTGACGTGGCGGGCGACATGGCGAGCGTGGCGGAAGATGGCCTGAAGCGCGGCCAGGTCGCGGGCCTGCAGCGCTCGCGGATGCTCGCCGCGACGTTCGCGGCCTGCGCGGAGCAGGGCGCCGCGGGACTGTCGGTCGCCGACATCGTCAGCCGCGCCGGGATCTCGCGACGCACCTTCTACGAGCTGTTCGACAGCTGCGAAGACTGCCTGTTGGCGGCGCTCGACCAGGCGATCGCCGCCGCGAGCGAACGCGCGCTCACGGCATATGACCCGCAGGCGCCGTGGCGCACGCGCATGCGCACCGCGCTGACAGCGCTGCTGCAATTCCTGGACGAGCAGCCGCAGATGGCGCGGCTCTTGGTCGTTGAGTCGCTGGCCGCAGGCCCGCGTGCGTTCGAGCGCCGCTCGCGCGCGCTCGCCGGCGCCGTGGCCGCGATCGACGACGGCCGCGCGGCCATGAAGAAGGGCATGGAGCCGCCGCCGCTGACGGCGGAGGGGATCGCCGGCGGGATCCTCGCGGTCCTGCACCAGCGCATGCTCGAGGGCGCCCGCCAGTCGCTGACCGCGCTGTCGAACCCGCTGATGGGGATGGTCGTGCTTCCCTACCTCGGGGCCACGGCAGCGCGCGCGGAGCTCGCGCAACCGGCGCCGAAGCCGCCGCGGCGACGCCCCCCGGGACCCGAGTCGCTGGCTGCGCTCGACATGCGCCTCACCTACCGCACGATTCGCGTGCTGCAGGCGATCGCCGAGCAGGCGGGCGTCTCAAACCGCCAGGTGGGGCGCGTCGCCGGCGTGGACGATCCCGGCCAGATCTCAAAGCTGCTCGGTCGCCTGCAGCGAATCGGCCTGATCGAGAACACCGCCCCGCCGGTCAAGGGCGCCGCCAACTCCTGGGCGCTGACGAGCAAGGGCGCCGAAGTCCAGCGCACGATCGCCGCGCAGCTGTAAGCGCCATTCGCGGGCGCGAGAGAACTTCAGCTCCTACGGGCCGACGTCCGTCGCACCGGCCTGCTCAGCCCACAACGGGAGGCCCTTGACAACCCCGACATAACGATATATCGTGAGCTTACTTATATGTATCACGATAGGAGATAGACATGTTTGGCCATGAACACCAACATCGACACCATCACCGCGGGCCAGGCCCGCGCGACTTCGGCCCCGGCGGCCGCGGCGGCTTCGAGGCGTTCGGCTTCGGAGGCTTCGGCGGGCCCGGCGGCGGACGCTTCGGGCGCGGGCGCAAGGCGCGGCGCGGCGACATCCGCACCGCCGCGCTGCTCTTGCTGGCCGAGGAGCCGCGCAACGGCTATCAGATCATGCAGGAGGTGGAGCAGCGCAGCGACGGCGTCTGGCG
>Ga0208480_1000782_pt1 | contig 11902 bp, 6 predicted proteins | sample NGESurshal092012_4_FD_184485 | JGI IMG/M metagenome (GOLD analysis project Ga0208480, IMG submission 184485) | Arctic peat soil microbial communities from Barrow, Alaska - NGEE Surface sample F53-1 shallow-092012 (SPAdes) | ecosystem: Environmental > Terrestrial > Soil > Wetlands > Peat ... | reverse complement strand
GGCGCCGGCCGGCGGCGGATCCAGGTCGAAGATCGAGCCCTGGCCGACGAGCGCGTCCTGCTGGGCCTTCTGGCCTGCCGCCTGGGCGGTTTCGAGCACGGCGAGCATGCCCTTGCGGCTGGCGCCGGTGGAGCCGAGCGCGCCGCACTTGATCAAGGCCTCGATCGCCTTCTTGTTGACGGCCCGGCTGTCGACGCGCTCGCAGAAGTCCCACAGGGAGGTGAAAGGGCGGGGGTTTGGGTGGGCGGGATCCGTTTCATCTCGGGCACGCTTGATCGCCTCGACTGCCTGATAGCCGACGCCCTTCACCGCGTCTAGGCCGAAGCGGATGTTGCGCTCGACGACCGTGAACTCGTGGCCTGAGAGGTTGACGTCGGGCGGCAGGATCTCGATCCCCATCTCCTCACAGCGGGCGACGAAGAAAGGCACCTTGTCCTTTGTGGACATGACCGAGGAGATCAGCGCGGCCATGTACTCCGCGGTGTAGTTGGCCTTCAGCCATGCAGTGCGATAGGCGATCAGCCCGTAGCAGGCGGCGTGCGACTTGTTGAACGAGTAGTCGGCCGATTTTTCGTTGGTCTGCCACAGGAGGTCGATCACCTCGGGGCGCGTGCCCGAGGCTCGGCAGCCCTCGACGAACTCCGGCTTCAGAGCGGCCATCGCCTGGCGGTTCTTCTTGCCGATCGCCTTGCGCAGATCGTCGGCCTTGGCGCCGGAGAAGCCGGCGATCTCCTTGGAGATCTGCATCGCCTGCTCCTGGTAGAGGATCACTCCGTTCGAGGACTCTAGGATCGGCCGCAGTCGCTCGTCGGGATAGGAGATGGCCTCGGGATTGTGCTTGCCCCTGGCGTAGACGGGTATCTGGTCCATAGCGCCCGGCCGGTACAGCGCGTTCAACGCCACGAGGTCGTTGAACTCGTCGGGGCGCACGCGCTTGAGCGCCTCGCGCATCCCCTCGGACTCGAACTGGAAGACGCCGATCGAGTCGCCGCGAGTCAGCATCTCGTAGGTGCGCGCGTCGTCCAGCGGCAACGTCGTCATGTCCGGTCGCGTGCCGGAGGAGCGCTCGATGATGTCGAGCGCATCCTCGATCACGTCGAGGTTGCGCAGGCCGAGGAAGTCCATCTTGAGCAGGCCGATTTCCTCGATCGGCTTCATCGAGAACTGGGTCACTGTGCGATATGAGCGCTCACCGTCCTCGCCCGTGCCCGCATCGGCGAGCTGCAGGGGCACGATGTCTGTCAGGGGCCGGTCGGCGATCACGACTGCCGCGGCGTGAATCGAGGAGTTGCGAACGATCCCCTCCAAGCCCTTGGCGACGTCGATGATCGTGCGCGCCTCGGGCTCCTCGTCGTAGGCCTTGCGCAACGGTTCGCCAGGTTTCAGACAGTCCTCGAAGGACGGGGCGCGCCCCATGATCGGATCGGGGATCAGCTTGGCGAGGCGATCTCCGGCGCCGTAGTCGCGTCCGAGCACACGGGCTGCGTCGCGGGTGGCGGCGCGCGGGAACATCTTGCCGAAGGTGACGATCTGGGCGACGGACTCGCGCCCGTACTTCTCGGTGACGTAGCGCATCACGCGCTCGCGCCCGCGCACCGAGAAGTCGATGTCGATGTCTGGCATCGACACGCGCTCGGGGTTGAGGAAGCGCTCGAACAGCAGGTCGTAGCGCAAGGGGTCGACATCGGTGATGGCCAGGCAGTAGGCGACAATCGAGCCAGCTGCCGAACCGCGTCCGGGGCCGACGGCAATGCCGTTCTCCTTGGCGAACTTGACGAAATCCCACACGATCAGGAAGTAGGCGTTGAAGCCCATGCGGTCGATCACGCCGAGCTCCATCTCCATGCGGGCGATCGCCTCGGCCGGCGGCGGGTCGCCATAGCGCACGCGCAGCCCGCGCAGCACCTGCTCGCGCAGGTAGTCGCGCTCGCTCGAGGCTTCGGGCGTGGTGTATTTGGGGATCAGCTGCTTGTCGAGCTCGAGCTCCACGTTGCAGCGCTCGGCGATCTCGATCGTGCTGGCGATGGCCTCGGGCCACTCGGCGAAGGAGTCTGCCATCTCGGCGCTGTCGCGCAGGTAGAACTCGTTTGTCTCGAATGTCATCTTGGGCGCGGCGAGCGTGCTCTTGGTCTGTACGCACAGCAGCGCGGTGTGATGGTCGTAGTCCTCGCGGCGCAGGTAGTGCACATCGCCGGTGCCGACGAGCTTGCCGCCCATCTCTGAGGCGATGCGCACGATGCCCTCGTTGCACTTCTCTTGCGCCGTCAGACCGTTCTTCTGAACCTCGAAATAGACGTTCTCCTTGCCGAAGATACGGGTTAGGTCGTCCGCGTGGGCGCGCGCGTCGTCGGGACGATCGTCGAGCAGTCGCTGGCAGAAACGCGAGGCCAGACAGCCGGTGAGCGCGATGATGCCTTCGGAGCGCTGCTCGATCTGGGCCAGGTCGAGCGTGGGCTTGCCTCTGTGCAGCCCTTCCAGGAAGCCGGCGGAGGAGAGTTGCACGAGGTTTCGATACCCCGCGTCATCGGCCGCCAGCAGCGTCAGATGGTTGCGCTCGACGCGGCCTGGCCCTCTTGCCGTGTGGTCGTCGACCATGTAGATCTCGCAGCCGAAGATCGGCTTGACGTTGTGCTTGGAGCAGGCCTTGTGCAGCTCGACCATGCCGTTCATGACGCCGTGGTCGGTGAGGCCGAGCGCCGGCTGGTCGAACGCGGCGGCGCGCTTTGCCAAATCCTCGATCCTGCATGCGCCGTCGAGGAGCGAGTACTCGGAGTGGACGTGCAGGTGGGCGCAGGACTGGTGAGTCACAGAGGCTGGATGGTATGCCCTGGCCCGGCGGACCGAGAGACCCCTTTGGCTGCCTGGAGGAACGCCCTACGCGGGCGTGTCGAGTAGTTCAGGAGCCTGCGACTGTGAGGCCCTGCGCGCGTGCCGTCCACTGCAGGAACACGTCCACCGAGCTCGCGTCGCCGGTCACGAAGGTTCGATCCTCCGGCGGCGGCTGAGTGCCGGCGAGCAGACAGATCAGGGCGTGCCCGCTGAGCGAGATCGTGGCGACCGGCTCTCCGGCGGCGGTGCGGCTAACGAGAATCGGCTCGCCGTCGCCGACGCGCACGTAGATGACGATCCCCGTGGTGCCCTGGATGTCGAAGGCCAGTTCGAAGCGCCGTCCGCTGGTCCAGGCAGGATCGACCGCCTCGGCCATCGCGAGCAACAGCAGTCCCGGCCAGACGTCGACCCCGGCCGAGGCCAGGTCGGCGAGCGCGATCGGACGGCGCCGTATCTTGAGGAAGCGTCGCGCGCTGCGACGGCCCTTGCGGATGCGAAGGCCGCGCTGCCTGCGCGAGGCGCCTCCGGCGGCGAGCTCGCTGAACGCGGCTACCGGACCCTCCAGCGAGAAGTCAATCGAGCCCCGTGGTTCCCTTGAGATGGTCGCCTGACTCGGATCGAGGGTCACGTAGAAGGTGCCGAGCTCGCGAATCTTGATCTCGTAGTTGAGCGGCCCCTCGACAGCCTCGCGCTGGGCCGGTATCAGCTCGATCACGAGTTCAGCGGCCAGCTTGGCGTCGCGCTCCTCAGCGAGTTTGCGGATCGCGGGCGCAAGCCATGAGACACGCTTGTCGGGCACCGTCAGCAGCCGTGACTGAAGCGCGATCGGCTCCGTGCTGATCGCACCCGCGACGATCGCGTCGCTGGGGCCGAGGCCCGGCACCGAGGGCTCGGACGGCGCAAGTCGATCGGCCGGCGCTATCGGTGCGGCGAGTCCCTCCGTACGGGACTGCTCATCGTCGGAAGGCTCCTCATCGGCGACGTGCTGCTCCTCGACAGGTGGCTCCTCGACAGTCTCAGGCTCTACGAGCGGCTCGAACTCTGCGACGGCCTCAGGCTCCTCGACCGCCGCGGACTGCTCGGATGCCTCTGGCTTCTCGAGAACCTCAGGCTCCTGCGGGACCTCTGTCGCCTCATACTCCTCGGCGGCCGCAGGCTCGTCGACCGCGGCGGGCTCCTCGACAGTCTCGGGCTCGGCGACTTGCTCAGGCTCGGCGACTTGCTCAGGCTCGGCGATCTGCACCGGCTCGTCGCCGGCTACAGGCTCGAGAATCGCGGGGTCCTCGATGGCCTCGGGCTCTGTGATGGCCTCGGGCTCCGTGGCCTCTGACTGCTCGAGGACAACAGACCCGATTGCCGTGTGCTCCTCGACGAGGACCGGCTCGGACACCGCCTCTGGCTCGTCGGCAACCACAGGCTCCTCGACCGCAACATGCTCACTCGCCTCCGGCGCCTCGACTATCTCGGGCTCCGCGACCACCACAGGTTCGGCGGGCGCCTCTGACCGGGACGCCGCGGGCTGCTCGACCGCCACCGCGGGCTGCTGCTCTTCATCGGCCTCGGCCTCCTTGACCTCGGCAACGCGAGCGCGCAGACGTTCGACGGCGGCGACAAGCGCATCGGCCATCTCACGACGGTGGATGGCCTCTCGCTCGGACTCGGGCTCGGTCGTGTGCTGCAGCAGCGCTGGGTCGATCGGCTCGTTCAGCTGGGCGCGCAGGTCGTCGGCGGTGCGGGTGAGCTCAAAGCGCAAGTCCTCCATGCGCGCCCCCATCGCCGTCAGCTCCCGCACATAGGTCTCGCGCTCCCACACGACCTGCTGCTGTAGCTCCTCACGCAAGGCCGTCAGCTCTCGCTCAAAGCCGGCGCGCAAGCCTGAGGCGACATCCATCAGCTCACGCACGATCGGCGTCAGGCGGGCGTCGCGCTCGCGCAGCTGGCTGAGCTCGTTGCTGAGCTCGCGAACGTCGCGTTCGGTCTCCTCCAGACGATTGCTCAGCTCCTGGATCTGACCGCGCATCTCACGTTGCAGGCGCTCGCCGCGCTCCTCGGCCTCGACGCGCAACTGCTGCTCGGCGTACTCGCGCTGCTTGGCGCCGCGGACGTCCGATTCGCGCTCCATCAACTGCTGGGCGATGCGCTCGCGCTCGCGACCGACCTCCTCCAGGCGCTGCTCGAGCGCCGCCAAGTGGGTCTCGAGGTTGCGCACGGCCGCCTCGGCTGCCTCGGCGCGACGAGCTATGACCGGGTCACCGGCCTCCGCGCGTCGTGCGCGTCGCGCGGCGAGCACGTCCGGCGTGGCGTCGGACTGCCCAGGCATGTCCGGCGTTTCGCTCTCCTCGATCATCACTGGGGCACAACCCTAGAGATGGCTCCGGACGGCTCTACCTATTCGGAAAGCGGCATGCCCCCCGCGCGCGCGGGGGGGCATCGCCATTTTTGAATACACCGATCCCCGCATTGCGGTGCTGCGCCCCGCCGCTTCGAGCAGATGCACACCGGCAAACCTCGAGCAAGCCGAGCTCTGCGTCAGCCGGCGGGACCTCGCTGCGCGTCCGCTACTGGTTGCGAAGGCGCCAGGCCATGCGCGACTGCAACGACCACAGCTCGATGAAGCCTGGCGAGGCGCTCTGCGAGAACAGGCCGCCAGACTCGCCAAAGGAAGCGAGCGCCTGGTCATAGACGGCGCCGACTGAGGAGCGCGTGATGACGCGTGCGTGACCCTTGTAGAGCTTCATCCCAATCGTGCCCGTCACCTGGGCATTGACCGAATCCATGTAGGCGTCCAAGTCCTCCCGCAGCGGCTCCCACCACAGGCCCGCGTAGACGAGATAGGCCCACTGGCGGTCGAGGGCCGCCTTGAACTGGTTCTGGTGGATCGTGCAGACGAGCTTCTCGAGCTCCTGGTGGGCCGGCAGCAGGATCGCCGCCGCCGGTGCCTCGTAGATGTCACGCACCTTCAAGCCCACGATGCGGTCCTCGATGTGGTCGACGATGCCGACACCATGACGGGCGGCGATCTCGGCGGCGCGTTCGAGCAGGTCAACCAACTGCAAGCGCTCTCCGTTCAAGCCCACCGGCACACCGCGCTCGAACTCGACCTCGACGATCTCCGGCTCATCTGGTGCCAGCTCCGGGCGCGTCACGAGCTGGAAGACGTCGTCCTCCGGGGCGTGGTCGAGCTCCTCGATCCAACGTCCCTCCGAGGAGCGGCCCCAGAGGTTGTCGTCGATCGAATATGGGGCTATCTCAGTCCCGCCCTTGACCGGGATGCCATGCTCGCGCGCATAGACGATCTCCTCCTCGCGGCCCATCTGCCAGGAGCGCACCGGCGCGATCGTCTTCAGCTCGGGGGCAAGCGTTGCGACCGTGGCCTCGATGCGAACCTGGTCGTTGCCCTTGCCCGTGCACCCGTGGGCGATCGTGTCGCAGCCGCTCTTGCGGGCGTAGTCGACCGCGAGCTTGGCGATCAAGGGGCGCCCGAGCGCGGTGAACAGCGGGTAGCCACCACCGTAGAGCGCGTTGGCCTTGATCGCCGGCGTCACGTACTCCCGCGCGAACTCCTCGCGGGCATCCACTACGTGACATTCCAAGGCGCCAAGGCGCAGCGCCTTCTCGGAGATCACCTCGTAATCCTCGCCCGGCTGGCCCAGGTTGACTGTCAGGCAGACCACCTCGGCTTCATAGGAGTCCTGGATCCACTTGAGCATCACGCTCGTGTCGAGGCCGCCGGAGTAGAGCAGCAGCACACGGTGAACGTCCTCGGGGCGCGCCTCGTATGAGGCCGTCGGCGCAGGGAAGTGTTGGGGAGAGTCGGTCATGGCCGCGGAGCCTCGAAAAGGTCGTGGAAAGAGTCGGTCATTGGTGGGGAGCCTTTGAGAAAAATTGTGCAGCTTCGGCCGACTTGCGGGCGACCTCGGCGCCGAACCTTATCCGGCCAGCGCCCTGGCGAGCCGCGCCAGGCTGTCCTTCAGCTCCTCGTCGGAGGCATTCAGAGGCGGCAACAGACGGATGGTGGTGGGACCCGTCGCGTTGACGATCAGACGCTCCTCGAGCAGGGCTCGGCTCATCGTCTCGGGTGCTGAGCTGTCAAGCTCGCAGGCGAGCATCAGGCCTACTCCCCTCACGGAGATCACGTGGGGCAGCTCGCCAAGGCGCGCCTGCAAGAAAGCGCCTGCCTGCCGGACGCGCGCCAACAGGGCCGCATCGGAGGTCACCTCGAGCGCGGCGAGCGCCGCCGCGGCGACGACCGGGCCGCCGGCGAATGTCGAGCCGTGGTCGCCGGGCACAAACACGTCGGCCAGCCGCGGGCCGGTGATGAGCGCGCCTATGGGCAGGCCGCCACCCAATGCCTTTGCGGATGTGATCGCGTCGGGCACGACATCGGTCTGCTCGTATGCCCAGAGCGTGCCGGTGCGTCCCATGCCGCACTGGATCTCGTCGAAGACGAGCGCAGCGCCAGACGCGTCACACGCTCTCCTTGCATGCCTCAGCAGGCCCTCGGAGAGGACATGGACGCCGGTCTCGCCCTGGATCGGCTCGAGCAGCACCAGCGCGGTGCGCTCGTCGATCGCGGCGCTCAGCGCCTCTGTGGTCGGCGCGACCGCCTTGAAACCCGGCACCAGCGGCGCGAAGGGGGCTTGCTTTGACTCCTGAGGGGTGGCCGACAGCGCGCCGTAGGTGCGACCGTGGAAGGCGCCGTGCACGACGACCACGTCCCCCCCGGGCTTGGCCTTGCGCGCGAGCTTGATCGCGGCCTCGTTTGCCTCGGCTCCTGAGTTGCAGAAATAGACCTTGCCGCCGAGGCTCGACTTCGACAGGCGCTCGGCCAAGCGCACCGCCGGCTCGGTGTAGAACAGGTTGCTCGTGTGCATCAACTGCCCGACCTGCTCGCGTACGGCGGCGACCACGCGGGGGTGGCAGTGGCCGAGGCTCGTCACGGAGATGCCGCAGAGGAAGTCGAGGTATTCGTTGCCCTCCTCGTCCCAAAGACGCGAACCTTCGCCACGCACGAACTCGACCGGGAAGCGCGCGTAGGACGCGATCACGCTGTCGCGATCGATCTCCTGCAGAGTCGTCAAAGTCATGTTGTCTTGGGTTTGGATTTGGCGTGCCCGTCGGTGATAGAGGCCCGCACTGCGGCGGTCGCGCAGAGATTTGCCTTTGCCCGTAGGCGCGCGGCGCTCATGTTGAGCAGGCCCGTGCCGACAGTCACGACGCCGCCTCGATCTTGGTACCGATCCCCGCGTCGGTGAACAGCTCCAAGAGCAGCGAATGAGGGATGCGCCCATCGATGATGTGGGCGGAGTTGACCCCGCCGTTGATCGCCTCAACGCAGGCCGCGAGCTTTGGGCGCATGCCGCCCTGCAAGCCGTCGAGCTGCGCGTCGACCTCGCGGGCGCTTGCCTGGCCGATGAGGCTCTCCGGATCCTGCGGGTCGGCCAGCCAGCCTGCCACGTCGGTCAGGAAGACGACCTTGTAGGCGCCGAGCGCGCCCGCGACCGCGCCTGCCGCCTCGTCGGCGTTGACGTTGTAGGAGTTGCCCTCGCGGTCGGAGCCGACCGAGGCGATCACCGGGATGTAGTCGAGCGCGACGTGGTGAAGCACGTCGACGTTGACTCGCTCTATGGAGCCGACGAAACCGATGTCCTGTCCGTCGGGGGCAGTGCGACGGGCGATGCGAAACAGCGAGCCGTCGTCGCCGCACAGGCCGACTGCCGGCTGGCCGTGGCGGCCCAAGCGCAGGACGATTTCCTTGTTGACCTTGCCGACGAGCACCATCTTTGCGACCTCGACCGTGGCTGGGTCGGACACGCGCAGGCCGCCGACGAACTGCACCGGCAAGCCCAGGCGCTCCATGTAGGAAGTGATGTCTGGGCCGCCGCCGTGCACGACGATCGGGTTCAGGCCGACGTACTTGAGCAGGACGACGTCGCGTGCGAACTCCTCGCGCAAGGCCGCGTCCTCCATCGCCGCGCCGCCGTACTTGATGACTACCGTCTTGCCGTGGAACTCCCTGATGTAGGGGAGCGCCTCCAGAAGCGTGGCTACGTCGCGCATATCGCCTCCAATCGTGTTGAGCCCCACAGCGGTGCGCAGGGCAAGCTGGGCGAGGACGCAGTGAGCGTGACGTGCTCTGCACGCGTGCCGGCCGATCGGAGATCCCATCGATCTCCGATCGGTAGGACGCCGCCCAGCGCAGCCATGCGCGCTCGTGTGGTCATGTCGTGTAATCGGCGTTGATGGTCACGTACTCGTGCGAGAGGTCGGAGAAGAACACCTCGGTTTCCGCGCCGTCGCCTGGCAGCGTTATCTCGTACTCGATTTCCTTGCCCTGCACTGCCTCGGCGAGCGTGGCCTCGTCGTACTCGATCGCGGCGCCGGCCGAGCACACTTGGATGCCCTCGATCGAGACGTCGAGCGGTAGGTGCCCGCCACCGAGGCCGTCCCCACCGAGCACCCCGCCGACCGCCTGTACGATGCGCCCCCAGTTGGGGTCGGCGCCGTGCAGCGCGGCCTTGACCAATGGCGAGTTGGCAACCGCGCGCGCGGCCGCCTCGGCGCGCGACTGCTCGCCGCCACGCACGATCACGCGGGCGATTCGCCCGGCGCCCTCCCCATCGGCCACCATCAGGATCGCGAGCTGGCGCATGAGCGCATCCAGTGCCTCGCCGAAGCGCAACTCGTCTTCGCTCTCTGGTGCGACCTCAACCCCGCTCGCCCCTGAGCAGATCAGCGCGGCGGTGTCGTTGGTGGAAAGCTGTCCGTCGACAGTGCAGCAGTCGAAGGAGCGCTTCAGGCATACCGACAACAACAGCTCTGCCGTCTCGGGGGCGAGTTGTGCGTCGCACTCCACGAAGCAGAACATCGTGGCAAAGCGCGGTGAGATCATGCCGGCGCCCTTGCATTGCGCGCTGAGGCGGACCTCGCCCGAGGGCAACGATACGGCGAGGTTGGCACGCTTCTCGAAGGCGTCGGTTGTTTGGATCGCCTGCTGGAAGCTGGTGTCGCCGGGCTGGGAAAGCTCACGGCTCGCGTCGAGTATTCCGCGCAACATGTTCTCGACCAGCAGATAGTCGCTGATGCCACCGGTCGACCCGAGCAGCACCTCGGCCGGCTCGATCCCGAGCGCCATCGCCGCCGCGCCCTGTGTCTTGGCGGCGTCTTCAATTCCGCGTTTGCCGGTGGCGGCGTTGGCGCAACCGGAGTTGGCGAGAATCGCGCGCAGAGAGGACAGCGTGCAGCGCTCGCGGCTGAGCATCACGGGCGCGGCCGGCGCCGCCGTGTCGGCAAAGCGCGCGGCACTCACAGGTGCGGGAGCGTCACACACCAGCAGCCCGAGGTCTGGGTTGCCGCTCGGCTTGATCCCGCACGCCACGCCGGCGGCGCGGAACCCCGTCGGCAGGCCGGCGTCGGCGCCGAGCTCGCGCACGTGCGCGGGCGCCTGCACCCAGCGCGAACCGAAGAACGGTTGCGGCGGCCCGGCCGCCGCCTGGTCGCCGCGTATCTCGCCGGAGCCGCTCACGTCGACCCCGCCGCCAGAACGCCTCGAATCGCCAAGCCGGCGCTCATGCCAGCCCCATCTCCTCATCGAAGCCGAACATCAGGTTGAGGTTCTGCACCGCTTGGGAGGAGGTGCCCTTCCACAGGTTGTCGATCGCCGAGAGCACGACGATCTTGCCAGTGTGCTCGCTTGCCGCCACATGCAGCCGGCAGATGTTCGTCTCGCGCACGTCGCGCACCTCGGCCGGCGCCGGTGCCACCTCGACGAACGGCTCGCCCGCGTAGGCGTCCTCGTACATGACGTCCAGCTCGTCCTGCTCGATCGTCCTGGTGGGCGTCACATAGCAGTTGACCAGCTCGCCCTGATCGAGCGGCACCAGGTGCGGAGTGAACTGCACCCGCAGGCCGGGATGGGTGGGGTCGAGGTCGTCCAGCTGCTGCTCGATCTCCGGTGTGTGGCGGTGGTGGACGATGTTGTAGGGCAGGATGTTCTCGCCGCTGTTGGAGAAGTGCGTCTGCCAGGTGGCCGAGCGGCCCGCCCCGGAGAGGCCCTGCTTGGCGTCGATCACGAGATCGGAGATCAGCCCGGCACGGGCCAGTGGGGCGAGGCCGAGCAGCGACGCCGTCGGATAGCAGCCCGGGGTCGCCACGAGATCCGCGGCTGCTATCGCCTCGCGGTGAAGCTCTGGCAGACCGTAGGAGGCGTCTTCGAGCAGCTCCGGGTGCGGGTGCGGGCCGTACCACTTCTCGTAGGTGGAGAGCTCAGAGAGGCGGAAGTCGGCGCTGAGGTCGACGACACGCACACCCCGCGCGCGCAGGGCGGCGACAACCGGGGCCGAGGCCGCGTGGGGATAGGCGACGATCGCCGCGTCCACGTCGGAGTGGCGCTCGAGATCGAGCTCCTCGAGCTCGAGCGCCACGCGGTAGCGCGGATAGAGCCGGTCCAAGCGCTGCCCGGCGTCGGCGCGGGCCGTGATCGTCTGCAGATCGAACTGGGGATGGCGCCACAGCAGGTGAGCCGCCAATGCCCCGGCAAAGCCCGTCGCCCCGGCGACCAATGCCTTAGGCACGAGGCTCACCCCCAGCAAGCACGCGAGGACTTGTCGAGCCCATAGCGGCGAGTTCGTCCAAGCCGACGTGGAGGCCTGGGATGGGCACCGCGAGCTCAGGCACGCAGCTCACCTCCAAGCGCTGCCAGCGCGGCGAGCACCCGCTCGCGCACTGGCGCGACGTCCTCCTCGGTGAGCGTGCGGTCGGCTGCCCGGAAGGCGAGCGACAGCGCAAGCGAGCGGCGACCCTCCCCCACCTGCGGCCCGCTGTAGACGTCGAATACGTCGACCTGGTCGAGCAGCGCACCGGCCGCTTGGCGCACCGCATCGAGCACCTTGTCGAACACGCGGCCGCCCGGCGCACGCCCGGAAATCACCAAGCAGAACGTGCCCACGTTCAAGCTGGCCGCGCGATCGGCCGCGGCGAGAATCTTCTCGCGCGCCATGAACGGATACTTCTCGATCTCCGCCATCGACACCGACGACTGCGAGCAGTAGTGACAATCCTCGGGACAGAGGCC
>Ga0208480_1000779_pt1 | contig 11913 bp, 12 predicted proteins | sample NGESurshal092012_4_FD_184485 | JGI IMG/M metagenome (GOLD analysis project Ga0208480, IMG submission 184485) | Arctic peat soil microbial communities from Barrow, Alaska - NGEE Surface sample F53-1 shallow-092012 (SPAdes) | ecosystem: Environmental > Terrestrial > Soil > Wetlands > Peat ... | reverse complement strand
GTCTCGAACAACGTTCGTCTCGAACAACGTTCGTCTCGAACAACGTTCGTCTCGAACAACGTTCGTCTCGAACAACGTTCGTCTCGAACAACGTTCGTCGCCGCGCATGCGCCAGCGACGCCGCGCACGCGTCGGGCCGACCCGGCAGGGTTCAGCGGCGTCTGGCCGACCCGGCAGGGTCAGCGCAGCGCGATCCCGGCAGGTCAGAGCAGCGGACGGTCGCGGCCCGGCGTGACGACGACGTCGCGCCGCCGACGGAGGCTCGAAAGCCAGAACAGCGACAGGACGAGGCCGAGGGCACCGACGAGCATCAGGATCACACCGACGGTCTGCAGGGAGATGCCGGAGACCGTGGCCGTGACCGCGAACTTCAGGATTGCGCCGACTGCGATGAGAAAGATTGAGGTTCCGTATTCCATGTCCGTCGGAATACCCGACCGTCGCGAACGCAAACACGCGATCGCGATCCTCACCAACCGGCCGCCCCGCGCGTTTCCCGTCGCCGCGATCCTCACCCGCCGGCCGCGCCGCGCAACCTCCCGGCCCGGGCCCCGGCCCCGGCGAAGGGCGCACGCCCGCGGGGCTGGGGGCCGCCGCGCCCGAACGGCTGTCCCGTTTTTCCGGCCGGCCCGCTTGGCGCCGCGGCCGGGCTCGACGGGCCGAGCGCCGAGTTCAGGGCTCCGAGCGCGGCGTTCAGGGGCGCGGCCACGACCGGGCTGATCTGTCCCCCGGCCTCGAGCGTCCCCGATTTCGCGATCAGGTCGGCCAGCCTGCTCTGCGCGCCCGCGGTGTCACCGGCCTTGAGCGAGCTGACGACGTCCGCGAGCCCGCCCGAGACCTGACCCGCGGCCTGCTGGGAGATCGCGCCGGCCTGAGTTGCTCTGGCCACGAGTGCGGTCAGAGCTCCGGCGGCGGCGGCGACCGCGTTCGAGGCGGCAGAGCCGGTCGGCGTCGATGCCTGGGCCGGGGCGGCAGAGCCGGTCGGCGTCGATGCCTGGGCCGGGGCGACGGGTCCGGTCGATCCAGCCGGCGTCGTGACCGCCGGGGCGGTGGAAGTCGTCTGCCCGGGGGTCGTCGACGACGAGCTGGCCGTGGTCGGGCGGGCCCCGCCGCCGGGGGAAGCCGTCCCCGAAGCCGTGCCGCCCTGACCGGCAGCCGGGCTCCCGCCGTGCCCGGACGGCCGTCCGAAGCCGATCGCGACGATGATCGCGACGAGCCCGACGCAGCATGCGCCGAGGATGACGGCAAGTCGTCGCCGGCCGCGGCGGATCTGTACCGGCACGCGGGCAGTCGCGGCTGTGGCGACGGTCGGGGGCATCCCGGCACTCGCGGCAACCGGGGCACCCCGCGGCACTCGGACAGTCCCCGGCCGGCCGGCGGCCGGTCTCGCCGGGACTGCGAGAACCGTCGCATCCCCGCCACGCGGCTCGATCGGAGTAGTCGGCGACGGATCGACCAGCGCCGGCCCCGGCCCCACCCCCGGCCCCGGCCCCACCCCCGGCCCGGGCCCCGTCAGGCTGGCGAGGCGATCGCGGACCTCCACGGCGGTCTGCGGCCGGCGGTCGGGGGACTTGCTGAGCATCTCCAGGACGAGCGCGTCGAGCGCCGACGGGATCCGGGGGTTGCGCTGATGCAGGGGTATGGGAGCGACGTGGACGTGCTGATGGGTGACCGCGGGAGCGCCAGAGCCGTCGAACGGGGGCCGGCCGGCCAGCAGGGCATAGAGCAGGCAGCCGAGCGAGTAGATGTCCGACCGCGCGTCGGCCGGTTGTCCGAGAGCCTGCTCGGGAGCCATGTAGGCAGCCGTCCCGACGACCGAGGCGGTCTGCGTCAGGGCGGTCGCGTCGACGGCCCGGGCGATCCCGAAATCGAGCACCTTGACGGCCCCGCCGTCGTCAACCATGACGTTGGCTGGCTTGACGTCCCGGTGGACGAGGCCTGCGGCGTGAGCGGCGGCGAGGGCGTCGGCGACGGAGCCGGCGATTGCGGCGGACCGATCGACGTCGAGCGGTCCGTCGTGACCGATCACCGCGGCGAGGCTGCGGCCGGCGACGAGCTCCATCACGATGAAGTGGGAGCCGTCGTCGACGCCGGTGTCGTAGACGGCGACGACTGCGGGATGTGCGAGCGACGCGGCGGCCCGCGCCTCCCGCTCGAAGCGCGCAACCGACCGCGGGTCCTCGAGCAGGGCTCCGGCGAGCAGCTTGACGGCGACCGGCCGGCAGAGGACGAGGTCGCTCGCCCGGTAGACAGTGCCCATCGCACCCCGGCCGACGACGTCGGCCAGCTCGTAGCGTCCGGCCAGGATTCGCGTCTTCTGCATGCCAACCATTCTGGCGGCCCGGGCGCCGCGGGTGAAAACAGCCCGGTCGGTGAGCCGGCGGGATCCGCCGGCGGCCGGGGACACGCGGGGTGCGGCGCCGTGCCGCTCCGATACGCTCCCGATCATGGGGGAGGAGGAACCTATCGCGTCGGCGGTGCTGAGCGGCTTCGAGCGGCTCGATCGCGGGGCGGGCCTCGCCGACAAGGTCGCCACGGCGGTGGCCGACTCGATCATCGCCGGTCGCCTCGAGCCGGGGGACAAGCTCCCGTCCGAGCGGGAGCTCGGCGAGATCTTCGGCGTGTCGCGCCCGGTCGTTCGCGAGGCCGTCCGTTCTTTGACGGCCAAGGGGCTGCTGGCGGACCAGCCGCGCCGGGGCCACGTCGTACAGGCCCTCGGACGCGAGACGGTGACCGAGTCGCTGACGCTCTACCTCCGTGGTCAGCGCCTGGACTACGGCAAGCTGATGGAGGTACGCAGCCTCGTCGAGGTCGAGAATGCCGGCCTCGCGGCGGGCCGGGCGTCGCCTGAGCAGGTCGAGATCCTGCGGGCGGCTGCCGCCCGACTCGAACTCGGGCTCCCGGCCGAGGCCGCCGCCCTTGCGGACACCGAGTTTCACCGGGCGATCGCGACCGCGACCGGCAACGCGTTCTTCGAGATCCTGATCGACTCGATCCGTGAGGTGCTGCTCACCGTCCAGGTGCCGACCCTCTCCGACGAGGCGATCGTCCAGGGCGTCAAGGAGGCCCACGAGTCGATCGTCGGGCGGATCGCCGCGGGCGACGCCGAGGGCGCAAGGCAGGCGATGCGCGACCATCTTGCCGAGGCGGAGCGGGGAATGCGCGCTGTGCTCCGCTCGGATCCTGCTCGCGCCCGGCTCGCCTGACACAGGTCGGCGAGGTCGCCCGGCTTGACGCGGACCCCCGCGCCGCGTACCGTTCGCGCGGGTGGTATTACCAACCGGCCGGGAGCAATCCCGGCGTGAGGACCTCGTGAACCTCGGATACGTGCCGTCGATCGATCGACGGAAGATCGGCCATATCACCCCGTCGAGCAATACCGTGCTCGAGCCGCTGACGGCGCTGATCAGCCGGGGACTCGACGATCTGGTCTCGCACCACTTCACGCGGGTCAAGGTCGAGGCGATCAGCCTCGAGGCTCGTCACACCGAGCAGTTCGGTCCGGCGGCGATGCTCCCGGCGGCCGAGCTCCTCAGCGACGCTGCGGTCGACGCGATCATCTGGAACGGGACGTCCGGCGCGTGGAACGGGGCCGGTGCCGACCGTGAGCTCTGCCGCCTGATCTCCGAGCAGACCGGCGTGCCGAGCTCGACGTCGACGCTGGCGCAGCTCGAGCTGATCGCGAAGCTCGGCTTCGAGCGCTGCGGTTTGGCGGTGCCCTACACGGCCGACGTGGCCGCCCGGATCGCCGCGGTCTACGCCGGGGAGGGGGTCCAGGTCGTGCGCAGCGCGCACGGCGGGGTCCGCGGCAACCGGGAGATGGCCCTCGTCTCCGACGAGGCGGTCCGTGCCCTGGTCCGGGCGGCGGATTCGCCGGATGCCGAGTGCGTGCTGCTGATCTGCACCGGCGTTGCCGGCGCCCAGCTCGTGGCGGAGCTCGAGGACGAGCTGGGCAAGCCGATCTTCGACTCGATCGCCGTGACCCTGCGGAAGGCGCTCTCGATGGTGCAGATCGAGCCGCGGATCAAGGGATGGGGCAGCCTCCTGGCCGGTGAACCGATCGCCCTGCCGGCCGCGCCTTGAGAGCGACCGGCGACGGCTCGCTCCTGGGCAGCCGGGATGCGGTCGCCCTGGGCGTGGCGCTGCGGGCCGGCGAGCTGAGCTGCCTGGAGCTGGCGGAGGCCTTCCTCGCCGCGGCGGACGGCGACGAGCTGAGGGCGTGGTCTGCGATCGACGGGGACGTCCTGGTCACCCGGGCGCGAGCCCTCGACCGGATCGGTCAGCACGAACGCGATCACCTGCCGCTGTTCGGCCTGCCGGTCGGCGTGAAGGACAACTTCGACACCGCGGACCTTCCGACGGCTTACGGGTCGCCGATCTACGCGGGTCACCGGCCGCCCGGGGATGCGGAGGCCGTGCGCCGCCTGACCGCGGCCGGAGCGCTGATCGCCGGGAAGACGAAGTGCTCGGAGTTCGCTTGGATGTCGCCGGCGGACACGGTCAACCCGCTTGACCGGTCGCGCACGCCCGGAGGCTCGTCGAGCGGCTCGGCGTCGGCCGTGGCGGCCGGGACGGTCCCGATCGCCACGGGCACGCAGACGGCCGGTTCGATCAACCGGCCGGCGTCCTACTGTGGGGTGGTCGGCTACAAGCCGACCTTCCAGACCTTTCCCCGGGGAGGCGTGAAACTGCTCTCGCGGACGCTCGACACGGTCGGTCTGCTCGCCCGAAGCGTCCGTGACCTCCGTCTGGCGGCGGCCGCTCTGGCGAGCCCGTCCGGCGGGCCCGGTCGCAGCCAAGAGCTTGAACGCCCGCCGCGTCTCGCGCTCGCACGGACGTCCGCCTGGGGGGACGTCCAGCCGGCGGCGCAGGCCGCGGTCGAGGATGTCGCCCTCGCGGCGTGGGACGCGGGCGCCTGCCTCGAGGATCTCGAGCTTCCGCCTGGATTCGCCGACCTTGTGGCGGCGCAGGAGGTGATCCAGGAGGTCGAGTCGGCGACGAGCCTGGCCGGGGAGCTCGAAACGCACGGGGATCTCCTGAGCGACGCCCTCCGGGCCGCGCTCGAGGCGGGTGCGGCGGTCCCCGCGGAGACCTACGCGACCGCCAAGCGAGCTGCGACACAGCTCGGTCCGGCGATCGCGGCGCTGCTCGCCGGCTACGACGGCGTGCTGACCCCCAGCACGACGGGAATCCCGCCACTCGGCGTCGGGTTCACCGGGGATCCGCGGTTCTGCCGGGCGTGGACTCTGATCGGCGCACCTTGCGTCTCGGTCCCGGTCGCCTGGACGCCAAGCCGTCTGCCGGTCGGAGTCCAGGTGGTCGGCGCGCCGTTCGCGGACGGGCGAACCCTCGCCACGGCCGAATGGCTGCTCGAGCACCTCGCCCCGATAACGCGCAATCGCGTCTGATGGTATTACCAAATGTAGAACCGTGGCCGGAGAATGTTGGACCGTGGGCCATGTCGAAGGCGGCGATCCGGGTCTAGCCTGCCCGTCATGGGAGGAGCGACGATTCCCGAGCTGATCAGAGTCCCACGCAGCGCGAAGGTCTTCAGCTACTCGGCTGAGCACGCGCCGGCCGTGACGGTCTCGCCGGGCGAGACGTTGATCGTCGAGACGACGAGCGCGTTCGGCGAGTTTCCGCTCGGTCCGGGCGACGACCTCAGGGGGCTGGCGATCGAGCGATGCGACCCGCTGACCGGGCCGATCGCCGTGCGCGGGGCGCAACCGGGCGACGTGCTCGAGGTCCACATCGATCAGATCCGGGTCGAAGGGCTGGGGCTGCAGGGCGTGATCCCGGGAATCGGCATCCTCGACTGGCCGCGGCTGCCGCTTGAGTTTCACCCGGTCGAGGACGGCATGATCGTCTTCCCGGGCGGTCTGCGCCTGGACGTCCGACCGAACCTCGGGTGCCTGGGAGTCGCTCCGGCCGGTGAGGCCGTGCCGAGCGTGCTGCCGGGTGACCATGGGGGAAACATGGACACACGCTTCGTGTGCGCCGGGTCGGTCGTCGAGTTCCCTGTCTTCCACCCGGGCGGGCTGCTCTTCCTCGGCGACTGCCACCAGCTCCAGGGCGACGGCGAGCTGTGCGGCGTGGCGCCGGAGACCGACGCGGTGGTCACGCTGCGATGCGAGCTTCGGCGCGCGGCCAGGCCGCTCCGGCGGCCGAGGATCAGGACCGATCGGCGGCTGATGTTCATCGGGTCGGCGAAGACCCTCGAGGAGGCCGGGGCGCTGGCGACGGCGGATATCGTCGAGGCGCTGGTCGGCGAGAAGGGGATCGACGAGGACCTGGCCTACCTCCTGGTGACCGTCAAGGCCGACCTCGAGGTCTGTCAGGTGGTCAACGGGCTGCGGACGGCACGGGTCTGCATCGACCGGGAGTTCTACGACGGGCTGCCGGACGTGTAGGCGGATTCGGGCCGATCGGCGCGAACGTCAAACGGGGGAGGATGAGGGATGGCTGCCTCAGAGGGCAAGAGCGGGCTGCGCAAGCGGTCGATCGGATTCTGGGAATCGCTGGCATTGTCGGTCGAGGCGATGGGCCCACTGCTCGGCGCCCTGTCGGTCGCTCCGCTGATCGCGATCAGCGCGGGCTTCTCGGCGCCGTTCATCGTCCTCGTCTGCGGCTTTGCGATGTGCATCGTCGCCCTGACGATCACGCGATTCGCCCGTCAGCTGCCGAGTGCGGCGTCGATCTACTCGTATGTGAGTCACGGTCTCGGCGAGCGGACCGGCTTCCTGTCGGCGTGGTTGTCGTTCATGTACTACGTGCTCTTCGTCCCCCAACTGCTCCTGGCCTTCGGCCTGTACGCGCACTCGGGACTCGGCTATGTCTTCGGCATCGACCTGCCGTGGTGGGTCTGCTCGATGTTCGCGGCGGCGATCGCCCTGACCCTCTCGCTGGTCGGGATCCGGATCTCGACACGGATCGACCTGGGCCTGGCGATCACCGCGAACGTCGTCCTGCTGATCGCGAGCGTCGCGTTGATCTCAAAGGTCAGCCACCTGTCGCTCGGGTCGCTGACCCCGACTCACGCGGCCGGCGGCTTCACCGGCCTGTCGTTGGCGGTAGCCAGCGGCGTCCTGATCTTCCTCGGCTTCGAGCAGTCGTTCACGCTCGGCGAGGAGGTCCGCGATCCACATGGGAACGTCCCGCGGGCGATCTTCGTCGCCCTGATCAGCATCGGTCTGCTCCTCCTGTTCGCCTGCTTCGCGATGGTCTCGGCGTTCGGCGTCCACGGGATCGCCGCCCTGACGAGCGCCAACGCGGCAGACGGGACGCCGTGGTGGGCCGCCTTGCGACGGGTTGGGCTCGGGTCGGGGTGGCGGGACGCGCTGTCCCTGGTGATCATGACCTCGGTTCTCGGGAACACGATCGCCAGCCACAACGCGGTCGTGCGGATCCAGTACGGAATGGGCCGGGCGAAGGCCCTGCCGAGCGCGTTCGGGCGGACCGGGGCACGGCAGACGCCGTACTTCGCAATCTCGGTCCAGATCGCCGTCTCGGTGATCGTGACGCTGGTCATGGGCGGAGCGTGGGACACGACGAAGGCGTTCGGCTTCCTCGGCTTCACGAACGGACTCGCCGGGGCGGTCGCGTTCATCCTGATCCTGCTGGCGGCGATGGTCTACTTCCAGAAGGTCGAGCCGGAGAAGGGCTACGTGCGGAACCTCGTGATCCCGGCCGTCGGCATCGCGATCCTGATCCCAGCCGTCTACACGGCCTTCTACCCGAGCCCCGGGGCCCCGCTCGAGTGGTCGCCATACCTGATCGTCGGGTGGACCCTGCTCGGCGGGATCTATCTGCTGGCGCGGGACGCCCGCAGGCAGCCGATCGATCTCGACTACGCATTCAGGGACCTCGGCGAGGAGATTCCGCCGGGCGCGCTCGCAACCGAGCCGGAACCGCCGGTCGCCGCGCTCGCGACCGAGCCGGCGTGAGCCGTCGGCCCGGGCCGACGGTCGTGGCGTCGGACGGAACGCTCGAGCTGAAGCGCTCCGGCGGCCTGCTCTACACGCTGGGCCCGGATCATCCGCCTGTGATCGCCGTCGACCCGGGGGCGCGGATCCGGATCGAGACGGAGCTGAACATCGGCGATGTGCTCCACGACGACGGTGACGCCTTCTCAGTCGAGATGGTCAGGCCGCCGTGGTTGAACCCGGCAACCGGGCCGATCGAGATCCGCGGGGCGACGCCCGACCACGTGGTGGTCTGCGATGTCGAGGAGATCGAGGTCCACAGCCCCGGCCTGACCGGACTGGTGCCGGGACTCTCGCCGTTCGCCGACTGGATCCGCGAGCGGGAGTTCGGCGTCCACGCGAACGTGGTCGCGATCGCCGACGGCCTGATCGAGTGGCCGGGCGGCCTGCGGATCCCGGTCAGGCCGATGGTCGGCGTGATCGGGTGCGCGCCGCTGGTCGAGGCTGTGAGCACGGTCGACAACGGCCGCCACGGCGGGAACCTCGACGTCCAGGAGATCGGGCCGGGCTGCCGGGTCTTCCTGCCGGTCGCCGTCGACGGTGCGCTGTTCGCGCTCGGTGACTGCCACGCCCGGCAGGGTGACGGGGAGCTGTGCGGTCTCGGGGGGATCGAGTGCCGGACGCACACGACTGTCCGCCTCGACCTGGCGACCCGGCCGGCGGAGATGCGGTGGCCGCGGATCGAGACGGATTCGCAGATCGGCGTGATCGCGTGCGCCCGTCCGCTCGAGGACGCCTTCCGCCTGGCTGTGCGGGATCTCGTCGAGTGGATGGCGGCCGACCACGGCTTCACCGTCGAGGGCGCACTGATGCTGCTGGGGCAGGTGGCCGAGGCCCGGGCGACGCAGATCGTCAACCCGAAGTACACGTACATCGTCAAGATCGACAAGCGCTGGCTCGGCCGCGACTGACCGGGGACGGGCCGGCGGGGGGGCTGCGTCCGGGCTGGGAGTCGTCACTCGTCCTCGAGCTCGTCGACGCGCATCTCCTGGAGCTCGCCCGTGCGCGCGCATCGAATCAGGAGCGCGTACTCACGGCCGAGCTCGTCAGGGTCGACCGGCCAGTCCCGCGGCGGAATGGGCGGCCAGCCTGCGAAGTCGCGCCAGGCCTCGAGGTCGCCGCAGGCCGGGCAGATCTGCAGCGGCTGCATGAAGCTCGCCATCCGGCTGTTCGTGACGATCCGCTCGGGGTACGGCCGCTGGCACCGGGGACAGGCGACGTACTCGGCGAAGCCGACCATCAGTTCAACGCCGATCGGATCGACCTGAGCTCGAGTTCGAGCGCGGCCGCCTGCGTCTTCCCCAGCGGCAGTGCCATCCGGAGCTCGGCGGCCCGGATCGCCCGGGCGATGTCGCTGCGGCGCCGGTAGGACCCGACCAGGTTGTTGAGCACGCGCAGGACCGTCTGGTGCGCGCCCCACCGCGCGGGCTCCGCGGATCCGGGGACCTCGAGCCGGACGCCGCCGGCGAACGGGTCGACGAGCAGTGGCGGACGCCGACCGAAGTGGCCGACGACGTAGTGGCCGGGCAGACCGACCCCGCCGAGATCGACCATTGCACGGCGAGCGGCCTCCACGTAGACGATCGACAGGAGGATCGGCAGGCCGGTCCGTCGCTCGAGCACGCGGTCGAGCATCGAGTTGTCCGGATCGTCGTAGTCCTGCCGGTTGCCGGTGAACCCGTGGCGGCGGCCGAGGACCGCGACGACCGCGTCAAGCTCAGCCTGCGGGTCCTCAACGCCGCGGCGAGCCTCGGCGATTTCGACGCCGAGACTCCCGAGCTGCTCGAGCGCGCCGTCAGCGTCGCAGTCGCCGAGCTCGCCTGCCACGGCGAGGACCAGAGCGTCGAGGCGCGGCTCCCGGCTGGCGGCCAGCTCGGCGAAGGATCCGATCTCCATGGGAACAATTGTCGCGTGTTACGTTCAGTCGATGGCTGCGGGGTTCTCTGCTGTTCATCGCGGGGGCACCGGCCCGCCGATGGTGTGCCTTCACGGGTTCATGGACACGTGGCGGACGTGGGAGCTGGTGCTGCCGGCGTTGGAGCGCCGCCACGACGTCCTCGCTCCGACGCTCGCCGGGCACGCGGGTGGTCCGGCGTTCGACGAGGCGGCCGGTCAGGCGGGCGTCGTGGATGCGGTCGAGCGGGCGATGGACAATGCGGGTTTCGAGACCGCGCATGTCGTCGGCAACTCGCTCGGCGGTTTCGTGGGCCTGCAGTTGGCCGCCCGTGGTCGCGCGAGGTCGGTTGTCGCCCTCGCGCCGTGCGGCGGCTGGGTCGCCGGCGGCGACTTCTACCCGGCGATCGCGCGCCGCCAGGCCGAGATGCACCGGGGACTTCAGGGTGCCGCCCCGACGGCCGAAGCGCTCGTGTCGACGGTCGGAGGGCGCCGGAGTGCGACGCAGACGACGACGGTTGCGTTCGAGCACATTCCTCCGGAGCTGCTCGCCCACCAGATTCGTGGGGTCGCGGCGTGCGACGCGTTGAGGATGATCGACTGCGGGCTGCGCGACGGCTACGACCTCGACGCCGAGCTCGTAACCTGCCCGGTCCGGATCATCTGGGGCATGAGCGACCGCCTGCTGCCGGTGCCGGTCAGCGCCGTGCGCTACCGGAGCGAATGGCTGCCGAGCGCCGACTGGGTCGAGCTGGACGACGTCGGTCACGCGCCGCAGCTCGACGTGCCGGTCGAGGCGGCCGCGCTGATCCTCGAGTTCACCCTCCCCTGAATCGCTGCGAGGGCGAGACCTCAGGAGCACCGCGGGGGCCGGCCCTCATCCACCGTGAAACGCCGCGCCGGCCACGTCGCGGCCGTGGGCGGCGGGACCGAGGAACGAGTAGGTCCCGAGGTCGATCAGCTCGCGGGCGGCGCCGTCCAACGCGGCGAGGGAGACGTGGCTGAAGGCCCCGCCGACCGAGATCCGGGCGACGCCGGCGTCGGCGAGCTCGGCGACGGTCGGGACGCCCGGACCGATCAGGACGTTGACCGGCAGGTCGACCGACTCGAGCACCCGCCTGATCTGGTCGAGGCTGGTCAGGCCGGGGGCGTAGAGGACGTCGGCGCCGGCCGCCTGGTAGGCCTGGAGCCGAGCGATCGTGTCGTCGAGGTCGGGGTTCCCGCGGATCAGGTTCTCGGCCCGGGCGGTCAGGACCAGGCCGGGGTCGCCACGGGCTGCCAGGGCTGCCGCGGCGACGCGGTCGGCGGCGAGCTCGATCGGGTAGATCGGATCGTCGGGTCGGCCGGTGAAATCCTCGACCGACGCGCCGGCGAGCCCGGCGGCGGCCGCGGCGGCGATCGTCGCGAAGACCCCGTCGGGGTCGTCGGCGAAGCCGTTCTCGAGATCGGCGGAGACGGGGACGTCGACGGCCAGGGCGATCGCCGCCGCGTGGTCGATCGCCTCTTCCCGGGTCACGAGGCCGTCCAGCCGGCCGAGCGTCGCCGCGTGGCCGCTGCTGGTCGTCGCCAGGGCGCGAAAGCCGGCCGAGACGAGCAGCCTCGCGCTGCCGGCGTCCCAGGGGTTTGCGACGAGGAGGGGGACTCCGGGGACGTGGAGTGCGCGGAAGGCGTCGACCTTGTCGGCGTGAGCGGCCACGAGTCCGACTGTAGCCGCCCGACCGGGCTCAGGCCGGCGTGCCGGGCTGCTCGGGGCTCTCTCGCAGCGGCCGACCGCCGCCGCGCGTCCGGCTGGGCCCGGTGATTCAACGTCCAAAACAGGACCGCGGCGGCGGTGCTCACGCGGCGGGGGGCTTGGTTGAGCGTGCCGTCGAGGATCACTTCGCGCCGGGCTCGGAAGGTCGGACGCCGGCGAGCGCTCTGCGGGAGACCGAGTCGTCGGGAAGTGGACTCTCCAACGAAAGTAGCTGACTGACTCAGTCAGCTACTTTCGCGACGAAGGTCTCCCATCCACCTCCACCGCCCGGGAGGACCCCGGTCG
>Ga0208480_1000776_pt1 | contig 11927 bp, 8 predicted proteins | sample NGESurshal092012_4_FD_184485 | JGI IMG/M metagenome (GOLD analysis project Ga0208480, IMG submission 184485) | Arctic peat soil microbial communities from Barrow, Alaska - NGEE Surface sample F53-1 shallow-092012 (SPAdes) | ecosystem: Environmental > Terrestrial > Soil > Wetlands > Peat ... | reverse complement strand
TACCACAACATTCCATTTGTCGGACTCGTTACGTCTGCGGCCGATCCTGCCAGATATATTTGCGCGTTTGTAGTGGTGTTGGCAGGCATTTGAATGAACCCGGCGTTGTCTGTTACCGCACCGCCGAAAATGACATTCTTATTTGCCTTCGCCAGAAGGAACTGTGCATTATTGGTCGCCATGTAAAAGTCGCCGTTATTGTAGTTCCAAAGTTCAACGGCGTTACCTGCTGCTGTAAAAGTGGAAGACAAATCGTAGATATGGAACCCTTTGTTTGTCGCTATTCCCAAATCGTTCGCTATCGTGAAATCTGCACCGTTCCCTGTTCCCGCCGTGGCATTTTGCTGGGCAAATCCGGTCAAGAGTCCAGTTCCGCTGTTGGTTACCTGAAGTTTCCCGAGAACGTCCGTAGCCGATCCGATAAGCACGTTACCGGCAGCATTAACGCGAAGTCTTTCAGCAGCGGGCGCTCCCGTTCCTGTTGAAATGGTGAAATCGGCATTGGCCGTATCAAGCATGATATTAAAACCATTCGCTGCTCTGGTATACATAATTGCGGTACTCGGTTTTTCGTTTCCGTAGGCCGTTGTAGACGTAGATGTCATTCCGATATCCAACGGCACGTTACCGTTGTTATATGCCTGGAACTGTGCCGATGCCCCAGTTCCCGCTGTTCCGTTTCGTGATATAATGGCCGTCGCACTATTTTTATTGCTATGGACTTCCAAGTCGCCTCCGGGAGAGGCAGCATTAAGACCTACTCCTAATTTGTGATTTGTAGCGTCCCATATAAAATCGGCGTCCCCTGCAAATGCACCCGAAGCGTTGTATTGAACCTGCGTATTTGATCCAGCCGCGCCAGCAGCTCCGGGCGTTGCTGCCAGTTGCAGAACAAGGTGTGACCCACCTGTAACAACCTGTGCCGCATCAAGTATTACCCCTCCTGCACCTCCAATTGAATTTCTTGTTGTGATTAATCCATATCCGTGATTGCCTGCATCGACAATATTTGTTGAACTTGCAAACCAATAAGGCGAAACAGAAAACGGATCGAATTCAGATTCCAGATAAAGGCTTATAACCACTCCGCCGGATAGGAATCCCATTGTTGTCGCGTTCGGAAACAACACTCCGTTTACGCAAGCGTGATAAACAGCCGTTCCGTAAATAGAATAATTACCAGCCGGGAAACAATAACCATTCGTATTCCCGATGGAATAATCGTTTTCAAGTACTGAATGTTCCCCAACGATATACCCATATTTAAACCCACCCGCATAGCAAAGAGATAATTTGTTTTCTCCCCAGTTATTTACAGCGCTACAAATGATTCCGGCTACTTCGTTGCTGCTGGGGTCTGTTGAGCTTTCAAGTGCAACGTCGATAGACGCCGCAACGTTCTCCATATAAACCTGTGACATTGCACCAAAGTTTATGGCGGTCATCGTGGGTGCAGATGCTCCTGAGTTTGTGTAAACTGTTACCAGAATATTCTTCATTGTAACGAAGGAATAGTTGAAAGACTGTCCTGATAAGGGACCAGTACCGATAACTGCTGGATTTGTTCCACTACCCGTGATCGTCGATTTAAATATCACCCCCGTGGTCGGGAACCCGGCCGATGTTGAAGTAAAATTCGAAACGAAGGGCTGATTTCCCTCACCGATTATCTGAATATTATTTCTAAGCCCCGTTGTAAACGGATCATGAGCCGGAAGATAAATCTGACAGTTACCTTGCGAAGTGTTTAATGCACCAGATATTTTATAAATTCCTTTGGGTACATAAACTATCCCACCACCCGCAGCGTCAGCCGCTATAATTGCCCTCTGAATGCCCGGGGTCGCGTCATTTGTTCCGGTATTATCTGCACCGTATTTTAAAACATTGAACTGATTTTTCAGATATGCATCCCCTACCTGCGCCTTTGCCAGCGATGAAATCAGAAGAAGGAAAAAAATAATTCGTTTCATAGTTAGTTGATTATATCGTAGTTCGTCCCGTTATAAACCAAATGGTAAACCGTGTTATTGACAAGTGTCGTTACACCGGTATTGGAGTTGTCCTTTACAGTCGCATTCGTGAAAATCCAGGTGAATCCGGAGGACGCAGGATTATTATTTTTCAGCACCACTTCGTCGCCGGCGGTTGGTGTAGCCTGAAGAATAACATTTCTGTTTGCCTGCCCTGTCAAGTCATTTAAAAGGATAAATATTCTGCGGCCTGCCGGTACTGTATAATTCGCTGTGTTGACAGCAGTAGATGTTGCATACCCTACGGCTGCAATGGCTGTCGAAGTAACCGCCGTAACTAACCCTTTTGCATTCACTGTTATCGCAGGCACATGCGTCGCATCACCAAACGAACCGACATTACTATTTACAGTAGCCAGTGTCAGCGGTAAATTCGTTCCTGATACGGTTCCCGTTGCGTCGCCGGAGGCTGTGGCGAGTGTAGACCCACCGCCAGAGGCGTTAATAGTTATAAGGCTATCCGATGCCACACTAAAGGTTACGTTCGTTCCCGGCGCAATCTTTGGGATAACTAAGTTCCCTCCGTTCACAAAGGCTAGTGGTATCGCCCCTGTTCCTGTTCCGGGTGTGCGTAGGGTAAGCGTGTCGCCCAAACTTACCCATACGCCATCAGCGCGGAGATAGTTCACCGTACCCCCTCCGGAGGCTGGAACAACTCCCTGATTGGATGCTGTGAAGGTTAATAAATCAGCGGTTAATTGCGTGTTTGTAACGTCGATCGGAACCACACTTGACCCTGTATTATTACCCTTGTAGGTGTGCCCGGCCATTACATTCAAATTCGCATTCGTAATCGCTGCCGCACCATTCAGGTTCGTATTCGTCAGTCCTGTTATCGTATTACTTCCAGATGCAATGGTTTTCCCTGTCAGCGTTTGCGTATTTGTCGCAAGAACAAGCGTACCTGTCGCGTCCGGAAACGTATATACCCGTGTTGTTGCCGTAGTGATCCCCGAGGCGTCGAACCTCGCCAGTTTGGAGTTGTCGGTATTGTTTTTTATCAGCGCGGTATTGTCGGCCAGTGGTGGTGTAAGACCACCTCCTCCTCCGCCTCCCAGACCGCGTACAAACGCCCTTGTAGCCAGCGTGTCGCTTACCCCGTCTGTTGGCATTATGAATTTAAATCCCGCCTGATTTACGACCCCAGTGGCGTAGATATATCCAAGGTTATCTATCGCAAAAGCATTGTGCCGCGCGTTGTCAGCCGTTCCGTTACCGATCATGAACCGGTAATAGTTTGCGTTTGCGGTGTCGTTATATATACCGAAGGCCGCCTGAGCTTGTCTGTCAAGTTTCAGGTTAAATCCGGATATAAAATCGTTGCTACTTTGTGCCCTACTTTGACCGCCAGCAACAAGATTGCCCGACATGGAAACATCAGATGTATCGGAACCACCAAAGACAGTTGAATTATCGCTATAATTCACATTCTGATATCCGACCGTGAGCCCATAACCACCCTGAGACTTGTTATTGTATCCGATAATGGCGGAATTTGAACCGCCTCCACCGCCCGCGAACCCAATTATATTTTGCTGTCCAACGACGAGCAAATCCGATCCATCGTAAACAGAATCGTTGAACCCAGATATTAAACTATAAGAAACCGTTCCGGACGCATAATGATTCGCTCCGAACATATTCGTTCCGGAAAGACCCAGATTGTTGTTGTTATATCCTACTGTTATTTTCAGCGCACTGTCCAGCGTCCAGCTGTGCCCGGATAAATCGGAAGTTCTGTTAGCCGAGAACCGCCCCCCGCGAGATAGTACCGTATCCAGGTTCAGCACAGAGTATTTTAACAGATCGGTTTTTGTGGCGACCTGACTTGTATCGTTTCTGATCGTTATACCATTTGTGTTGCTGGTACTGTCAGCTATGATATAGCTGTTGACAAAAAGTGTCTTGACATTATTGGTGAAGTTGACTGTCCAGCGAAATCCAGCACCTATCCAGCTATTGGGAAGACCGGTAACAGTAGAGCCCGGACTTGACCATGTACCATCCCCGCGTAGGAACGTTGAACTGCTGGCCGATCCGGTGGCGTTTATCTGACCCACGCCCAGCAGGCCGCCGAGGGTAGGAATAAGAATATTACCCGGGACAACGTCAATAGAGAACGGTTGTAATGAAGCGCCGCCCGGTGATCCACCGAGCGATATTTTTGTACTTCCGGGCGTTACTGTGCTGGCACCAGAGATCTTAGCCGCATTGAGCGACGTTATCCAGCTTGGATCTGAATAAGAGCCTGTAAGCAATGGGTAGAATGCAGAATAATCACCTGCAACCGCAACCACGTTACCCGCACGGGTGAAGACTGAACTTACCGCGCCACCACCTCCGCCACCTGTCCCTTTTAACCACCTGTGTGCCGGACCCAGCCCATAACTTCTTGTATAAACCGCGCTGTCGAAAAGATTATAGAACTGAAGTCCCAGACTATCCTTAAACATCAGCGCATTGGCATGTGTGGTATCTGAATATACAGGCAGCTTGAAATTAAATGTCGTGTACAGGTTCCTATCCTCTGGGATAACCGTCTTTGGCGAGCGTTCAACAAGCACCTGAGATTTAACCAAGAAGGGCACCAGGGACAATATGGCTATTATGATTTTTTTCATGGCGTTACTGATACAAAAAAGTTATAATTTGGCGACCCTGTTATAGCGTCAAAGCCCGCGTCCGTTACCGAAAAACCGCCGCCCGGAAGTAATGTGAAATTCGTCCCCTGAATCAACGTCTTTGGCGGTTCTGCCCAGAAAACAACAAGATTCTGCCCCAGAAGCGATGGTATCGGACAATCCGTTGCGTTTATAAAATTGGCCGACGTAAAATGAAACATCATGCCCGCAGTCGGCGCGGATCCACCATTACTTAATAACTGAAGCATTAGCAATAAAATCCTGTTCAGGTTCTTGTTATGGAACGCATCGACCGCATAGGCACCTATGTATAGGTTAATTTGGGCTTGTATGTTATCTGTTGCTAATGACATTTATGGTGTTATTGTCCCTTGTATGAAATAAGTATCTCCATTGGTTGAAAAAGTATATTGAAGAACAGTATTTGCCGTTCCTGTCCTGTTGTCCAGCACTGATAAAAGCGTCGTGTCTTGTGTCTGTAGCTGGCCGTGTGACCCTATCGGATTTAGGGCCTGCAATACTCCGCGAACGCTTGCGCCCGTCGCTACGATCAGCGACCCAGAACCGGAGGCTGATAAACTTTGCTGCAGTATCCCGTTCACATAGATCTGGAACAGATTACCGGTTGAGAAGGACGCGAAGTTGTAATTAATAACCGATTGCGCGGGATTGCTGGTAACCGTAAATGTTGCAGATCGTCCAGTCCCTTCGGCTCCGTTCGCGCATACCGGTACTATATTCACAGTATGAACCCCGACAGTTAGTCCCGGAAGTGAAACAGTCTGTATAGCAGCCAAAACATACACATAAGCACCGCCATCAATATTATATTTCCACTGCGCAGGCGTTCCGGTAAATATTGGGTTAAAGGAACTTCCACCGGTGTTTATTGCAACACAAACAGCAGAACAAGTCAGCGCTTGGGTTACCTGGAAAATACTGCTGGCTGAATTATCTGATTTGTATCCGTTCAAACAGACAGGTACAATCTTTATCGAATGCGTGCCCACTGAAAGGCCGGGAATATCTATCTGTATCCCCACCAGCGCATACACATAATTACCTGTTCCGTCTACCCTCCATTTGACCTGGTACGGTGCGCCGGAATACGTGTAGTTAACGTGAATGATCCCGTCCGCTGCTGTCTGGCCGGTGACGGTGATGGTGATGATGGATCCTGCACAGGCAATGATGCCATCGAAATACATTAATTCGCCTTTGCCCGTTAATTCAAAATCTCCTTTAACAAGTGACCCCGCGCTATAGGATAAAGTGTTTGACTTCACCATAGCGAATCCCTGAAAGGATTTTTGGTCACCGTTCAGGTCATCAAACGTTATTAAAAATTTGATGGCCGTAAAATTGAACCAGTTATCCAGCATATCGAAGCCCGTAAAATTGACGGTATCAAATTTTAATAGTCCGGAAAGTGTTATGGAATAAGACGCGTTATTATACGTAAAGTCTTTCCAGTGGCCGCCTTTTGCTGCGCGAATAGGAAGTTCATCTGACTCAAGGGACATAGAAATGTCAGAGGCACATACGAAGGGCAAAAAAGTGCTCTTATATATACTTAAAACTGCATTCTGTCCCTGGATCAATCCCGTCATTGGAAAATGTATTGAAACTCATAAACATCCGGCTGCACATATCCGGTATCGTTCTGGTCTGTCAGAACCTCTACGAACACGTGCCTGCCTATCCCTGTCGTTATATCTTTATCAAAACTTGTCAGCATGAATTTTTTGGTGGGCATTGGGTGGTCACTCATGAAATAACTGTTCAGATAACCCGTCTGCCGCACGGCCAGCGTACTGTCAACCCATGTCAGTCCACGATAACTGCCTTCCACTTTTTCCACGATCCTGTATAGGTTATTATACAGCAGCGTTTCCATGATTTGCGTGAAGCGTTTGGGCGTATCGGAGGCAAAGCCATTTCTTACCCAACCTGAAGTGGCGTTTAGTGGCATAAGTGTTTTGCCGTCGGATTCAAGCAATGCGCCTTTAAAATATCGTTTTGGACTGTCGGAAATCTCAATATCTTCTGAATAGGTCTGTTTAATATTACTATTGGAGGAAGAATAATTGAAGTCACCTTTCAGTGCCTTATAACTTCCTTGCAGATAAGGAATAATAGATATCGAAATATTTTTGAACCAGTATTCAGTTCCACCACCTATACTTTCGAATGCAAAAAGTATTTCTACATCACCTGAAATTGGCGCCTTAACGCTTGTATTTGAATTTGCCCCGGCTGAATTAATAGATACATTCATCCATCCATTATTTGCCGTATCGGATATTTCCGGGCCTTCAACAACGGGCGAACCGCCCGATCCCTGATGGAAATTTGAGTCAACAGACTGCCATATATTCGGGTTACCAGGTATTGAACCATCAGCTATGGATCGAAGCGCCCAGAAAGTGCCATCAATGCCGTACAGGAACACAAAAGCAACAAGAAACGGCGAAGGTGAACTGGTATGAACATTGTCCCTTGTGCGCCAATCGAAAGACAACTGCAGCACGTCGGACGTGTCAATCTGAAGCCGAGAAGACTTTAAATAAGTCATTTGATTTGGCGTTGCCTCCAGAACCATATATCGGTCGATCTCATAACCCAGAGCGTCAACCACTGACCGGATGTAGGCACCATTTACGGGCGCAATGGACGGATATGGATGAGAGTTACCCGCTGCCCCATCGTTATTATCGAAATGATCAAAACAAAACGCCTGATATCCGAGTGTATTAAAAGTAACGACAGGAAGAATCGTATTATCCTGAATGGTTGATGAAATCGTTCCGTTATGAGCAATATATGGATCACCTTGTATGAGATCCTGGTTGCATATTTTATTCAATGACTGATCGTAGGAATAAGTCAGCTTCTCCCATTTCGTACCCAGTTTTAAGAACCTGGCCGCATCATCCTGCACCGGATGGATAATCTGATCAAAGCCTACCCGAACATCATAATTCAGATTATTACCAGTAGTTACCCTCGTTACACCAACAACACCCAAAACAGGCACACCAATTTGGTATTCGTTAAAACTGTATCCGTTCGGATTTGCATATTCCCATATATTTACCAGGCACCAAACACCGTCCTGCTGAAACAGTTTGCAGCGAAAACAACGAACTATCTTTTCGAGTGCCGTATAGCAGTCATCCGCTTCCAGTGCCGCTTCGTCTACGGTAGGATCTGTTGAAGTTGCCGGACTTGCTTTTAAAAAAGTGGATACATTTAACGATACAGATTCTAGCGCTGGAATAAGCGGAAATGAATTATGAATGATATTAAAATATACCCTGATATTAAGTGTCTGATCTGTCTTGTAAAGAATATTAGCCAGCCACTCTATAACGGTCATGCTGCCGGAAAAAACAGTTCCGGTTGTGTCAGTGAAGTCAACGCCTTTAAGCAAACCCAGGCCGTCCAATGCACGTACAGACAGCGTGAAAGGTGGATCAAGGAAGGGTTGCGAATTATCTTCAACAACAATAAATCCCTGAAAAATAGTTTTTGTATAATCTCTTTCTTTATAAACAGAAACCCTGATATCGTTATCGTGTTGAGCGATCAGATCTGTTACCGATAAATTACTGTTGTCCCATGTGATTCCCGCCGGATCAGTTATTTTACCAACGACGATATTTATTAACGCCTCAGTTCCAAGTATTGGCTCCAGTTTGTTTTCATCACCCCCTGTTGACCTCAGTTGAAGGCAACCATCTGTTCCGAAAATAGCTTGCGGATTACCAACGAAGTTTAAAAAATCAAAATAGATTTCATAGAACTCGTTGAGATCCGTTGCAAAGGCTAATATGTATTTTGTACTATACAAGGGCCTGATTTTTATTTGCCCTTGCTGAAAGGAGGTTTAATGTGTTACCGCTGAGCTGACCCCGAACATTGACCGTCATGGCGCCTGATCCACCGACGGTATTATTAACTATAGTATTCCACTTACTGAGTGGTATGATAGCTTCCGGACCCGCTTCACCTACAAGGCCTAGGGTTGGGGCTGTTACTATACCGCCTTCAGCAAAGGCATGAATGCCAGATTTAGACGCAAGTCCTTTTATGACCGCTCCCGCACCTATAGCAAGTGCCCCAGCTACTGCAATCAGTTCAGGATCGTATATAGCGTTTTCAATGGCGGTTTTGGCCAGATTGATAATTGGATATGCTTCAAGGAGCGATTGTCCGAGTGATTCAAGACCAGAACCGATAATACCTTCAATATCTGAGAATAAATTCCCGATTGATCCTTTACCTACAGCCTGACCAATGGCTTCAATTCCAGATTCAAGAGCCTGATTAAGCGTTTTATTAAATGAATCAGCAATTTTCTTTGCTGTTTTTTCTATTTCAGCAGCCTCTAACTGATCGAAACCACCTATCGTTAAATTCAGGTGAATAGGTTTTATCTCATGGGCTATCTTGCTGATGTGTTTATCTATCTCTTCAGTAGTTTCAAATTCATTACCCGGTTCTTCTTCCAGTTCAAACGGGATATGTATTGTCAGATCTGGATTTTGTTGCTTGTGAAGCGCTTTTTCGAGCGCATCTGCATAAAGAGCAAATGTTTCAGGCGTTATTGCTCCTTTAGCGGCAGCGTCGGTTGCTTTCTTTAAGTTATCCTGATAGATCTTAAAATTAACGGCACCTAAAGCTCCACTAGCAGATTCAGCAAAGTCTTTAAACAAAGGATTTTTGTCTTCTTTGCTTAATCCTTCAGTTAATGATTTTACTTTTTCGAGATAGGAAATATTTTCGTCCTGTACTGTCTTATTAGTCTTTGGAGTTTCCAGTTTATCACCCAGAGACGTTTTTAAAAGCTCCTGCAGTTTAGTATTCAGAATATCAACCTGATCCTGCGCAGTCTTTGAATCCGAAGCCAGTTGTGCGGCAATCGACCCTTTCTGACCACTTTGGAAAACCTCTTTTATTTTTGTTGCCCCTCCGGAAAAAACGTTGAACACGCCAACCGCAACAGCGCCGAACTTTTCAAGTGTTGTACCGCCTTCGGCAACCGTTTTATTAAGTTCTTTGTATATATCTGTTATCGCACCTTCAAGTCCTTTGATCTGCGCCTGGCGAATTAAAGCAGCCGTAACCTGATCGAGCGCTATTTGAATTTTAGCATACCCGTCCCTTTCGAGTGAAAGATTACCGAGATAACCAGGGTACAGATCCTGAAGTTTTGCAAACGCGGCCTGACGATCTTTTGTTGAATTGGTATTGTCGAGCGCAATCGCTCCCAAATCTTTCAGTTCTGCTATCTGCCCCTGTACGCTTGCCGATCCTGCTCCGAGGGTTTCATTTAGTTTTTCGTTGGCATCTTTGGCCAGCAATACTTTCTCAATAAAATATCCAAGGGCGGCCGCTGCAACAGTAACCACGGGGCCGAATAAAATAAAATTGGATGAAATAGATCTGAGTGAAAATCCTTCGCCGGTGATAACCCTGCCTAGATCTTGAAATGCCACCCTTGATTTTGTTATGCCAAGAGAGGCGCTTTCAGATGATGAACTCAGGGAGGATTCGGCCTCATTTAAGGTCTTAATTGAATTTGCTGTAGCTAAAGCCTGATCCTGTAACTGTCCTATGCGATTCTCTAGTGATGCAATAGATTTTTCATACCCTGTAATAAGCGCAGGATCACTTGTTCTATTTATAGCATTATAGAAGACATCGAGTTTCTTCTGTGCATCTTCAAGTGACAATTTTGATACATCAAGGGAATCATTAACCTTTTTAAATCCAGCAATTGCTCCGGATACGTCAGCCCCTACCTTTATGTTTAAGCCCGCATCTATCACAATCCGGAATTTTTAAGTTGTTCTTTATACTTATCCATTACCTCCTGCATCCGCGCCGCCTCAGACTCCATATCCACTTTCGGATCAGTTGGCAATGGCATATATTCAGTAATCGTAGGGAAATTCTTCTTTGGGTTCCTGTTCACAGCAAGGATATTATATGCGATTATCCTTGTCTGCTCCCACTGCTTACACTGTCTTGTCACCCAACCCATCAGCATGAGTTGATACTCGTGCCAACTTGTATTATAATATTCAGACGGTTTGAGGCCTAACTCACCGTACGCTGTTTTTTCAACTTCTTCCCAGTCGATCTTTTTTTTTCTCCGTCAACATTCAGGGTCTTCACATACACCGTACATGCTTCATTAAATGCCTGGACAGCTTTTTCTACCTGCTCAACATTCTTCAGATCCGTTACCCAGTTAAATATTTCTTCGAAAGAATGTTTAACAGGTGTTTGCTTAACAATCGAATGGTTCAGTATCCCGAAATACACGATATTGGCGCACGCCACTTCATTATACGTTCCGCCATCAAGGGATTTGCTCTGTTCAATCACCCGGAATATCTTTCCAAGCGCCCAAATGCTAAACTTCAGCCCTGTTTTTTCCTTATCTATTTCAATCTCGCAAATCATTAAACTATCCCTCCATTGATCAGGAACGTGAACGTAAACTTAACAAGGTTGTTTGCCGCCATCTGCTCGCCTGTTGCGGTGCAGTATCCGGAAGCATTATTTGAAATCTGCCCACCAGCAGAACCGGGTGTTGGATAGTTGGCCTGGAAATAAAGAAGCGTCCCTGCATTCTGCGCACTACGCAAGTCTTTTTGGGTGACCTGAGTTGTTAATGGCACTGATTCGCAGACACCTGTTCCGGTAATCTGTGTACCAAGTGGACCAAGGCCGACAAAGCGACCACAGAAGGTATCGTCTGTTGTCGTTGAAGTGGTTGTTTCTACCGAATAGTTTTCAAGACAAACAAGTGCCTTGTATGTAACCCCGCCATCAAAGGAGATGTTTAACGGGACGCTGGATGATTGAACGGGAGTTGACATGGCTTTGAATATTTTTTTTTAAAAATACCCTAACCGTCATGCGGATGGCTTTATAATACAGCCATGAGAACCAAAGCAGATTATTAAGTTTTGGTTCCTAAACCTTAATTTAAACGAAAATAATTTTGTTGAACGGTGTTTATTTCTGCCTTACTTTTTGGGTAAAAGTGAGCAGTCTTCTGTTAACTGTGCTGCCGGAATTAATAACAAGATCTAAATAACGGTCGTTAATAAGCTGTACACAGTCGATTACTATGCCGGTTTGCGGCGGTAGTCCGTTGGTTTGGGGCGTGGGTATTACAAGTGCAAGTATCTGATTTGCGATGGAATCAATCGTTTCTTTATTAACTCTTGTTTGT
>Ga0208480_1000775_pt1 | contig 11948 bp, 11 predicted proteins | sample NGESurshal092012_4_FD_184485 | JGI IMG/M metagenome (GOLD analysis project Ga0208480, IMG submission 184485) | Arctic peat soil microbial communities from Barrow, Alaska - NGEE Surface sample F53-1 shallow-092012 (SPAdes) | ecosystem: Environmental > Terrestrial > Soil > Wetlands > Peat ... | reverse complement strand
TTCCCGCCCGCAAGCCCGGCGACGGAAAGCTTAAACCACTGGGCGACGCGCCAGGGGACTATGTGCGAGTGAAAGCGTAGCAAGACAGCGAGCGTAGCAAGCGCACGAGCCCAACATGCCGACGATTTTGCATTCGGGCGCGCTAAGGTTCTTTTTCTTACAGCCTGGAAAACGCCGAGCCGCCGCACGTCCATGTCGAAGGCGGGGACGCTACGGCCAAGTATTGGCTCGAACCTGTGGAGCTGGCGCGGTCGCGCGGATTTAGAGCGAGTGAATTGACGCGGCTCCGCGCTACAATTATCGAGCATCGTCACGAATTCTTGGAGGCTTGGCATGCCCATTTCGGCAAATCGGCTTGACGCCCAGGCGCTGAACGTCGACTTCGTCGACGCTTCAATCCGCGTCATCCTGGACGACGGCCGAGAAGTATCGGCGCCGCTCGCGTGGTTTCCTCGGTTGCGCGACGCCTCGGATGCGCAACGCGCAAACTGTCGCCTGATCGGCCACGGTGAGGGCGTCCATTGGCCAGACCTCGATGAGGACGTGTCAGTCAATGCCCTTCTAGGCCTGCCTACGTAACGTTAGCGGGAGCGGAGACACTCGCGCCACGCAGGAAGAGGGACAAAAACAATGCTTTGCGGACTCGCACTTCTGGCAGGCATTGTGGCCGGCTCGCGCGTTTTTACGGCGCTGGCCGCGGTGAGCTGGGCGGCGACGTTGGGCGCCCTCAATCTTGGCGATTCATGGCTCGCCTTCATTGGCTATTCCTGGACGCCATGGATCTTTACGCTGCTGGCGATTGTCGAACTGGTCACTGACCAGCTCCCATCGACGCCGAGCCGAAAAGTTCCCATGCAGTTCAGCGCCCGGATCGTGAGCGGCGCCTTGTCCGGCGCGACGATCGGCGTTTCCGCCGGCTCGTGGATCATTGGCCTTATTGCCGGGGTGATCGGCGCCGTGATCGGAACCTTCGGCGGCGCTGAAATTCGTAGCTACATGGCGAAGGCGTTCGGGCGCGACACACCCGCGGCGTTCATTGAAGACGCCGGCGCCATCATCCTTGGGCTCATCATCATCTGGGCGCTGCGGTGAACCGCCATTTCGACGCGATCGTCATCGGCGCCGGGCAAGCTGGGCCGCCGATGGTGGGCCGGCTCGCGGCCGCCGGGCAGAAGGTCGCGCTCATCGAGCGCGATCTGATCGGCGGGACTTGCGTCAACACCGGCTGTACGCCGACCAAGACCTTAGTCGCGAGCGCCTATGCGGCTCATCTCGCGCGGCGCGGCGCCGATTTCGGCATAAAGGTCGGGCCGGTCGGCATTGATTTCGCCGCCGTCATGGCGCGCAAAAACGCAGTCGTCGGCAATTCCCGCTCACACCTTACGGACTGGCTGGAAGGCATGGCGAATTGTACTGTCCTCCGGGATCAGGCGCGCTTTCTCTCTCCGACGACGATTCAGGTCGGCGCGGAGGTTTTGGAGGCGGAGCGCTTCTTCATCAACGTCGGCGGCCGCGCGATTATTCCCGACTTTCCGGGTCGCGATCGAGTGAGAACGCTGACCAACACGACATTGCTTGAGCTCGACGCTTTGCCCCAGCGCCTTGTTGTCGTTGGCGGCAGCTACATCGGCCTCGAGTTTGCGCAAGTCTTTCGGCGCTTCGGGGCCGAAGTCACGGTCGTGGAAAAGGCGGCGCGGCTCGTGTCGCGCGAGGACGAGGAGGTCTCGGATGCGATCCGCGAAATCCTTGAGGCGGAGGGCATCGAGATTCGGCTCGACTCCGAGTGCATACGGTTCGAACCGCGCGGCGCCGAGATCGCGGTCGGCGTGAATTGCACCTCTGGCGAACCCGAAATTCTCGGTTCGCATGTGCTGCTCGCGGTCGGGCGCCGCCCCAACACCGACGACCTCGGGCTCGACGCCGCTGGCGTGAAGGTTGACGCACACGGCTATATCGTCGTCGACGAGTCCCTGAAGAGCAGCGCGCCACACATCTGGGCGCTCGGCGATTGCAACGGCCGCGGCGCTTTCACCCACACTTCGTACAATGACTTCGAGATCGCCGCGGCGAACCTGCTCGACGGCGCCGCACGCAAGGTGAGCGACCGCATTCCCGTCTACGCGCTCTACGTCGATCCACCGCTCGGCCGAGTCGGCATGACCGAGGCCGACGCCCGGGCCCAAGGGCATAATGTCCGGATCGGTCGCCGGCCAATGACCCGCGTCGGCCGTGCGGTCGAGAAAGGCGAGACGCAAGGGTTCATGAAGGTCGTGGTCGACCACGACACCGATGCGATCCTTGGCGCCGCGATTCTCGGCGTCGGAGGCGACGAGGCCGTCCATGGCGTGATCGAGGCGATGGCCGCGGGCGTGACGGCTTCCGCCTATACCCGCGTGGTGGCGATCCATCCCACGGTCTCCGAGCTGGTGCCCACGACCTTCGGCGAACTCTCGCCGTGAAAATGCGCGCTGTCTTAGCCGAACGGAGCAGGCTCCGGATTGCAGCTTCTGCGTCTTTCGTCTGCGCTTTTTGTGCTAGCCTTGCTTAGAATTGTCTGAGGGAGAACGGACATTGCCTGAACCGTCGCGACCGAGTCCGCGCAACCCCATCATATCGTTGGCGCTGATCGCCGGCGTCGTCGCATTCGTCGCCGCGACTTTTTCATACACGGCCGGATGGTTCTCGCCGAAGCGCCTGACGCCGCAGAAGCTCGTTGACGGCTTCGCGGGACCCTCAGGACCGCCGCTCGGCCACCGGCGCAATCACGCCAAGGGAATTTGCTTCACGGGCACGTTCGAGGCGAACGGCGCTGGATCAGAGCTGTCGCACGCGCGGGTGTTCGCCAAAGGTCAGTACCCGGTAATCGGACGCTTCAATCTGGGCACGCCGAACCCGAACGCCGATGATTCCAAGGAGCGCGTTCGGGGCTTAGGGCTCATGATCTCCACACCGGACGGCCAGCAGTGGCGCATGGCGATGATCGACCCGCCGTTCTTCCCCGTGGCATCGGTCGAGGCGTTCCGCGAGCTCCAGATCGCCTCCGCGAGCAAGGAGCCCGACGCGATGGCGAAGTTCGCCGGCGCCCATCCCGAGATTGCGGCCTTCGGCGGCTGGGCGAAGAGCGCTCCGTGGACCGGCAGTTACGCCGAGGAGCCTTACAACGGCCTCAACAGCTTCATCTTCACCGATGGCTCCGGAACCGACCACACGGTGCGCTGGTCGCTGATTCCGGCGGCGCAGCCAGTCCCGGTCCCGCCCGAGGAACTCGCGAAGCGTGGGCCGAACTTCCTCGAAACCGAGATCGTGGATCGCATCAAGAGCGGCCCCGCGCGTTGGACGATGCGGGTGACTGTCGCCAACGCCGGGGATCAGACCTCGGACCCCAGCAAGGCGTGGCCGCAAGACCGTCGCAGCGTCGAGGTCGGCACGCTGACAGTTGACAAGATCGAAGCCGAGGCGGACGGCCCCTGCCGCGACATCAATTTCGATCCGACCGTCCTGCCGAACGGCATAAGGACGTCGGACGATCCGTTCCCCGCCGCACGCTCATCGGCCTACAGGGTCTCCTACGACCGCCGAACGGCCGAGGAGAAAGACTATCCGCGAACCGCCACGGGAGCCGCCCAATGACGAACGTTCAGCGGATCCGCCCGATCAGGATCATTCACCGCTTCAACCCCCTCCAGCGAACGCTGCATTGGCTCATGGCGATCTGCATCCTGGCGATGCTGTTCATCGGCGTCGGTATGGCATCGACCGTTGCGTCGGAATATTTGACGCTCGTGAACATTCACAAGCCGCTCGGGATTCTGATCCTGATCCTTGCGCTGATCCGTCTCATTGTGCGCCTGCGCTACGGCGCCCCGCCCCTGCCCGCGGACCTGCCGGAACCCATGAAGCTCGCCGCGTATCTGTCGCACTATGCGCTTTACGCGCTCATGATCGCGATGCCGCTGATCGGCTGGGCGATGCTGTCGGCCGCGGACTATCCCGTCACGTTGTGGCCCGGCCTCTGGCTGCCGCAGATCGTGCCGCAAAGCGCGAGCCTGCATACGCTGCTCTGGAACGCGCATTTCTATCTCGCCTTCCTGTTCTTCGCGCTGATCCTGATGCATCTCGCCGCAGCGCTATTCCACGCGCTGATCCGCCGCGACGGCGTCTTCGATTCGATGGCGCCGACATTGACGCATGACGAGATCGCGCCGGCGGAGTGAGGATCCCTTGCCTTCGCGCGCCACCCTCAGGGGCTGTACCGTCTTAAACTCTTGACTGACGAATACCGAATTAATGGAGAATTATCGGCCCATCTTCACATGGTCACTAAGCGCGCTGGCGTAAGCTGACGCGCGAACATCATCATATCTCAGACGCTTCGACTTGTTGGCTTCACAAAATTGTGAGTGCAGCCCTCGGAACGACCACGTAAAGAGCGGATTACTCACTACCGAATAAATTCGGGGTCACGATTGTTTTCCGTGTGAGCACCGTGTGTCTCCTGATACCAATCGGAGTGTAGATGGTCCAGCCTGCCAAGCTTGTTTCGCTGGCCACCTCGGTCCCCCCTCACGTCTTGCACCAGTCCGACGTCGCCTCGGCCGCGAAACGCGGTTTCGCCGGCCGCTACGAGGATTTCGAGCGCATGGCGCGAGTTTTCAAGACCTCCGGAATTCGCCAACGCCATGGGGTGCGGCCGATCGATTGGTACCTTACGCCGCTGGGCTGGCCAGAGCGCGCCAGCGCCTATCTCGAGGGAGCCTGCCAACTCTTCGTCGATGCGGCGACCCGCGCTCTGGACGCCGCCGAGCTTGACGCCGCCGAGGTCGACACCATCGTCACGATCTCATCGACTGGGATTGCGACGCCCAGTCTCGAGGCAAGAGTCGCCGGGCGCATGGGGTTTCGCGCCGATGTCGAGCGGGTTCCCGTCTTCGGCCTTGGCTGCGCCGGCGGAGTCTCGGGATTCTCGATTGCTTCGCGCCTCGCCTGCTCACGTCCGGGCAGCGTCGTGTTGCTTGTCGCGGTCGAAGTTTGCACCCTCGCCTTCCGCCTCGATGAATTGACCAAGGCGAATATCGTCGCCACGGCGCTGTTCGGGGACGGCGCGGCCGCGTGCGTGCTTAAAGCTTGCGAGGGCGGCGCCGCCGCCGTTGAGATGAGCGGTCAGCACACCTGGCCTGACACGCTCGACATCATGGGTTGGAGAATCGATCCGCAAGGTTTCGGCGTCATCTTCGACCGTGCGATCCCGCCCTTCGCCCAACAGCACATCGCGCCGGCGATCACCGGCATCCTGGCCCGCGGCGGACTGGCCCTCGAAGATGTCGATCGCTTCGCCTGCCATCCTGGCGGCGCGAAGGTCATCGTGGCCCTGGAGCGCGCGCTGGCGCTCGAGCAAGGATCTCTCGACCACGAACGCGCAATCCTCGCGGACTATGGCAACATGTCGTCGCCGACCGTGCTCTTCGTGCTGGACCGTATCCTGCGCGCCGGCTTGCCCACGCGCACATTGTTGACCGCGATGGGACCTGGTTTCACCTCGAGTTGTGTTTCCCTGAAGAGAGCCGCGTGACGGCCGCCGCTCTGCTTCTCGGATTGGTCACCGCGGAACGAATTGCTGAACTCACTCTCTCGCGCCGCAACACAGCGGCGCTGCTGGCAAAGGGCGCCCTCGAGTTCGCTCCCCGACACTATCCAGCAATCGTGCTGATGCACGCCCTCTGGTTAGCCAGTCTATGGATTTTCGGCGCGACGCGCACGATCAATCCAGCCTGGCTCGCGGTCTTTCTGGCGCTCCAGGTTCTGCGGGTCTGGGTTCTCATTACGCTTGGCCCTCGTTGGACCACGCGTATCATCGTCCTTCCGGGCTCGCCGCTCGTCTCGAACGGCCCCTATCGCATCGTCTCGCATCCAAACTATCTCGTCGTCGTGGGAGAAATCGCCGCTCTGCCCCTTTGCCTTGGCCTGCCTTGGATTGCTCTCATCTTCTCCGGCGCCAATGCGATCTTGTTATCGATCCGGATCCGTGCGGAAAATGTCGCATTGACCGGGTCACGCTATGGCAAACACGATTAAGCACAATATTCCGGTCGCCTCGTCCGTCTCGACGTCGGTCGGATTTGCGATGATGTGCGTCGGCATGTTCATGGCCATCCTCGACGTGCAAGTCGTGGCGACCTCATTGCCGACGATTCAGAGCGCTCTCGACATTCCGCCGGACCAGATGAGCTGGGTGCAGACCGCCTATCTGATCGCCGAGGTCGTCGCGATTCCGTTGACCGGCTTTCTCACGCGCCTACTCAGCATGTGCTGGCTGTTCGTGCTGTCCGTCTCCATCTTCACACTGGCTTCGGTGGGATGCGCCGCGAGCGACCACTTCCCAATGCTGATCGCGTGGAGAGTCCTGCAGGGCTTTTCTGGAGGCACCTTGATCCCAAGTGTCTTCTCGGCGGTTTTCCTCCTCTTTCCAGTCGCGCGTCAGGGTCTCGCAACGACGTTCGCTGGCGTGCTGGCCGTGCTTGCGCCGACCGTCGGACCGATCGTCGGCGGCTGGATAACCGAAACCTATTCCTGGCACTGGCTGTTCCTGATCAATGTCGCGCCCGGGATCATTTCGGCGATTGTCGCCGGCGCCCTGTTGCCGAAGGAGCCGATGCATCTCGGCGAGGCGCGCCGACTCGATGTGTTGTCGCTGGCCTTCATGGCGATTGGGCTTGCCGCGCTTGAAGTGGCGCTGAAAGAAGCCCCGACGCGCGGCTGGACCTCTGGTTTGGTCGCAGGGCTCTTGGCGCTTAGCTTCGCAAGTTCGGTCAGCTTTGTCAGACGGACGCTCAGCGCATCGCGCCCGATCGTGAGTCTTAAGACCTTTGCCGACCGGAGTTTCGCGATCGGTTGCGTTCTGAGTTTCGTCTTAGGCGTCGGCCTGTTCGGCTCCGTCTATCTCATGCCCGTCTTTCTGGCCTTCGTCAGAGGCCATAACGCATTGCAGATCGGCGCGATCATGCTGGTCACGGGGGTGACGCAGCTCATGACCGCGCCGATCGCCGTCGCGCTCGAACAGCGCGTCGAAGCTCGGCTGCTCACGGCGCTTGGGTTCGGGCTGTTTGGCCTTGGTCTGGGTTTGAGTGGACTGCAGACGCCGGAGACCGATTTCAACGCTATGTTTTGGCCGCAGGTCATTCGCGGACTTGCGATCATGTTCTGTCTGCTGCCGCCGACGCGCCTGGCGCTCGGCCACCTGGCGGCGAGCCGCGTGCCTGACGCGAGCGGCCTTTTCAATCTGATGCGCAATCTTGGCGGCGCCATAGGGCTCGCCATGATCGACACCGTCATCTACTCGCGCTCGCCCGCGCTCGGGGCTGGATTCATGGAGAGGCTGCAGGCCGGTGATATCGACACGGCGAAGTTTGTCGGCATACCGCTCGACATGTTCATGAACCGGCCGACGGGCCCGCTCGAGGGCCCGGCGCTCACGATGGTGCAGTCGCTCGTCGAAAAGGCCGCGCTCGTTCAGGCGATCAACGAAGCCTGGATCATGATCGCCGTCTTGACCATCGGCGCTTTGCTTTGTGTGCCTTTCGCCAAGAGGTCGTCCCCGCAGGACGCCATCTAGAAGCGCACCGGTGTTTGCTGCGGCAGCGTTGCCTCAGGCCGCCTCATCGGCCCGTGTCGGAACGGCGAAAAGGGCCATAACCGCGGCCACCAACAGAACCAGACTGCTGGCTCCGAAGACGCCGGTCGCGCCCTTGAAATCGTAGATCGCGCCGCCGCCCGCCGCCCCGATCGCGATGGCGAGTTGAATCGCTGCGACAAGCAGACCCCCTGCACTTTCAGCTTCGTCGGGAACGGTGCGCGTGAGCCACGTCGACCAAGCCACGGGCACGGCGCCGAACGCCATTCCCCAAAGCGCAATGATCACGAGATCCACTGACAGCGGGGTATTGAACATCGCCAGACAGGCCGCAAGGACGGCCAACACGAGGGGCATGGACGCGAGCGACCCGCGCAGACTGCGCTCCAGCATGAAGCCGGAGAGCATCGTGCCGATGAGGTTTGCGACGCCGAATCCGAGGAGCGCGCTGGAAATCATCGCAACTCCGGCGCCTGTCGTGAACTCAAGAAACGGCCGCAGATAGGTGAAGAACGCGAAATGCCCAATGAAAAGGAACATGGCGCACATCATGCCGACGGCGACGCCCGGTCGCTTGAGGACTTCGACAAGTGTGCCGAGCCGCGCCGAGCCTGCGGCGGGCATCCGGGGCAAGGTCGCGGCTTGCGCGATCAGGGTGATCGCGGACAAACCCGCCGCCATGAGGAACACAGCGCGCCAGCCAAAGAGATGACCCAGGTAGATTCCGACGGGCGCAGCGAAGATGGTGGCGGCCGAGACGCCGCTGAAGATGATCGACAAGGCCCGCGGTATGGACGCCTCGGGCACGAGCCGCATCGTCAAGGCTGCTGACATCGTCCAGAATCCGCCGAGCGCCGCGCCGAGCAGGACGCGTCCGACCAGCAGCATGGGGAAGTTCAAAGCGAAAGCCGCGATGAGGTTGGATATCAACAGAAGGATCGTGAAGCCGAGCATGACGATCCGTCGGTCAAGGTTTCGGATGACCGCCGTGACGAGGAGGCTGGATAGCAGCGCCAAGGCGGCGGTCGCCGTCACCGTTTGCCCGGCTGCGCCTTCGCTGATCTTGAAATCAGCCGCGATCGGCGTGAGCAAGCTCGCTGGCAGAAATTCGGCGGTGACCAGGGCGAACACACCCAGCGCCATCGAACCGACCGCGGCCCAGGCCGGCTCGCCAGAGCCCGCGTGGCGATCGCTGGTCCTGTCCGCAAGCAAGTCGGTGGGCAGCGCGCCTCGCGCAGCTGTTTCATCGATATTGCGCACCAGTTCGTTCATCGGCGGTCCTTGCGGGCATGCGTCTTTGACACACCCTTAAGCTATACGGGTCGGACGATCTATGTTAGAAACGCCGATATGATTGATCATTCATCCGGAAACTCGATCGCCACGAGGCCGTCATTGGATCCGTTGAATGAACTTCTGGTCGGAATGCGCCTGACTGGCGTCGAATATCGGCGGATCGAGCTTTCGCCCCCCTTCGGCCTTGGGTTCGGAGCTTCGGAAGGCCGCGCAAACTTTCATTTCGTCGCCCGCGGCCCGGTCTTCCTGCGTCAAGGCGACGCCGTCCATCGGATGGACACGGGGGACGCCGTGTTGCTCCCGCGCGGTGGAATCCACGATGTCGTGTCGCGGCCCGACCTGGCGTGCCGCGACGTCACCGCCTTCACCACCTCCACGCTTTGCCAGGGTGTCAGCGCGCTGACGGCCTGCAAGGCCGGGGAGTGCCCGTCCACGCACGTCCTGATCTTCAGCGGCTGCATGGAGTTCGATCTGGGGGGCATGGGCTCGCTCGTCGGTTTGATGCCCGAGGCCATGTTCGTCGGCACGTTGTCGGACCGCTATCCGGAGATCTTGCCGATCCTGGAAGCGATGGAGCGCGAAACATGTGGTGGACGTGCGGGTTTCGCCGGCATCCTGGCCCATCTCGCCAATGTCGTTGCTGCCTTTATCGTGCGCGCCTGGGCGGAATCGGGGTGCGGCGAGGCGAGCGGATGGGTGTCGGCCCTGCGCGACCCGCGCCTCGGCGGCGTGATATCCGCCGTCCACCGTGACCCGGGACGGGACTGGACGGTGGCGGATCTGGCCGCTGAGATGGGGAGTTCGCGATCGATCTTCGCCGAACGGTTCCTGGCGGTCACCGGCTTGACGCCGTTACGATACCTGACCGAACTCCGCATGCGGCTTGCCGCGGAGTGGATCGGACGCGACCGCATGCCGATCGATGTTGCGGCCCATCGCCTCGGCTACGGCTCGCATGCGGCGTTCAGCCGCGCCTTCAAGCGGATCAACGGCCGTTCCCCCGGATCGGTTCGCTCTGCTCTGCGGTCAGCGTGAAGGCTCCGCTTACTCCGCGATGCGCAGGAGCTGCTTGCCGTCGTTGCCGCCGTCGAACAGACGCCGCAGCATAGCCGGCGCGTTCTCGAGCCCATGCTGCACGTCGACCTTGTTCTTGATCTTGCCCGCCTGCAGCCAGCCGGTGAGCGCGGCGATCGCCTCGGCCGCGCGCGCCATGTAATCGAGAATAATGAAGCCCTCCATGCGTCCGCGCTGAACGACCAGGTTGAGGTAGTTCTTCGGTCCCGGCGACGGCTCAGTCGCATTGTAGTTGGCGATCCCGCCGCACAGCACAACCCGCCCTCGCATGGCCAGCCGCGCCAACGCCGCATCGAGGATGGCGCCGCCGACGTTGTCGAAGAAGATGTCCACACCCTTGGGACAGAGTTCTTTCAGCCGCGCCGGAACGTTCTCCGACTTATAGTCGATCGCCGCATCGAACCCGGCTTCGTCGGTCAGCCAGCGGCATTTCTCCAACCCGCCAGCGATGCCGACAGCGCGGCAGCCTTTGATCTTCGCGATCTGCCCAACGACCGAGCCCGTCGCGCCGGCCGCGCCCGAGACGACGACGGTTTCGCCCGCAACAGGACGGCCTACGTCGAGGAGGCCGAAATAAGCCGTCATTCCCGTCAGGCCGAGCGCGCTCATCGCCAATTCCAGCGGGGCGCCCGGGGGCAGCTTGTTGAGCTGGCCTTTAGGCTTCATCACGACATAATCCTGCCAGCCGACAAGGCCGGACACGATGTCGCCGACCGCGAAATCGGGATGGTTCGACGCCTCGATGCGGCCCGCGCCGATCGAGCGGACAACCTCGCCGATCTTGACCGCCGGCAGGTATGTGTCGAAGGCGATCCAGCCCCGCTGTGTCGGGTCGCAGGACAGCATCAGGTTGCGCACGACCACCTCGCCCTCGCCGGGCGCAGGAACGTCGGTCTCGACGAACTTGAAGTCGCTGTCCTGGATCCCTCCCTCTGGACGGCGCGCGAGCAGCCACTGGCGGTTTTTCATGGCTTATCCTCCCATGAGAAATGGAGCGATCTTCATATCACGTGATCTGGCCAGCACCTTATCTTTCCGGACCCTTTCCGGGCCCTAGACTTTGGACATTAAGAAGACGAATTTGCCTCGATATGTGCCAACATTTCCGTTAACCAGAATTAGCGGCCAGCACTGTGACCAGAGGAATGGAAGGAGGCTATTGAGGCGGCGGACGCATGGCCTCGCCACCGCGGAGGATATCGGCCCCCCCGAGGCGGGCGGTTGCGACGACACCCGAGGCTCTGTCAAGCCGACTTGCCGAGGCGGACCGATTTGAGTTCGCGGAAACTTGGGATTACTCCGTCGTCCGGCTTATAATGCCGGCTGGTCGATCGAAATCGCTATCGAGGTAAGACATGATGGGTATGGCCGAGGCCGGCGAAAAAACTGGCTTGTCCGAAGCGCGGACGCAGGACGATGAGTACCGGCGGGCTCTCGATTCCGCGACGAGTTCGATCCTCAATGCCGAGGCGTTTCGTAAGCCCTATCCGCTGATCCGGTTCCGCGACTTCTTCCCCGGCGACTTTTACGCTCGCCTGGTGCAGAGCTTCCCCGAGGTCGACCGCTTTGCGGGGCTGAACGGGGATGGAACGCGGCGGGAATACGCTCTCTACGACGAGCGCAGCGATCCTGGGTCGGAGGAGAGCCGCGACCTGTGGAGCATCGTGCGGCGGGTGCTGGCGTCGACCGAAGTCGCGTCCGCGTTGAGGGAAAAGCTGGACGAGGGGTTCCGCATTCGCTCGAAGAGAAGCGGCGAGAGTTGGCCGGTTCCCATGCATCCGCGGCCCGTCCTCTACACCGACCTTAACGGCTATGCGATCAAGCCTCATCCCGACACCCGCAGGAAGGTCTTGACCATGCAGATCTACCTGCCCTCGGACGACTCGCAGCGAGAACTGGGCACGGCCATTTATAAGATCTCCCCGATGGGCGTCTTCGCCTGGAAATCCTA
>Ga0208480_1000773_pt1 | contig 11959 bp, 11 predicted proteins | sample NGESurshal092012_4_FD_184485 | JGI IMG/M metagenome (GOLD analysis project Ga0208480, IMG submission 184485) | Arctic peat soil microbial communities from Barrow, Alaska - NGEE Surface sample F53-1 shallow-092012 (SPAdes) | ecosystem: Environmental > Terrestrial > Soil > Wetlands > Peat ... | reverse complement strand
AAGTCACCCACGTACCCCAAGCCGCCCACGCACCCCAAGCCGCCCACGCACCCCAAGCCACCCACGAAGCCCAACCCGCCCAAAGGGCCCCAAGTCACCCACGCACCCCAAGCCACCCACGAAGCCCAACCCGCCCAGAGGGCCCCAAGCGGCGGCAACGAGCCCGCCGCCCCGCCTCAGCGGTTATCGAGCAGGGGCTGGCGAGGATCCCACGTGGTCCCGTCGGCCGCGTCCCGCCGTCGCCGGGCGATCCCGGACAGCGCCTCGAGCACCACCCGGTTGGCCAGGAACGACGTAATCTCCGCGTGGTCGTACGGCGGCGACACCTCGACCACGTCGATCCCGACCACCGGCAGCTCGTAGGCGATCCGCCGCACCGAGTCAAGCAGCTGCCGCGCGGTCAGCCCGCCGGGCTCGGGGGTGCCGGTCCCCGGCGCGTGCCCCGGATCGCAGACATCGATGTCAACCGAGAGGAACACCCCGTCGCAATCGTCCAGAGCGATCCCGAACGCCTCCGTCAGACATTCGGTAAGCCCCCGCGCGCCGATCTCGGTCATCTCGTAGGACCGCATCCCCTGCTGCGCCATCCACGCCAGCGTCTCCGGCCCGGGCCAGTAGCCGCGCAGCCCCATCTGCAGGAACCGGTCGCCGCGGAGCGCGCCCGACTCGATCAGCCGCCGCATCGGCTGGCCGTGGCCGATCAGCGACCCGAACTCGACGTCCCCGGTGTCGGCGTGCGCGTCGAAGTGGATCATCGAGATCCGGCCCTGCCCGCGATGCTGGGCCACGCCGGCGGCGTCGGGCCAGGTGATCGTGTGGTCCCCGCCGAGCACGAGCGGGATCGCGCCCGCCGCGGTCACCGTGTAGACCGCCTCCTGCAGGTCGCGGACCGACCGGGCGGCGTCGCCGGAGAACAGCTCGACGTCCCCGGCGTCGTAGACCCGCAGGTCCTGCAGCGCGTCGACGCGCAGCGCGAGCGACGGCCGCGACCCGTCGTGCGGCAGGTAGCAGGTCTGCCGGATGTGCTGCGGCCCGAACCGGGTGCCGGCCCGGTGCGAGGTGCCGCCGTCGAACGGCGCGCCCAGGATCACCACGTCGGCGTCGGCATAGCTGGCCGGCTCGCTCCAGTCGCAGCGGTCGACGCCGAGGAAGGTGATGTCCGGGCCGAACTGGGGTCCGTAGCGGGTCATGGTCGCTCCTTGAGGTATCGGTCGATAATCGCATGCAGCCGCCGCCGGCCAAAGCTCGGTCCGTGCCCGGGGCGCACCACCCGGATCGGCAGCGAGCGCAGGCGCAGCAGGCTCGACCGGTACTGCGCACGATCAGATCCGGCGATCGAATCGAGCAGCGCCCCGTCGTCGTAGACCACGTCCCCGCTGAACAAGGTCCCGTCGGCCGGATCGAGCAGCGCGATGCTGCCCGGGCTGTGGCCGGGCAGGTGCAGTACGGTGAGCGGCCGCCCGCCGGGGTCGACCACGTCCCCGTCCAGCAGCGACCGGGTGACCGCGCCGGGCCGCAGCCGGTAGCGCGCCGGGTCGTACCCCGAATAGGGGAGCGCGGCGATTAGCAGCGGCGGCAGCGCCTCGTCCAGCCCGAGCTCCGCGCCCAGCGCCGGGCCGAACAGCGATCCCGGCGGCGGATCCCGGACCGCCTCGGCCGGGTGCGCCCAGCACTCGGGAAACTCGTGCGCCGAGCCCATATGGTCAAGGTGAGCATGGGTGACGACCAGCACCGGATCGTGACCGGAGACCAAAGGGGCAAGCGCGTCGCGCAAGCACGCGACCCCCAGCCCGCTGTCCACCAGCAGGTCGCGCTCCCGCCCGCGCACTAGCCACACGTTGGCCGACACCAGCTCGTCCACGTGCGGTTCGGTAATCAGCGTGAGCTCCGGCGATACGGCCGAGATCCTGAACCACTCAGCCGCAACCGGGATCGCCACCCCGGCCTCCCCGTCCAATCCAGCCGACCTGCCGGTCGCGAAACTCATTGGACGACCGTCACCGCGACGACCGCCGTCGCCTGCTCCCCGCCGGCGCCCGCCGCGCTCGCCAAATCCGCCAAATCCGCCAAATCCGCCAAATCCGCCGCGTCCGCCACGCCCGCATCGCCAACCGCGCCAACCGCACCGCCAGCGCGCAGCGCCCTCCGCGACCGCGCCGTCAGCGCGACGTAGACGCAAGCCCCCAGCACCGGCCCGACCAGCGACGACAGGTCGGCCCCGTCGAGCGCTCGCGCCGCCGGCCCCACCAGCACGCTGGTGTTGACGCACAGCAGCGCCGCCGCGGTGCCGACGATCATGGAGATCGCCCCGGCCGGGTGAACCCCGCGCCAGTACCAGAACGGGCTGCGCGGCGTCTCGTCGTGCAGGTCGAGCCCGTTGTAGCGGTTGCGCCGCAGCAGGATGTCGATCCCGTAGATAGCGAGCGCCGGGCCCAGAAACGCGACCGTGAGCGCGAGGATGTTGTTCAGCGTGTTGAGGAAGTCGGATATGAACAGCGCGTAGCAGGTGATGCCGATCGCGACCACGGCGTCGAAGATGACCGTGACCGACCGCTGCCAGGGAATGCCGACCGCCTGCAGCGCGAGCCCGGTGCTGTAGGCCGTGAGCACGTTGTTGGTGATCGACCCGGCCACGATGACCAGCAGGAACACCGGGTAGAACCAGCCCGGCAGCAGGACCCGGAGCGAGGTCTGCGGGTTGGTCATGTCCACCACCGTGCCCGCCAGCACGCCGAGCCCGCTGAGCGCGACCGCAGGCAGGAAGCCGCCCAGCGCGGTCCACCAGATCACCCCGCGCCGCGACGCGTCGGCGGGCAGGTAGCGGGCGTAGTCGGCCCCGGTTCCCCACGACAGCGGCGACGAGGCGATGATCGTGAACCCGGCCGCGGCCACCGCCCACAGCGCCCCGCCGTGCACCGCCGAGGCGGCCGGCGCCTGATACCCCCAGTGCGCGTGCCGCAGCACGTAATAGCCCAGAACAAGCGTGCAGGCGAGCAGGATGCAGGTGAACCAGCCGCTCAGCTTCACGATCGTCGCGTGCCCGTAGACGCTGATCGACAGCCAGCCCACCAGTCCCCAGAACAGGTTCCCGGCCACCACCACCGCCAGCGCCTACCACACGTCGAGGCCGAGCAGCACCAGCGTCCCGCCCAGCACGATGTACAGGTAGGTGACGTTCGACGCCGCCCACACGACGAACAGCGACCGCGCCGTCCCGTGCCGGTCGGAGTCCGGAACATAGTCGATGCCGTGCGTCTCGATCCGCCCGGCCCGGTCACTGGCTGGTGCCATCGGAGGCCTCCACTTGCTTATTGGTCCGAAGACCAATTGCTTATTGATGTCAGAGTCAATACGATGAGCGGCGTGACGTCAAGACCCCAGGCGACGGCCCGTCGCAAGCCCGCCAGCGAGCGGCTGGCCGAGATCGTGGAGGCCGCCGCCGCGATCGCGGTCGCCGAAGGCCTCGACCGGGTGACCGCCAAGCGGGTCGCGACCGAGCTCGGCGTGTTCCCCGGCCTGGTCAGCCACTACTTCGCCACCGCCGATGAGCTCGTCGCGACCGCCTTCGCGCACGCCGCCGCCAACGAGCGCGAGCAGATCTTCGGCCGCGCCCTGCTGGCCGATCGCCCGGTCGACCGAATGCGGCGGCTGCTCGGATCGTGGCTGCACCAGGACCGGGACCCGGTCAGCCTCCTCTGGCTGGACGCGTGGCAGGCCGGCCGCCGCCGCCCGGCGCTGATGGCCGAGGTCGGACGGCAGATGAACGCCGACCTCGAGCGCCTGTCGGCGGTCATCGCCGACGGCATCGCGGCGGGCGACTTCCCGGTCGATGACCCCGGCCGGCCCGCCTTGCAGATCCTCAGCCTGGTCGACGGGCTCAGCGTCCAGGCCGCCACCCGCCAGACCCTCGACTACGCCCCGGTCAGGGCGATGGTGATCGCGACCGCGGAGCGGCTCCTCGCCCTCCCGCCCGGCACCCTCACCCCGGTCATGGAGGGCTAGGCAGTCACCAAGCGTCCGTTCGAGAAAGGGATTTCAAAATCTTTTCCTCCGAACGGTCCCTGGTTCCACCCAGACGGCCGGCCCAGCCCTGCACGCCGCGCCGACCCCGTCCCGACGTCAAGAACCGCCCTCAAGATGTCGGCGTACGCCGACAACCTCCACATGTCGGCGTACGCCGACATTGTGTTAAAGTCGGCGTACGCCGACAATCATGAATGTCGCCGTACGCCGACATCCCGATGGAGTTGCACCTGGAATGCGCAAGACACGGATCAGGACGATGCACGATCTAGCCAGCGTGGCACGCGGTCGCCGGATCGAGCTCGGCCTCACCCAGGCCGAACTGGCATCGCGAAGCGGCGTATCTCGCGACTGGGTCAACTCCTTCGAGCGTGGTAAGCGCACGGTCGAGATCTCGCTTGTGTTCCGCCTGTTCGACGCGCTGGGCATCGGAGTTGAGGCCACCGACGCGAGCGCCATCGGCGACGCGCCGGATCGGCCTCCCAACCTGGACGCCTTCCTTGACGGGTACCACAAGCGATGACCGATTCCCTGGCGGTCATCGCGGATGACATGGCTGCCGGATCTCTTACCCGCATGCCCAGCGGGCAACTTCGGTTCAGCTACGACGAGGAGTACGCTGCGCGCCCGGCCGCGACCCCGCTGTCGCTGTCCATGCCGCTATCGCACCTCGCCCATCCTGATTCCGCTATCACGCCATGGTTGTGGGGCCTGCTTCCCGACGACCCGTCGGTGCTGAAGCGCTGGAAACGTCATTTTCACTTGTCCCGCGCCGTTCCGTTCACGCTGCTGGGGACGCCCATCGGACTGGACTGCCCCGGGACGGTGCGGTTCACGCAACCGGATCGGACAGGCCAGGTAATCCACGGCGCGGGGCAGGTCACCTGGCTGACGGAAGACGATGTCGCCCAGGTCCTCCGCGAACTGGGACGGGACTCGACGAGCTGGCTCGGTGACGGCTTCAGCGGGCAGTTCAGCCTCGCCGGGGCGCAGGCCAAGACCGCGCTGCTCTATCAAGACGGCCGGTGGGGAATTCCGTCGGGACCCACTCCGACCACGCACATCCTCAAGCCCGCGATAGCCGGGCTGGCCGGCCACGACCTCAACGAGCACCTGTGCCTCGACGCCGCCCGACGCTGCGGCCTGCCGGCGGTCAGGAGCCGGATCGCCAGGTTCGGCGACCAGTCCGCCATCGTGGTGGACCGCTACGACCGCTATCCGTCCGGTGCCGGCTTCGGTCGCATTCACCAAGAGGACCTCTGTCAGGCGCTCGCGGTCCCGCCTACAAGGAAATACCAGAATGAAGGCGGCCCGAGCCCGAACGACATCGCTGAACTGCTCCGTCGAGCGATGCCGACACGAGTCGCCGAGCAGGCCGTCCGCGGATTCGCCGACGCGCTCATCTGGAACTGGCTCATCGGGGGAACCGACGCGCACGCCAAGAACTACTCGCTGCTGCTCAGCCAGGGCGAGGCGCGCCTGGCACCGCTCTACGACATCGCGTCAGCGCTTCCCTACGGTGATCATGAGAAGAAGCTTCGGCTCGCGATGAAGGTCGGAGGCGACTATCAGCTCAACCCCCACCGGAATCGCTGGCCCGACGCGGCGCGCGACCTCGGCCTTCCGGCCGCAGAACTGGTGGCGCGCGCCCGTGAGCTGGCCGCCGCCGTCGCGAGTGCCTTTGCCGACGCCGCGAAGGCGCCAGACGTTCTCGCCCAGGAAAGCAAGCTCCCGGCGCGGCTTGCGGACCTGGTGGCCGAACGGTCAGGCCGCTGCGCTCGACTCCTGGGTGCTTGACTCGGCCTGCGGGCGGGTCCTCAGGGCCTGACTGAACTTCAGCGCGGGGCGACGCCGCGCAGGACGGTGGCCATGAAGTTGTCAAGGATCTCGGCCCGGGCCGCCTTGGGGTACTCGTGGCTGGCGATCAGCATCGCGTACAGCCCCATCATGAACAGCTGCGCGGTGGGGAGGGCGCTCGCGTCGGGGTGCACCTCGCCTCGTTCCCTGGCCCGCTCGACCACCTCGACCACGACCGTCATCACCGGGTACTCGGTCCACTTGTCGGAGCCCGGGAGCACCTCCGGCCGGCGGGACGAGAAGTGCAGCCCCAGCATCTCGCGGAACAGGGTCTTGCCGACCCGGCGCTCCATCGCCGTGAGCAGCCGGACGACCTCGCCCAGGGCGGCCGGCAGGAAGCCCGGTGCGGACGGACGGTTGGCCGGGTCCTCCGCCGTCGGCAGGGGGCCGGCAGTCGGCCCGGGGCCGCACCGAACCTCAAGCTCCGCCAGGAACTTCGATAGCTGGCCGACCAGACGCGCCTCCTCGTGCCGCTCGAGCTCCGCGAGGACGTGCTCCTTGGTGGGGAAGTGGAAGTAGAACGTGCCCCGGGCCACGCCCGCCGCCGTCGCGATGTCGGCCACGTCGGCGGCCCCCATCCCGGTCCGCTTGAACTCCGCCAGGGCCGCCGCGTAGACCTTCTGGCGGGTCTGCTGGCGCTGCGCGTCTCGGCCGCTGGCCGCCGCACGTCCGTTGAGCTTGTCTTCCGCTGGCGGCATGGTGGTTCCTTCATACGTCCTGTCGTTGACTAGTGTCAATGACATATTTCAGTGACAAGTGTCGACGAGGTCTTGTCATCGGTGGTGGGGCGGTCTATACACGAGGGTAATTGCTTACCTAACGCCGGGAGGCACGCGACGTGGAAACCGACGCGCTCTACTGGGATCCGTACGACGCCCGCTTCGTGGACGACCCGTGGCCGGTCTTCAACCGGATCCGCGAGGAAGCCCCGCTCTACTACAACCAGACGCACGACTTCTACGCGCTCAGCCGGTACGCGGACGTGGAGCGGGCGGTGACGGACACGGCGACATTCTCCTCCGCCCGCGGCGTCATGCTGGAGCTGATCAAGGCGAACATGGAGATGCCCCCGGGCACGCTCATCATGGAGGATCCGCCGGTCCATGACATCCACCGCAAGCTGCTGGCCCGGGTGTTCTCGCCCCGGCGGATCGCCGAGCTGGAGCCGCTGGTCCGGGAGTACTGCGTCCGCTGCCTCGACCCGCTGGTCGGTGAGTCGCGGTTCGACCTGATCGAGAAGCTCGGCCTGGAGATGCCGATGCGGGTCATCGGCATGCTCCTCGGCATCCCCGAGGAGGGCCAGGCGGCCTTCCGCGAGCAGGCTGACGCCCACCTGATCAGCGACGACGGCAGGCTGGACACCAGCCAGGAGGCCATCCTCACCTTCGATGCGTTCGGCGAGTACATCGACTGGCGGCTGACGCACCCCTCCGACGACGTCATGACCGAGCTGCTGACCGCCCGGTTCGAGGACGAGAACGGCGTCACCCGCACGCTGACCCGCGACGAGGTCCTGATGTACGTCACCGTCCTGGCGGGCGCGGGCAACGAGACCACCGGTCGGCTGATCGGCTGGATGGGCTCAACCCTCGCCAGGCACCCGGAGCAGCGGGCGGAGATCGTGGCGGACCCGTCGCTGATCCCGGGCGCGGTCGAGGAGGTGCTGCGGCTTGAGCCGCCGGGACCGTCGATCGCCCGCTACGTCGCCAAGCCGGTCGAGCTCTACGGCCAGGTCGTCCCCGAGGGCAGCGCGATGCTGCTGTTCGTCGGCGCCGCCAACCGCGACCCGGAGCGGTACGACGACCCGGACCGGTTCGACATCCGCCGGAAGAAGAGCCTGCACCTGACGTTCAACATCGGCCCGCACTACTGCCTGGGCTCGGCCCTCGCACGCCTGGAGGGCCGGATCGCGCTCGAGGAGGTGCTGCGGCGGTGGCCGTCCTGGGAGGTCGACTGGGCCGAGGCCAAGATGCAGCAGACCTCGTCCGTGCGGGGATGGGAGCGGCTGCCGCTCCTGGTCGGCTAGGGCCGGGGCAGCCGCGATGACCGCCGTCGGGGCGGCCCGCTACGCCGGGAGCCGGGTGAGCCGGGTCGAGGACGCCCGGCTGCTGACGGGAACGGGCACCTTCGTCGACGACATCGTCCGCCCGGGCATGCTGCACGCGTGCTTCGTCCGCAGCCCGCATCCGCGGGCGCGGATCATCGGGATTGACGCGACGGCCGCGCTGCAGCTGCCCGGGGTGCACGCCGTCTTCACCGCCGCCGACCTCAACGGCGACGTCCGCGAGGCCTGGTACACCGGGACCGGGAATCAGGTGCCGGACACGCCCCGGCCGCCGCTGGCCGATGGCGAGGCCCGGTTCGCCGGCGACCCGGTCGCGCTCGTGGTCGCGGACAGCCGCTACCTGGCCGAGGACGCGGCCGAACTGGTCGAGGTGGACTACGAGCCGCTGCCCGCGGTGGCCGACTACGCAACCGCCGGCACGTCCGAGGGGCTGGTCCACGAGGGCTACCCGGGCAACGTCGCGGGCCGGCTCGGGGGCGCGCCGGCCGAGACGCTGGCGGACACGTTCGAGTCGGCGGCGCACGTGATCTCGGAGACGTTCTGGGAACAGGCCTGCGCCGCCGTGCCGATGGAGACCCGGGGCATCGTCGCGGAGTGGTCGGCCGCCAGCGGCGAGCTGACGATCTGGGCCGCTACCCAGGCGCCGCATGAGGTGCGGATGTTCAGCGCGCGGCTGCTCGGGCTGGCGGAGCACCGGGTCCGGGTGATCGCCCGCGACGTCGGCGGCGGCTTCGGCCAGAAGGTGATGCCGCTCCGCGAGGACATGTGCGTGCTGCTGGCGGCCAGGAAGCTGCCGGCCGCGGTGAAGTGGATCGAGGACCGCCAGGAGAACCTGATGTCGGCCGGGCAGGCGCGGCACGAGCACGGCACCGCCCGGATCGCGCTCGACGACCAGGGGATCATCCTCGCCGCCGCGCTTGACCACGTGCAGGACGTCGGCGCCTACCCGACGCCGTGGCCGGTCGGCACCGGCGCGTTCGTCGGGATGAACTTCCCCGGGCCGTACCGGGTGAGCCGGGCGACCTTCAGCCACGCCTCGGTGTTCTCCAACACGGTCGGCCGGGTCGCCTACCGGGGGCCGTGGGCGTTCGAGTCGCTCGTCCGCGAGGTCGTCCTTGATATCGCCGCCCGCCGGATCGGAATCGACCCGGCCGAGCTCCGCCGCCGCAATCTGCTGAGCGCGGCCGACATGCCGTTCGCCAACCCCAACGGCATGCCGTACGACCACATGGCCTCGCTCGAGACGCTGGAGCGGGCGCTGTCGATCCTCGACTACGACGCTTTCCGGGCCACCCAGGCGGCGGCCCGCGCTTCCGGGCGCTACCTGGGCGTGGGCATCTCCTGCTACGCCGAGCCGACGTCGGCTGCGTTCGGCTACTACGCGACCGAGGGCGCGACGATCCGCATCGAGCCGAGCGGCAAGGTCAACGTCTACGTGGCGGGCGGGTCCACCGGCAACAGCCTGGAGACGACCGTGATCCAGCTCGCGGCCGACGCGCTCGGCGCGGACATCGACGACGTGGCGACGATCCAGGGCGACACCGCGGTGACGCCGTTCGGGGCCGGGACCGGCGGCAGCCGCAGCGGGCCGATGACGGCCGGGGCGGTCGGGGAGACGGCCGCGATCCTGCGCGCCAAGCTGACCGCGCTCGCGGCGCACAAGCTGGAGGCGGCCGAGCCCGACATCGAGCTCGCGCACAGCCGTGCGGGCGTCCGCGGCGACCCCGACGCGCCGTCGGTGAGCTTCGCCGAACTGGCCGACATCGCCTACTTCCAGCCGTACGCGCTGCCGGCGGGGATGCCGGCCGGCCTGGAGGCAAGCGGCCGCTACGCGCCCAGCAGCCCGATGCTGTGGGCGACCGCCACCCACGTCTGCACCTGCGAGGTCGACGTGACCACGGGCGCGGTGCAGCTGCTGCGCTACATCGTCGGCGAGGACTGCGGGCACATGATCAACCCGAACGTGGTTGAGGGGCAGATCGCGGGCGGGGTGGTCCAGGGCATCGGCGGCGCGCTGCTCGAGGAGCTGGCCTACGACGGCGACGGCAACCCGGTCGCGACCACGTTCATGGACTACCTGCTGCCGACGGCGGCCGACGTCCCGCTGATCGAGTACGGGCACGTCGAGGACGCGCCCGGTCTGGGCGTCGGCGGTTACAAGGGGGTCGGCGAGGGCGGCGCGATCGGGGCGCCGCCCGCGGTCGTCAACGCGGTGGCGGACGCGCTGGCGCCGTTCGGGGTGACGATCACCCGGACTCCGCTGACGCCGGCCGCGATCGTCGCGCTGATTGAAGAGGCGGGCGCGTGAAGCCCGCGCAATTCGAGTACCACGCCCCCGCCAGCGCCAAGGAGGCGGTGCAGCTGCTGGCCAAGCTCGGCGACGGCGCCAAGCTGATCGCGGGCGGGCAGAGCCTCGTGCCGCTGCTGGCGCTTCGGCTGGCTGCGTTCGAGCACCTGATAGACCTGCGCACGGTGTCCGGCCTGCGCGGGATCAAGGACCGTCCCGGCTCCGTCTCCGCCGGGGCCGTGTCTGATGATGCCGTGCCCGGCGGGGCCGTGCCCGGCCGGTCCGTCTGGGTGGGCGCCAGCACGACCGAGGCGGCGATCGGGCGGTCGCGACTGGTGGCGGCCCGGGTCCCGCTGCTGGCCCGGGCCACGCCGCTGATCGGCCACTTCCAGATCCGCAACCGGGGCACGATCGGCGGGTCGCTCGCGCACGCCGACGCGGCCGCCGAGTACCCGGCGGTCGCGCTCGCCCTCGACGCGGCGATCGAGACGCTGTCGCCGCGCGGTCAGCGCGCCATCCCCGCAGGCGAGTTCTTCACCGGTACCTGGAGTACCGCGCTGCAACCGGACGAGCTGCTCACCGGGGTCGCGTTCCGGGTGACGGGCGGCCCGGCCGGCTTCGCGGTGGAGGAATTCGCCCGCCGGCCGGGCGACTTCGCCGTGGCCGGGGCCGCCGTCGCGATCGAGCTCGATGCTGACGCCGACGGGGGAGCGGACGGCCGGAATGCCCGGGTCAGCCGGTGCGCGATCGGGCTCTTCGGGCTCGGGACGACGCCGCTGCGTGCCTCGGCGGCGGAAGCATCCGTCGCCGGCCGAGCCGCAGGCGACCTGAGCACGGACGCCTTCGGGCGGGAAATCGGGCAGGCGGCGATGGCCGACCTTGAGTCGGTGCCGTCTGACCTGCACGGTCCGGCCGCCTATCGCAAGCGCGTGGGCGCGGCCGTGGTGGCTGCGGCCTGGGGTCGCGCGATCAACGAGGCGGTGGGCGGGGTGGTCGGAGACGGGCACGGCGAGACGTTCGGCGAGGAGGCGGCCCGTGGCTGACATCGGCATCGGGATCCGGGTCAACGGCAGGCTCCGGCGGGCGAACGTGGAGCCGAGGCTGACCCTGGTCGACTTCCTGCGCGAGCGCTGCCAGCTGACCGGCACCCACGTCGGCTGCGAGCACGGCGTCTGCGGTGCCTGCACGGTCTTGCTGAAGTACCCCGACGATGCGGACGAGAGCGAGCCTGGCCTGCCCGGCGGCGAGGCCGTCCGCTCCTGCCTGGTCTTCGCCGTGCAGGCGGACGGCGGCGAGGTCACGACGATCGAGGGCATCAGCGCGGGCGCGTCGGACACCGGGGTCCGCGAGCTGTCGGCCGTGCAGGCCGCATTCCGCGAGCACCACGCCCTGCAGTGCGGCTTCTGCACCCCGGGCATGGTGATGAGCGCCATCGACATGGTGAAACGTCACAACTACCAGCTCGACGAGACGACGGTGCGCCATGAGCTCGAGGGCAATCTCTGCCGCTGCACCGGCTACCACAACATCGTGAAAGCGATCGCTGCCGGCGCGAAGGCGATGCAAGACTATACAGGGGCGGCAAAAGCCGCCGAATAGGGAAGGAACGCATTTACGATCTACCGGGAGGAGCCGTCATGAGTGCGACCGGCATTGGCGCCGCAGTGCGCCGCAAGGAAGATCAGCGTTTTATCACCGGCAAGGGCCATTACACCGATGATATCAAT
>Ga0208480_1000772_pt1 | contig 11976 bp, 10 predicted proteins | sample NGESurshal092012_4_FD_184485 | JGI IMG/M metagenome (GOLD analysis project Ga0208480, IMG submission 184485) | Arctic peat soil microbial communities from Barrow, Alaska - NGEE Surface sample F53-1 shallow-092012 (SPAdes) | ecosystem: Environmental > Terrestrial > Soil > Wetlands > Peat ... | reverse complement strand
GCGGCGGGGTCAAGCTCGCCAACGCGCTCGACGCGCTCGAGTTGCCGGTGCAGAATCGCCGTGCGCTAGACGTCGGCGCCTCGACCGGCGGCTTCACGGATTGCCTGCTCGAGCGGGGGGCGAGACACGTTGTGGCGATCGACGTCGGCTACGGGGACTTCGACTTCGCCCTGCGCCAGGATCCAAGGGTTACTTTGCTCGAGCGCACGAACGCGCGTTCGATGAAGCCCGAGATGCTGCCCTACGCGGCCGACCTTGTCGTCGTCGACGTGTCCTTCATCTCGCTGTGTAAGGTGCTGCCGGCCGTGCTCGACTGCTTGACAGAGCGCCATGATGTTCTTGCGCTGGTCAAGCCGCAGTTCGAGGTGGGGCGCGAGCGTGTAGGCAAGGGCGGGGTCGTGCGTTCAGCCGAGGATCGTCGCTCGGCCCTGATCGACGTCGGGAGCGCGGCGCTAGAGCTCGGCGCTTCGGTGCTCGGCTATCGCTCCTCGGGCCTGCCGGGTCCGAAGGGCAATCTCGAGACGTTCATCTGGTTGGCGGAGCCCTCCCGGCCGGGCGGCTCACGAGCCCTCCCCGAGATCGAGCGGATGGCCGGCGAGGTGGAGCCGTGAGACAGCTCATGGCACGCCCGGCGCGCGAAGTGTCGGTCCTCACCCATAGTCGTCCGGCTCAGACCTCGGCTGCGCTGGAGATGTTCCTCGCCGCCGCGACGAAGGCCGGTGTGACGCTTCGCTTCGACGCGGAGGAAGCGGCCAAGCACGGGCTTTCGGGTGGCGAGAGCGTGCTGCTCGACGGCGCGGACGGCAATTCGGTCGACCTGTGTGTGGTGCTCGGCGGCGACGGCACGATCCTGCGCGCGCTGCGCCGATATGCCGGTACCGAGGTGCCGGTGTTCGCGATCAACTTCGGCGACATCGGATTTCTCGCGACGATCGAGCCGCAGGAACTCGTCGATGGTATGCGCCGTGCCTTCGAGGGAGACTACGAGCTCTTGCCGTTGCCGGCGATCGTGCTCGACGGGGTGGGTGGGAACATCGAAAAGCAGGAGCGAGCCTTCAACGACGTGGCGATCCACCGCAAGGTCGGAGAGCGCGTCGCCGAGCTTGCCTACGTGCTCGACGGCGAGGAGCTTGGCAGCGTGCGCTGCGACGGGCTGGTCGTCGCGACGCCGGCCGGCTCCACCGGCTACAACCTCGCCAACGGCGGCCCGGTCATGGCCTGGGGTGTCGAGGGGTTCATGGTCTCCTTCATCGCCCCGCACTCGCTGACCGCGCGTGCGCTCGTCGCCGCCCCCAAAGACCGCCTTACGATCCACAACCGCTCACACGAGGCGCTCGATGTATCAGTCGATGGGCGACCGATCTGCGAGATCGAGCCGGGGGGCACGATCGATGCGCGCTTCATGGACGACGCGGGCATCATCGCCCAGCTACCAGGTTCGTCCTTCTATCGCCGGCTGCGGGAGAAGTTCGGCCGGCTGGCTCGCTGAGCCCGCAAGGTGGACCTATTCAGCCGACGCCGTCTGGTGGCCGGGGAGAATCCGTCGGCGGGCCTGTCGCGTGAGTCCGTTTGGTCCGCCCCCCGCGCGCGCGAAAGGAGGGGCAAATCGGAAGACTCGCTCAGGCGACCTGCGTGTGGCGCTTGGAGCGCTCGCCTGTGCGCTGCAAGGAGTCGATGAAGCCGTCGAGCTGCTCACGTGAGAAGCGGCGCTGGCCGCCCGGCGTGCGATAGCCGGTCAGATAGCCGGCATCGGTCCAGCGGCGGATCGTGGCCAGCGACACACCCAGATAGCGCGCCGCCTGTGAGCTTGTGAACACGAGCTGGTGCTCGTGGCCTGGGTTGGGGTTCTCGGGCATCTCAGATCTCTTCTCGGTCGGGATTCCTCGCCGTGTGGGCGCCTCTCTGAGCGCACGCGAGCAGAGTTCGCGAGCGCCCGGATATGTTGAGATACGGCACTCTGGGCGAGAAGGTTGAGCGTCCTCGAGCTTTGTGGACCTTTGACCGAGAAAGGCGACCGCCCCCGTCAAGCATTCGCTCGCCTGAAGGCCGCCCGGTACAAGCGTAAAAAACCCCGTTTGACGGGGATAAGACCGTCGCCCCAGCGGGGGAATGCCCTCTTTCTGCAAAAGACCGTGCATTCGCTTGTGCCAAGTGGACAATTCGTCCAATCCCTATATTATGCTCCGTAAACCTACTCAACACTGATCGTGCTTGGCTGAGGATGGAGGCCGTCGCGCGCAGGTGTTGGGCCGCCTGACCGACGGAAGGAGCATTCAATGGGTTTCAAAGGCTGATTGCAGATCGCCGGCTCCCCCACGGGGCGTGGCCGGTCGCCGAGGGCGTTGCCAGGTTGGCAGCGTCCTCGGTCGTTAAGGGTCCGTGTGCACGGGCCAAGCTCCTCTGGGGGCCTGGACAGGCGGGCACAGGTTCTAAGCCTGGAAAAGGCCTGGGACTCTCAGCGCAGCGCGGGTTGGGCCAGCGCGCGGGTGCGGCGCTCGAACGCCAGCTCGGCCTCGAAGTCCGCGTCGTCACCATGGGCGAAGGTGACGGGCCCCTCGCGCTCGAGCATGGTTATGAACGCGTCGACGATCTCGGCGTCCAGCTGGCGCCCAGCCACACGACGCAGCTCGGCGATTGCATCTTGGGGAGTCATCGGAGAGCGGTAGGAATCGCGTGCGGTGAGCGTGTCATAGACGTTGCACACGGAAAGGATGCGCGAGGGAAGCGGGATCTCGTTGCCGATCAGACCGGCCGGATAGCCGCTGCCGTCGACGTGCTCGTGGTGGTAGAGGATCGCGTCGGCGACCGGGCCGTAGCCGTCCAGGCGTCCCACGAGCGTGGCGCCCTCCTGCGGATGGCGGCGCACAACCGCCCAATCCTCGTCGGAGAGGATCTCCGCGTGCAAGATGCGGTCCGGCAGGGCGAACTTGCCGATGTCGTGCAGCAGACCGGCGGTGTGCGTGAGATCCTGGTCGGCCTCGTCGCAGCCCATCTCACGGGCAAGCGCGCGCGCGTAGCGCGCCACCGCGGCGGCATGACGGGCGGTCATGCGATCCCGCAGCGCCAGTGTCTCCACGAGCGTGACGAGCACGCCCAGCTGCATCGATGCCAGACGTACCGAGCGAGCCTCGAGCTGCTCGGCGCGATCCTCCGAGCGCAACAACGCGCGTGCCAGGTATTGGAAGACGGCCAGCACCAGCACCAAGCTGAGTAGCACCGGATAGCCCATCTTCGTGTACGCCACGGCCAGGATCACAGCGAGCACGGCCGCCGCCAGCTGGCCGGGAAGCACGGGCACGAGCACCGTGTACACCTGGTTCATGAACGACTTTTCTTGAAGCACGCTCTTCTGGATCGCGATCAGCGCGAAGTTGAGCAGGTTCGTCGTGATGAAGACTCCGAAGACAACGAACGCGAATGTGATCGTCTGCACGTGGGAGTGCCCGATCAGCGAGCGGCTGAGCAGCGCGCCCAGTATCAGATAGACCGCATAAGTCGTGAGATTCGAGAGGCATACCGCCGGCGAAGGACGGCGTGCGAGCGAGTCGGCTGCGATCGCGGCGGCGCCGATTGCCACGGCCGGAGCGGGGCCGAGCAGGCACATCGCCAACACGAGGGCGACGAAGCCGGCGGACACGCTCTGGCTGCCCATCGTGATCGTCAGCCACTCGCCGACGACGCTGAGCACGAGTAGCAGCGCCACCAGTTCGACCGGATGCCAGTCGGCCGAGCGAGAGGTGAGCACGGCCGCGGCGATAGCGCCCACGAGCAGGATCCATTGGCTGGCCAGGTAGAGCCGGTATAGGTGTCGTCGGGGGATGCTCATTTTCACATGCGGCTGGGTCTGTAGTCCTTAACGGCCGACAACGCGTCGTACTTAAGGACGGTTGGGCTCCCAGCGTGTCTCATGACCAAGCGCATCCGCCCGTCGGCTACTGGTGGGACCCGGCCAGCTCGGGCTCGGTGGCGATGCTCGTGGCGGCCTCGCTGGAGGCGCGCAGCTCGCCGATCGGCAGACGCATGAACGCGAACGTCGCGAGGGTCGCCACAGCGCCGGCGACGAGCATCGCGATCCGTGGTGAGCTGAGCGCGGCGATCGTACCCCCGAGGATGAACCCGAGCGCCGGGCAGAGCGCGTTCAGCGAGCCGACGGCGCTCATCAGGCGGCCGTGCAGGCCGGCGGGTGTCAGCTGTTGGACGGCGCTGATCAACGAAGGCCACTGGATGCCGTTGCCGACGCCGCCGGCGATCGCAGCCGTGCACGCAAGCGCGATCGTCGGCGCTCCCGCGAAGCCGAGGTAGGCGAGGCCCACAAGCAGGGTGCCGAACGTCAGCATCGGCCCGAGCGAGCGGTGCACCGAACGTGCGAACACGACCGCTCCGAACGCAGCGCCGAGCCCCCAGGCACCCATCAACAGGCCGTAGCCGAGGTCGCCGGCGTGCAGCGTGGACTTCGTGTAGAGCACCTCCACCGGCTCCACCGAGGCGAAGAAGACCAGCGCGACCGCCTGGGTGATCAGCAGCGCACGCAGCGCCGGCACCGCGCGCATGTGCTCGGCGACTGCTCGAAGACGGTCCCGAATCGAGTCGCCACTGGTCTCGGCGATGTGCGTTCCCAGACGCGCCAACAGACCGGCACACACGAAGAAAGTGAAGGCGTCGAGCAGCAGCGCCACCGAGCCACCTACCGAGCTGACGAGCGCGCCGCCGATCACGGGACCGATCGCCAGCGCTCCCATGAACGCGAAGTTGAGCGTCGCGTTTGCCTGGCGCTGGGCGGCATCGACCGCTGTCGCCTGGGCCTGCTCGTCTAGCTCGGCGACGGGCTCGCCGGTCATGTCGGCGACGGTCACGCGCGTGGCGCTGGCGCGCAGCAGGGCTGTCGCCGCGACAGCCACGATGCCGTCGATCGTCACCAGTATCAGAACGCCTGGCAGCCAGAAGCGCCACAGTAGACCCGCCAGGGCGACCGTCAGGACCGCCTCCAACAGATATAGCCAGGCAAGCCTGCCCCGGCGAAGAGATCGCTCTGTGCGCGCTACCAGGACCGGCGCGAGCAACGCGGGCAGCAGCCCACGCGCGACGAACAGGCCGGCCGTCGCGATCGCGCTGTGGGTATGGTCGTAGACGCCCAAGGCCAGCGCGACATAGCCGAACCAGGTTCCCAGTTCGTTGACCGTATAGGCAAGAAATATTCTCCGCAGTCGGGGGGACTTGGGCAGCAATTACGCCTCTCGACGCTGGCGATGACACGGCGCTCGATAGCGACGTGGCCCGCATTCTAGGGTGAGCGCCCGACGACACACAGTGAAACCGCGACATCTCGTCCGGCCCGCAGGCGTCTCGCCGCTTAGACGGGCGCCATGCCGACATCGACAAACTGCCCAAGAGCATCGTCGTGCGCGATTCGGAATCGTTCTCGCACTCCGACTCGCGCGTCCGCCGTAACGAGTGTCCCGCTCATCGCGGCTCGACGCTCGGTCGCGGCGCCGCGCCGATCGAGCGCATGCCGCTCAGCGCGGCGCTCGCCGCGATCGTCGCCGTCGCCGGCTCGGGCTCTGTGTCTCCGCCTGCCGCTGTACGGGCCAGCACCGATAGTCCCTTCGCGCTGGCCGCCGATAGGGCTGCCCATGTAAGGGCCAAGCCTATGTCGATCATCGTGCCTCCTTGCCGATGTCGCGCCGCAGCTCTTTCCGGGAATTTCTCTCGGAAAGGGCATGTGGCTCAAAGTTATTGGAACGCTCCTGCATTACTGATGCAATGATTGCGCCCCTAAGGTCGCTTGTCTGTAGAGCTGAGGGTGCCGATCTTGTCGTCTGAAAAGGGCAGTTCGTTGTCGTCCCAAAGGTGCCGTCCACCGTTGTCTGGGCCATCCTGAGCAAGCATGCGTATGCTGGGACGCGCTTGTCGGGACTCATGCTCGCGCCAGCAGAGCCGATACCGTTGCTGACCCATGTCGGCTGAAACTGCAGGGCTCGAGCGGCCCATCGACGTGATAATCGCGGACGACCATACCGTCGTGCGCGACGGTATCCGCGCGGTGCTCGAGCGCGAGACGGGCGAGTTCCGCGTCGTCGCCGAGGCCGCGGATGTGCCGTCCACGATTCGCGCGGTCAGGGAGTTCAAGCCCGATCTGCTGACGCTCGATCTGACGATGCCAGGCGGCTCGAGCCTGGCGGCGCTGCCGACATGTTTCGTCGCGCACCCGACGCTAGCCGTTGCGATCCTGACGATGCGCGAGGATCCGGAGTATGCGCGCCAGGCATTGCGCGCCGGCGCGCGCAGCTACGTGCTCAAGGAGGCCGAGCCGGCCGAGCTCTTGCAGGCCTTCCGCCTGGCGGTGGCGGGGCGCAACTATTTGCACCCGAGGCTCGGCGCGCTGATGGTCGCCGGCGAAGGCGACTCCCAGGACGGGGTGGCGCTGAGCGAGCGTGAGCGCGAGGTCGTGCGCCTGATCGCCAACGGCTTCACGAACCCGGAGATCGCAGAGCAGCTGCACGTGGCCGAGCGCACCGTCAAGACCTACCGTGCCCGCGCGATCGAGAAGCTCGGTTTCTCCTCACGAGCGGAGATAACAGCCTACGCGCGCAAGCTCGGCCTGGTCGAGTAGCGCCGCTCGGGTTTGCTGTGCAGGCGGCGCATGCGCCGCCTGGGGAGGCGCGCATGCGCGCCTCCCTCCTGGTCGCACACGTGCGACCAGGCCGGACGGTGCATGCACCGTCCGGGACATCGCCGCATGCGGCGATGTCTTCCATGAGGTGGGGAGCGATTGGGCTCCAAAATGGCCTATGCCCCCGCGCGCGCAGGGGAACTCCCGAAATTTGGAGAGGTATGAGGTCGGCTCAGACCGCAGCCGGGCGCCCGGCAAGCGGGACAGTCAGGCGCATCGTCGCGCCGCCGCCGGGCGCGGGCACGAGCTCGAGCTCGCCGCCGACCAGCTCCGCGCGTTCGCGCATCCCCGAGACGCCGAAGCCACCCTTCAGTTCGTCCTCTGGCGAGCGCTGCCTGCTCGCCCCGCCCTGGGGCAGCCCTTCGCCGTCGTCGGTCACCGAGGCCGTCACCTTGCCATCGCGCTCGCTGACGCTGATCACCGCGCTGGTCGCTTTCGCGTGCCGGCTGACGTTCGTGAGCGCCTCCTGCACGACTCGATACAGCGTGCTCTCGAGCTCGGGGTCGAGCCGTCGCTCGTTGTCGGTCAGCTCGATCTCGGTACGAATCTCGAGGCCGTCCATCGCCTGCGCGCGCCGCGCCAGAGCTTCCAGGGCCGGCACCAAGCCGAAATCGTCGAGCGCCGCAGGGCGAAGCTCGGTGATCAGGTGGCGCAGCCCGTCGATCTCCGCGCCAAGCCCCTCGAGCACGGTGTCGACGGCGGTGCTCAACTCCGCCTGGTCGCCGAGATCGCGCGCGTTGGCAAGCCTCAGACGCAGAGCGCCAAGCCCCTGCACGGTTTCGTCGTGGATCTCCCTGGCCCAGCGTGTGCGCTCGCGCTCGCGCGCCTCCATGCCAAAGCGCAGTCGCTCGATCTCGACCGAGCGCTCCGCCGCGAGGCGTTGCGCGACGCTGGCCGCGAAAGCGTTGAAGGCGCGGCGATCGGGCTCGCGGAAGCTGCCGTCCTCGCGGGCGGCGATCACCAGCCCGCCGCCCTGGCCCTCCAGGCTGAATGGCTCGACCAGCACCGCGCGAGCTTCCAGCCCGAGCTCGTGCAGCCAGGTAGCTTCCTGGCCACGAGGCCGCTCCAGCGAAAGCGACTTGCCGGTCAGGTAGAGCGCGCCGAGCGCACTGCCCTCCATAGGCAGCACCCGTACCCGCACCGAGACGCGCCCGCTGGCGGCCGCGACGCGCAGCTCGCCACGCTCCTCGACCACCATCGCCAGCGTCGAGGCATCGAGCAGCGCAAGGCCGCGATCGGCCATCAGGCGCAGCAACCACAGCTCGGACCCGGAGAGCACGGCGTGGGATTATGGACCTAGGACCGGCCGACCGCGGGCAGATCGCCGCTGAGCGTCCTGGTCTGGCCTGTTTGCTGGGGTGCCGGTGAGTCCGAGCGATCGGGGCGCTGGGCAGCCAGACGCGTGTTGGCGAGCAGCTGATCGGCGCCGAGCCCCTCCCGCCAAGCGGCCACACCGACGGAGATGCGCAGCGCTTGGCGCTGTCCCTTGACCTCGATCTTGACCGCGTGCAGCCGGCCGAGCGCGCGCCGCGCGACGATCTCCCCGCGTCGCTCGTCCGCCCCGGGCAAGAGCACCAGAAGCTCACCCTCTTGGAGGCGCCCGACCCGGTCGAAGCGGCGCAGCTGACGTCCGAGCGCCGCGCCGAGGTAATCGAGAGCCTGTCCCGGCAGCTCGTGTCCGTGCGCGATCGCCAGCTGCTCGACATCGAGCAGGCTGACCAGCAGGCAGCTGAGCGCCGTGCGCTGGCGCCCGGCGCGGCTGACCTCCTCGTCCAGCCGCGCCACCAGCTCGCGGGTGGAAAGGCAGTCGCGCGGCCCTCTGGGAGGGGAAGTGGAGTTATGGGAGTCGTTGGCAGCCATGCCGTCGGAGGGGTATGCTCGCGCGACGGCTGGACAGCCGATTTCGCGGGGCATCCAGATTATCGGCCGATCCCGCTCACGAGCTTAGGGACGCGGTCAAGGGCGGCATCTCACTCGATCCGTCGGTGCTCGCTGGTACACCTGTCCGGTGCTTTACGAGTTGCGAGTGGAAAATCTGCTCTTGATCGAGCGTGCCGAGCTTGCCTTGGCACCGGGCTTGAACGTGCTCACGGGGGAGACGGGCGCGGGCAAGACCGTGCTCGCACATGCATTGGGCCTATTGATGGGAGGCCGTTCGCGCGCGGGAATCGTGCGCCCGGGCGCCGAGGAGGCCTATGTCGAGGGCGTCTTCTCGGTCCCTGAGGCGATGCGCGCCGAGATCGTAGAGAGCCTGCCCGAGAGCATACGCCCGAGCAGAGAGGCAGAAAAGCTCGAGCTGGTACTGGCACGACGGGTCAACACGGACGGAAGCACCCGCGCCTTTGTCAACGGTCGGTCCGCCACGGTCGGAGATCTACGCGAGCTGGGAGCGCGACTGATCGCTTTCTACGGCCAGCACGAGCACCGCAAGCTCGTACTCGCAAGCGCACAGCTACAAATGCTCGACCAGGTATGCGGCCCGTCGCACTTCAAGCACCTACAAGCGTGCGCGACCGCATACCGCGAGACGAGCAGACTGGAGTCGGAGCTGGAGCGTCTGGCCGACCTCGCGAGCGCACGTGAGCGCGAGCTGGATCTGCTCGAGCACGAGCTGGGGGAGATCGATGCACTCGACCCGGACGAGGACGAGCATCGGAGGCTGCTCGCGCGCCGCGAGCGCCTGCGTCGCCTCGACGCGCTACGAGGAGCCGCCGGCACGGCCGCCGAGACACTCGCACCGGAGTCCTCCGATGCACCAGGCGCGGCACATCTGCTGGCCGGCGCTGTCGCCAAGCTGGAAGCTGTCGCCGGTGTGGATGCTGAGCTCGACGCGCTCGCCCAGCGCGGCGCCGCGGTTGCGATCGAGGCCCAGGACATCGCCGCAGCATTGAGCGCCTATTGCGAGCGGATCGCGGCCGAGGACGACTCGTTGGAGGAGGTCGAAGAGCGGCTTGCCCTGCTCGAGCGCGTGCTGCGCAAGCACGGCGGCACGATCGCGATGGTGCTCGAGCAGGCCGAACAGGCACGCGCCAGACGCGATCAATTGCTGGGCGCCGAGGTAGCCCAGCAGCAGACCCTCGAGCTGTTGGCCGCAGAGCGCTCGAAGTTGAACGATCATGTCGGGGCGTTGCGGGTGGCCCGAGGCAAGGCGGCGAGGAGGCTTGCGGCAGCAGTGCGCAAGCAGCTCGGGGCGCTGGCGATGAGCGACGCGACATTCGAGATCGCGCTCGCCCCAACGGAGCCGAAAGCGAACGGCGCCGACGCAGCGGAGTTCACGATCGCGCCGAACCCGGGCGTCGCGGCCGCGCCATTGCGCGAGATCGTCTCCGGTGGCGAGCTCTCGCGCGTGATGCTGGCGCTGGCGAGCGCAAGCAACGAAGGCAGCTCCACAGCGGGCGGCGGGGAGGGCTCGACGCTGGTGTTCGACGAGGTCGACGCCGGCATCGGCGGCCACACTGCACGCGTCGTGGGGGAACGTCTGCAGGCCCTGGCCAAGAACAGGCAGCTGCTGTGCATCACCCACCTGCCGCAGATAGCCTCGCTTGCCGATCGCCACTTCGCGGTCGTCAAGGACACCTCGGGCGAGCCGACGATCACGGCAGTCAGTCAGCTGGACGAGGCCGAGGTCGTGAGCGAGCTGACACGGATGTTGGGCGCCGAGGAGCAGGACGACACCGCGCGCCGGCACGCCAAGGAGCTACGCAAGGCCGCCTGAGACGACCGATGATCGGCGCCTCGCTGCGTCCTCATTCGCTTGTGTGCGTTCGCACACTGCGTTCATTGCGTCCTTGCGAGGCTTGATCCTCGATCGTCTCAGAAGCGTGTGTATGTCGGAAGTCGCGCGCGTAATTGGTGCCTGACCGTTACTCTCGTTTCACATGGCCGCGACCCGGCAGCAGCCTGTAACGCCTACGCCCGCATTCGGGGCGGTGCCCGCGCCAGCGCGCGAGATCAGCGGCCCGGTTCGCATGGGACGCAAGACCAAGTTGCTCGTCGGGCATCTGCTCGCGGGCGACATCGCCGTCATCGATCATCTCGACATCGATCGCGTCTCCGCGGAGGAGCTGATCGCGGCCGGTGCGAGCGCGGTCCTGAACTGCCGCGCCTCCACAAGCGGCACCTACCCAAACCTCGGGCCACAGCTGCTCGTGGAAGCGGGTGTGCTACTGCTCGACCTACCCGACGACTCGTTGTTTCACTCGCTCTCAGACGGCGATCCGGTGACGATCCGGGTCACCCCGCAAGACAGGCTGGGTGAGGTTCTCTACAAGGGTCGCACGCTCGTCTCGGGCGTCGTGCTCGACGTGGCGCGCGTGCGTGCCGACACCGAGGAGCGCCGGCGCGAGATCGGCGATGCGCTGGAGCGCTTCGCGCACAACACGATCGAGCACATGCGCGAGGAGCGCGAGCTGCTCGCCGGGCGTATCGACCTGCCGCGCTTTCGCACCGACTTCCGTGACCGCTCCGCACTCGTGGTCGTGCGCGGAGTCGAACACCAGCGGGACCTGCGCGCGCTGAAGCCGTTCATCAGGGACACGCGTCCTGTCCTGGTGGCGGTCGACGGCGGCGCCGACGCGCTACTCGAGGCCGGCTTGGAGCCGCACATGATCGTCGGCGACATGGACTCCGCGAGCGAGCCGGCGCTGCTGGCCGCGCGCGACGGCAAGACCGAGCTGGTCGTGCACTCCTACCCCGACGGCCGCGCCCCCGGCAGGCATCGCCTGGAGGAGTTGGGCGTGCCCTTCAAGCTCGTACCGGCTCCGGGAACGAGCCAGGACGTGGCGATGTTGATCGCAGCAGAGAAGGGAGCGCGCCTGATCGTGACCGTCGGATCGCAGTTCAACCTCGTCGAGTTCCTGGACCGCAACCGCGAAGGCATGTCCTCCACTTTCCTGACGCGCCTGCGCATCGGTGAGATCCTTGTCGACGCGAAGGGTGTGAGCCGTCTGTACCGGCCGATGCCGGGGCTCGCGCCGCTGGTGGTTGTGATCGTCGCCGGGCTGATCGCGTTGATCGCTGTCGTGTGGATCACGCCGGCGCTGCGTGATGTCGCGGATTTGCTGTGGCTGAAGCTGCAGCTCCTGTTCGGGTCCGGCTAGAACCCGGCAACGCGGCATCGGCACGTGCCGCACCATCTATTCTGTCGCGAGCGCTGAGAACGTCTTTCAAAATGATCGGCACGCCCGGATCCGTCCCTGGACACTGCGCTGGATCGCCACGTGACGTCTTGCACGTACCACCAGTACGCGCTGCGACGCCCCGCGACGACCAGCTTGGTCCATGAACGACCCGAACGCACCGCTCAT
>Ga0208480_1000771_pt1 | contig 11989 bp, 12 predicted proteins | sample NGESurshal092012_4_FD_184485 | JGI IMG/M metagenome (GOLD analysis project Ga0208480, IMG submission 184485) | Arctic peat soil microbial communities from Barrow, Alaska - NGEE Surface sample F53-1 shallow-092012 (SPAdes) | ecosystem: Environmental > Terrestrial > Soil > Wetlands > Peat ... | reverse complement strand
CCACGGTGACCGCGCCCCTGGCCGGCGAGTGCGCACGGTGCCTGGAGCCGTTCACCTCGGTGACGAAGGTCCGGTTTCAGGAACTGTTCGCGCTGGCGGAGGGGGTCGCGGGCCCGGATGGCTACGTGCTGGACGCGGGCCTGCTCGACCTCGAGCCGGCGCTACGTGACGCGCTCGTGCTGGAGCTGCCGCTGTCCCCGCTGTGCGCGGAGGACTGCCCGGGGCTCTGCTCGGAGTGCGGAGTGCGGCTGGCAGAGGCGCCGCCCGGCCACGGGCACGAGGAACGCGGCCCGATGTGGGCCGCGCTGCAAGGCGTTCGCGTGAGCGAGCCAGGAGCTGGCTCGCGCGAAGAAGGATCGGCACCGGACGGGACAGCCGGACCGGATACGAGCATGAACCGGGCGGGACCCGCACCGGAGCGAGCAAAGGAGCCCTGAGGTGGCGGTACCCAAGCGGAAGATGTCGCGTAGCAATACCAGGTCGCGCCGGTCGCAGTGGAAGGCCACCGCGGTCCAGCTGATGGCGTGCCCGAACTGCCGCGAGCCCAAGCTCCCCCACACCGCGTGCCCGACCTGCGGTCAGTACAACCGGCGCCAGGTAATCACTCCTTCCTGACGCGCTCGTAGCGGGGGACTCGCACGGCGCCGTGCCGTGCGGGGAAGGAGAAGATCGTGAGCAGCTCCGCACCTGATGGCCAGGCCCCGGACGCGGACACCGCCGACCTGCTGGCCGCGCTCGGGGTGCCGCTGGGCGGCGAGCTGCTGGAGCGTGCCCTCATGCACCGGTCGTTCGCCTACGAGAACGGCGGCCTGCCCACCAACGAGCGGCTGGAGTTCCTGGGCGACTCCGTGCTCGGCGTGATCGTCACCGACACCCTGTTCCGGCAGTACCCGGACCTGCCCGAGGGGCAGCTGGCCAAGTTGAGGGCAGCGGTCGTGAACATGCGGGCGCTGGCCGGGGTCGCCCGCGGGCTGCGGCTCGGCTCCTACGTGCGGCTGGGCAAGGGCGAGGAGGGGACCGGCGGCCGGGATAAGTCATCGATCCTCGCCGACACGCTCGAGGCCGTCATCGGCGCGGTCTACCTGGATCAGGGTCTCCCCGCCGCCGATGCGCTGGTGCACCGGCTGTTCGACCCGGTGATCGCCCGGTCGGCCCGGCTGGGCGCCGGCCTGGACTGGAAGACCTCACTCCAGGAGCTCACCGCCGCGGAGGTGCTGGGCGTGCCCGAGTACCACGTCGAGGAGAGCGGCCCGGACCACCAGAAGTTCTTCCGGGCGTCCGTGCGCATCGGCACCCGCACCTACGGTGAGGGCGAGGGCCGGTCGAAGAAGGAAGCCGAGCAGCAGGCGGCCGAGGCCGCCTGGACGGCGATCAGCGCCGGGCTCGCCGCCGACGCCGAGCCCGGGCCGGCCGGCAACAGTGCGGCCGGCAACAGTGCGGTGGGCAACAGTGCGGCCGGCAACGGGGCGCCGATCGTGAAGAACCGGGCGGTCACGCAGAGCGGGCCGCCCAGCGGTGGCCTGCCCGGCGTCTCGAATGGCCGGGGGAGCAGCCCAGTGACGGCAGCTGCGCCAGACGAGGGCGGGGGAGCGTCCGGAGAGCAGCCGCTCAGGGGCAGCTAGCCCGTGCCTGAGCTTCCCGAGGTCGAGACCGTCCGGCGGGGCCTGGCCCAGCATGTCGCGGGCCGCACCATCGACCAGGTCGAGGTGCTGCATCCGCGGGCCGTCCGGCGGCACGCGGCCGGCGCGGCCGATTTCTGCGCCGCACTCAGCGGCCGCGCGGTCGGCGCCCCGCTGCGCCGCGGCAAGTACCTCTGGCTGCCCGCCGAGGGTGATGCGCTCCTGGCCCATCTGGGCATGAGCGGCCAGCTACTGGTCGGCGAGCCGCAGCGACCGCTGTCCCCGCACGTGCGCGTGCGGTTTACCTTCCGCGACGGCGGTCCCGACCTGCGCTTCACCGATCAGCGCACGTTCGGGCACCTGCTGGTCAGCGCGGGCGGGGCGCAGCTGCCCTCGGTCATCGGGCACATCGCTCCCGATCCGCTGGAGCCGGCCTTCGACGAGAAGATCTTCGCCGCCCGGCTGCGCGCCCGGCGCAGCGGCATCAAGCGGGCGCTGCTCGACCAGAGCCTGGTCAGCGGGGTCGGCAACATCTACGCCGACGAGGCCCTCTGGCGAGCCCGGCTGCACTGGGCCCGGGCCTGCGACCGGCTCCGGGGACCGGACGTCCGCCGGCTCATCGACGCCGTCCAGGAAGTCTTCGCCGACGCGCTCAGCGCTGGCGGGACGTCCTTTGACAGCCTGTACGTGAACGTCAACGGGCAGAGCGGCTACTTCGGCCGGTCCCTGGCCGTCTACGGCCAGGCTGGCCGCCCGTGCCCGCGCTGCGGCGCTCCCGTCCGGCGTGACGCCTTCATGAACCGGTCCGCGTTCAGCTGCCCGGTCTGCCAGCCCCGCCCGCGCAACGGCCGGCTGTGAGGATTGCCGGCCATGGAATCAGGGAGGCCCGGCCGGCTAGCGCGCGGTCGATCTGTGACGCATGGTGGTGGAGGAGGCGAAGGTGGCTGATGATGCTCGTCCGCTAGCCCCCGAGCCGCCGGGACCGCCGGCCGGAGGGGGCGACGGCGGCGGCGAGCCGGTCCGGCTGACCGCCTGGGTGCGCGGCCGGGTTCAGGGTGTCGGATTCCGCTGGTGGGTGCGCAGCCAGGCGCTGGCTCTCGGGCTCCGCGGCTGGGCGGAGAACCTGGCCGACGGCCGCGTGAAGGTCGTGGCGGAAGGGCCCCGGGACGCGTGCACCCAGCTGCTGACCCTGCTAGGCGGCCCGGACACGCCGGGACACGTCATTGACGTCACGCACCGCTGGGATGATCCGGCCGGCGGCCGCGCCAGCCCGGCCGGCTTTGCCGAGCTATGATCGTCCAGCGTCGCCTGCAGACCTGTGACCTGGGCGATCTCCCAACTTGACCGGGTGCCCTTGACGGTGGGACCATAGAAGTGTTACCTGCGCGCAACTGCGTGCTCGCGTTTCTGGCGACCGCTTGCGTGCCCACTCTGGTCGCTCAGTGTGGAGGACCTTACACAATGGCGAAGGCTCTACTTGGCCACGTCGGCGGGCCGGATCCCCGCATGGTCTCAGAGATGCGCCGCCTGCAGCAACGAGTACGTGATCTCGAAGCCGCACTTTCCCGGCTTCAGGAAGAGAACGACGTGCTCGCCGCTGAGGTGGGGCAGGACCTGCTGATCCCGGTTCGCGAACCTGTTCTCGCCTAGGCGAGAACAGGCGGCCGCTACAGACAGAGGGGCGCCGGATGGCGTCCCTCTTCGCCGCTCCCGCGGCGCGCGTCACCTACTCCGGCGTCATGTCGGCTGAGGTGGCGCTGCCGTGCTGCCAGTTTTGGCAACGGGGCCCCCGGTTATGGCCGGCATACGGTCATGCTCTGCCGCGGGGCTGCCGCTGGCCTGAACCCGGCCGATGCGGGTTATGCCGGGCATGTTACTGCGCGGACGGCTGTTTTTCGGCACGGTGGTGACCGGGCCGCGGCGCGCCGTGCCGCAGGGCGGTTACTGCCTGCCGGGCAGGGGTGCACGTCAGATTCGTAGGGGTTCTTGGTTACACCTGGCTGTGAGCCTATTCTGAGTGTAATGAGACACTCAGAATAGGAGGCGGCGTGCCGGAGGATGTCGATGAGCTGGCGGGACTCGAGCGCCAGCGCGACGGGCTGTACCGGGAGCTGGGGCAGGTCGGGGACTTCCGGCGGGGGTCGCTGAACGAGGTGCGCCGTAAGTGCGGGAAGCCGGGCTGCGCGTGCGCCGCCCCGGGGCACCCGGGGCACGGGCCGCAGTGGAACCTGACGCGGAAGGTGGAAGGGCGGACTCGGGCGGTGCACCTGAAGCCGGGGCCGGAGCTGGAGAAGGCCCGGCGGGAGGTCGCGGAGTACGAGCGGTTCCGGGACCTGGTCGGGCAGGTCACGGAGGTGAACGAGGCGATCTGCCAGGCCCGCCCGGCCATCCCGGGCGACGCCGGCGATGACGCCTCTCCCGCGCCGGGAGGGGAAAAGGGGGGCTCCGGGCGGCCCTCGCGCAGGAGAAGGCCGCCGAGCTAGGGCGGCTCGCCGCCGAGGCGGCCAGGGTCCTGGGCTGCGGCGACGCGGGCATGGGGGCGGCCGAGGCAGTCATCCGCGCCGGGCTGCTGAAGCTCGGCGGGATCATGCTCGGCGAACTGCTGGGCGCCGACAACGGCTACCGGGGGCCGCGGGTGCCCTGCGGCCAGGGCCACGAGGCCGCGCTCGTCTCTTACCGGGACAAGTCCTTCGACACCGCGCTCGGCCTGGTCACCGTGACGCGAGCCTGGTATCACTGCGCGGCCTGCGGGCATGGCCTCGCGCCGCGGGACGCCGAGCTCGGCGTGGCCGGCGCGTCGATGTCGCCGGGCCTGGACGCGATGAACGACATCGCGGCCGCCGCCGTCCCGTTCGCGAGGGCCGCGGGCCTGCTGGAGGACCTGGCCGGCGTCAGGCTGACCGCCAAGCGGGCGGAACGGGCGGCCGAGGCCAGCGGCACCGCCGTCGCGGCCGCCGGCCGGGACCGCGCCAGGCTCATCGCCGCCAGGAAACTGATACCGCTGCCGCCCTCGCCGCTGCCGGACAAGCTCTACGCGGCGATCGACGGCACCGGCGTCCCCGTGACCTCCAGGGAGACGGCCGGCCGGAAGGGGAAGGGCGAGGACGGCCGGGCCCGCACCCGCGAGGTCAAGCTCGCTGTCTTCTTCACCCAGGACAGGCTGGACAAGGACGGCTACCCGGTCCGGGACCGGGAGTCCGCGAGCGTCATCGCCGCCTTCGAGCCCGCCGCCGCGTTCGCGGGCCTGGTGAAAGCGGAGGGGATCCGGCGCGGCGCGGACCACGTCCGCCAGTTCACCATCCTGGGCGACGGCGCCGCGTGGATCTGGGGCATCGCCACCGCCAAGTTCCCGGAGGCGACCCAGGTCGTGGACCTGTTCCACGCCCGCGAGCACGTCCACGACCTCGCCCGCCAGCTGGAGTTCATGCTGCTGGACCGCAAGGACGAGTGGCTCGCCGCCCGCCTGGAGGACCTCGACTACGGCGACATCGACGGCATCTGCAAGGCCGCCCGCGTCTTTCCCCTGGCCGGCGTGAAGAAAGACGAGCTGGACACCGCCCTGGGCTACTTCGAGAACAACGCCCCCCGCATGCGCTACCACTGGTTCCGCCAGTGCGGCCTGTTCGTCGGCTCCGGCGTCGTCGAGGCCAGCTGCAAGACCGTCGTCGGCCAAAGGCTCAAGCAGGCAGGCATGCACTGGACCGTCAACGGCGCCGACGCCATCATCGCCCTGCGCTGCCGCGAGGCAAGCAGCATCCGGGAAGCCATCTGCAACACCCCGCACACTCAGACGCGCATCGCCTGACCAGGCACAGTCCAAAGATGATCTTGACTACCTACAAAATTGTCGTGCACCCGCAGGGGTTTTGCTTCCGGTGGGACTGTCCGTCCCGGCTGGTAGGCTGGCTAAGCCGCAAGCAGGCCGTCGATGTTTAGCCAACACTGTGCAGCAAACACTCTGTGTAACAGGCACTGTGTGTAGCAGACACTGTGTAGCAATCTGGCGGCGGGCTAGTGGCCCCTCCTGTCACGGAGAGACCGTGACCGCGTGAGTCCAGAGGAGGCAGTAAGCGCATGCGCCGCTACGAGATGATGATCATCCTCGACCCCTCGCTTGAGGAGCGCACCGTCCAGCCGTCGCTCGACCAGTTTCTCAAGGTCGTTACGACCGCCGGCGGCAGCGTGGACAAGGTCGATGTCTGGGGCCGCCGTCGGCTGTCCTACGAGATCGACAAGAAGTCCGAGGGCATCTACACCGTCGTCGACCTGATGGCGGAGCCAGATGCCGTAAAGGAACTCGACCGTCAGCTCAACCTGAACGAGGCTGTCCTGCGGACCAAGATCCTGCGGCCGGACGTGCACTAGCCCTTCCGGCATCCCCGAGCTGACTGAACCCGACCGACCGGGAGCACCCCGATGGCAGCAGGCGACACCCAGATCACCATCGTTGGCAACCTCGTTGACGATCCCCAGCTCCGCTACACCCCGACGGGAAACGCGGTGGCTAACTTCCGCGTGGCCTCCACGCCCCGGTTCATGGACCGGGCCACCAATGAGTGGAAGGACGGCGACAGCCTCTTCCTGACGTGCAATGTCTGGCGTCAGCCGGCGGAGAACGTCGCCGAGAGCCTGCAGCGCGGCATGCGCGTCATCGTCTCGGGGCGGCTGCGGCAGCGATCGTACGAGACCCGCGAGGGCGAGAAGCGCACCGTCTACGAGATCGAGGTCGACGAGGTCGGCCCCTCGCTGCGGAACGCCTCGGCCAAGGTCACCCGGTCCACCCGGTCCGGTGGCGGCAGTGGTGGCGGCGGTTTCGGCGGCGGCGGCTCGTCGTCGGGCGGCGGCCAGGGCAGCCAGGGCAGCCAGGGTGGCCAGGGTGGCCAGGGCGGCGGGCGTCCGGCCGACGACCCGTGGGCCTCGGACGCCAGCGGCGGCGGGGACAACTCGTTCGCCGACGAGCCGCCCTTCTAGCCCGGACCACGCCGCGACCACATCGCAACCACGACCAGACATCCACTAACCGACCATCCCCGCCGGCGGCGGGGCTCTGCTAAGGAGCACCAAGATGGCCAAGCCACCCATTCGCAAGCCTAAGAAGAAGGTTTGCCTGTTCTGCCAGGAGAAGATCACCCGCGTGGACTACAAGGACACCGGGCTGCTGCGGAAGTTCATCTCTGACCGCGGCAAGATCCGCGCCCGTCGGGTGTCCGGCAACTGCACGCAGCACCAGCGCGATGTCGCCACGGCGATCAAGAACGCGCGCGAGATGGCGCTGCTGCCCTACACGAGCACGGCTCGCTGAGACCGGGGAGGTAGGAACCGATGAGCGGTACGCCCATGAGGCTCATCCTGACCCAGGAGGTCTCCGGCCTGGGTGCCCCCGGCGACGTGGTGGAGGTAGCGCCGGGCTACGGCCGCAACTACCTGATTCCGCGCGGCCTGGCGATGCAGTGGACCCGAGGCGCTGAGAAGCAGATCGAGCTGATCAGGCGGGCCCGCTCGGCCCGCGAGATCCGCGGCTTCGACGACGCCCGGGAGGCCGCAGCCCGGCTTGCCTCGATGACCGTCCGGCTGCAGACGCGGGCGGGAAGCGGCGGCCGGCTGTTCGGCTCGGTGTCCACCTCGGACATCGTGGCCGCGGTCAAGGCCGCTGGCGGTCCTGCGCTCGACAAGCGCAAGATCGAGGTCAGGAACCCGATCAAGACAGTCGGGGCGCACCAGGTCGACGTCCGGCTGCACCCCGAGATCAGCGCGACGCTCAGCCTTGAGGTGTCCGCGGCCTAGCCAGGCCCGGGCGCGCCGCGCGGCTGCGCAGACTGTGATCCCCCGGCGGGAGATTCCGCCGGGGGATCACCTGTCTGCGGGGCAGGCGCTGGCCCCGGTCCTCAGCTCTCGTAGCCAGCCAGCCGCCGGGCGAGTTCCGGATCGAGATCGGCCACCATCTCCCAGACCCTAGCCAGGCGCGCCGCGACGTCCCGGACCGTGGCGTCCCGGGCCTGCGCCGCGGCGGCGAGCTCGTCGATAGCGCGGCCCAGCCGGTCGAGCTCACCCGGGCCGCCGGCCGGAGCGGGCCTCCCGCCAGGTATCGAACACATACTCGAACCCTAGGCAGCCGGGCCGTCGCGCGCCCGTCGTTTGACGAGATCGGATAGCCGAAGCCGTTATGGCTTCCGACTTGACATATAACGTTCGACGTTAACTTCTCAATGTGGATAACTTTCGGGCATCGACGTCCGACCGGCACGGCAGAAATATTTCTTTCCCACAGGGAGTGAAGGGCATCTCCGCAGGCAGAAGCCCTTCGAAGCCAGTTATCCCGGTCATTTCCACAGCTCCGTCCCCATGCTGCGCACAGTGCTAGCGGCGTGTCTGCACAGTCTGTCCACAGGCCTGTGCACACAGCGATTAGCTGCCGGCCCCAACCAGCGGGAGACTGTCGGAGCCGTTCGATAGAACGGTGGTGGGTCCCGCACGGGTGGCGGCGGCGAAACGGCGGATCGGATACGGGGAGGTGCGCTGGGTGAGCGTTGCTGAGATCACGCCACGCGGTAGTGAGGAGTTCGAGCGCACCCCGCCGCACGACATCGCCGCGGAGCAGTGCGTGCTCGGGGGGATGCTGCTGTCGAAGGACGCCATCTCGGACGTCCTGGAGGTGATCAAGGGGGCCGATTACTACCGACCCGCCCATCAGATCGTCCACGAGGTCATCCTCGACCTGTACGGGCGCGGGGAGCCGGCCGACGCCGTAACGGTCGCTGCCGAGCTGACCCGGCGCGGCGACATCGGCCGGATGGGTGGCGCGCCCTACCTGCATACGCTGATCGCGTCGGTGCCGACGGCCGCCAACGCGGGTTACTACGCCAAGATCGTCCGGGAGCGGGCCATCCTGCGCCGCCTGGTAGAGGTCGGGACGCGCATCGTCCAGCTCGGCTACTCCGGCGACGGAGACGCGGACGACCTCGTGGACCGCGCGGAGGCGGAGGTCTACGGCGTCACCGACCGCCGGGTCAGCGAGGACTACGCCCCGCTGTCGGAGATCATGCCCGGAGCGCTGGACGAGATTGAGGCCATCGGCAGCCGCGGCGGCTCGCTGACCGGGGTGCCGACCGGTTTCGCGGACCTGGACGCGCTGACCAACGGCCTGCACCCCGGCCAGATGGTCGTCATCGCGGCCAGGCCCGCGATCGGCAAGGCCCTCGCGCTGGATACTCCGCTGCCGACGCCCACCGGCTGGACCACCATGGGTCAGGTTCAGGTCGGCGACCAGCTCCTGGGGGCGGACGGCAAGTCGGCCCGGGTGATCGCGGCTACTGAGGTCATGACTAGTCGGCCGTGCTTTGCGGTGGAGTTCGACGACGGCACGGTAATCGTGGCCGATGCCCAGCATCAGTGGCGCACCTCCGGCAGGGCCAGCGCTGCGCGTTCGCGGGATGGCGGGGCGCCAGCCGGTTGCGGCGGCGTCGTGACCACCGCTGAGCTGGCCATGACGCTGCGGACGCCTCCCGATAGGCAGGTGGCCCACGCAGTTGCGGTCGCGCAGGCCGCTGACCTGCCATCTAGGGAGGTTCCCTTCCCTCCGTACGCCCTCGGCGCCTGGCTCGGTAACGGCCTGAGCCATGCGGCAGTCCTCGCCACGGCCGACCCGGAGATCATCTTGCAGATGGAGGCCGAGGGTCTCCGGGTGACCCCAGCGCCGGGAGGACGGCAGCGCTACCACATGAACCTGCCCGGGCAGCAAATGGCCCTGGAGGTTCTTGGCGGCCTGGGCGTGCTCGGTCGCAAGCACATCCCGGCGCAGTACCTGCGGACGTCCCAGGCGCAGCGCCGAGCCCTGCTGGCCGGTCTCCTCGACACCCGCGGACAGGCGGCCGGCAATGGCGCTGTCCGGTTCGCGGCGCCCGGGAAGCGGCTTGCCGCCGACACGCTGGAGCTTGTCCAGAGCCTTGGGTACCCGGCCCGGCTGATCAGGCGGGGCAGCAGCACCGGTGCGGCAGGCAGCCCCGCTCGTCACCTGGTCACGTTCACGCCAGAGGACAAGGTGTTCCGGGTGACGCGCAAGCTGGCGCGGCAGAGCATCCCGGCTCACCCCACGGCGCCCTCTCGCCTTATCACCGACGTCCGGCCCGTGCCGACTGTGCCGGTGCGATGTGTTCAGGTGGACGCCGCGGACCATATGTACCTCGCTGGCCCGTCATGGATACCGACACACAACTCGACCCTGGCGCTGGACCTGGCGCGGGCCGCCGCGGTCCATTCCTCGCTCACCACCGTGATCTTCAGCCTGGAGATGAGCCGGAATGAGATCACCATGCGGCTGCTGTCGGCCGAGGCGCGAGTCGCCCTGCATGCCATGCGAACCGGTCAGCTGGGCGACGACGACTGGTCCCGCCTGGCGCGCCGGATGAGCGAGGTCGCGGATGCCCCGCTGTTCATCGACGATTCGCCGAACATGTCCATGATGGAGATCCGGGCCAAGTGCCGGCGGCTGAAGCAGCGCAACGATCTCCGGCTGGTCATCGTCGACTACCTGCAGCTGATGAGCTCGCCCAAGCGCGTGGAGAACCGGCAGCAGGAGGTCTCCGAGCTATCCCGGTCGCTCAAGCTACTGGCCAAGGAGCTGAACGTGCCAGTCGTCGCGCTCTCCCAGCTCAACCGCGGACCCGAGCAGCGGACCGACAAGCGGCCCATGCTCTCTGATCTCCGCGAGAGCGGGTGCCTGACTGCGGACACCACCCTGCTTCGCGCTGACACCGGGGCTCCGGTCACGATGCGGGAGCTGCTCGACAACGGACACCAGGGTGTCTCTGTCTGGTCCGTAGACGAGCAGAACCGTATTGTCGCCGCTCCGGTCACCGCCATGTTCCCCTCAGGGGTCAAGGAGACGTACCGCCTCAAGCTGGCGTCCGGGCGTGAGGTCAAGGCATCCGGCAATCACCCGTTCTTGACCTTCGCCGGATGGCGACCGCTGGAGGAGCTGGCGGCCGGCGGCCGGATTGCCATCCCGCGGCGAGTCCCGGAGCCTATCGGCGCAGGCCTGGGGTGGACGGAGGGCCGGCTGGGCCTGCTCGCTCACCTCATCGGGGACGGCTGCGTTCTGCGCAGTCAGCCCGTTCACTACACCTCGAACGATGAAGCCAACCTCGACTTCGTCGAGAGTGCCGCTGCCGCTGAGTTCGGCATCACCCCGCGCCGGGTGCTGCAGAAGAGCTGGTGGCATAGCTACCTGCCGGCCCCATACCGTTGCACCCACGGTCGCTATAACCCCCTGCATACGTGGTTCCGCGAGCTGGGTATCGAGAACCTCCGGTCTTATGAGAAGCGCATACCGGCAGCCTTGTTCTCCGGCAGCGACCAGGAGATAGCCGTCTTTCTGCGGCATCTGTGGGCCACCGACGGGTGCGTCTGGAACCCCCGCCCTAGTGCCACGTCCGCCCCGAAGGTCTACTACGCATCATCCAGCCGTCAGCTGGCTGATGATGTGGCGCTGCTGCTGGCGCGACTCGGCATCGTGGCCCGGATCCGCCGGGTGGAAAAGGTCGGCTACCGGCCCGGCTACCACGTGATCGTGGCCGACGGGCCCAGCCTGCGCACGTTCTGCTCCGAGGTAGGAGTCCACGGGCGCCGCGGCGAGACCGCCCGTGAGCTGCTGGCCGCACTCCAGGGTCGTGCAGTTAACACCAATGCCGACACTCTGCCCATCGAGGTATGGGATCTGGTCAAGGCCGAGCGAGCGCGGGCGGGAATGTCCGAGCGTCAGTTCCAGGCGGCCATGGGCACCCATTACTGCGGTACGACTCTTTATAAGAGCTGTCCCTCCCGGGAACGACTGCTGCGGTGCGCGGCGGTACTTGCCTCCCCGCTCCTTGAAGCAGCCGCTACCAGCGATGTTTTCTGGGACCGGATCGAGAGCATCGAGCCACTCGGTCCCTGCCCGGTCTTCGACGCCACGGTCAAGGGAACGCACAACTTCATCGCTGACGGTATTTTCGCCCACAACAGCATCGAGCAGGACTCTGACATGGTCATCCTGCTGCACCGGGAGGATGCCTACGAGCGCGAGTCGCCGCGGGCAGGCGAGGCCGACTTCATCGTCGCCAAGCACCGGAACGGCCCGACTACCACCGTCACCGTCGCGTTCCAGGGCCACTACTCGCGCTTCGTGGACATGGCGATCTGACCGCCCCGGTCACTTACCACCTCGATGAGGGAGATCCGAGATCTATTTCTTCGCGACCGGGACCGTCACGCGGCCCGAGCAGATAGCGGCGCACCGGGAGGATGAGGATCGCGTCCTGGCCGAACTCCGAGCGGAAGGCGTCGTCCGGGAGGCGTTCCGGCGAACCGGCGGCCCGGGGGTGATCGGGATCTTC
>Ga0208480_1000770_pt1 | contig 12013 bp, 4 predicted proteins | sample NGESurshal092012_4_FD_184485 | JGI IMG/M metagenome (GOLD analysis project Ga0208480, IMG submission 184485) | Arctic peat soil microbial communities from Barrow, Alaska - NGEE Surface sample F53-1 shallow-092012 (SPAdes) | ecosystem: Environmental > Terrestrial > Soil > Wetlands > Peat ... | reverse complement strand
GGCGAAGGTCGGCGAACTTGAAGGCGTGCAGGTGGCGGCACCGGTGCTGCGTGAGAACGTCACGCTCGAGGGCCCCCACGGCCAGCAGACGGTGCAGTTGATCGGTGTGACCCCGAGCATCGAAGCGCTGGGTGGCGTGGCCACGCAGCAGCTCGGCGCGGCCACGGTATTGCTCGAGGGTGGCCTCGGCCTGCCAAGCGGCGTGGCCACAGCGCTCGGCGTTCAGCCGGGCGAGCAACTGCGGCTGGCGAGCGGGGGTGACGTGCGCGCCACGCGCATGCGCGTGCTGCTCGGCGGCACGGTCGCCGGGGCGGCTGCCAGCCCGGTGGCGGTTGCCGTGCTGAGCGCCGCCCAGGGTCTGGTGGGCGATCGGGATCGCGTCAGCGGCATCCTCGTCCGCCCTTCTCCAGGTGCCGGGCAGACGGCGTACGGCGAGCTGGCGCGCCTGGCCGCGAGCGAACACCTGGATCTGCGCCCGGCCGACGACGAACTGCGTTTGCTCGACGTCGCCACACGGCCCAACCGCCAGTCCACGTCATTGTTCAGCGCGATCGCGGTGATGATCGGCTTCCTGCTCGCGCTCAACGCGATGCTGCTGACCGTCCCCGAGCGCCGGCGCTTCATCGCCGAGCTGCGCCTGCAGGGCTATGACGCGCGACAGATCGTGCTGCTGATGGCCATGCAGGCGGTCACGCTTGGCCTGGTTGCGTCGCTGGTAGGGATCGCGCTCGGCTACGAGCTCTCGCATCTGTTCTTCCAGCAGGTCCCAGGCTTCTTGACGGCGGCGTTCCCGATCGGCGCCGAAGAGGTCGTGCACGCAGCGACGGTCGCGGCAGCGGTGGCGTGTGGCGTGCTCGCGACCGTGCTCGCCTCGCTGTCGCCGCTGCTTGACCTGCGCGGCGCCCAGCCGTTGGACGTCGGCCTGCACCAGCGCGGCGCCCACAGCGAGGTGGTGGGGGAGCGCACGGTCATCGTGCTTGGCGGCATCGGCGTGGGCCTGATCGTCGCGGCGATCGTGCTCGCGCTGCTCGTGCCGTCGCTGACGATCGCGGCAGGCGTCGCGTTGGCGCTGGCAAGCGTCTGCCTGATCCCGGCGGTGTTCCGCGCGCTCGCGCATTGGCTGCCGCGGGCGGGCGAGCGGATCCATTCCAGTGCTTTGATCGTGGCGACGTGCGAGCTGCGCGCGACGACGACGCGCTCGGTCGCGCTCGCGGGAATCGTGTGCCTGGCGGTCTACGGTGGCATCGCGATCGGCGGCGCGCGGCGCGACCTGCTGGCGGGGATCGAACGCGCAACCGACCAGTACTTCGCGACCGCGCAGGTGTGGGTGACCTCGGGCAAGGACGTGTTCAACACGAACGCTTTCGGGCCGGGCGCGCCGGCGGCTGAGATCGCGCGCGCGCCGGGGGTCGCGGCTGTGCGTGTGTACCGCGGCGGCCTGCTCGACGTGGGCGAGCGGCGCATGTGGATCAGAGCCAAGCCGGCGAGTGACGAAACGTTGCTGGAATCGAGTCAGCTCGTGCACGGCGAATATGCGCGCGCCACGCGCTTGATTCGCGGGGGAGGTTGGGCGGCGGTCTCCAGCGAATTCGCGAACGAACGCCATTTGCGTGTGGGCAGCCACTTCGCGTTGCTGACACCCACGGGCTCCGCGCGCCTGGGTGTGGCGGCGATCACGACCAACTCGGGCTGGCCGGCGGGCGCGATCACGCTGACGTCAGCCGACTACGCGCATTTGTGGCGTACGAGCGAAGCGGCAGCGTTGGAAGTGGCTTTGAAGCCGGGAGTGAGCCCGGCGGCGGGCAGGCAGGCAGTGCTGGCGGCGCTCGCTGTCGGTCCAGCGGTGCGCGGCGCCGGCACGCGGACGCGCAGCGACGGCGGACAGCTGCCCTCTGGCGGCGGCTCGGGCCTTGAGGTGCGCACCTCCGAAGAACGCGCAGCGCAAAGCGCCGCAAGCGCGCGCCAGGGGTTGCGCACGCTGGAAGAGATCTCGACGCTGTTGATCGTGGCGGCGGCCTTGTCGGTGGCCGCGGCGTTGAGCGCCGCGATCTGGCAGCGCCGACCGCGGCTGGCGGCGTTGAAGATCCAGGGCTACGACGCGGCCCAGCTGTGGCGCGCGGTGCTGTTGGAGTGCGGCATCACGATCGGTGTGGGCGCGCTCGTCGGCGCGCTCGTGGGGATCGTCGGTCATGCGCTCGCGGGTCGCTTCTTGCAGTTGACAACGGGTTTCCCCGCCCCATTCTCGCTGGCCCCTGAGCAGGTGCTCTTGACGATCGTGCTGTTCGGGGCGATCGCGCTCGCGGTGATCGCCCTGCCGGGAATGCTCGCGGCGCGCGTGTCGGCGCGGGCGGTGTTGCAGGAATGAGCGTCGCTCAGGGCCAGTCGATTTGCTGGGCGAGCTCTGTGGGGCCGAGGTCGATCAGGGCGCTGTGCTCGATCGGCTTGTAACCGTCGGCGGTGAGCGCGAGCCAGTGGATCTGGCGGGTGTCGGGGTCGACGATCAACACCTCGTCGATGTGGTGGGCGGCGTAGAAGGGCAGCTTCTGCCAGGTCTCGTCGTCGGGCGAGAGAATCTCGAGCGCCAGGGCCGCTGTTGCGATCCAGACGCCGCGGGGTGGGGATCGGTGTAGGCCGCCGTCGGGAATGCGGAAGTCGCTCTTGGAGCCGCCGACATTGAACTCGTCGGTGACGATCAGTCCCGCGGCGGCGGCCGGCGCCGCGAGCAGTCGCTTGACCTGTGCGCTGAGCATTGCGTGCTCACCGGCAGGTCCCGGAACCATGTGCAGCACCCCCTCCCAGACTTCGTCTCTGCGGTCCTGGCCGAGGCGTTTGCGGCGCTCTAGCAGCGCCTGTAGCTCGGCGGGTGGGGGGTCGGGAAGCAGCGTCCGCATCAATAAACAGGGTAGCGCCGGGAGAGGGTGGGTTCGCGGGTGGCATCGCGCCCTCTCATCCGACCGCCGGCGCAAGACGGGACGACGGCGCGAGAGTGGAGTGGCGGCAACCTCAAAGGGTTGAGCTGAGTGAGGGTTGGTTCAGGGCCAGTCGATTTGCAGGGCGAGCTTGGTGGGGCCGAGGTCGATCAGGGCACTTTGCTCGATTGGCTTGTAGTCGTCGGCGGTGAGCGCGAGCCAGTGGATCGTTCGTGTGTCTGGGTCGAGGATCAGTAGCTCGTCGACGTGGTGGGCGGCGTAGAAGGGGAGCTTCTGCCACGTTTCGTCGCCGGGGGAGAGGATCTCCACCACCAGGGCCGCGGTGGGCAGGTAGACGCCACCGGGTCCGGGGCGCAGCAGCGCCGCGTCCGGCACGCGGAAGTTCTTGGGCTCGCCGAGGTTGAACTCTCCGCGCGGGCGCAGCCCGGCGCGGCGTGCCGGGGGATTGAGCAGCACGATGATCTGCGCCTGCAGGTCAGCGTGGCGGTCGTGCGGCGCGGGGACCACGTGGTACACCCCCTCCCAGATCTCGTCTTTGCGGTCTTGGTCGAGCTGCCGCCGGCGCTTCAAGAAGGCCTGCAGCTCGGCGGGGGGTGGGTCGTGTATCAATGTACGCATCGAGTAGAAGGGTAGCGGTGGTGGCGGGCGATCCGGTGGCTGGCATCCTGTCTTCTCATCCGACCGCCGGCGCCAGGCGGGACACGCCTCTCGTGGAAATCGGAACGCGGCGTGGAGAACGCCGCCATAGGTGGCGTGGTTGGTACGTAGACAAACTCTAAATTCAAGTCCCCTAATTTCGTCTTGTTGCGAGAAGGCGATGCGGCGATCCTGCTCGACAGGGAAATGACGTGCGTCGTCAGGCGGGGGCTGGTCCCTGGCCAGCAATTCGAGGAGGGGATGTCGGGATGAGGATTCTTGTTCGCAGCGCCATGGGCGCACTGTGTGCGCTGGCCGGTTGCTTGGCGTTCGGCGTGTCGATCGCGCCGGCGGCGGCTACGCATGAATTCTTGCCCGAACTCTCCGAGAAAATCAGCGAAGGGGTGCCGGCTAGCTCGGGTGTGCAGTTCACTGGTTCCCTGCTTGATCCTGCACACCTGACAGTTGATTCAGGTCGCTTGTGGATCGACGAAAGTCGAAATAACGGAAATAATAATCTTAGCGTGGTCGACAAGTGGGACGCGTCTACAGGTGGGTTTCTACCGCCGCAGATAAACGAAGAAGGAGAAGTGACTGCACTCAGTTCAGGAGGCATTGCTGTCGGGCATCCCGGTGGCGAAGAACAGATCTACGTCGGTGCGGGCATTCGCAGCAAACCCGTGGTCGTCGTCTACGGATCTTCTGGGAAACTGTTGCCCGGGGATGTGTGGACTGGCGCCAATACCCCAGCCAAAGAATTCACAGAGGGAATCGAAGGTATTGCGGTCGACCACTCAATGAGCCTTGAAACGAATGGCGATGTCTATGTCGCGACCAAACAGGGTGCGGTAGATATCTTCAGACCACAAGCAGGTGGTGGTGAACCAGCAGGTATTGTCGGACAACTACCGGGTACTCCGTATGGTCCACTCAATGAAGTCACCAGCATAGCAGTCTCTGGATTCAATGGAGACGTGGTGGTCGCCGAAGGCGATCGAAATAGGTGCAATTTGAGAACGAGCAAATGCTTTATTAACGTATTCGCGCCCGTGCTCGGAATGCCGGGTATGTACACATTTATGTTCCGAATTTCGGGAGTGCCGCAAGCGCCATTTGGGGCGCTGGAATCCCTGGCGGTGGATAGTGGCGACGGCGACATCTATGTTGCCGAATCTGGGAGAGAGATCGTCGACGAGTTTGATGCCGAAGGTAAATATCTCGGGCAAATAATAGGGGCCCCATTCAAGCGGCCCAACGAAGTCCTCCCCTTCAAGAGCGTCGAGAGTGTGGCGGTCAGCCCCGAAAGTCATGACGTGTATGTCGCCGACTTCCGCGATGCCAACGGCGCAGAAAACAGCGTGGTTGACGTATTTGGTCCAAACCGCGTGACCCCCGACGTCACGACGGAAGAAGCGACGGACAACACAGGCACAGGTGACGGCCACATCCGCGCCGTCCTGAACGGCACGGTCAATCCCGAGAAAGAAGGCGAAGCGTCGTGTCAGTTCGTATGGGGACCAACCAACGAATTTGGTCAATTGGCGGCTTGCGAAAAAACGGTGGGCGAAGGTGTCAGTGCTATGCCGGTGCAGGCAAGCTTGAGTGGACTGCCGCCGGACACCACCTACGACTACCGCCTACAGGCGACGAACAAGAACGGGACGAACCCGGGCGAAGCTTGGCAGACAAAAGAATTCACCACGGCCGGGCCCGGGATGCACGACGAGTCCGTCTCGAGTACAAGGTCCGAATCGGTGACGCTCGACGCCAAGATCGATCCGCACGGCAAGCCGACCACCTACTACTTCCAATACGGCAGCAGTGCCGGCTACGGAACCGACCTCCCGGCGCCGGGAGAAGAAGCGCTCCAGGGGGCGGAGGTCGGTTCCGGCGAAAGCGACATCGAAGTGTTCCAGCACGTAACCGGCCTGGCGACAGCGACGCTATATCACTACCGCGTGGTGGTCGTCAGCGAACTCGCGCCAGGCGAAGTCGAAACGTTCTATGGGCCGGACCAGACCTTCAGCACGCAGACGGTGGGACTGCCCTTCCAACTGCCCGATGGGCGTGCATGGGAGTTGGTCTCGCCGTCGCACAAGGAAGGCGCGCTGCTCAGCTCGATTTCGCGAACTCCAGTTCAAGCCGCCGCCAACGGGGACGCGATTTCAGACGGCACGTCGGTTCCGATCGAAGCCGAGCCTGCCGGCGGCGCCAGCTCCCCGATGGCCTTCTTCGGCCGGGGCACGGCTGGCTGGTCCTCCAGGGATATCAGCCCGCCACACATCGGTCGCACGGAAGTAGTCGGCGGCGAGGAGTACAAGGATTTCTCGGAAGATCTGACGACGGGAGCCGTTCAGCCGCAGGGCAGTGTTCCGCCGTTGTCGCCCCAGGCAAGCGAAGCCACGGCCTACCTGCACACCAATTTCCTAAACGACAATCCTGGCGAACTGTGCACAACCAACTGCTATCAGCCGTTGGTGAGTCCGGCAAATGTGCCAGCAGGCACGAAGTTTGGAGAAGAAGGCCTCACCCCCGACTGCGAACACGACTCATGCGGGGGTCCGCGGTTCGTCGGGGCGAGTCCGGATATGCAGCATGTGGTACTGAAGTCCCGCGCTGACTTGACATCCACGCCTTCGGAAGGGCAGGGATTGTACGAGTGGAACAAAGGCACGCTGTCACTGGTCAATCTCTTCCCTGAAGGAGAAACCAACTCACACGGAGGCCCCGTTGCCGAATCCGCTCAACTCGGAGTTGGGGAAGACAAGATTCAACATGCGATCTCCAACGACGGTACTCGTGTGATCTGGACGATGGGCACAGGCGAAAACGGCCACCTCTACTCTCGCGACACGCTGACGGGGGTGACAACGAGGCTCGACGTCGTGCAGGCTGGGGCGTCGGGCCCTGAAAACAGTGAGGCGCTGTATCAGACGGCAAGCAGCGATGGCTCGCGCGTCTTCTTCCTCGATCAGGGGCGGCTCACGACCGACTCGACGGCGCGTGGCGGGCGCGCCGACCTGTACGAATACAACTTCAACGCTCCGCTTGGCAGCAGGCTGACCGATCTGAGCGTCGATCCAAACGAACCGGCTGAGGTCGTCGAGGTGCTTGGCGCCAGCGAAGACGGTTCGTATGTCTACTTCGCGGCTCCCAGTGTGCTGGCAACCGGTGCGGTGCGGGGACGCTGCGGATACCTGGAAAAGAACTCGCTCGTTTGCAACCTCTATGTGAGGCACGACGGCACGACCACCCTGGTAGCTGAGCTTTCCTCTGAAGACTTCCCTCAGTGGGGTGGGGGTGGCGCACAGGTGACAGACCTTCCCGCTAGCGTGTCGCACAACGGGCAGTGGCTGGCGTTCATGTCAAACGCCGACCTGACCGGATACGACACGACCGACGTGGTGCGGAAGCAGCGCGATCAGGAGGTCTATCTCTACAACGCCGTCGCCAACAAGCTTGTTTGTGCCGGTTGCAACCCGACCGGGGCGCGACCGCTGGGGTTGGGGCTTAGCCTCGATCGGGATGAGATGACGGGCCTTGGAGGTTCGTATCCGGCGGGGTCAGAAGAATCTGAAGGTATAGAGGTCGCGTCAAACGTGCCGGTCTGGACCGATCAATTTTATCAGTCACGCTACCTGTCCAACGACGGCCGACTGTTCTTCGACAGCAGCGATGCGCTGGTACCGCAGGACGTGGACGGTACCGAGGACGTCTACGAGTACGAGCCGGCGGGAATCGGTGGCTGCAATACTTCGCAGACGACGTTCAGCGAACGCTCCGGCGGTTGCGTGGCTCTGATCTCCTCGGGCGCGTCCAAGGACGAATCGGCCTTCCTCGACGCGAGCGAAGGCGGCGGCGACGTCTTCTTCCTGACGACCGCCAAACTCCTGTCACAGGACGTCGACGACTCGCCCGACATCTACGACGCGCGCGAATGCAGCGCGACGAAACCGTGCTTCACGCCACCGCCTGTGGAACCGCCGCCGTGCGAAACGGGAGATTCGTGCAAGGCAGCGCCGTCACCGCAGCCGACGATCTTCGGCTCGCCCGCGAGCGCAACGTTCGCCGGCGCCGGCAATGTCGCGACACCCGAACCGCCTGCCGCGAAAGCGAAAACCCTGACACGAGCGCAGAAGCTTGCCCAGGCGCTGAAAGCGTGCCACAAGCAAAAGGTCAAGAAGAGACGGGCCACGTGCGAACGACAAGCTAGATCGCGCTATGGGGCGGCAAAGAAGTCTCGAAAAGTCAAAGCGACGAAGAGGGGCAGGGGATGAGTGTGGTGCGTCAAGTGAAGCGAAATCTGGCGGTCGTATTCGCGATGACGCTGCTGGCGGCTCTGGTCGGCGCTTCGCCCGCGCTTGCCGAACCGTCGTGGTGGCACCTCAACTCCAGCAGCGAGCCTGCTGTGCTGCAGCCCGGACAAGCCAAAGAGGAGGCGCTGGAAATAACGGTCAGCGCGACCGGCGGCAACTACGTGATCGAAGACACCGAAAACGAAGGCGCCGCTGTGTTCAACTGGAACGACACGGACCAGGAAATGCAAACCGGGCTGGAAGAAATGTATGGAGCCGGCAACGTCGAAGTGACGGGCGGTCCGGGCGATGAAACCGGCAGCAAACCGTATACGGTCACCTTCAAGAATCAGTTGGGATTCAAACGGGTCGCTCTGCCCAATATCTATTCGTCTTTCTTTGGCCTGTTCGAACTCAAGTGCGAAGGCGCGGTCGGCTCAGGCTGCATGCACGAAGCGAAGGCAAAGCTCGTGAGCTCCGGTAGCACAGACGGACAGATCGTGGTGACGGCGGCGAACATGGGGCAGGCGGCATTGAGCGGTACGGAAACACCGATAACGATCACCGACAAGCTCCCCGCTGGATTGACGGCCATAGCGATAAAGGGCGAATCCGACCCAGGTCTGCAGGCCAACAGACATCCGCTCAATTGCTCGCTGGCCTCGCTCAGTTGCACGTTCAACGAAAAGATCCCTCCCTACGAAGAACTCCGGATCGAGATCGCCGTGAATCTCAAGCCAGGGGCGAAAGCCGGCGAAGCCAACGAAGTGCTTGCGTCGGGCGGCAGCGCCCTGCCGGTCAAGTACTCGCGTCCGCTGAGGATCGGCGGTACCACGACGTTCGGCGTCGACACGTTTGAAATGACGCCGGAAGAAGAAGGCGGCGCGATCGACACGCAGGCAGGGTCGCATCCGTTCCAGTTCACGACGAACCTAGGCCTCAACCGCGAGCACGAATCTTTGTTTTGCAGCAATAGCAGCCACTGCACGGAAGAATCCAACACGCCTGAAGCTGTCAAGGACCTGAATTTCAAGCTGCCCCCCGGACTGATCGGAAATCCCACGCCGTTCCCGCAGTGCCGGTTGTCATCGTTCCTGAAATCAGAAACATTTACAAACGAATGTCCGAACGACACGGCGGTTGGGGTGGCACACATAAAATTCTATCTCGGCCTGACAGGCGAAACGGCGGTGACGGTACCGCTGTTCAACCTGACCCCCTCGACCGGTGAGCCCGCGCGCTTCGGCTTCCTTGCATTGTCCGTCCCGGTATATCTCGACACGGCGGTACGCACAGGGAGCGACTACGGCGTGACGGTCAGCGTCGACAACATCACCCAGATCGCCTCGCTCATGGAAAGCCGCGTAACCCTTTGGGGCGTTCCCGGAGACAAGAGGCACGACAGTTCGCGGGGGTGGAGTTGCATCGACGAAGGCGGCCTTGCCGGTCCACAGAACAACAAACCGAGGGTTCTCCCCTGCGCCGCCACCGGTGAACTGACGCCGCCGCCGCTGATGGAGATGCCGACGTCGTGCACGGGTCCGTTGCAGGCGACGGTCGAAGCGGAGTCGTGGACCAACGAGGGGAACTTCACGTCGTTTGAACCGAACGTGCCGATGACCGCGATGGATGGCTGCAACGTGGTGCCGTTCACGCCATCGGTCAGCGTCGCCCCGGACAGCCACGACGGCAGCACGCCCAGCGGCCTGACGGTGGCGTTGCACGTGCCCCAGGAAGTGAGCCTCGACCCAAAGGGCCTGGGCGAGGCCGAGGTGAAGGACACGACGGTCGCCCTGCCTGAAGGGGTGGCGCTCAACCCCGCGGCTGCCGACGGCCTGATGTCGTGCACCGAAGCCCAAATCGGCTTGCACGTGGACGCGGTGCCGGACTGTCCGGAAGCGGCAAAGGTCGGTACGCTCGAAATCAAGACGCCGCTGCTGCCGAACCCGCTGGTCGGAGACGCATACCTGGCCGCGCAGAACGCCAACCCGTTCGGAAGCCTGGTGGCGCTCTACTTCGTCGCGCAGGACCCCGTGTCGGGCACGCTGATCAAGGTGGCCGGCGAAGTCAAACCCGATCCGGTGACCGGGCAGCTGGTCTCGACGTTCTTGAACACGCCGCAGCTGCCATTCGAAGAATTCAAGCTGCATTTCTTCGGTGGAAGCAGGGCGCCGCTGGGGGCGCCGGCGCTGTGCGGCTCGTATACGACCGACACGTCGATGGCGCCCTGGTCGGGCAACCCGCCGTCGACGTCGACGTCGACATTCGACATAACAAGCGGCCCCAACGGATCGCCCTGCTCTGACCCGCTGCCGTTCGTGCCACAGTTGACAGCCGGTTCCACAAACATCCAGACCGGCGCGTTCAGCACGTTCACGATGACGATGAGTCGCGAAGACGGCAACCAGAACCTGAAGGCGGTGCAGTTGAAAATGCCTCCGGGCCTGCTGGGCACGCTCGCGACCGTGAAGCTGTGCGGCGAAGCCGAAGCGAATGCCGGCACGTGCGGCCCCGAAAGCCTGATCGGCGAAACGGTCGTGTCGGTCGGCTTGGGCAGCACCCCGTTCAGCGTCACGGGCGGCAAGGTGTACATCACCGGCCCCTATCACGGGGCACCGTATGGCCTGTCGATCGTAAACCCGGCCAAGGCTGGGCCGTTCGACCTCGGAAACGTGATCGTCAGGGCGAAGATCGAAGTCGATCCGATCACCGCGGCGCTGACCGTTACCACGGACACCTCAGGTCCCTATGCGATCCCGCAGATCCTCGACGGCATACCGCTGCAGATCAAGCACATCAACGTGTCGATAAGCCGGCCCGACTTCACGTTCAACCCGACCAACTGCACGCCGACGGCGATCACCGGCAGCCTGACGAGCAGCGAGAATGCGACAGACGCGCTGTCGGTTCCGTTCCAGGTGACCAACTGCGCCACGCTCGCCTTCAAACCGCAGTTCAAAGTCTCGACAGCCGGGAAGACCTCGCGCACCAACGGCGCGAGCCTGGCCGTGAAACTCAGCTACCCGAAAGCCGCGTGGGGCACCCAGGCGAACATCAAGTCGGTCAAGGTGGACCTGCCCAGGCAGCTGCCGTCGCGGTTGACGACGCTGCAGAAGGCCTGCACGGCGGCGGTGTTCGATGCGAACCCGGCAGATTGTCCAGCGGACTCGCGGATCGGGTCCGCGACGGCGACAACACCGATCATCCCGGTGTCGCTCGCCGGCCCGGCGTACTTCGTCTCCTACGGTGGCGCGAAGTTCCCCGAACTGGTGATCGTGCTCTCGGGCTACGGGGTCACGGTGTATCTGCACGGCGAAACGTTCATCAGCCCTGCAGGAATCACGAGCAGCACATTCCGCACGATCCCGGACGTGCCGATCGGCACGTTCGAATTGAAGTTGCCGCAGGGACCGTTCTCGGCGCTCGGCGCCAACAAAAACCTGTGCACGGTAAAGGGAGGCTTGAAGATGCCGACCGTGTTCACAGCCCAGAACGGACTCGTGATCCACCAGAGCACGCCGATAGGCGTCACGGGTTGTCCCAAGGCCAAAGCCAAGGCGAAAGCCGGGAAAGCCCACAAGGGCGCCAAAAAGAAGAAGTAGGAGGGCGCTCGTGCCGCCCGAGAACGGATACGTTTCCCGTTCGGGCCCCCCCAGAGGGGGACAGGCGGGCGGGACACGGGACACAGGCCCTGGCGAGCGCTCCGGGGGTCGCGAGCAACTGCTCGACATCCAGCGCGGGCGTCTGATCGCTGCCACGACTGAGCTCGCCGCCGAGCAGGGTGCGAGCAAGCTTTCGGTGGCAGCGATCGTGGCCCGCTCCGGCGTCTCGCGACGCACGTTCTACGAAGTCTTCCCCGACGTGCGCGATTGTCTGCTGGCGGCGCTGGAGGAATCGCTCGAGTTTGCCCGCGCCCGCGTGCGCGAGGCCTATGACCCGCAGGAGCCGTGGCGCCTGAGGATCAGGCTTGCGCTGCACGCGCTCCTGTGCCTTTTCGAGGACGAGCCCACGCGTGGCAGGCTGCTCGTAGTCGAGGCCCCAGGCGCCGGCCAGGCCGCGCTCGAGCGCCGAGCGCAGGTGCTGGGAGAGCTGAGCGACGCCGTCGAGCAGGGCAGAGCCGAGACGGGCCGCGGCGCCGCGCTCACCGCACTG
>Ga0208480_1000769_pt1 | contig 12040 bp, 10 predicted proteins | sample NGESurshal092012_4_FD_184485 | JGI IMG/M metagenome (GOLD analysis project Ga0208480, IMG submission 184485) | Arctic peat soil microbial communities from Barrow, Alaska - NGEE Surface sample F53-1 shallow-092012 (SPAdes) | ecosystem: Environmental > Terrestrial > Soil > Wetlands > Peat ... | reverse complement strand
TATTTCGGCGAAGTGTTTCAACGGTACAACTATTTCGTCATCATCCTTTTGGCGTTCTCGCTTTCGACCGCGATCTTTGCATGCGCGACGTTGATCCGCGCGCCGCAAGACTTCGGCAAATTGCGCGGACATATGGGCGCCGTCATCGCGTCCAACATCACAACCGCGCTGGCGTGGACGTGCTTCTTCTTTGCGCTGACCTACCTTGACCCGGCCATCGTTAACACCATCCACAGCGCCATGGGGCCGCTGACGGTGGTGGCGCTGGGCTCGGCCGGCGTTGCACTCGCCAAGCCGAAGCCGCTCGGCCGCGTCGAATGCGCCGGATACGTGGGCATAGCCGCGTCCGTCGCCGCTTTGTGGTGGGTGGTCATCGGCGGCTATTCGGGCCTGCCGGCGTCCACCCTCAAGGTCAGCGTCATGGGACTCGCACTGCTCAGCGTCAGCGGCACATCGATCACGGTGAGCCTGCTCTACTGTAAGCGACTGCAGGACCATGGTATCGGCGCCGATGCGGTCACGGCGGCGCGCTATATCGTATTGATCGCGCTTGCCGCCGCCGTGGTGCTATGGCGCGGCAAGACCGGAATCGCCACGCCCCGAGAATTTGCCGTTCTTGCATTCGCGACGACTGCGCTCATCGTCCTGCCGCTGTTTGCGTTTCAGCTCGGAATCGGCCGCACTGCGCCGCTCACCGCGCAGGCGATCCGCGCACTTGGCCCGGTGTTTGTGTTCGCGCTGGAACAGTTCGATGGCCGTTTGCACTATTCCCTGCCGACGCTCGCCTGTATCCTTGCGTATTCGGTATCCGTGATCGTCAGCAACATAGCGCACGGCTGGAGCGAAGACCGGGAGCGCGGCCAATCCGCTCGTCGGTCAACCCTGGCGCCTGCGCGGACCCGCTGACAATGCAACGCGCGGTGTCGAGCGCGCTTACTTGATTTGACGCGCCGGTCGGACTTGAATGTGAGCGTTATCTATCAAGACTAGGCCTTATCGCCCGCGGCGGGGTTTTAATGTCCGCTCCCGATCCTCACGACGTCGTCGCCGCACTGTGGCGTACCGCAGAGCAGGACGACGCTGCTTTGCAACACGTCACGCTCACCGGCGCCGAAGCGGTGCTGCCGTCCTCATTCGCGGTCGGCACCGCGGCGCAGGCAACCATCGCGTCGGCGGCGCTCGCCGCCGGCGAGCTGTGGCGTTTGCGCAGCGGCCGGCGCCAGAGCGTCGCGGTCGACATGCGCGCGGCGGCGATCGAATTCCGCAGCGAGCGTTATCTGCGCCTCGACGGCAAGGTGCCGGCCGAATATCACGACAGCATCGCCGGACTTTATCGCTGCGGCGACGGCCGTTGGGTGCGGCTGCACACCAACTTGCCGCACCATTGTAGCGGCCTGCTCAAGCTGCTCGGCTGCGAACACGACCGCGGCGCGGTGCAGCGCACGCTCGACGAGTGGGCGGCCGAAAAGCTTGAAGACGCCGCGGCTGAAGCCGGCCTCGTCGTTACCGCGTGCCGCACATTCGCCGAATGGGATGCGCACCCGCAGGGACGCGCGGTCGCGACGCTGCCGCCGTTTTCGATCGAGCAAATCCGCGACGCGCCGGCAATGCCCCTACCCGCGGCTGAGCGTCCGCTCTCCGGCATCAGGGTGCTCGACCTCACCCGCATCATTGCCGGTCCGGTGTGCGGGCGCACGCTCGCCGCGCACGGCGCCGACGTACTTCTCGTTACCGCGCCGCATCTGCCGTCGATGCGTCCGCTGGTCATCGACACCGGCCGCGGCAAACTCTCGACGTCATTCGATTTGCGCGAAGCAAGCGGGCGCGACACGCTCGCCGCGCTCGTTCGCGACACCGATGTCTTCGTTCAAGGCTATCGGCCCGGCGCGGTAGCGGCGTTCGGATTCGGTCCTGAGGACGTAGCCAGAATGCGTCCGGGAATCGTCTACGTCTCGCTCTGCGCCTATAGCCACGTCGGCCCCTGGGCAGGTCGGCGTGGCTTCGATTCCCTGGTGCAGACCGCAAGCGGCTTTAACGCAGCGGAAGCCGAGGCGTTTGGCCAGGACAGACCGAGAGAACTCCCCACCCAGGAGCTCGATCACGCCACCGGTTATCTACTCGCCTTCGCGGCGATGACGGCGCTCAAGCGACGCGCTGAGCGCGGCGGCTCCTGGCACGTGCGCTGCTCGCTGGCGCAGACCGGCTTTTGGCTGCGCTCGCTCGGCCGCATCGACGGAACGACGTGTCCCGATCCGCGATCCGCCGATGTCCGCGATCTGTTGGAGGAGCTACCCTCCGGGTTCGGCCGGCTCACGACGGTGCGCCACGCCGCCACCATGAGCGAAACGCCGCCGCACTGGACGCGGCAAAGCGTTCCGCTCGGCGCGGACCCGCCGGGGTGGACGGACTGACGGTCCTCTGCCGCTTAATGCGACAGTTCTACTCCGCCGGAACGCCCGCCAGGTCGCGCCCGGCAACCGGACTCTTGATATTAAGCCAGAACGTCGACACCGCCGATACCAGAGCCATGCCGGCGAGCAGATAAAGCCCACTGGCGAAGCTTCCGGTCGTGATCTTGATCCATCCGACTGCGGTGGGTCCGAAGAATCCGCCGAGATTGCCGATGCCGTTGATCCAGGCGATGCCGGATGCCGCCGCGCTCCCGGTCAGGAACATGGATGGCATCGTCCAGAATGGGCCCTTCGAACCGTAGAGTCCGATGGTTGCAATCGTCATGCCGACGACGGCCCACGCCGTGCCGAGTGTCATGCCCGCGATGATCAGCCCGACGGCGGCGACCACACAGGCTATGAACAGATTCCAGCGCCGTTCGCCCATGCGGTCCGAAACCCAGCCCCAGGCCACCATACTGAGCGCGCCGAAAATGTAGGGCAGCATGCTAACCCAGCCAACCTGCATGTTCGTCAGCCCGAGCTGCTTCACCATCTGGGGCAGGAACAGCAGGAGGCCGAGGCTCGCGGTGACGATGCCGAAATAGTTCAGCGTGAGAACGAGCACTCTGGGTTCGAAAAACGACTCCCACAGGCTCACCTTACGTGTAGCCTCGATCAGCTTGCGCTCTTCTTCGAGCGTCTCGATCAGCCAGTCGCGCTCTTCGCCGCTGAGCCAGTGCGCGTGGCTCGGACGGTCGGTCACGAACAACAGGAAGAAGATGCCGATGAGCACGGTCGGCACCGATTCGGCGATGAACATCCACTTCCATCCGGCAATGCCGAGCACGCCGTTGAGTTCGAGCAGCGCCGTCGATAACGGAGCACCGGCGGCGACCGCAAGCGGCAACGCCACGGTGAAGCCCGCCATGATGCGGGCACGGTGCCCCTCGGGGAACCAATAGGTGAAGAACAGGATCATGCCGGGAAACAGCCCGGCCTCGGCGAGACCGAGCAGGAACCGCATGATCAGAAAACTCCACGGACCGGTACAGAACGCGGTCACGCCCGACAACAAACCCCACGTCACCATGATGCGCGCGATCCACAGCCGCGCGCCGACCTTTTCCAGAATAAGGTTGCTCGGGACCTCGAACAAAAAGTAACCCCAGAAGAAGGCGCCCGCAGCCAGGCCGTACGTGGCCGGATCGAGCCCCAGATCCTTGTTCATCGTCAGCGCCGCGAAGCCGACGTTGATGCGATCGAGGTAGCAGAGAAAATACGTGAGGATCGCGAGCGGTAGCAGGCGCCAGTAAACCTTGCGTGCCGTCGATTGCCCGACTGCGTTGGCCGTCATGGTTTCCTCCCCAGATGTTTCGTGCGGCTTTTGCCGTCTTTGCCTCAGCATAAGATTGCCGCTGCGATAATCAATTGCGCGCGAACTAAACCGGTGCTCGAAAGGCTGCGCGTTAACACGCGTTTATGTCAGCCGTCGAGTTCCTTGAAGTACCGATAGATGCCCCATTGGCTGAATGGGATGCGGCGCTTCGAGGCGAGATACGCGGCGATGCGCGGACGTTTAGCGACGCGATCGTGCAGCGTCACGAGCAGCGGTACTTTCTTCTCAAACCGCTTCATCCGCTTGGGAAAAGCGTAACGCAAACCTTCGACGATCTGAAACAGCGACAGGTCGACATAGGTGAGCCTTCGACCGACCATGTACTGGCCGCCGTTGTGCCGCAGCACGCGTTCGAAATAGCCCAAAAATTTCGGCACGCGATAACGCCAGAAATCGGCCGTGCGCCGTTTCGCCGCCGGCTTTTGCTCCTCGTAATAGAGCCAGCCGGAAATCGGATGGTGGGTGTCGTGTATCTGAACCACCAGATCGGTGATGGTGAGTTGCAGCTGATGCGTCCACAGCCGGGCCGCCTCGTCGCGCGGGGCAAGGTTGAGCCGCGGACCGAGATAAAACAAAATGAGCGCCGTCTGCCCGATGATGTCCTTGCCGGCTTTGAGGAACGGTGACGCGTAAGGTGGGCGCGCCAACCGTTCGCTTTGTAAAATTTTCATCATCGCCGCCATGCCGCTTTTGCCGCGGCGCGCCACGTCGACATAGTCAGCGCCGGCCTCCTCCAGCGCCAGGCGAACGAATTCGCCGCGGCCCTGAATTGTCGGCCAGTAATAAAGTTCGTAGCGCATGGTCAGCCCGCTGCCTTGTATTGCTCGTCGCTGACCGGCTCCAGCCATTCGACGTGCTTGCCGTCGAGCGCTTCCTGCATGGCCACATGCTCCATGACCGTGTTCGGACCGGCGCCATGCCAGTGTTTTTCGTTCGGCGGGATCCAGACAACGTCGCCGCCCCTGATGACCTGCACGGGGCCGCCCCAAGTCTGCACGCGGCCACTGCCCGAGACGACGAACAGCGTCTGTCCGAGCGGATGGGTGTGCCAATGGGTGCGAGCGCCGGGCTCGAAACGCACAAGCCCAGAACGCAGCCGCGCTGGTTCCGGCGCCTCGATGATCGGATCCTGCCAGACCGTGCCGGTGAACGACTGTGCCGGGCCGCGGCGCGAGGGCACAGAACCACTCGAACGGATTTCCATGGTGCGTCTCCTTCACAGACCCGACGCCGCTTGGAGATGTACGAACGCGCCGGGCCGTGTCACCGGTAACATAACCGAAATTATGCTCCGATACTCTGGCCCGACCGCTTGCCGAACACATTGATGGCTTAGGGTCCGCCGACAGGGTATTGTGGAGCCCCAAGGGTAATTGGGACGGGTAATGGGAAAAGTCGTGTTGCGTATTATTCCGGATCGGCGGATGACCGCCGCGGCCCGGCTCGTTCTTTTGATCGGCCTCGGCTTAGCGTTGGGCGCCTGCAGCAAATGCGACGTGCCGGATTTCACCCATTGGGGTTCGCCGCATGCTTGTGATAGCGGCGGCCCGTCAAAGTAAGACTGCCCACTTCGCGGGGACATTTCAGTCGCCGCTCAACCTACAATCAGCTGAGCTTTCTCAACCGCGACCGCCGCGCGGCGAGGTGACTTCCGGTTCGGCCGAGCGGGCGCCCGTTTCTCTCTCTATTGCGGGGCCACCACTGCCGCCGGCGTCAAAACTAGAGTGGAACTCATCGCGCGAGCGCAAATACGGATCCGCCAATTGCCGAGGCGATAGCGCCGCAGCGCCGGCCATGTAACTGCCACGCCACAGTGTCCAGATCAGCCGGCACAACATGACCAGCAGCACAATCTGGCACAGTAACCCGACATACGATGCCACTCCGCCCAATCCGCCGATCAGGCCGCGCCCGAACAACACGCCAAGCACGCCGGAACCGAGGAAGCCGGCAGCAAAGCCGCCAAGCCATCCGCCGCGACTGAACAATTCGCTGAGCGTGCCGCCTGAATTACTCAGCGGTGCAGCCCGGGAAGGAGCGTCCGACGTCATGATCGTTGCAGCGTTGGCAATCGAGATGAAGGCGTTGGAGCCACCGTAGTTCAATCCGTTCGCCGCCCGCACGTCCAGATCGTCTGCTCCAAACAGCAGTGCCAAAAGTGCCGTAAGCCTTGCGACTGATCGAACCCAGTGAATGGATGACACGGCTGCTATGTTGCCTCCTCATGGCTCCGGCTGCAGAGGTTCCGGAGCCCATTTGCCGCGCACCCCCGCAAGGCACGCTGCCACGCAATTAGTACGCGCCGCGTTGCCGATGGGTCACTGCGCAAACCGCCGCGCGCGCGAGTGTCGCACCGAACAGCACCGTCATATGAGATGACAATCGTGCCAAGCAAGACCGTGCGCGACAACCCGCCGTAGCGAGATTCGCGCCGCGCCTCACGCCGCCATCGTCTCTTTCACTTTGGCGACGAGCTGCTTGAGCGTGAACGGCTTCGGCAGAAAATCGAACTGACCGTCGGCCGGAAGATGCTTCTGAAAGGCGTCCTCGGCATAGCCGGACACGAAGATAATCTTGAGGCTCGGATCGCGCGTACGCAGTTCGCGCAACAGCGTCGGGCCATCCATCTCCGGCATCACCACGTCGGAGACGACAAGGTCAATCTTGCCGCCGGTTTTTTCCAGCACGTCGATGGCCTCGACGCCATTGCCGGCCTGCAGCACCGTGTAGCCGCGAGAGGCAAGACCACGCGCGTTGAGCGCACGCAAGCCCTCCTCGTCCTCGACCAGAAGGATCGTGCCTTCACCAGTCAGATCGGTGATCTGCCGGACCTCGGCGGTCACGACCGGCGCGGCAGCCTCCTGGGCCGTTGGCACATGGCGCGGCAGGAAAATGCGGAATGTCGTGCCCTTGCCGTCGACACTGTCGAAATACACGAACCCGCCGGTCTGCTTGATGATGCCATAGACCGTCGACAGGCCTAGTCCCGTACCTTTGCCCACGTCCTTGGTCGTAAAGAACGGCACAAAGACCTTGTCGCGGATCGCCTCCGGTATGCCGCTGCCGGTATCGATCACTTCAACCAACACGTAATCGGCTGCCGGCATCCCCTTAGTGTGGTAGCGGGTGCAATCCGCCGCCGTCACGTTGGCGCTGCGCAGCTCCAAATGTCCGCCGTTGGACATGGCATCGCGGGCATTGACGGCGAGGTTCACGATCACCTGCTCGAACTGCAGCTGATCCACCTTGACCGGCCACAGGTCGCGGCCGTGCACCACCTTGAGATCGATCTTCTCGCCGATGAGCCGGCGCAGCACCACGGTGAGGTCGCTGAGCATTTCGCCGAGGTCGAGAACCTGCGGGCGTAGCGTTTGCTTGCGCGAAAACGCCACAAGATGCCGCACCAGGCTGGCGGCGCGATTGGCGCTCTGCCTGATCTCCATGATGTCCTTAAAGGACGGGTCGGTGGGCTTGTGCGCGTTGAGCAGAAAATCGGTCGCCAGCAGAATCAGATTGAGCATGTTGTTGAAGTCGTGCGCCATACCGCCGGCAAGCTGCCCAATCGAGTCCATCTTCTGCTGCTGGATGAGCCTGCTCTCCAGTTCGCGTTGCTCGGTCGTCTCCAGCGCATAGACGATGGCCGTTTCCTGGTCGCGTTCTTGCTCGCCGACCGCGGTCACGTAGAAGCGCGCGAAGCGCTCGCCTTGGCCGGCCAGCGTGGCGTCGACCGGCTTGATGTCGCCCCTGCGCTGCGCTGCCTGGACAATCGCCGTTTCGAGCGGCGGCCAATCGCGCTCGGTCACGATGGTGCGGATCGAGCCGCTGCGGGCGCCGCCGCCGATCATGCCCTGGAACAACCGGGCGAACAGCGCATTGGTGCGCACGATGGCGCCGTCGCGGTCGATCGTGGCAATCGCCATCGGCGTGTGATGAAAGAACCGCATGAAGCGTTCGGCGTCGCGTTGCAATTCGCTACCGTCTTCACTGGCGCGATTGAGCACCACGGTGCGCGAAGCGCCGGGCAGACCATCGGCGCCGAACGCCAGCCTGTGCAGCAGGCGCGCCGGCAGCGTCCGCCCGGACCGGGTCTTCAAATCAAGGTCAACGATCTCCGTCTTCACCTCGCCGGGAGTCGCACGCAGTGTCGTCAGCAGCGCGGCGCCATCGCCAGAGACAAGGTCGGTGAGCTTGAGGCCGCCCGAGCCGACCTGGGCGAGATCCTGATCGAGCCAATTGGCAAGCGTCGCGTTGAGATAGACGATGTTGCCGGCGGCATCGGCCGAGAAGAAGCCTGTCGGGGCATGGTCGAGGTAGTCAATGGCGCGCTGCAGCTCCTGAAAAATGTTTTCCTGTCGCTCGCGATCGCGCGTGATGTCATTGAGCGACCAGACCGTAAGATTGCGGCTGCGGCCCTTGCTTCCCAGCGGGCGAATGCGCATCCGGAGCCAGCGCGCTGGCCGACTATGGGCAGAGGCGATGCGCACTTCTTCTTGCAGACGCCGACCTTCGCGCGCCGCCTTGAGCAGCCGATAGATCGCTTCGGAGGCGTCCGGATCGGCAATGAAAACCCTTTCGACCGGCCGTACGTCGCGGGCGTCCGCGGCCCCGATCAGATCGAGGTATGCGGCATTGGCATAGATCACGCGCCCATCGCCGTCGGTGACGACAATGCCGTCAAAGGCGCCGTCGAGCACTGCCTTAATGAGTGGATTGCCGGACTGCGACCACGACAGCCGCAACATGCCGCTCGCGAATGCGAACAGGCCGAACACGCCGATTGTGGCCAGAATCGCCAGGAAAATCAAGATATAAGGCTCAGCACGTTCACGGCCGAGAAAACCGATCCCGGCCGCTCCGGCGATCAGGAACCCTGCGACCAGCAGCACGAGCGCGATGCTGCCGCCCCGCCCCGCGGCAACGCTGCGGTCAAGCGCGCTGCGCGTCGGAGCCGAACCACTGGCCTGTTGACCGAAGCCGTCCGTGGACATGGCCTCATGCGTCATGTTTCGCCCTCAGTGCCCCTTGCGGCCCGCCCGCGCAAGAGGCGCATCGTCAGCCGGCCCCCGGCCAATGTCCGAATCGGCAGTGTCCCAGCTTTACAGAAGATACGTGATTCTCGCGACGTATGCGGCGCTCGGAAGGCTCGCTGCCACCGCTAGCGCTCGCCGCTCGCCGTAGACTGCGTTCAATTGGGCCGGGTTACGAGACGCCGCAGCCGCATCAAGTAGCCGATGATTTCGGCCACCGCCCGATAATGTTCCGGCGGGATTTCCTGATCAATCTCGACCGTACCGTGCAGCGCACGCGCCAGCGGCGGGTTCTCAATCACTGGAATGTCGTGCGCCTCGGCAATCTCGCGAATCCGCCGAGCGATGAGGTCGACGCCTTTGGCGACACAGATCGGCGCGCTCATGCCGCGCTCGTATCTCAGTGCGACGGCGAAGTGGGTCGGGTTGGTGATGACCACCGAGGCCTTCGGCACGGCGGCCATGATGCGCTTGCGCATGCGCGCATGGCGCAACTGGCGCAGCTTGCCCTTGATGGCCGGGTCGCCTTCGGTCTGCCGGAACTCCTCCTTCATTTCTCGCAACGACATCTTCTGCCGTTCGTACCATTGCCGATACTGAAACAGATAATCAGCCGCCGCGACGATGGCGAGGATCGCCACCACGCTGCCGAGCATCCGCATGGTCAGCGCACTGGTGAACGGCAGTATCATCGCCGGATCGATGCCAACCAGCCCGACAATTCGCAGACGCTCCGGCCACAATAGTGCGGTGAGCACCGCGCCGAACAGTGCGAGCTTGGCGAGACCTTTGGCGAAGTTAGCCAGCGCCTGCTTGGAAAATAGCCGCGCCAGACCAGCCACCGGCGAAATTCGCGACAATTGCGGCAGAGCCGGCTCGATCGAGAGCACGATGCGATGCTGAACCGCGCTACCGGCGAGCGCGGCGATCGCGAAAAGAACGAGCGGTACGCCGAGCGCCGCCAGCACACTCAACAGCAACCCGCGCGCCATGTGCGCGAGCGCCGGGCCGTCGGTAGGAATCTGATAGGAATGCGCTATCAGACCGCCCAGCGTCGCCTGCAAACTCGACGCCGTCGGCCGCGCGAACACCATCAACGCCAACGCGCCCGCCGCGATCATGAACCAGGCGTTGACTTCGGCGCTCTTGACGACATCGCCCCGCTTGATCGCCTCATCGAGCCGTTTCGGGGTCGGGTCTTCTGTATGTTCGCTGTCGTCTTGCGGTTCGGCCATGGCGCAGCGTCAGGCGTGGGGGGCCAGCGCGTGCAGCATGCCGGCGACGTAATCGAGGAAAAATCCCATCATGGCCCCGAGCCCGAGCACCAGAAACAACAGCCCGATCATGATGGAGAGCGGCAGCGCTACAAAGAAGACCTGCATCTGCGGCATCAGCCGCGACAGCACGCCCAAACCGATATTGAACAACAGACCGAACGCGAGAAACGGCGCCGACAGTTGAATGCCGATGCGAAATGCGCCTGCTGCCGTCCGGGTGATCAGCGCCGCCACGTCGCCGGTCGACGGCACTTCGCCCGGCGAGAACACGTTATAACTGTCGTTGAGTGCGGCGATGACCAGATAGTGCATGTTGGTGGCAAAAATCAATGTCAAGCCGAGCATGGTGAGGAAATTGCCGACCAGCGCACCCTGCTCGCCCTGCGTCGGGTCGATCGCGGTCACGAACCCGAGCCCGAGCTGCTGGGCGATGACCGAGCCCGCCACATCGAGCGCGGAGATGGTCAGCCGCGCGGTCAGCCCCAGCACAGCGCCGATCAAAATCTCCTCAACGAGCATAACGATGTCGGGGCCCAGCGCCTCGGTATCGATGTGGTAGGCGCTCCGGTGCAGCGGCAGCAGTACCGCCGCGAGCACGAGCGCGATCGCCAATCGAATACGCGAAGAAATATTCTGCTCGCCGAGGCCCGGCAGCAGCATCAGCATCGTACCGATGCGCGCGAAGACCAGGAGAAACGCGGCACCCAGCGCGGGCAGGAATGATAGATCGATGGTCACGGCCGCAGCCGGTCAACCGTTGGTGATGTGCGAGGTGATTCGCATGAAATTCGAATGCAGCGCGTCGGCCATGAATGGCAGCGCAATCAACAGCGCCAAAAAGATCGCGAGAATCTTGGGGATGAAGACGAGCGTCGTTTCCTGGATTTGCGTGAGCGCCTGCAACAGCGAGATGGCGACGCCAACGATCAGTCCGACCAGCATCAGCGGCGCTGACACGAGCAGCAGCGTTACAATGGCATCGCGCGCCACATCGAGAACTTCCGGCCCGCTCATCATGGTGGTACTCCCCGCGTCTTTGTTGTCATTCCCGCGCAGGCGGGCGATTGCGCAAGCCCGGTGTCGCGGCTACAGGATGCCCCATATGCGCGGGGCATGATCGCATCAGATCGGCATCTTCAAAATATCCTGGTAGGCTGCGATCACCTTGTCGCGCACCGAGACCAGCGTCGCGATGGCAGTTTCGGATTCGGCAACTGCCGTGACGACGTCGACCATGTTTGCTTTACCCATGGCGACAGATTGCGTCTGCGCGTCTGCTTTGGCGCCGGATGCAGATACCGCGTGCATCACGTCCTTCAGAATCGCGCTGAAATCCGGTCCGTTGGTTGCCGCGTCGGGCGACTTCGCAAGACCGCTCGGGTCCGCGCCGGTCCCGAGACGGCCGACGTTCGCATAGGCATTGGCTGCGGAAACTGGGCTGGCCGGTATCGCCATGGGTCACCTAGCTTTTGAGAATGTCGATGGTGCGCTGAAGCATGCGGCGCGTCGCAGTGATCACGTTGAGGTTGGATTGGTAAGACTGCTGCGCATCGCGCAAGTCGGTTAATTCAACCAGCGAGTTCACATTTGGATATTTGACGTCGCCATTGGCGTCGGCGGCGGGGTTGCCGGGTTCATGCTTGATGCGGAAATCGGAATTGTCGGGCTGCACGCGACCGAGCTTGACCACCTGCGCGCCGAGCGAGTTGTCCAGCATGGAACTGAACGTGACGATTTTGCGCCGGTACGGATCGCCTCCCGGCGTCTGCGCCGTGGAATCGGCGTTGGCCATGTTTTCGGAAATGATCTGCATGGCCCGGATCTTCGGTGCGCCGCTGACTGTCCCCGCCGGGAATGTCGCCCGCATGAGATCGAACGCGTTTTTGCCGGGGGCGATCCGGCCCTCAACCTGGGAGACGATGTGCATCACATGCGAATAGCGCTCCA
>Ga0208480_1000768_pt1 | contig 12042 bp, 11 predicted proteins | sample NGESurshal092012_4_FD_184485 | JGI IMG/M metagenome (GOLD analysis project Ga0208480, IMG submission 184485) | Arctic peat soil microbial communities from Barrow, Alaska - NGEE Surface sample F53-1 shallow-092012 (SPAdes) | ecosystem: Environmental > Terrestrial > Soil > Wetlands > Peat ... | reverse complement strand
GAGCTCACTCTCGATGAGGTTCTCGGGGATGGCGCCGCAATTGATGACGATGAACGGCCCGTTCACGCGGTTCGAGCGCCGGTGGATCTCGCGGGCGATGAGCTCTTTCCCCGTCCCGGTCTCGCCCGTGATCAGCACCGAGATGTCGGTCGTCGCCACCTTCTGGAGCTTGCGGAACACCTCGAGCATCGACGGACAGGCACCGATGATCTCGCCGAACCGCTTGTCCTTCAGCTCGTTCGTGAGCTTCGCCTTGTCGGCGAGGAGCGCGTTGAGCAGCATCGCGTTCTGCAGGATGGTCGACGCCTGCGCCGCGAAGATCGAGAGCACGTCGAGCTGGTTGCGGTCGAAGAGCCCCTTCACGCGGTCGTTGCCGACGTAGAGCACTCCCTGCACGTGCCCCTGCGACACGAGCGGCGCGCACATCACGCTCGACAGGCGCAGCGCCAGCACGCTCTCGCTGGTCTTGAACTGGGAATCGCTGAGCGCGTCGCTGACGATGACCGGCCGCCCGGTCTCGATGACCTTGCGCACGATGCTGTCGCTGATCGCTCCGGTCGTCTCCGCGACCGCCTCGCGCTTGACGTTGCGCGACGCACGGACGCGAGCCGACGGGGTGGCGCTGACCGGCGCGTCGTTCGACGCGGGGACCTCGAGATTCTCCTTCTCTCGCTTCTCCTCCTTGCGCGGCTGCGCGGTCGTGAACGCGTCGTCGTTGAGGAGGATGAGGCCTTTCTCGGCGCCGGTCACTTCGATGACCGCGTCGAGCATCGACTCCAGCAGCTGGTCGATGTCCTTCATCATCATCAGCTTCTCGCTGAACTCGTAGAGCTTGCGGAGACCGGCGAGCTGCTGGTTGGTGACGTGCAGCTGCGTCTCGCTGATGGAGGCGGGGCTGGCGCTGCCCGAGCGGCCCATGGTGTTCACGAAGTTCCCGGCCTCCGTCACCGGGCCGCGCGGTGCGATCGCCCGGCCGTCCGGGTCGGTCGATTTCGAGGTTGAGCTCGTCGCGGTCATCGGCCGCCGGGCCGAGCGGGTGAGCGCCGAGCGGGCCTGGGACTACATCGCCGGGCTAACCGTGGGCCAGGATCTCTCCGAGCGCGAGCTGCAGACCGCCGGTCCGCCGCCGCAGCAGTACAGCCTGGGCAAGTCATTCGCTGGTTTCGCGCCGATCGGCCCGGCCCTGGTGACCGCCGACGAGTTTCCCGATCCCGGCGATGTCGCGCTCGGTTGCCTGGTGAACGGCCAGAAGATGCAGCACGGACGCTCCGGCGACATGATCTTCACGATCCCCCAGCTGGTGGAGTTCCTCTCGGGGGTGCTGCCCCTGCTGCCTGGTGACCTGCTCTTCACCGGCACGCCGAGCGGTATCGGCTGGGCCCGCAAGCCACCGCTCTTGCTGCAGGTCGGCGACGAGCTGGTGACCTGGGCCGACGGGATCGGGGAGATGCGCCATTCTTTCGTCGCCCCGCTCATTGACCCTTGACGAGGAGATCCGATGGCAGACGAACGCGGCACTATCGAGTTCGCGATGGACGGGCACACGATCTCGGCCCTGACCGCCGGGCCGCGGTCGTGTCCGGGGCGGCCGCTGATCGCGGCCCTGCACGGCGGGACGTACAACGCCCGGTACTTCGATGTCGCGGGCTCACGTCACGGCTCGTTCATGGATCTCGCCGCCGGCCTGGGCTATTGCGTGGTGAGCTTCGACCGGCCCGGCTACGGCGGGAGCTCGGCCCTCGAGCCGGACGACAACACGTTCGGCCGGCACGCTGGGCTGCTCGCGGCGGCGATCGCCCAGGCAGCGGGCAGCTATGGCGCCGACGGAGTCGTCCTCCTCGGTCATTCCATCGGGGGCATGATCGCCGCGATGATCGCCGCGGCCGACACCGACTTCCGCCTGCTCGGGGCGTCGGTCACCGGCATGGGTGCCGTTATCCGGGCGGGCGGCCCGGCCTACGCACTCGCGTCGCTGCCGCCGGATGCGACGGTTGACCTGCCGTATGACCAGCGGGATCTGGTGATGTTCGGACCGGAGTTCAGCCGTACCCCCGAGGGAATCGAGAATGCGCATGCGTCGTACGCGCCCGTCCCGGTCCGCGAGTTGATCCAGGCCCCTAATTGGCCGGACGAGCACCTGCCAGATGTCGCGCCGCGCATCCGGGTCCCGGTTCACAACGAGCTCGGCGAGTTTGATGCTCTGTGGGACAGCACACCCGCGAACGTCGAGCAGTTTGCCAAGATGCTGACCGGCGCCCCGTTCGTGGATGCGAGCATTGCCCGCGCCACCGGGCACAGCATCGATCACCACATCCTGGGACATGCTCTGCACCTCCGCCAGCTCGCCTTCACCGGGGAGTGCGAGCTATGGGGACGGCAGAACGCGGCGAGCTGATGTCGTCCGATGCCCCCGGCGTGGCGGCTGGGCTGCCCGCGTCGACGCAGGTCATCGTGGCGGGCGGCGGTCCGGTCGGCCTGGCCGCCGCGATTGAGCTGGGTCGCCGGGGCATCCGGTGCCTGGTCATTGAGCCGCGCACGAGGGTGTCCCATGCGCGCCCGCGCTGTAAGACGATCAACGTGCGGTCGATGGAGCATCTGCGCCGGTGGGGAATCGCTGACCGGCTGCGCGAGCAGGCGCCCCTGTCGCCCTCGTGGTCGCAGGACGTGGTGTTCTGCACTTCGCTCGCCGGGCGGGAACTGTCGCGGTTCACCGGGGTACTGGGCCTGGTGCACGACGGCGACCGGTTCCCGGAGCTCGGCCAGCAGGCACCGCAGTACGTCCTGGAGGAGCTGCTGCGGGAGGTAGTGCGTGAGCTCCCCGCGTGCACGCTGGCCGCCGGAGCCACGGTCGTGGACGTCGAGCAGGACACCGACGGGGTCCGGGTCACCGTCGCCGACGGGGCCGGTCAGCGCGGGGTCGTCGCGGGCTCGTACCTGATCGGATGCGACGGCCCGCGCAGCACAGTCCGGGAGCGCATCGGCGCGTCGTATGTCGGTGATCACGCTCTCCGGCCGAACTTCGGGATGGTCTTCCGGGCGCCCGGCTTGTGGACACATGTCCGGCACGGCCCGGCTGTCCACTACTGGATCATCAATCCCGACGCGCCCGCGCTGGTGGGCCCGCTCGATCCGGCGGACACCTGGTGGATCATCGCGTTCGGCGTTGATCACGACACCGGCGAACGCGAGGCCGGGCGGATCATCGATGCCGCGGCCGGGGTGCCAGCCGGCGCGACCGTGCTGTCCACCGATCCGTGGACAGCGCGAATGCAGATCGCCGACCGGATGCGCCAGGGCCGGGTCTTCCTGGCCGGGGACGCGGCTCATCTCAACCCGCCATTCGGCGGGCACGGGCTCAACACCGGACTTGGTGACGCGGTGGACCTCGGCTGGAAGATCGCCGCCACGCTGGACGGCTGGGCGGGACCCGGACTGCTGGACAGTTATGAGATCGAGCGCCGGCCGATCCAGGAGCGAGTGATCCGCGAGGCCACCCTGAACATGGGAGTGACGTCACCCGAACTGCTCGCCGCCGGTCTCGACGAGGACAGCGCGGCCGGGGAGTCGGCCCGGCGCGCTGCGGGCGCCCGGATCCAGGCGACCAAGCGGGCTGAGTTCCACGCCCTCGACCTGGTCCTGGATGTCCGGGTCGCACCGTCACCGGTCATCGTTGGCGGTGACACCGCGACGGGCAAGCCGGCCGCCGGGAACGCGGGCCCGCCGGTTGCGGGAGCGCTGCTGCCGCACGCGTGGCTCGACAGCGGCCGGTCGCTCTACGACGAGATGGGTGACGGGTTCACGCTCTTGACGACGCGCCGGGGCGGAGCGGCTGACGCGATCACCAGGGCGGCGCACGCCAGCGCTGTACCACTGAAAGTTCTTGACCTCGAGGAGAGGGCGCTGCGCGGAGCGGCGCTCGTTCTCGTCCGCCCGGATACCTATGTGGCGTGGACCGGCGATCGTGAGCCAGGCTGCGCCGATGACCTCATCGACCGGGTCCGGGGAGCGTCAGCCGGCCGGGGTTAGAGAGCCGTGGTTGGGGCCGAGGGCCAGCAATGCGGTCTGCTCGTTGCGCGTCAGGTGCTGGAGCAACGCGCTCGACGCGACCTCCGGGTCCCGCTGACGGAATGCCTCGACCAGTTCCTGGTGATGCTGCCTGCGCCGGTCGTGCTCGTGCGGGTCCGGATCGAGCATGCCCCAGCCGATGCGGACATAGCGCTCGGAGGCCCGCCACAATGTGGCCAGGATGCGCAGGTCCCAGCTGGTTGCGGCCGGAGCCAGCAAGGCGAGATGGAAGGTGTGGTGGGAGTCGTAGATCTCGTTCATCGTCCGGTGCGGGTCACCGAACTCCGCGGCCTCGAGATTCAGCCGATCCAGCTCGGCACCGGGCAGGAGCCGGCACGAGCGCTGCGCGATCTCCGGCTCCAGCCGGCGCCGCAGGCGGTAGATACTCTGCAGCTCATCTAGGTCGAGCGGCGCCACCAGGGCGCTCCGGCCGGGCCGCATCTGCACCAGGCCCTGATTCTCCAGGCTCCGCAGTGCCTCGCGCACCGGAATGATGCTGACCTGGAGCATCTCGGCCAGCTCGCGCAACGAGAACTCACGGCCCGGCTCCAGCGCGCCCGACAGGATGGACCGGCGCAGTTCGGTCATCACCTGGTCAGCGACGGACCGCGATTCGATGGGGCGGACCACCGCAGCCGCAGTTGACTCCACCAGTAGCCTCGCTCTCCAGCTGCCCGCGAACCGAAATAAATTATACCGGCGCCAGTCTTTCGCGCGGCTGAAGCCGGGCGGCCCGGCCGGCCAGCGCCGGCAGCAGCCTCAGCATTGTTGTTATCACATATATCAGGTAGCCTCACCGCAGGCCACGACAGGGAGGTAACCGTGACGTCGCAAGCGGAGCGCACGCGCGAGGAGATCATCGCCAGCAACCTCGCCGCCGTTGAGGTGCACTTCCACAATGAGACCCCGGAGACCATCGACAAGGCGATCTCGGTCTACACCGACGACATCGTCTGGGAGGTGCCGGCCCGCGGCCTGGTCCATCGCAACGTCGCGGACGTCAAGGCCGAATATCTCAAAATTTTCGGCTCGATGAACATCCACAAGATCACCAACCTGTACCGGTTCGCGACCGAGGAATGGGTGTTCGACGACAGCATCTTCGAATGGACCATCACCGGCGACGGCTTTGCCAACTGCCCGTTCCCGCCCGGGACGACCGTGAGCGTGCGGCTGCTGCACGCGTTCCAATGCCGGGACGGCAAGATCTGCCGGGAGAACGGGTACGAGATCTGGCGCGACATCAACGACACCGCCCGGGTCCGCGACGACATCCCGGCCACCGCCACGGTCGAGGTCTTCGGCTGAGCATGGACGACTGCCTGCTGTGCACGATGGAGAGCGCGGACGAGACCTCTGTTGTGTTCCGCGACCGGCTCTGGGCGGCCGAGGTCGTGCCCGGCTACGACGTTCCCGGCTGGTTCATTCTGCGGGCGCGCCGGCACGCTGAGCGGATCACGGGGCTCGACGACGAGGAGCTGTCGTCGTATGGCCACCGCGCGCGAGATCTCGTGGCTGCCGTCACCGAGGTGACCGGAGCCCCCGCGACCTATCTCCTGGTGTTCGGCGAGAACTACCCGCATTTCCATGCCCTCATCGCGCCCCGTGGCCATGATGTCCCGCCGGAGCTGCGCGCCGGCAACATCCTCAGGCTCCGCGCCGACCGCGCCGACCTGGCGGCGGCCGGGAAGCTCATTCCTCCCGTGCGCTCGGCTTACGCCCGGCATACCGGCAGGCCGGCTCCCGCCCTCTAGCACCTCACCCCCGGGGGGTCATTGTGAGCGCCGCAACAGCTATCACGAACGTCCGGGTATTTGACGGAGAGCGGCTGGGCGGGCCAGCGACCGTCGTGGTCGAAGACGCTCTGATCTCGGCCCGCGCGCTGCCGGACGGCGCACGTGATGCCGGCGTCGTTGACGGCGGCGGGGCCACGTTGCTGCCGGGGCTGATCGACACCCACGTGCATGTGGACAAGCTGTCACAGCTCGAGGTGTCGGCTTCGTGGGGCGTCACCACCCTGCTCGACATGGGCAACAAGGATCTCGCCAACCTCGCGGCGCTGAAGAAGGGCCAGGGGCACCCGACGCTGAAGAGCGCGGGCAATCCGGCGAGTGCGCCGGGTTCCGTATTCGTCAGGAAAATGGGATTCTCCGTCTCGACGACCGTCACCGGGCCCCCTGACGCGGCGCGATTCGTCGCCGAGCGGGTGGCTGAGGGCTCGGACTACATCAAGATCCTGGTCGAGGACCCCAAGATCCCCGGTACCCGGGCGCTTAGTGCGGAGACGGTGGCGGCGCTGGTCCTGGCGGCGCACCAAGCCGGGCTGATGACGGTCGCTCATGTGGTGAGCGCCGACACCATGACCACGGCGGTGCGCGCCGGCGCGGACGTCGTCACCCACACGGCCCTGACCAGTGACCTGGGCCCCGGGTTCGAGGCGCTGCTCGCCGAGCGGCCGGTCGTCATCATCCCAACCCTGACGATGATGCAGGGAGTGGTGCACGCCATCGGCGGGAAGTTCGCCATGCGCGTGCTGGCACCGCTCGTGCCGGCGGTCCGGCTGAACTACAGGCACGCGAAGTCGACCGTCGCCACGTTCCACCAGGCCGGGGTGGCGATCCTGGCCGGCACCGACTCAAACGACGACCTCACAGCTCCCTGCCAGGTTGCGCACGGCGAGTCGCTGCACGAAGAGCTGGAGCGACTGGTGGATGCCGGGCTGACACCGGCCGAGGCGCTGCGAGGGGCGACCACGCTCGCGGCCAGCACCTTCGGCCTGGCGGACCGGGGCGTCATCGCGCCGGGGCGTCGCGCGGACCTCGTGCTAGTTGATGGCGACCCCACCCGTGACATCTCCGCGACCCGGAACATCCGCGGCGTGTGGATCGGCGGCTGCCGGGTGAAGTAGCAGCTGCCCTGGCACAGGCGCCGAGCCCGGCAGGCGAGCCACGCCGTGCAGACCGCGAGCCGAATGGACCGACATGATTCTGGTCACTGCCGCCCACGGCAATCAGGGCAGGCTACTCGTGCCGAAGCTGCTGGCGGCCGGGCAGCCGGTCCGGGCCTGCGTCCGGACGCAAGCTTCCGCCGGGCACCTGCACGCCCTGGGCGTGGCCGAGATAGTAGTCGGCGACATCAGCGAGCCGGCGGTACTGGCCAAGGCCATCCAGGGCGCGGACAAGGTGTACCACGTCGGGCCGACAGCCCACCCGCGCGAACGCTCCATGGGCCTGGCCGTGGTCGATGCGGCCCGGGCCGAGGGCGTGAAGCACCTGGTATTCAGCTCGGTGCTGCATGCGATCACGACGGATCTGGTGCAGCACGAGATCAAGCGCGATATCGAGGAGCACCTGCTCTCGTCGGGCCTGGAGTTCACGATCCTTCAGCCGGCGAACTACATGCTGCCCCTCAAGCTCCGGCCCGTGTTCGAGCGGGGCGTGTTTGAGCTGTCGTGGTCGCTTGAGCGCCGTCAGTCGCTGGTGGACCTGGGCGACGTGACCGATGTGGCCTGCATGGCGCTGATCGAGAGCGAGCACCATGCCGGAGCCACCTACGAGCTGGCGGCACCCGGCCGCTACACGGCCCACGAGCTGGCTGACATCATCGCGCGCGTGCTGGGCCGGCCCATCGAGGTGCGGGAGATCGACGCCGACACCTACCTCAGGGCCTGGATCGGCGACGCGGATCCTGCGCAGGTCACGCACCAGGCCAAGGTCCTGCGCGCGATCACCGCGCGCTACAGCAGCCACGACTTCGTCGGCAACCCCAACGTGCTCACGTGGCTGCTCGGACGCCCGCCGACGACCTTCGAGACCTACGTGCGCGGCCAGCACGACGCCTTCCTGCCGGAGGCAGACCGGTGAAGCTCAGCGGCAGCACCATCCTGATCACCGGCGGTGGAGAGCTTGCTCCAGTTAGTCCCGGCTGTATTAAAAAGACGGCAAAGTAAGGGGCACATTTATCCCCGCTATTGGACCGCGTTGCTGAGGTCGGTGCGCGCCAGGTCAGCCGCCTCTCATCTCGCGGACTGAAAGATAGGCCCAACTGAACCATCACGCGGCCCCGGACGTGCACCTAGCGGGGGGCCAGATGAGGAAGTCATCAAGGACAGCGCCAGGGCAAGCCGGCCCGCCTGGCCGGATAGCCCGGCAAAGATCGTCATCACCGGCGGCGAAATAAGCAGCGTACTGCGCGTTCTTGATGAACCTCATCGGCGGGACATTCCCCGGGGAGGTGTGCCCTGGCAGATGTGATCCGTGATGGCCGCATATGTCCCGGGGGCCCCGGCACGCGGTCTTGCTGACCCGGAGATCGGTAACCCCGCAGAATCCGCAGAAAGAAGGATTTGTCATGTCCAGATTCGTCCGCCGCAGCGCGATAGCGCTGCCCGCATTACTGATCACGCTCACCACCGGCGCCGCAGTGGCGCTCCCAGCGCAGGCCGCCAGCACCTGGTCCGCGGCCCTGCCGCTGCCCTTCGGCGTGGGCAGCCAGGGGTTCGCCGAGAACGCCTCCGGCATGCAGGTCGCCGCCTCGACCACTGGCGCCCAGGGCGAGTCGTCCGTGGTGGTCGCCACCAGCGCCAATGGGCTGACCTGGTCCGCGCCGCTCACCATCGACGCAGGCGAGAACCCGGCCGTGGCGATCGCCCCCAGCGGCCGTGCCGTGGCGGCGTGGGAAGGCGGCCCGGCTACCGCACCGGTAATCCAGGCCAGCGTCCGGCCACCCGGCGGGACGTGGAGCGCCCCGGTCAATGTCAGCACCGATGCCTTCGGCGGCCCGGTGATCGGCATGGACGGTTCAGGCAACGCGATCGTCGCCTGGACGGGGGGCGGCAAGCAGATCAGGACCGCGAGCTTGCCGGCCGGCGGCAGCTGGACGGCGGTCGACACCCTGGATCCGGCGGTTGACGGGTTCGCGCTGGGCCTGGCGGTTAACTCCGCCGGATCGGCCATCGTCACCTGGGTCGAGCCGGCGCGCACCATCATGGCCGCCTCCGGCACGATCCTGGGCGGCTTCGGTACACCGGTTACCCTCGCGGCCGACCTGACCCACAAGTCGCCGGTAAGCGGCCCGGCCGCGCAGGTCACCCTCGACGCCTACGAGACCCCCGCTCTGGGCGGCATCCCGCAGGTCAACAGCGCCTACTTGCATGGGCACACCGACGTCGTGCTCAGCAGCTCGGGCGAGGCGTCGCTGGCCTCAGCCGTCACCACGACTGTCCACAATGTGACCACTCGCTCGGCGGCCGGGACGTGGAGCACCCCGATGGGACTGCCCCTGCCCGGGCCCAGCAGCGCCGAACCTGACGACGAGACCGCGATCGACGGTGCGGGTGACGTCGTCACCGTCTACCAGCAGGGGACTTCGGTGGACCTCATCCGGCTCCCGGCCGGGAGCAGCACCTGGAGCACCCCGGTGGTGCTGGCGGCCTCCGCCAGCCTGGGCATGGTCGCCGGCGATACCGCCGGGACGTTCGTCGCGGCCGTGGACAAATCCAGCGGCCTGAGCGTGCTCACCAGCCCGCCCGGCGGCAGTTTCGGGGCCGCGACCACGCTGCCTGCCACCGCCCAGGCCACCGCCCTCGTGATCGACCCAGGTCACGCGGTCCTGATTGCTGGCGGCTCCGTCTTCACCGAGCCCGTTAGCTGACCAGACCCCCGGCGTGGGGTGGCCACCTGCAGCAGTCCACCCCACGCCGGGTCCGCGACCTACCGGGCCACGGGATCCGCACGGCCCGATCCGCCCGGCCGGGGGCACCTGGTCCAGGCTGAGCCGTCCGGCACCACGAGCACCGGCCAGTGCGAGTCTGGCCATGGAGCCAGAGAAGGAAGCTAGGAGCAAACCCGGCAATGGCCACGCGCGTATCCGAATGGCTGCCCGCGTGGCCACCGCGGTGTTCACCGTGACTCAGTGAAATGTTTGGCGGCCCGCTACCTCACCGGCCAGTCAGACTTCTTACGCTGCGTGGCGATAGTGGCCTCCCGGTTAATCAAAGGTAACAGTTAACCTCCTGCGGGTCCCTAGGCCGGCGATTCTGAACCCGGGGCCCGTCTTTTCCGTGACACCAGTAGAAGCCCGGACCCGTGGGCTTACTCAAAGGGGAGCATGATGATGAAATTACGGCTGTCGTATATTGTCCCGGTTGCTGTGCTGGCGCTTGCGGTCGGCTTGCCGGCCGTTTCCGCGTCGGCGGCACCTGCTGCTTCCGGTACCTGGACTCTCACCGGCAGCATGAACAGCGTGCGCTCTGACGATACGGCCACGGTCCTGCCCAATGGCGAGGTGCTCGCGGCCGGCGGCGCGACCGCGACCAGTACGCTCGCCAGCGCGGAACTCTACAACCCCGCAACCGGCCAGTGGGGCCTGACCGGCAGCATGAACGCCCCCCGCCAGGATCACACGGCGACGCTGCTCCCGGGCGGGAAAGTGCTGGCCGCGGGCGGCTCGGGGAACAGCAGCGCGCTCCGCAGCGCCGAGCTGTACAACCCGGCCACCGGCACCTGGGCTCTCACCGGCAGCATGACCACCGGCCGCGGCGGCCAGACCGCGACCCTCCTGAAGAACGGCGAGGTGCTCGTCGCAGGAGGAGATGACGCCAGCTTCGATCCCCTGTCCAGTGCCGAGCTCTACAACCCGGCCACCGGCACCTGGGCTCGCACCGGCAGCATGACCACATCCCGCGAAGACCAGACCGCCACCTTGCTGAACAACGGCCAGGTGCTCGTGGCCGGCGGCGTGAACGGCGCCGGCGCGACGCTCGCCAGCGCGGAACTTTATAACCCGGCGACGGGGAAATGGACTCAGACAGGCAGCATGAGCACTGCCCGCGAAACGCACGATGCGACCCTGCTGCCGGACGGCGACGTGCTCGTGACCTCAGGCGTCCAGACCAGCGGCTCGTTCAGCGAGCTCTACCACCCGGCGACCGGCAACTGGTCCGCCGCCACCGGCGGGCTGAGCCCGTGCACACTGGTGCGGGACTGCCGCTTCCGCAGCAGCGCCGCGCTGCTTGGCACTGGCGAAGTCCTGGTCGCCGGCGGGCTCACCGGCACGAGTTCAAACCCTGGCAGTACCACCTCGGCCATGCTCTACGACCCGGCCACCAATGCCTGGACCACTACCGGCTCCCTGAATACGGGCCGCATCGACCAGACGGAGAACCTGCTCGCGGATGGGCAGGTGCTGGCCGCTGGCGGAGAGAGCTTCGGCGCGCACGCGCGCACTCTGCTCGCGAGTGCCGAGCTGTACACCCCCTAGCGGCCAGATCCTCTGGCCTCGCTGCGACGAAGACTGGCCCTGCCGTGGCCTGCACGACAGCCAGCCTGCCTAGGTGACTTATCCGTGAATCATCCAGCTGCTGCGCCACCTGGCGCCCGGTACGCCAGGTGGCGCGGCCACCCAAACCCTCGGATGTGCTCGTCGTGGGGTGTCCTTGCCGGACGGATTACACGCTGAGGCCGCCATCCACCACGAGCGTCTGGCCGGTGACGTAGCTGCCGGCGTCACTGACCAGAAAGACCAGGGCCGCGGCCAGTTCTGGTCCTTCCCCCCACCGGCCGGCGAGGACCCGGTGCAGTTGCCCGGCGATGTAGTCGTCCGCATACTGGTCCGTCATCTCGGACTGGAAGAAACCGGGCGCCAGCGCGTTGACCCGGATTCCCTTCCGACCGGTCCATTGCTGCGCGAGGTCACGGGTCAGCCCGATCAGCCCGGCCTTGCTCGCGCTGTATGCCGCCTGGGGAAGCCCAGCGGTCGTGAGGCCCAGCACGCTGCTGATGTTGACGATCGACGAACCTGGCCGCATCACCCGGGCGCACTCCTGGGCCATCCAGTAGCAGCCGTTCAGGTTGACGTCGATAACCTGCCTGAACTCGTCAGGCTTCTCGTGGGTGGCTGGCACGGCGGTCCCGACGCCGGCGTTGTTGACCAGGATGTCGACGTGGCCGAACGCCTCGATCGCGGTCTCGACGAGCC